>Ga0070670_100004696_pt1 | contig 11462 bp, 10 predicted proteins | sample KBSS63metaG_FD_64665 | JGI IMG/M metagenome (GOLD analysis project Ga0070670, IMG submission 64665) | Switchgrass rhizosphere microbial communities from Kellogg Biological Station, Michigan, USA - KBS S6-3 metaG | ecosystem: Host-associated > Plants > Roots > Rhizosphere > Soil ... | reverse complement strand
GGCGCGGGAGGAGCCTCCACGACGACGGGCGGCGGCGGCGCGATGACGTACGGTTGCGGAGGTGGTGTAGGCGCAACCTCGGTTATGACCGGGGCGGTCTGCGGCGTCGGCGGCGGGATGTCCGGGGGCGGCACGTACGGCTCGGGCGCCTGTACCTTCGGCGGCTCGACGATCCGCCTCGGCGGAGGCGGCGGCGGAGGCGGCGGCGGCGCCTTGATCTCCTCGATGATGGTCGCGGTGAGCGGCTTCTTGATCACCTCGACCGCCTTGCGGGCGAGCCCGGTCAGGAGCGCCCAGATCACGATGACGTGCACGGCGACCACGAACACGATCCCGATCGCGTGCTTCGTCGGATCCCTTTGCTGTCTCGCGTAATCCATTGCCATTGCCGTTTGACTCCGATGGCGGCCGGCGGCCTCGTGAGCGCCCTGCCGCTATTCGATGAACTGCTCGCTGCCGACGATGCCGATCTTGGTGAGACCGAGCTTCTGGGCCGACGCCATGACCATGGCGACGGTGTCGTACTTCGCCGCCTTGTCCGGACGAAGGTGCAGCTCGGGCTGCACGCCCTGCGCCGCATAGGCCTTGAACTTCTCTTCCACGGTGGCGCGGTCCGGGATCACTTCCCCGTTGAAATAGATGACGCCTCGCGCGTCGATATCGATCTTCAGCACCTCGGGCTTGACGAGCGGGGGCGGCGGGTTGCCCGTCGGCAGGTTGAGGTTGACCGAGTGAAGCTGGATTGGAATCGTGATGATGAGCATCACGAGCAGCACCAGCATCACATCGATGAGCGGCGTGGTGTTGATGTCCATGATCGGTTCCTGATCGCCGCCGGAACCCACGTTCATAGCCATTGATCTGTCCTCCGCATTCCGGCGCTAGCCACCGCGGGGCGGTGGTTCGGTTATGAACGAGACTTTCGAAATTCCCGCGCGCTGGCAGGCGTAGACGATCCGCCCGACCGAATCGTACTGCGCCTCGCCGTCGCCGCGGATCTGCACTTCCGGCTGCGGCTGCAGGATCGAGATCTTCTTCAGCCGGTCGATCAACGCGTTGGTGTTCGCGATCTTGAGGTCGTTCCAGTAGATGCCGCCCCGCTGGTCGACCGAGATGACGATGTTCTCGGGTTTCGTTTCCCGCACCTCGTTGACTTCCTTGGGCAGACGGACCGGGATCGAAGTCGTGACGACCGGGATGGTGATCAGGAAGATGATCAGCAGCACCAGCATCACGTCGACGAGCGGCGTGGTGTTGATGGCCGAGACGACTTCGTCCTCGCCGTCGGGACTGCCGACATTCATCGCCACGGCTTACCCCCTGACGACTGCCTTCGGCGTCGAGCTCAGCAGGACGGCGTGCAGGTCGAGGCCGAAGCTGCGGACGCGCTCCATCGCCGTCTTGTTGCGGCGGACGAGCCAGTTGTAGCCGAGCACCGCCGGAACCGCGACCGCGAGACCGAACGCCGTCATGATCAGCGCTTCACCAACCGGCCCGGCGACCTTGTCGATCGAGGCCTGGCCCGCAATGCCGATTGCCGTGAGTGCGTGATAGATGCCCCACACCGTGCCGAACAGGCCGACGAAGGGCGCCGTCGAGCCCACCGTCGCAAGGAACGCCAGGCCGTCCTGCGTGCGGCTTTGGACGTTGTCGATCGCGCGCTGGATCGACATCGTGATCCATTCGTTCATGTCGACCTTCTCGAGGAGCCCGGTGTGCTTGCTCGTCGCCTCGATGCCGGTCTCCGCGATGAAGCGGAACGGGCTCGACTTCTTCAAGGCGGCGGCGCCTTCCTGGACCGACGGGGCCTTCCAGAAATTCTTTTCAGCGGCGCGTGCCTGGGCGCCCATCTTGCTCTGCTCGTACACCTTGGTGATGATGATGTACCAGCTGCCGACCGACATGATGACCAGGATTGCGAGCGTCACCCTCGCGACCATGTCGCCGCCTTTCCACAGCGCTTCCAGGCCGTACGGGTTCTCGACCATTTCGGTCGCTTTCGCACTCGACTTCGGCGCGACCGCCGCAGGCGCTGGGGAGGTGTCAGCCGGTGCGGCAGCTGGCGCGGCAGACGTAGCGGCCGGTGCGGCGGCTGGTGCGGCTGGCGTCGCCGCCGGTGCGGGTTGGGCGGACCCCGTGAGCGGTACCAGGGCGGCAGCTCCCACAGCGAGCACCACCGCGGCCAAAGCGGCCAGGCGGGTCATTTTCAGCATGTTCTCTCCAGGCAGAGGATGGTTCGGTAAGTGAGCGGCGCGGCCTCCGGCGGTCTCGCGCGCATTCGGGGCAAAGACCCACGGCGGCAAGACGGAAGTTCGCACCGACAACCGGACGGCCAAGGACGGCGGTCCGGTTTCCCCCAATGAAAGGGGCGGATGTTAATGCCAGACGCCGGAAAAAGCAAAAAACCGCGGCTCAGCCCCGTAATCACCAGGCACGCCTACTTGATCAAGGGAATGCCTTCGGCGATGTCATAGGCCTGCAGGGCGCGAATCTTGGACTCGATCTGCAGGTACCGCGCCGCCTTCTTCGCCGGCAGGACCTTGACGAGCCGGTTCTGCAAAGTGCGGCGTGCGCGAATCTCGGCGTCGTCCGCGTCGATCATGTCCTTCAGCAGGTATTTCGCGTAGGCGTCGGTGAGCGGCCTGTCGGTTCCCACGAGATCGACGATCACGACGTTCCGTTCCTGATTCGTGAGGTTGAGCGTGCGCTGATAAGCGTCGTACAGGGGCCAGAACTTCTTCGCCTCGGCGTCGGTGAGAGCGAGCGCGGCGGCGACATACGCTTTCTTGTCGGTTTTGAGGGCGGCTCGCAATTGCTGCATTTCCGCGGAACCGGTGGCGCGATCCTGTGCGAGTGCGGCCGGCGCAAAGACGATCAATACGGCGAACAGGACGCTCGCCACGAGTTTGTTCATCGCTCGTTCCCCCCAAGAATGATGGTCGGCGGCACGGCACCCGCCGTTAGTGCGGTCGCACGCGGCTACGCGGCGGACTCCATTGTCCGGGCAGCGCCGTGAAAGAGTAAGGGGCCCCGCGGGGCCCCTTACCGGCACTGCAGTTGCATTTCGGTCCGTAGACGGCCGGACCGTGCCGCCGAACGGGCGGCCCGGTCCGTCGTGCTGCCATGATCAGAACCGGACTTCGGCCCTCACGTAGTACGCGCGTCCCGTCGGATCCGCATAGCGTCCGTCGTATCCCACCTGATTGCCGCCACCGCCGGTTTGCAGGCTGAACGGGGGCTTCCGGTCGAACACGTTCTGAACGCCGAAGTACAGTTTGATGGGCAGGGTCCAGACGTTGTACTTGTCGCCCTTCCCGACGGAGTACGACAGCTGGTAGTCCCACGTGGTGTATGACGGGACGTGCAGGCGGTCGAAGCTCGTCGCGAGCTTGCCTATCGAGCCGTCCGGGTTGGCAAAAAAGACGTCGGCAGGACTGCCGCCCAGGTACGACTGATCCTCGTACCCCGACTTGTAGTGACCGGTGATGTTGTTGTTCCAGGCGCCCGTCGTGAGATTCATGATGAGCTGCATGGTGTTCTTGAACACCACCTGCTGGTCCGGCCCGTATTGACCGAGCGAGCTCTCGAATGGCTGCCCAGGACCGAAGGTGTATTGCGCCTTGAAGATGTGCGTTCCCGACAGCGCGGCCGTGAAGAAGCCGATAGGCGTATCGCTCCGCCAGTTCGCGTCCCAGTCGATGCCCTGGTACTTCGCGTCACCCCCGTTGAACGGAATCTGGGCGAGCGCGATCGTGTTGAAGCCGCCGACAGGATCGACATACGGATTGGTGAAGAGCGCGGCGTACTGCTGCGGATTGGCGAACGCCACCTGCTCGGCGATGCCCTGCGACAGGATCTGGTCGGTGATCTTCACGTTCCAGAAGTCGGCGCCGATCGACACCTGCTTGATCGGATCCCAGCGTGCGCCCACCACCCATTGCTTGGATTTTTCCGGCTTCAGACCCTGCGCGCCGGACAGGCCGTTCGGTCCGGCCAGCAAGTCGTACTGGGCGCTTCCCGCGATACAGCCCGACGTTCCGGGGAAAGGACAGGTGTAGCTGTTCGCCGTCGATCCGTTGAACACCAGAGGCCCCGCGATATCGCTGAACGTCGGCGCCTTGAAGCCCGTGCCATAGGAGCCACGCAGCAGCACCGTCTCGATCGGCGTCCACCGCGCGCTGATCTTGTAGGTGAGATCGTTGAAGGTGTTGCCCAGGTCGGCATTGGCAATCTGCGGATAGTTGCCGTTGGCATCGGGCGTGGTCGAGAACACGAACTTGCTATTGACCTTGTCGTAATAGTCGTAGCGGAGGGAGCCCGTGAATTCCAGGTTCTTAAGCACCGGGAACAGCGCCTCGCTGTAGATGCCCCAGTTGTTTCGCGACGCATTGACCGGAACCTGCCCGCCGGGGCCGCCCACCGCCGTGGCCGTGTAGGGCAAGCCCGTCGCCGGGTCGTTCTGCACCGGGTCGTAACCGCTCCCGACGAGACCGTACGGGCCATAGTTCTGCTTGTACTTAGCCCAGATGTAGTCGGCGCCGAACGCGATGATGGACTTGCCGCCCGCCATCTGCCACATGTCGTGCTGCGCCGTGAGGTGCAGGTCGCTCAGGTTCGAGTTGATCTTTTGATACAGCTGCTTGAGGATGAACGGCGTAACCGAATTGGCGCCGGTGCCGGCGACGGGATCGTACAGTCCCGCTGCAATCGCGGCGTTGAGCCCGGCAGAGTCGGTGTAACCACCGGCAAACGTATCGGTGAACTTGGTTTCGGCCGTATTGAATCGCAGACCGTAATCCCAGCCCGACCACCTGCCGTCGAGGCCCGCGGCAAAGTGGTTCCACGACGTGTCGTAGTTGTCGGCGCGCCCGCCGAGGCTTACGCCGCGATACCCCACCGTCGCCCACGGGGCCGACGGATTGGAAGGCGGCACGATCGTCAGGTTGTTCGCAGCGAGGAAGGGAACGACGTACCGGTTGTACAACGTGGGGTTTCTGGTCGTCGGATTGATCCCGAAGGGCTGCGCCGGCGGCGCGTACTGGGCGTACAGGTTGTTGTTCGACCACGCATAGGTGGCGTAGGCGGTCATGTCGTCGTTGATGCGCCAGGTGGCGTTGGCAACCAGGCTGTTGCGATCGACGGCCGGAAGGTCCTGCACGAATGCCGCGTAGTTGAACCGGCACGACTCACCGGTGGCTCCAAGCGCGCCGGTGCCCGTCGGATCGAGGAGCACCGATCTCGCTAACCCGCCGCAGTTTTTGTTCGTTTCATAGTACGGATTGAAGGTATAGGGCTTGGCCGAAGCCGGATTGCCGCCGGTGGGATAGGCGTTGAACGACTGAATGTTGGCTGGCTCGGTGTTGCTCGTGGCCGCGTTGAAAATGTAATTGACGCCGTTCTGCGTGAACGGGAAAAAGGCGCCCCTCTGCGACACCGAGCGCTGCGAAGCCCGGATCTCGTCCTGCGAGTCGTGACTGAAGGTGACCGTCAGGTTCCACTTGTCCTTGTCGAGGTCGCCCCAGCCCTTGCTCACCCCGGCCGTCCAGGCCGCACCGCCATCCTTTTGCGGCTTCGTGTACTGGCCGAATACGATGCCCTCCGTCTCTGTCTTCTTCAGGATGAAATTGACGACGCCGGCGATGGCATCCGCGCCATAAACCGCCGACGCGCCGTCCGTCAGGATTTCCACCCGCTCGACCGCTGCGAGCGGGATGCTCTGGATGTTGACGCTGTTGCCGCCACCCTGCGTGTTGCCGAGCCCGAGGCCGGCGGTCCGCTGCCCGTTCACCAGCACGAGCGTGTACTTCGAGGGCAGGGCATGGAGGGCGGCCGTCGCGACGCCGGCGCCGCTACCGTTGACCGAGCTGCTGGTCGGCACGAAGTTCTGCATCGAGGGCAGCGACTGGATCAGCTCGGTCGCCGTCGTGAACCCCGTGTCCTCGATGTATTTGCGGTCCAGCGTGATGACGGGAAGAGCGCCTTCCTGCTCGACGCGCTTGATGATCGAACCCGTGACCTCGATCCGTTCGGCCGCATTGGCCGGTGTACCGATCATGGCGACGGCGCTGCCGATTCCCAGTGCTTGGGCCACGGCGAGCGCTACCCTTTTCGACTTAAATGTCATCTTGGTCCCCCAGAGGTGGTCGTATGCGTGCTGTACGGGTATTTACGGATCGTCGCTGACCAGCGACGTGTAAATCGACGATAACCCGGCACAAATTTCCTTCGCAACGAAAACCGGCGCTATCGGGGCGAAGCGGTCGCGTGTGTTGCAATTTCGCCACGCGTCGCAATTGCGGTCGATTCCGACCCCGGTTGCGGGTTGTTGACCACAGTCAGGGGCATGGGTCGAACCGGCTGCCGCGGCTCCGTTGCGCCGGTGCTAGTCTTCGCGCAAGGGATCAGTCGCGGCCCGCCCCCGAAGAGCCCATGCCTGCCACAATGTTATTGCCTGGAGCGCTACGAGATGACCGTTTCACCGCCCACCGCTTTCGACATCCGGCCGGCGCGGCCCGCAGACATTCGAGCCATTCACACGATGATCCGGGCGCTTGCGGACTACGAAAAGCTGGCGCACCTTTGCGTCGCAACGGAGGAGGACCTCTCGCGCGCGCTCTTCGGGCCTCGGGTCGCCGCCGAGGTGCTCGTTGCTTGGAAAAATGGAGAGGCAGCCGCCTTCGCGCTGTTCTTTCACAATTTTTCTACGTTTCTGGGTCGTCCCGGACTTTGGCTCGAGGATTTGTTCGTCCTCCCGGAGCATCGGCGTCAAGGCTGCGCCAGCGCACTCCTGCGCGCCCTGGCAGCGATTGCAAAGGAGCGCGACTGCGGACGGTTCGAATGGGCCGTTCTCGACTGGAACAAGCCCGCCATCCGGTTCTACCAGGAGCTCGGCGCAACGGTCCTGCCGGACTGGCGGATCGTGCGCGTGGTGGGCGCATCGCTCGCGAGACTCGCGAGCGACCGCGGTGGGAACGAAGGCACGCCCTGAAACGCGAAGTCCATGGCACGAACCGGCGCCCATTGATCGACACGACGCCGGCAACTACACACGGCGCGGCGCTACAATCGTGAACGCCGATCCTCCGCCGCCGCACTCCGGCGTCGCGTACGAAGGAGGTACCCAATGAGATTTGCAGTGGGCCTGCTCTTCTGCCTGTTGATTGGCGGGTGCGCCACGGCGCCGGCGCCCAGGAGCGCCGCTCCGCAGGGGCTCTTCGACGATCGCTTGTTCGGCGCACCGTCCGAAACCGTCACCGGCGACGACCTCTTTGCGCTGAGCGACGACATGAAGCGTTTCCTGGACACGGAAATCGCTGCCGACATCCGCGTCAAGGGACATCGCCAGGCGCTGTTCGACGCCCTGTACACGAAGCATCGGCTGCAGCTCAACTACGACGGCGCCGCCACCCGAGGCGCCGCCGCGACATTCTCGAAGCGGGCGGGCAACTGCCTGTCTCTCGTGATCATGACGGCGGCGTTCGCCAAGGCCATGGAGATTCCGGTGCGCTATCAGTCCGTCTATCTGGACGAAGCGCTGAGCCGCAACGAAGACATCTACTTCTTTGTCGGCCACGTGAACCTCATCTTGGGCACGCGCAAGATCGACGTCGGATTCGGGCGCTTCGGCTCCGACGAGAAGATCATCGATTTCCTTCCGCCGATCGAGACGCGCGGCGTGCAGGCCAGCGAGATCAGCGAGCCCACGATCATAGCGATGTACATGAACAATCGGGCCGCGGAAGCGCTCGTGCGCGGACAGGTCGACGATGCGTACGCCTGGGCAAAGGCCGCGATCGGCGCAGAGCCGAACTTTTCCAATTCCTACAATACCCTGGGCGTCGTCTACTACCGTAAACACCGTCCGGCCGAGGCGGAGCGCGTGTTCCGGGCTGCACTCGAGCGCAAGCCGGACAATGCGCACGTCATTGCCAATTTGATCCGGGTTCTGAACGACGTAGGCCGCGTTGCGGAAGCGCAGGAGCTCAACCGGAAGCTCGAGAGGATCGAGCCGAATCCGCCCTTCGCGTTCTACCTGCGCGGTCTCAAGGCGATGCGCGAGGGCGACTACAACGCCGCGAGAGACATGTTCGCGAAGGAAGTCGATCGCGCGCCCTATTACCACGAGTTCAGGTTCTGGCTCGCGCTCGCCTACCTCGGCCTCGGGCAAATGGAGCCCGCCCGCAAGGAGCTCGCGTTGGCGGTCGAGTACAGCACGACGCCGAAGGATCACGACCTCTATTCGGCCAAACTCGAGAAGCTGTCGCCCTCCCACCCGCTCTAGAAGCCGGAATGACGCTTCCGCAGTGGGAGGATTTCTGGCGCTCCGGCCGAGTCGTGTCGTGCCCTACCGGCGCCGAGGACGGATACACCGGCAGCGTCCGCGAGCTGTGGGAACGCTTCTTCGCGGCCCTGCCCGACGGGACCCGCCTGCTCGATGTCGGCACGGGCAATGGCGCGCTCCTGCTCATTGCTTTGGAAGTAGCGCGAGCGCGTTCGGTGCGGTTCGAAGTGCACGGCATCGATCTCGCACGGATCGATCCGCGCCGCGCAGTCCCGGACGGCGCGCGAAGGTTCGAAGACGCGGTCTTTCACGGCGGCGTCGCGGCGGAAGCACTGGCGTTCACCGATGGCTACTTCCAGGCGGCTGTCGGGCAGTACTCGCTCGAATATACGCGCCGGGAAGAGACGCTGCGGGAGATGCGTCGCGTAATGGCCGCGGGCGCACCTGCCCGATTCGTGCTGCATCACGCCTCCTCGATCGTCGCCGACACCGCACGCGAGTCGCTGTCGCAGGCGCGCGAGCTCGAGGAGCAGGCGCAGGCGTTCGTCGACCTCCGCGAATACGTCGCCGCGGAGCGAACCGACTCGGCGCGCGCGGCGCGGCTCATGGAGCGCATGAGCGAGCGGATGCGATCAATGCGCGACCTCGCGGCACATTCGAAGAGGTCGCGTCTGCTCGCGGACGTATTGCCGGCGCTCGGGGACCTGTTCGAGTTGCGAACACGCCTGTCCCCCGGGGATTTTGCCGCCGCGTTCGACAGGACCTACGGGGCGTTCAAGGCGGCGGAGCAACGGCTGCGAGACCTGCTCCACGCCGCGCTCGACGAGTCGGCGATGGGGCGCCTCGCCCTGAAGGCGCGCGCTTGCGGATTCCGCGACGTGCGCATGGCGCCGCTGTCGCAGGAGGACGGAATCCTCATCGGCTGGCAGCTCGACATGTCGACGCCGGCGGCGGACGCAGCTTGCGCCGCACCCGACGCCGGCGCATGATCGAACCCACATCTCCATTCATGGTCTTACCGTGCTGGCGACCCTTTAGGAGCATCGTATGAGCAAACTTCCATTGGCTCTTTTCCTGGCGGCCACGGTAACGGTCGCGTACGGCCAGAATACGGCTCAGCCGTCCGCCGACGTGGACAAGAGCGCGCCCGACAAAAGCGCGCTCACCGCGCAAAGCGCGCAAGGCGCCGCGAGCCCGGACACAGCGACGGAGATTCTTGGCCGGCGCAATTGCCTCGCCGAGACAGGTTCCCACATCATTCGCAAGGACTCCTGCGCCGCCATCGGCCGCGGCTACGGCAGAACGGCCATCGATCGCACGACGACCCTCAGCAACACGGGCTCGGCGCTGGAACAACTCGACACGGCCGTCCAGATCCGCCGATAACAAGCGCTTCCATCGTAGCCGGACCGCGGCTCCGTTAGGAGCGGCCGGTCAGTTGACCGCGCGCTCCTCGCGCCACCCCTTGGGGATCGATGCCAGCAGCCGTTGCGTGTACTCCTCGCGCGGGTGCCGGTAGATCTCGTCGGAGTTCGCGATCTCGACGATCCGGCCCTCGTTCATCACCATGATCTCGTCGGCGATGTATTTCACGACGGCGAGATCGTGCGAGATGAAGATGTAGGAAAGCCGGAACTCGTCCTGCAGGTCCTGCAGCAGGTTCAGCACCTGCGCCTGCACCGACACGTCGAGCGCCGAGACGGACTCGTCGCAGATCAGGATGTCCGGCTTCATGGTGAGACACCGGGCGATCGCGATCCGCTGCCGCTGCCCGCCCGAGAATTCGTGCGGGTACTTGTAGAACGACACTTCGGGCAGTCCCACCTTGCCCAGAAGCTCGAACGCGAGCTCGGTGCGCTCCTGCGCCGAAGAGCCGATCCCGTGGATGTTCATCGGCTCGGTCAGGATGTGGCCGACCGTGAAGCGCGGATTGAGCGACGCGTACGGATTCTGGAAGATGATCTGGATCCGCCGCTTGTACGCCATGAACTCCTTCTGCGACATCGACAGGATGTCGCGTCCTTCGAAGATCGCTTCGCCGGCCGAGGCCTCGTGGAGCCGCATCAGCGTCAGGCCGACGGTGGTCTTGCCGGAACCCGACTCGCCGACGAGTCCGAGCGTCTTGCCTTTCGGAAGGCCGAACGAGACGTCCTTCACCGCCTCGAACTTGCGCCGGCCGAAGAGGCCCTCGCGTGAATAGAAGTCCTTGCCCAGGTTTCTCACATCGAGAATGATCTCGTCCGACGGAAAGACGCCGCGCGGCCGCTCGGCGAGGTTCATCGCGTGCGCGCCGCCGTCCATGAAATCCTCGATTACGGGCAGTCGAACCGGACGCCGGTCGAGGCGCGGCCTGCACTGCAGCAGCGCTTGCGTGTAGGTGTCCTGCGGATTCTCGAACACCTGCTTCGCGGGCCCGTGCTCGCGTATCTCGCCGTTGCGCATGACGACGACGTAGTCGGCGATCTCGCCCACGACGGCGAGGTCGTGCGTGATGAAGAGCACCGACATCTGGTGCCGCTTCTGCAGCGCGCCGATCAGGTCGAGGATCTGCTTCTGGATCGTGACGTCCAGCGCGGTCGTCGGCTCGTCGGCGATCAGGAGCTTCGGCTCGCACGCGATCGCCATCGCGATCATCACGCGCTGCTGCTGTCCACCCGACATCTGCGAGGGATAGGCGTTGATCTTGAACTCGGGATCGGGAATGCCGACCTCGTCCAGGAGCTCAACGGCGCGCTTCTTCGCGGCCGCCGGCGAAAGACCCATGTGGAGGCGCAGAACCTCGATCAGCTGGTAGCCGACGGTGAAAACCGGGTTGAGCGACGTCATCGGCTCCTGGAAGATCATCGAGATCTTCGCGCCGCGAAGATTGCGGAGGTCCGACGGCGGCAGGCCGACGATGTTGCGTCCGTCGAACACGATCTCGCTCGCCGGGTCGACGATCGCGTTCTCGGGGGGCAGCAGGCCGAGGATCGCAAGCGCCGTCACGGACTTGCCGCTGCCCGATTCGCCGACGAGCGCAACGGTCGCGTTTTTCGGAATGTCGAACGAGATGCCCTTGACCGCCTCGAAGACGTGCGCGCGGTCGAGCCGAAAGCCGACCTTCAGGTTTCGAATGCGGACGAGCGGTTCCGTGTTTTCGCTCATGCGCCCTCCGTGACTGGTCTCGCACGTGCGAATATCG
>Ga0070670_100004695_pt1 | contig 11463 bp, 7 predicted proteins | sample KBSS63metaG_FD_64665 | JGI IMG/M metagenome (GOLD analysis project Ga0070670, IMG submission 64665) | Switchgrass rhizosphere microbial communities from Kellogg Biological Station, Michigan, USA - KBS S6-3 metaG | ecosystem: Host-associated > Plants > Roots > Rhizosphere > Soil ... | reverse complement strand
AACGATCCGACAGGCTTCGCCTGGTTCATCGTTGCCGCTTATTTCGCCGGCGCTCTTGCCGCCTTTCTCGCCAGCCGCTCGGCCTCCATGACCGAAGCCCGCTTCTGGCTCGGGGTATCGCTCCTGCTGCTGCTCCTCGGGTTTAATAAGGAACTCGATCTCCAGTCGCTGCTGACAGAATCCGGCCGTACGCTGGCGCGCGCGATCGGCATCTACGAGCAGCGCCGCCTGCTGCAGGGTCTGTTCCTGCTGCTGCTGGCGGCCGGCGCGACGCTCGCCATTCTCCGCCTGACGAGAATGCTCCACCGATCGTCCGCGCCAGCGAAAACAGCAGCTGTCGGAATCGCAATCCTGTTCGCCTTCATTCTGCTTCGCGCCGCATCCTTCCATCACATCGACGAGTGGGTAACGGCCGACGTCCGCGGCCTTCGCAGCGGCTGGTGGCTGGAGCTTGTGGGCATCGTCGTCATCGCGCTGTCCGCGCTCGCCTATCGAGCTGAATCAAGGCGTCGATGAGGATGGCAAAAACGCACTGAAACAGCTGTATTAACAACGCAGAACAAGCTTTCGGGCACCTTCCGAATATTCTCGCTAACCCAAGTCAGCTATTTGAACCGCCGTTTCCACGGCAGCGTTCCGGAGGTTCGCTACAGTTCGTAGCGCACAACGGAGGAAAGTATGGCCGGAACGAAGAGCGGCGGGTCGAAGCGCGGGTTTGCCGCGATGGATCCCGCGAAGCAGCGGGAAATCGCCAGCAAGGGTGGCAGGGCGAGCCATGGCGGCGGCCGCAAGAGCGCGAGTAGCGCCAACCGCTAAGGCTTTCGAATGTTCGCGGCGCTGGACGGACTCGTTCCGTCCGGCGTCTCATTAACGGAACAGCCGTGACAGCCGGGCAACCGCGCACCAAAATGCTGCGTTGACCGGCAAACATGTATCGATCCGATCTTAGGACGCGCGACAAGGGAGGCGCGATCGTGGCGGTGGTCGCGATTCACGCGGCGCTGCTCTTCGTCTTCATGCACCTTGCCGGGAGGATCGATCTCACGGACCCGCAGCGCGTGCTCCAGGTCTTCGATGTCACGGAAGTGCCTCCTCCTCCGCCGCCCAAACCCGAAGTCCCGCGCTCCGCTGAGGAAACCCAAAAGCCCAAGGACACTGAAGGGGCAGCGTCCCGCGAGAATATCAAAAGCCAGGCAACTCCGGTGGTTGCTCCAAAGCCGCCGATCGCGCTGCCGATCCCGCTGCCGGTCAATGTGACACGGACGCCGAACCAGGGAGCGGCGCCGACGCAGGGTGCGTCCGACGTTCCAGGACCCGGCACCGGCGCGGGAGGGACGGGGACGGGCACCGGATCCGGCGGATCGGGGAGCGGGACGGGAGGGGGCGGCCAGGGCCTGGCGTCCACCCGCACGCGCTTGGCGACACGACCGCTCCGCGGGCGGGACTTTCCACCGCAATTGCTTGAAGCCTGGCCGCACGGAGCGTGGATCCGCATGCGGTTCAGGGTCGATGCGAACGGGACTATCATTCAATGCATCGTCGATCAGGGAACTGGAAATCCGGGCATCGATTTCGAGGTGTGCAACATCGCCAAGCGCAGGTTGCAGTACTCGCCGGCTCTTGATCGTAACGGCCAGCGGGTTGCGGATTGGGCCGGCTATGGGCAGGAGCCTCCCCGCTAGCTGACAGGGGCGACTCCAAATGATCGAAGCGGAATGGTGGGAATATGACAGCGCCGAGGAAATGGCGGATGCAGTCGCGGGCGACGTCGCCTTCATCATCGAAAGCGCTCTCGATGCGCGTGGGTCCTCGCTGATCGCGCTTCCCGGCGGAAACGCGCCCAAGGCGATTTACAAGGCGCTGGCCGCGAAGAAACTGCCGTGGAAGCAAGTCACCATCATTCCGACGGACGAGCGGCTCGTGCCCATGGACGATGAGCGCAGCAACATCCGCGGTATTGCCCAGGCCTTCCTTCCTGCGGGCGCACGCGTCATTCCAATCACCGGCGACATTCCGGACTACAGGCTCGCCGGCAATTCGGCGGATGCGCGGCTGCAGGACCTGTCCTGGCCGCCCGACCTCGTATGGCTTGGCGTTGGAGCGGACGGGCATACTGCCTCACTGTTTACCGGTCCCGACCTTCAGGACGCGCTTGAAGCCCCGAAGGCGCGCCGCGCCGTCGGCGTCATGCCGGACCCGCTGCCGCAGGAGGCGCCCGTCGCGCGCGTGACCCTGACCCGTTCCGCGATCCTTTCCGCCCGAACCGTGCTCATTACCCTGACAGGCAACGACAAGCGTGAGATGCTCGAGGGGGCGATCGAAGACGGGCAGAGTTCGAAGCTGCCCATCGGCCGCGTGCTCGCCGAGGCGGAGCAGCCCATCGATATTCACTGGGCTCCCTGAGCCGGTCAGCCTTGCCAACCGCCTCCAAGGGCGAGGAACACCGACACCAGATAATCCGACAGCTGCGCTTCAGATCGCGCCAACTCGGCTTCGATGTTCGACAGCGAACGCTCCGCATCGAGCACGATCTGAAACGGGTCGCGGCCGGCCTGGTAGCGGAGCCGCGCGATCCGCGCCGCTTCCGCCGCCTGTGCACGCGCGCGCCGAAGGCTGTCTCTCCGCTCCAACTCGCGCGCGTAACGGGTGAGGCCGCCCTCGGTCTCTTCGAGCGCACGCAGCCAAGTGCCGTCGAAATTGGCGAGCGCCGCGTCGGCCGTGGCACGGGCCTGACCCAGGCGCGCACGAGCCACTTCCATGTTCGGGAAGTTCCAGCTGATCAGCGGGCCGATGTTGAAGCGGAAACCGTCGCCGATGGCGCCGAGCCCGATCGCGCTGCTCCCGACCGAGCCCCCGAGCGTCACTTTTGGGTAGAGGTCGGCCGTCGCCACCCCGACCCGGGCAGTGGCCGCGGCCAGCTCACGCTCGGCCTGGCGGATGTCCGGCCGCCGCGAAAGAAGCGAAGCGCCGTCGCCCACCGGAAGGGGCCGGGAAAGCTGCGGAGGGCGCCGGCAGTTGGCGACTTGCGCGGGGAAGTTCGCCGGCGGGCGACCGGTCAGGACCGCCAGACGGAACAGAGCTCCCGTGCGCTGCGCCTCCAGCGTCGGGAGCGTTGCCCGCACCTGCTCGAGCTGGGCGCCGGCCTGCCCGGTATCGAGCGCCGTCCCCCGACCGCCTTCGAACAGGCGGCGGGTCAGGTCGAATGTCTGCTCCTGGACGCTTAGGGAATCGCGGGCGACCGCCAGTTGCTGCCCGGCGCTGCAGGCGTCGGCATAAGCGCGTACCGTTTCGGCAGCGACGCTGATGCGCGTGTTGTCGAACGCCGCCTTGACCGCATCGACATCCGCCCGGCTAGCCTCGATGGCTCGGCGGATGCCGCCAAACAAGTCGACCTGGTAGCTGACGTCCAGGCCCGCGTCATAGCGCAGGGCGGGGTCGCCGCCGGGGTCTTGCGCATAGCGAATGTCGGCGTTGAGATCCGTGGACGGTAGCCGTCCCGCCCGGGTCTCGCGCAGCAGGGCCCGGGCGCGGGCGAGGTTCGCTCCCGCCACGCGAAGATCCGTATTCGCCGCCAGTGCCTCCTCGACCAGTTGGTCGAGCAAGGGATCGGCGAACAAGCTCCACCAGCGGCCCGGCGGCTGATCCTGGGTAAAGGTTGGGGAGCGCGAGCTTACGAACGGCGCTTGCGACGGCGCTTCCGGTGCCGGGGATCGGAAATCCGGGCCGACGGCGGCGCAGCCTGTCAGCACAAGCGCGCCCGTGAGCGTCAGGAGCCGCCTCATTCGGCGGGCTCCGCATGGCCGTGCGCGTGGAGCGTGCTGTGCTGCATCGCCTTCGGCATAAAGCGGTCCAGGCCCCGGCAGACGCCGTAGAAGACCGGCGTGAAGATCAGGCCGAACAAGGTCACGCCGACCATTCCGAAGGCGACTGCCGTGCCCATGGCCTGCCGCATTTCGGCGCCCGGACCTACGGCGATCGCCAGGGGAATCACTCCGAAGATGAAGGCGAAGCTGGTCATCAGGATCGGCCGCAGGCGCGACTTGGCGGCATGCACGGCGGCATCGAATTTGTTCATGCCCTGATCGTCCTCCGCCTGCCGCGCGAATTCGACGATGAGGATGGCGTTCTTTGCCGCGAGTGCGATCAGCACGATCAGGCCGATCTGGGTCAGGATGTTGTTGTCCTGCCCGCGCAGGCTCACGCCCGTCAGCGCAGCAAGCACACACATCGGAACGATGAGGATCACGGCGAGCGGAAGCGTCAGCGATTCATATTGCGCCGCCAGCACCATGAAGACGCACAGCACCGCGATTGCGAAGACCAGCGGCGCGGTATTGCCCGCCGCCTGCTGCTGGAAGGCGAGACCGGTCCATTCGAAGCCGAAACCGGGCGGCAGGTTCTGCGCAGCCAGTTCCTCCATGGTCCGCAGGGACTCCCCCGACGCGATGCCCGGTGGCGTCTGGCCCTGCAGCTCCGCGGCCGGATAGTTGTTGTAGCGCGCCACCTGCACCGGACCGCTGCCGTACCGGAAGGTCGCGACCGAGGAGAGCGGCACCATCTGACCCGACGACGAGCGCACCTGAAGGCGGCCTACGTCGGCCAGGTCGTCGCGAGCGCCCGCTTCCGCCTGAGCGGTAACCCGGAAGGTCCGGCCCAGCAGGTTGAAATCGTTCACGTAAGTCGACCCGAGATACGTCCCGAGTGCGTCATAGACCTGGCTCGGCTGCACGCCGACCAGCTGGGCGCGGTCGCGGTCGACGTCCGCTTCGATCCGCGGGGAACCGGTGTTGAACAGCGAGAAGACCTGCGCGACATTCTTGTTCTGCTGCGCACCGCCCATCATCGCGAAGGTCGCGCCCTGCAGAGCTTCGTAGCCGGCGCCTCCGCGATCCTGGATCATCATCGAAAAGCCGCTGCCGTTGCCGAGGCCCGGAACGGGCGGCGGGGACAGGAAGAAGACCTGCGCGTCGTCCACGGCGCCGCCGACTGCACCCGTGATAGCGCCCGCCAGTTCGGCCGCGGACTGGCCGGCTCCACGGCGATCCTCGTGCTCGGCGAGGCGCAGGAACATGATGCCGCTGTTGGACGCGGGGCTGAAGGTCGACCCGTCGAGACCGGCAAAGGCCGCGGTCTCCAGGATCATCTCGTTCTTCGAGACTACTTTGCGGATGCTCTCCACCGCTGCCTCGGTCCGTTCCAGCGAGGAGCCGGGAGGAAGCTGGATCACGCCGATCAGGAATCCCTGGTCCTGGTCAGGGATGAAGCCGGTCGGCGTGGCATTCAGCCGCCAGACCGTGAGCCCCAATAGCCCGCCGTAAATGACCAGCATCAGCGTCGAGCGATGCACGAGCTTCGCCGTCATCGACCCATAGCGGTGGGATACCCAATCAAAGGCCTTGTTGAAGCGGGCGCCAGTCATCTTGACCGTGCGCATCCAGCCGCGCCGCTCGTCGGCATAGTCCGCGCCTGTAGAATGCGGCTTCAGCAGCAGGGCCGCGAGGGCGGGCGACAAGGTTAGTGATATGACCGTGGATATGGCCGCGGCGGCTGCGATGGTGACTGCAAACTGCCGATAGAAGATGCCGGGGATGCCGGAGATGAGCGCCGCCGGCACGAATACGGCGACGAGGACCAGGCCGATTGCAATCAGTGCACCGGAGATCTCCCGCATCGTTCGATGGGCCGCCTCCCGCGGAGACAGGCCATCGCGGATATGCTTCTCCACCGCCTCGACGACCACGATCGCGTCGTCGACGACGATGCCGACGGCAAGAACCAGCGCGAAGAGCGAAAGCGAATTGATCGAGAAGCCGAGGGCAAGCTGCACCGCGAACGTTCCGACCAACGATACGGGAATGGCGATGATCGGGATGATCGCCGCGCGCCAGGTCTGGAGAAAGAGCACGATCACGAGAACGACCAGCGCGATCGCTTCGATCAGAGTGCGCTGAACCTCGTTCACCGACTCCTGGACATATTCGGTCGGGTTGTAGGGAATGGAATATTCGACCCCCGGCGGGAAGGTTCGCGAAGCCTCCTTCAGGCTGTCGAGAACTCCTTCGGCCGTATCCAGAGCGTTCGACCCCGGAAGCTGCTGAATGGCCATGAAGACGGCGGGTCGCGTACCGGACGTCCCCCGTATGCTGTAGTCCTGGCTGCCGATCTCGACCCGGGCGACGTCGCGCAAACGCGTGATCGCGCCCGACGCCGTATCGGTCTTCAGCACGACATCCGCGAACTCGTCCGGGTCGTTGAGCCGCCCCTGAACCTGGACCGGCAGCTCGAACGCGGCGCCTCCGTGCTTCAGGGGAGCCTGGCCGACGGATCCGCCCGCTACCTGCACATTCTGCCCGCGGAGCGCGCCGACGATCTCTTCCGAGGTGAGGTTGCGGGCGGCCGCTGCGTCCGGATCGATCCAGATCCGCATCGAATAATTGCCGCCGCCGAACACCTGCACGGCGCCGACGCCTGGAAGCCTCAGAAGGCGGTCGCGAATGGTCGAATTGGCGAAATTGCCGACATAATCGATGTCGACGGACGGGTCGGTCGACGTCATCGCCGCCACCATCAGGAAGTCGGTGGCCTGCTTGTTCACGGTGACGCCGATCTGGCGGACCTGGTCCGGGAGGCGCGGCTCGGCGAGCGCGACGCGGTTCTGAACCAGCACCTGCGCGGTATCGATGTCGGTGCCCGGCTGGAACGTGACCGTGATCGCCGTCAGTCCCTGGCTGGAGTTCGAGCGCATATAGAGCATGCCCTCGACGCCGTTGATCTCCTGCTCGATCGGCGCCGCGATGGTTTCGGCCATCGTTTCCGCAGAAGCGCCGGGAAATGCCGCGGTCACCGCGACGGAGGGCGGAGCGATCTCAGGATACTGGGCGAGTGGAAGTGCCGGGTAGGCGAAGGCGCCGAGCAGGGTGATGAACAGGGCGATGACCGACGCGAAGATCGGGCGGTCAATGAAGAAGCTCGACATGTTCATCGCGCGGCCCTCAGCGGCCCGCCGCCTGGCCGACGGAGGTTGCGACCGACGGAGGCGGAGCCTGCAGCGGCGCGGAATCAGGCTCCGACGTAGACGGCGGCTGGATGCGGCCTTTCTTGGGCTTCACCTTCTGGCCGGGCATCGCGCGCTGGATGCCGCCGATGATGACCTGATCCTCGGGACCGATCCCGGTCCGGATAACGCGCAGGCTTCCGTTCAGCGGCCCCAGCTGGACCGGGCGGACGGTCACCGTTCCGGCCCGGTCGACGACATAGAGCACGCGGCGGGCGGCGTCGGTCACGATCGCCGTGTCCGGGACCAGAAGCGCGCGATACGGCGCGGACGAAGCAAGCCGCAGGCGGCCCATCATCCCGGCCTTGAGGAAGCCGTCGGGGTTCGGGACGACCGCCCGGCCGCGAATGGTGCCGGCGCTCGTGTTCAGGGCATTGTCGACGAAGTCGAGCCGGCCGGCGTGAACATATTGGGCTTCGTCCTGAAGCCGGACACGCACCGGGGCGCCGACCCGCGCGGAGCCGTTCTGGCGCTGGAATCGGAGCAGCAAAGCCTCCGAGCCGTCGAAGGCAAAATGCAGCGGATTGGTCGACACGACGGTCGTCAGCACTGTTTCGTCGGCGGTGACGGCATTGCCGGGGTCGATGCGGCGCTCCGATACCTGTCCTGAAATCGGGGCAGATACCCGAGTGAATCCCACATCAAGCTGACGAGCGCGCAGGAGCGCGGCGGCGGCCGAGACATCTGCATTGGCAGATCGCAGTGCGGCCTGACGCTGCTCCACTTCCTCGACGCTCGCCGCCCTCTGCGCCGCGAGGGTGCGTGATCGGGCAAGCTCCGTTCGCGCGTTGACCGCCTGCGCCTCGGCCCGCGCAAGCTGTGCCCGCGCCTGGTCCAGCTGCGCCCGCGCCGGGCGGGCATCGATCGTGAAGAGCAGCTGTCCGCGGCGGACATATTGCCCGTCCCGGAAATGCGAGGCGATCAGATAGCCGGTTACGCGAGGCTTCACCTCGACACTGTCAGGAGCCTCGAACCGGCCGACGAAGTCGTCCCAGTCCACGATCTCGCTGGCGAGCGGGGTTGCGACCGTGACCTCCGGAGGAGGCGGGGCCCCCTGGGATTCGGACCCGCCCGAACATCCCGCGGTCGCGAGGGACAAGAAGACGGCCGCAACGGCCAAGTCTGTGCGAAGCATCTGTTTTCCGAAGAAAGGCCGGACGGCGCCCGAGACTACGCGAGTACTGGTCCCAGACGGCCCATGCCGCCAACACCTGCGGCCAAATATTGCCCGATGCCCGGCAAGTCAAAGCACATCGGCGGCGGGATCAATAATCTCGATCAACGGGCCTCTAAATGTCCTCGAGCCGCTTTCCTTTCGTCTCCTTGAGGAAGAAGAGCGAGACCAGGATTGGGATCACCGTGAAAATCACCGGATACCAGAGGCTTGCGTAGATATCGCCAGTGATTGTCGCCAGCGCGAAGCTGGTCACCGGAAGGAAGCCGCCGATCCAGCCGGTGCCCACATGATAGGGGAGCGACATCGCCGTATAGCGCACCCGTGTCGGGAACATTTCGACCAGGGCGGCGGCCTGCGGGCCGTAGAGCGCGGTAGCTGCTACCGCGAAAACCATCAGCCACATGAAGATGGCGGGAAGGTTCATCCGTTGCGGATCGACCGCGGACGGATAGCCCTCCGCTGCAAGCGCCGCCTTGATCTCCCCGCCGACCTTGTCCTTCAGCGCCTTGAGGCCTGCCGCATCGAGCCCGCGCCCGTCGGGAACCTCGATCTGCTGAACCCCGACGGCGACGATGGCCGTGTCGCCCGTATAGCTGCGGCTGGTGTAGGAGATGCCTGCGGAAGCGAGCAGGCTCTTTGCGATGTCGCAGCCGCTGTCGAAGCGGCGCGTGCCCACCGGATCGAACTGGACGGAGCAGTTTGCGGGATCGGAATGGACTTCGACCGGTCTCCTCTCGTGCGCCTCGACGAGCGCTGGATTGGCGGCCGCCGCAATGCCGTGGAAGCCCGGATAATATGTGAAGAGCGCTAGCAGCATTCCTCCGAGCATGACCCGCTTTCGGCCGATGCGGTCGGACAGCCAGCCAAAGAAGACGTAAAGCGGCGCGCTGGCGACCGTGATGGCGAGGACCAGCGCGTCCTTGGTCGGCTCCGGGACGCCCAGCGACTTGGTCAGGAACACCTGCACGTAGAAGAAGCTGAGATACCAGACGGCGCCCTGTGCGCACATGATGCCGAAGAAGGCGATCAGTACGCGCTTCAGATTTTCCCAGCGGCCAAAGGCCTCGCGCAGAGGCGCCTTGGAGACCTCACCCTCCTCCTTGAGCTTGGTAAAGGCGGGGCTCTCGGACAGCTTGAACCGCAGCCAGACGGAGATAATCAGAAGCACGATCGAGACCAGGAAGGGAACTCGCCATCCCCAGTCGAGGAAGGCCTCTTCTCCGATCGCGCCGCGGGTGCCCAGGATCACGAGGAGCCCGGCAATCAGTCCGAGCGATGCGGTGATCTGGATCCAGCCCGTGACCATTCCGCGCTGCTTGTTCGGCGCGTGCTCGGCAACGTAAATCGCCGCGCCGCCATATTCACCGCCCAGCGCGATCCCCTGGAGGATCCGCAGAAGGATGAGCAGGATCGGCGATATGATCCCCGCCGTGGCATAGGTGGGCAGGATGCCGATGAGGAAGGTTGCACCGCCCATCAGGCTGACGGTCGCGAGGAAGGCTCCCTTGCGGCCGAGCCGGTCGCCGATGACCCCGAAGATGATCGCGCCGAGCGGGCGGAAAGCGAAGCCGGCGGCGAACAGGCCGAGCGCGGCGATCAGCCCTGCGGTCGGGTCGAGGCCCGCGAAGAAGACCTTCTGGATGGTGGTCGCGAGCGAGCCGAAGATAAAGAAGTCGTACCACTCGAACGCCGTGCCGGCCGACGACGCCGCAACCACGCGCGTCATCGACCAAGGCTTATGAGTTTCCCCCGCCGCAGTTGCCATTGCCGTCCCCCTACGGCCGTAGGGTTAGCGGCTGTCCGCGTCGCCGCAAGCGCTTAGGCCGGCGCCTTCTGGAACTCGCGTGCTCCGGCCAGCAGCTGATCGACCACGGTCGGGTCGGCCAAGGTCGAGATATCGCCGAAGCCGGACGTCTCTCCCTCCGCGATCTTGCGCAGGACGCGGCGCATGATCTTGCCGGAACGGGTTTTCGGAAGGGCGGGCGCGAACTGAATCCGCTCGGGTGCGGCGATTGCTCCGATCTCGCGGCGTACCTCCTGGTTGAGCTCCTGCCGAAGAGCAGCGCTGCCTTCTTCGCCGGCATTGAGAGTCACGTAGGCGTGAATCGCCTGACCCTTGATCTCGTGGGGGAAGGCGACGACCGCTGCCTCGGCGACGAGCGCATGTCCAACCAGGGCGCTTTCGACTTCGGCCGTCCCGATCCGGTGGCCGGAGACGTTTATGACGTCGTCCACGCGGCCGGTGATCCAATAATAGCCGTCCTCGTCGCGGCGACAGCCGTCCCCGGTGAAATATTTGCCCGGATAGGTCGTGAAGTAGGTCTCGAAGAAACGGCGATGGTCGCTCCACACCGTTCGCATCTGTCCCGGCCACGAGGCGGCGAGGCAAAGGTTGCCGCTCGTCGCGCCGTGCAATTCCTTGCCGTCCGGATCGACAAGAAGGGCCTTGATCCCCGGGAGCGGCTGCGTCGCGGAACCGGGTTTCTGCGGAGTTGCGCCCGGGAAAGGAGAGATCAGGGTTGCTCCCGTCTCTGTCTGCCACCAGGTGTCGACGACCGGGCAGCGTCCGTCGCCGACGACGCGCCAGTACCACTCCCAGGCTTCGGGGTTGATCGGCTCGCCGACCGTGCCGAGGAGGCGGATCGACTTGCGGCTGTAGCGCTTCACCGGCTCGTCGCCTTCGCGCATCAAAGCGCGGATTGCCGTCGGTGCCGTGTAGAAGATCGTGACGCCGAGCCGGTCCACCGTCTCCCAAAAGCGGCCGAAGTCCGGATAGTTGGGGACGCCGTCGAACATGACGGTCGTCGCGCCGTTCATCAGCGGTCCGTAGACGACATAAGTGTGGCCGGTGATCCAGCCGACGTCGGCGGTGCACCAGAAAATGTCGTCCCGGCGATAGTCGAAGATCCAGTCGAAGGTCGTGGCGGCCCAGACGGCATAGCCGCCGGTCGTGTGGACGACGCCCTTCGGCTTTCCCGTTGATCCGGAGGTGTAGAGGATGAACAAAGGGTCTTCCGCGTCCATCACCTCCGGCTCGCACTCCGCCGAAAGCTGATCGCGCACGGCGGAGTAGCTGACGTCCCGGCCGTCCTTCATCGGCACCTCTGCGCCCGTCCGGGTGACGACGATCACCGTCTGCACGTCGCGGTGCTGGAGCGCCCGGTCGACGTTGAGCTTCAGCGGAATGTGCTTGCCGCCGCGGATTCCTTCGTCGGCCGTGATGACCGCGCAG
>Ga0070670_100004694_pt1 | contig 11465 bp, 7 predicted proteins | sample KBSS63metaG_FD_64665 | JGI IMG/M metagenome (GOLD analysis project Ga0070670, IMG submission 64665) | Switchgrass rhizosphere microbial communities from Kellogg Biological Station, Michigan, USA - KBS S6-3 metaG | ecosystem: Host-associated > Plants > Roots > Rhizosphere > Soil ... | reverse complement strand
GGCTTGCCGCCGATGTCGTCGACGGTGAAATCGTGGAACGTCGTCATGGCGACCTCCTTTCGATGCGGCGCAGTACGCGGATCACGGTGACCGGGTTATGTTACGCCGATCGATCCTCGCGAATCGCCCATGGCCCGCAAGCAAAGCGCAGGCGTAATCCTTTATCGCTTCGGCAACACCGGCCTCGAAGTGTTCCTCGTGCACCCGGGCGGCCCGTTCTGGGCGCGACGCGACGACGGCGCGTGGTCGATTCCGAAAGGCGAGTTCACCGACCCGGAGCCGGCGGAAGCTGCGGCGCGCAGGGAGTTGGCCGAGGAAACCGGGTTGGTGCTGACTGCGCCGCTCACGCCACTGCCACCGATCCTGCAGTCGCGGGCGAAGACGATCCATCCATTCGCCGCATGCGCCGATTTCGATCCGGCGCAATTGCGCAGCAACCTGTTCGAAATGGAATGGCCGCCGCGCTCAGGACGGATGGCAGCGTTTCCCGAAGTGGACCGTGCCGCGTGGTTCTCGCTCGAAGAGGCGCAGCGCAAGATCATCGCCGGCCAAGGGCCACTGCTGGATGCATTTCGCAAGCTTCTTTCCGCCGACAACGCCGAAGCGAAGTGACCGATCAAACCGTCATGAATCCGCGAGCGCAATCTCGACACGGCGGTTGCGGCGGCCTTCGCTGCGGATCTTGAGGACGCGAATGGCGCCGATCTCTCCAATATTCGCGACGTGCGTTCCGCCGCACGGCTGCAGGTCGATGCCGGGAATGCGCAGCAAGCGTACGCGCCCCGATCCGCGCGGTGGCTGGACGCTCATCGTCTTGACGAGCTCCGGCCGCGCGTCGAGCTCGTCGTCGGTGATCCAGACCGTTTCCGTCGGAACGGCGCGTGCGATCAATGCATTCGTCTCCCGCTCGATCCGCTCGGCGTCGAGCAGGCTCATGTCGATGTCGAAGTCGAGCCGCGCCTTGTCAGGTGCGATGTTGCCGCCGGTGACCGGTGCGATGACGACGCACGACATCACGTGCAACGCCGTGTGCAGTCGCATGAGCTTGTGGCGACGTGCCCAGTCGATCTCGAGCGACAGACTCTCGCCTATATCGGGCTGCGGCATGGCCGCCGCTGGCACATGCACGATGCTGTCCATGGAATCGCCTTTGCGCGTGTCGGCGATATCGATCCGCTCGCCGTTGGCCCGTATAAGCGCACCGATGTCACCCGCCTGACCGCCACCCTGCGGATAAAAGACCGTTGCATCGAGCTCGATGCCGCGCTCGTCCACGGCGACGACGCGCGCGGACGCCGTCGTTCGATAGGCATCGTCGCGGAACAGCAATTGAGTTGGCATAGGCTTTCCGTCGTTACGGGCTGCTGTTGCTGATTTGGCGGCCGATTTGCCATGCCTGGGGCTGGCAACGCGTCAACGCTACGCGCCGAACCCGCCGCCGCCCGGCGTCTCGATGACGAAAACGTCGCCGGCGTCCATCGCCACTTCACACGTTGCGCCGTAATCCTCGCGAGTCCCGTCGACGCGCTCGACCCAGTTGCGGCCCTTCGCGCCCGCTTCGCCACCCGCGACGCCGAATGGCGCGATGCGTCGATGATTGGCGAGCATCACGGCGGTCATCGGTGTCAGAAAGCGGACGCGCCGCGTCGCGCCATCGCCGCCGTGGTGTCCGCCCGCACCACCACTGCCGTGGCGGATCGAGAACCCTTCGAGCCTGACCGGAAAGCGCCATTCGAGCACTTCAGGATCGGTAAGGCGCGAATTGGTCATATGCGTCTGCACGACACTTGCGCCGTCGAAATCCGGGCCCGCACCAGCGCCACCGGAGATCGTTTCGTAGTACTGGTGCTCGGCGTTTCCGAACGTAAAGTTGTTCATCGTCCCCTGCGACGCCGCAAGAACGCCGAGCGCACCGTACAGCGTGTCGGTCACCGTTTGCGAGGTCTCGACGTTGCCGGCGACGACCGCCGCCGGATAGCGCGGGCTCAACATCGAGCCTTCGGGAATGATGATTGTCAATGGCTTCAGGCACCCGGCGTTCATTGGGATCTCGTCGTCGACGAGCGTGCGAAACACGTACAGCACGGCGGCCTTGCATACAGCGGACGGCGCGTTGAAGTTCGTCGGCTGTTCTGCGCTCGTGCCGGTGAAGTCGATCGTCGCCGACCGCGCATTCCGATCGACGGAAATCGCGACGCGGATCACCGCACCGCTATCCATCTCGTACTCGAAGCGGCCGTCGGACAGCGCGCCGACGACACGCCGGACAGCTTCCTCCGCATTGTCCTGAACGTGCTGCATATACGCGCGCACGACGGCGAGGCCGAAATGGTCGACCATCTTCGCGAGCTCGCTCGCGCCCTTCGCGCAGGCAGCCACTTGCGCGCGAAGGTCGGCGAGATTCTGCTCGACGTTGCGCACCGGATAGCGGCCGGAGGTGAGGATCGTCCGCAGCTCGGCTTCGAGAAAGCGGCCGTTCGCGACAAGCTGGACGTTGTCGAGCAGCACGCCCTCCTCGTCGACGTGCGTCGAATCCGGCGGCATCGAGCCGGGCGTGATGCCGCCGATGTCGGCGTGGTGGCCGCGCGCCGCGACATAGAACTCCGGTTCGCGAGCCGGATTCGGGGCGCTCGCTTTGTCGGCGCCTCGTCTGGCGGCGCCCGCTTTGTCGGCTGCGTCGAACGGAAGAAAAACCGGCGCAATCACCGTCACGTCGGGCAGATGCGTGCCGCCGTTGTAAGGCGCGTTCAGAACGAACACGTCGCCGGGTTGCATCGTGCCTGCACGCCGCTCGATGATCGTGCGGACGCTCTCGCCCATCGAGCCGAGATGCACGGGCATGTGCGGCGCGTTGGCGATCAGATTGCCCTGCGTGTCGAACAGCGCGCAAGAAAAGTCGAGCCGCTCCTTGATGTTCACCGAGTACGACGTGTTTGCGAGCGTGACACCCATCTGCTCGGCGATGGCCATGAACAGGTTATTGAACACTTCGAGCAGCACGGGGTCGGCATCGGTGCCGATGGCATGCGCCCGTTCGATGGGGACGACGCGCTCGCAGACGAGGTGGTCGCGCGCCGTCAGTGTCGTGCGCCAACCGTGCTCGATCACCGTGGTCGCATTCTGCTCGCGGATGATCGCCGGGCCATCGATCGCATCCCCCGGTCGCAGGTCCTCGCGCGCGTAGACGGCCGCGTCGCGCCATGCGCCGTTCGCATAAATTCGATTCGCTCGGAGCGCTGCGAGCGCGCCGGAACGCGGTTCGAAGTTCGGCCGCTCGTCCTGCACGTCCTGCGCCTTGCCGACCGTTTCGACGGCGACCGCTTCGATGACGAGCCGCTTTCCTGGCATCAGGAATCCATATTGCTGCCGGTAGCGACGCTCGAACTCGGCCGTGACGGTCGCGACGTCGCCGCTGGCCGGAATCGGCAACGTCGTATCGGTTCCGTCGTACTTGAGATGGAGCACGCGCTCGCACAGGATGCGTTGCGCGTCGATGCCTTGCTCGAGCACGTCGCGCCGGCCGCTCTCCTCGAGCGCGTCAAAAGCGGCGTCGCATTCATCGAGCGAAGAAGTCGTGAGGCGCGCCTCGACCGCGCGTTGCCGCAATGCTCGTACATCGGCAAGCCCCATTCCATAGGCCGACAGCACGCCGGCAAGCGGATGAATGAACACGCGCCGCATGCCGAGCGCATCGGCGACGCGGCACGCATGCTGGCCACCGGCGCCACCGAACGAGCACAACGTGTAGCCGGTCACGTCGTACCCGCGCTGCACGGAGATGTGCTTGATCGCGTTCGCCATGTTCTCGACGGCGATGTCGAGGAATCCATCGGCGACCTGCTCTGCCGTTCGCGCGTGACCGGTTGCCGCGGAGATCTGCGCGGCGAGCGCTGCGAACTTGTCACGTACGACCGCGGCGTCGAGCGGCTCGTCGCCGCGCGGGCCGAACACCCGCGGAAACAACGTCGGATCGAGCTTGCCGACCATCACGTTGCAGTCGGTAACCGTCAACGGTCCGCCGCGGCGATACGACGCCGGCCCCGGGTTCGCGCCGGCCGATTGCGGTCCGACGCGAAGCCGCGAGCCATCGAACGTGCAAATCGACCCGCCGCCGGCGGCAACGGTGTGGATGCTCATCATCGGCGCGCGCAATCGCACGCCGGCGACTTCCGTTACGAAAGCGCGCTCGTATTCACCCGCCCAGTGCGCGACATCGGTCGACGTGCCCCCCATGTCGAAGCCGATGATCCGGTCGAAGCCCGCGAGCCGCGACACCTCGACGGCACCGACGATGCCGCCTGCCGGGCCGGACAGGATCGCATCTTTCCCCTGGAAACGATGTGCGTCGGTGAGTCCGCCCGACGATTGCATGAACTGCAGCCGGATCGAGCGATCGCGTTCACCGCTGTCGCTTAAGTGCGCTGCCGGATCGGTGCGCGATGCGCCGAGATCACGCTCCACCTCGCTCACGTAGCGACGCAGAATCGGCGACAAGTACGCATCGACGACCGTCGTGTCGCCGCGCGACACGAGCTTCATCAGCGGGCTCACCTCGTGTGAAACGGACATCTGCGAAAACCCCACCGCGCGCGCGACTGCAGCCAGCGCATCCTCGTGCTGTGGAAACCGATAGCCGTGCATCAGCACGATCGCAACTGCGCGAATGCCGGCGTCGAACGCGTCGCGGAGCGCAAGTTCGGCTGCGGCGAGATCGATTGGCCGCACGATTTCGCCATGCGCGCCGATCCGCTCATCGACCTCGATGACGCGCTCGTAGAGCAGCGTCGGCAATTCGATCCGGCGAACGAAGAGCTTCGGCCGATTCTGGTAGCCGATGCGCAGTGCGTCGCCGAAGCCGCGCGTAATGACGAGCGCCGTGCGCTCGCCAGTGCGTTCGAGCAATGCGTTCGTTGCGACCGTCGTTCCCATCTTGACCGCCGAGATTGCACCCGACGGTATTGGCTGATCGGGAGAAAGCCGGAGCAGGTCGCGGATGCCCTGCACGGCGGCATCGCGATAGCGCTCCGGGTTGTCGGACAGCAGCTTATGGGTGACCAGTGTCCCGTCGTCTCGTCGCGCGACGATGTCAGTGAACGTGCCGCCGCGATCGATCCAGAATTGCATGATTTAATATGCGCCGACCAGGGAAGCCAGAAACCTCAGGCGCCCGCAGGCGTCAGTTCCGGAGACTGTAATGAAACGTTTTACCGCCGTTGTCGTGATCGCCTTCGCCTGTGCACTGCCTGCTGCCGCGCAGACGAAATGGGATCTTCCCACGGCCTACCCGGCAAACAACTTTCACACTGAAAATCTGCAGCAGTTCGCAGCGGACGTCGACAAGGCCACGGGTGGCAAGCTCAAGCTGCAGCTTCACCCGAACGCCTCGCTGTTCAAGGCCCCCGAAATCAAGCGCGCCGTTCAGGGCGGCCAGGCGCAGGCCGGCGAGATCCTGCTCGTCAATTTCGAGAACGAGGATCCGCTGTACGGCATCGACGGCGTGCCATTCCTCGCAACGTCGTATGCCGAGTCGATGAAACTCTACAAGGCGGAGCGCAAGGCGCTCGAGGACAAGCTCGCGAAGCAGGGCATGCTGCTGCTCTATACGGTGCCGTGGCCGCCGCAAGGCATCTATACGAATCGCACGCTGAACAGCGCCGCCGACATGAAAGGGCTGAAGTGGCGCGCGTACAGCCCGGCGACATCAAAGATCGCCGAGCTCGTCGGCGCGCAGTCCGTCACCGTCCAGGCCGCCGAGGTGTCACAGGCGCTTGCGACCGGCGTCATCGACTCGTACATGTCCTCCGGCGCGACCGGTTACGATTCGAAGACCTATGAGCACTTGAAGCACTTCTATGACACGCAGGCGTGGCTGCCGAAGAACGCCGTCATCGCGAATCGCAGCGCGTTCGACGCGCTCGACAAGCCGACGCAAGCGGCGTTGTTGAAGGCTGCCGCCGACGCTGAAGCACGCGGCTGGAAGCTGTCCGAGGAAAAGACCAGCTGGTATGTCGATCAATTGAGGCAAAAAGGGATGACGATCGACAAGCCCAGCGAACAGCTGACGGCGGACATGCGCAAGGTCGGCAACGTCATGCTCGCCGAATGGCTGCGCAAATCGGGCGCCGATGGCAAGAAGATCATCGATCAGTACCGTTCGCTGCAGTAGCAGCGATCTCCGTATGATTGTTCCGACACCGGCCGCCTCGTGACGTTGCGCAGGGCGCTCGACCGCGTGTACGACACCGCCGCCTACGGGGCGGCGTTTTTTCTCGTCGGCACGCTGGCGATGATCGCGTTGGGCATCGCCGGTCGGCTCCTGAACTGGTATGTGCCGGGAACCGACGCGTATGCGGGCTACTGCATGGCCGCATCGGGGTTCCTGGCACTCGCGCATACGCTGAAACGCGGCGAGCACATCCGCGTGTCGCTGATATTGGAGCATGCAGGACCACGATTGCGGCGCGCGCTCGAGCTCGTGTCGCTCGCCGTTGCAACGGTTCTCGCGCTAGCCTTCGCGTGGTACAGCATCCGGCTGACGTTCCAGTCGTGGCAATTCAACGACACGTCGACGGCGAACGACGCAACGCCGCTGTGGATTCCCGAGCTGTCGATGGCGATCGGCACGACGGTGCTGTTGATCGCCTTCGTCGACGAGCTGGTCTTGCACTGGCGCGGAAAGCGCCGACTGCGGGCGCCGGACGAAGCGCTCCACCATGAATGACGCCGTCGTCACGACGCTGCTGATCGTCGCGCTGTTTGCGCTGCTCGGGAGCGGCGTGTGGATAGGTCTCGCCCTCGCCGGTGTCGCGTGGATCGGCATGACCCTCTTTTCGTCGCGGCCGGCGGGGGACGCCATGGCCGTCACGATCTGGGGCACGGCATCGTCGTGGACGCTGACGGCGCTACCGCTGTTCGTGTGGATGGGGGAGATCCTGTTTCGAACACGACTCTCCGAGGACATGTTCAAGGGCCTCGCGCCGTGGCTCGAGCGCGTGCCGGGCCGCCTGCTGCACACGAACGTCATTGGTTGCGCGATCTTCGCCGCCGTATCGGGTTCCTCGGCGGCGACATGCGCGACGATCGGCAAGATGACGCTCCCCGAGCTCTTGCGGCGCGGCTATCCCGAAACGATCACGATCGGCACGCTCGCGGGCGCCGGCACGCTGGGTTTGCTGATCCCGCCGTCGATCATCATGATCGTCTATGGCGTCAGCGCGAACGTATCGATCGCGCAGCTTTTCATCGCCGGCATCGTGCCCGGCATCCTGCTCGCGCTACTGTTCTCAGGCTACATCGTCGGCTGGGCACTGCTTCATCCCGAGCAAATTCCCGCGGTGTCGGACCGAACGACTTTGGCGCAAAAGCTGCATGCGTCGCGGCACCTCGTTCCAGTGATCCTGCTGATCGTCATCGTATTGGGCTCGATCTACGCCGGCATCGCGACGGCGACCGAGGCGGCGGCATTCGGCGTCGTAGGCTCCCTCGTACTGTCTGCGATCCAGGGCTCGCTGACGCGCGTCTCGTTCCGCGAGAGCCTGCTTGGCGCGACGCGTCTGTACTGCATGATCGCGCTGATTCTCGCCGGCGCAGCATTTCTCACGCTCGCCATGGGCTACATCGGATTGCCGCGTGCGCTGGCCGAATGGATCGCGACGCTCGGCCTCTCGCCTTTCGGGCTTATCGTGGCACTTGCGCTGTTCTACATCGTGCTCGGCTGCTTTCTCGATGGGATTTCGATGGTCGTCCTGACGATGGGTGTGATCCTGCCCACGGTCGAGAAAGCGGGCATCGACCTGTTATGGTTCGGCATCTTCATCGTGCTCGTCGTCGAGATGGCGCAGATCACGCCGCCGGTCGGATTCAACCTGTTCGTGCTGCAAGGCATGACGCGGCATCAAATCACCTGGATCGCGCGACACACGCTGCCGATGTTCTTCCTGATGTGCGCAGCCGTGCTCGCGATCTGGTTCTTTCCGCAGCTTGTGACGCTGCTGCCGCAACAGATGAAGATGTGACGATGAACGCGCGCGCGTCCACGCTGATCGACGCATTCTGCGATCAGCTGTGGCTGCAGGACGGGTTGGCTGCGGCGTCGCTCGCGAGCTATCGCCGGGACGTGGCGGCATTCAGCGCGTGGCTCGATCAACGCGGTAGCGAGCTGCTGGCGGTTCGACGGATGCAGTTCGATCAGTGGCTCGCCGACCAGTTCGAGTCGAGGGCGAAGGCAACTTCCGTTGCGCGCAGGTTGTCGGCGCTGCGGCGCTTCTATCGTTTTCAGCTCGAGCGCGGCGCAATCGCCGAGGATCCCACGCTGCGGGTACGCGCGCCCAAAAAGCCGCGTCGGTTGCCCAAGCAACTCTCCGAGACGCAGGTCGAAGCGCTGCTCGCCGCCCCCGACACGCGAACGCCACTCGGCCTCCGCGATCGCGCAATGCTCGAAACGCTCTATGCGACCGGATTGCGCGTTTCAGAATTGACGGGGCTCACACGCTCGCAAGTTGCCCATGACGCCGGGGTCGTTCGCGTCATCGGCAAAGGCAGCAAGGAGCGGCTCGTCCCGCTCGGCGACGAGGCGGCAGCGTGGATCACGCGCTATATCGCCGACGTGCGGCCTGCCCTCGCGGAAACGTCGAAGCGCGACGAGATCTTTTTGACGACCCGCCACGGCCCGCTCACGCGACAGGCGTTCTGGGCGCTGATCAAGCGCTATGCCGTGCGCGCGGGGATACCGCCCGCGTCGTTATCGCCGCACGTGCTCCGGCACGCGTTCGCGACGCATCTGCTCAACCACGGCGCCGACCTTCGTGTCGTCCAATTGCTGCTCGGCCATGCCGACATCACGACGACGACGATCTACACGCACGTCGCGCGCGAGCGACTGAAGCAACTTCACGCCGCGCACCATCCACGAGGATGATCCAAGTGCCGCCGATTCCCGAATCCCCCCGCGACACGATTCCACTGCTCCCTGACATGCGCGAAGGTGCAGCAATCCGCGACGCGTTCCTCGCCGACGAGCGTGCATTGCTCGTCGCATTGGCCGCGCAGTTGCCGCAGACCGAGGCGGAGACCAAGGCGATTGGCGCGCAGGCGCGTGCCTGGGTCGAAGCCGTTCGCAGCGAGCGGCAGACGCAGGGCGGCATCGAGTCGTTCCTCCAGCAGTACGACCTTTCGACGCCCGAAGGTGTACTGCTGATGTGCATCGCGGAGGCGCTGCTGCGCATCCCCGACGCTGCAACGGCAGACGCGCTGATTCGGGACAAGCTGTCGCGCGGTGACTGGGATCGCCACCTCGGCGCGTCGGATTCGCTGCTCGTCAACGCGTCGACGTGGGGATTGATGCTGACTGGCAAGCTGACGCGCATCGAGCGAGAAGACGCACGCGATCCCCGCGCGTGGTACGAGCGCTTTGCCGCGCGCGCTGGCGAGCCTGTTGTCCGCGTGGCCGTCCGGCAGGCGATGAAGGTGATGGCCGAACAATTCGTCCTCGGTCGAACGATCGCCGAAGCGGTCTCGCGCACTGGTAGCGCCGATCAGAAAGGGTATCGGCATTCGTACGACATGCTCGGCGAAGCGGCCGTTACTGCTGCAGACGCGGCGCGCTATTTCACGTCTTATCGCGACGCGATTTCCGTCATCGGCGAATCGGCGCGCGGGGCCGGCGCTTCGGTCTTCGCGCGCCCATCGATCTCCGTCAAGCTGTCCGCGCTGCATCCGCGCTATGAGTATCCACAGCGCGCGCGCGTGCTGGCCGAGCTGGTCCCGATGGTGATCGAGCTCGCTCGCGATGCGAAGGCGCATGGCATCGGCATGACGATCGACGCCGAGGAGGCCGAGCGGCTGGAGCTATCGCTCGAGCTGATCGCGCGCGTGCGGCGCGATCCGGCGCTCGCCGGCTGGGATGGGCTCGGACTCGCCGTACAGGCCTATCAGAAGCGTGCGCGAAGCGTCATCGCATTCGTGGTGGCACTTGCGCACTCCACGGGGACGCGAGTACCCGTCCGGCTCGTCAAAGGCGCTTATTGGGACACGGAGATCAAGCGCGCGCAGGTGCAGGGGCTGAGCGGGTACCCGGTGTTCACGCGAAAAGCACACACGGATGTTTCGTACCTCGCGTGCGCGCGCGCAATGCTCGAGGCACGGGAGCACGTCTACCCGATGTTCGCGACGCACAACGCGCACACAATCGCCTGGGTGAGTGCGCACGCGCAGGCGCTTGGCGTCACGGAGTTCGAGTTTCAGCGATTGCACGGCATGGGGGATGCGCTCTATCGCGCCGTGCGTGCATCCGCCAGCGCTGCGCCATTCGCGTGCCGTGTCTACGCGCCCGTCGGAGGTCATCGCGATCTATTGCCGTACCTCGTGCGCCGGTTGCTCGAAAACGGTGCGAACACATCGTTCGTCAACCGAATTGGCGATCCACAGATTGCGATCGATGACCTTGTCGCCGATCCGCTGACGCGAGCGCGCTCTTGGGACTTCGCGGCGGCGACACGGATTCCCCTGCCGGCGGACATCTTCGCGCCGGAGCGACACAACTCGACGGGCGTGTCACTGGCGGATCAACGCTCGATGGCGGCGCTCGACGATGCGGTTGCGCGGAGTGCCGATCGACAATGGCGCGAGGCACCGAATGACTCAACGGCGGCCGCGCGAAGTGGGCGCGATGTCCGCGAGCCCACCGATTCACGACGCACCATCGGCTCGGTCGTCGATGCCGATTGGCCAGGCGCTGATCGCGAACTCGCGAAGCTCACCGCCGGCCACCTCGACTGGAACGCGCAGCCTGCGGCTCAGCGGGCGGCCATTCTCGAACGCGCGGCGGATCTGCTCGAGGCGGATTTGGCCGAATGGGTCGCGTTGCTCGCACGTGAAGCCGGCAAAACGCGCGCGGCGGCAATTGCGGAAGTTCGCGAGGCGGCGGATTTCTGCCGCTACTACGCGGCGCAGGCGCGGCGGCGATTCGGTGAGCCCCTCGCGTTGCCCTCCCCGACCGGAGAATCGAACACGCTCGCACTGCGCGGCCGCGGCGTGTTTGCCTGCATCTCGCCGTGGAACTTCCCGCTGGCGATTTTCACGGGACAGGTGTCCGCGGCGCTCGCGGCGGGCAATGCCGTCGTCGCAAAGCCGGCCGAGCAGACGGTGCTGATCGCGTCGCGCGCAATCGACACACTGCACGCCGCCGGCGTTCCCGCCGATGCGCTCGCACTCGTGCCGGGGCCCGGGGAAACGATCGGCGCGCAGCTGTGCGCCGATTCGCGCATCGCCGGCGTCGCATTTACCGGATCGACGGCCGTCGGCAGCGCAATCGCGCAGGCCCTCGCGGCGCGTACACCCATCGTGCCGCTCATCGCCGAGACCGGCGGTCAGAACGCGATGATCGTCGACAGTTCCGCGCTTGCCGAGCAGGTCGTCGCGGACGTCGTCCAATCCGCGTTCGATAGCGCCGGCCAGCGTTGCTCGGC
>Ga0070670_100004686_pt1 | contig 11470 bp, 9 predicted proteins | sample KBSS63metaG_FD_64665 | JGI IMG/M metagenome (GOLD analysis project Ga0070670, IMG submission 64665) | Switchgrass rhizosphere microbial communities from Kellogg Biological Station, Michigan, USA - KBS S6-3 metaG | ecosystem: Host-associated > Plants > Roots > Rhizosphere > Soil ... | reverse complement strand
ACGGCTGGTCGCGCGATCATATTGGCACAGGGCAGCATCGACCGAGCGGCGACGCCGCTCGCAGGGCATGGAGCGTGTCAGTTGAATGGAGCGCCAGTCGTTCTCGCCAGCTACGATCAGGGGACGGGCAACTGGACCACAAACCTGAACTGTTTCCGGCTGCCTGCATATCTGAAGGATCGCAATGCGAAAACACTATGGCCGGCGAGCGGGGAGTGGATGCATCACAAAATCGACTCGACTGAGGCGGTGCGGTATTCGGCTCTGTTTCCTGGATTCGAAGCCGATGCGATGGCCACGATGATTGAGCGAGAGCCGCTGGGCGAAGACAACGTTCCAGATCTCATTCTGCTGAACTACAAAGGCGCGGATTTCGTGGGTCACAAGTACGGTCCGGATTCGGACGAGCTGCGCGTCACCCTCGGCGAGATGGATCGTCAGTTGAAGCGGATGCTAAGTGCGTTAGAGGCAAAGGTTGGCAATGACTATCTCCTCGTGGTGACGGCGGACCATGGCATGCCATCGGAACCGTCGTCGCCTGATCGCCGGCACTTTGCACCATCGATCGTAGACTTGTTGCACGAGAAGTTTGATCCAGAGGGAAAGCAGCTGATTACGTCCTTCGAACCGGAAAACGGCCAGATCTTCGTCGATGAGGAACGGCTGTTGTATCTTGGTTTGACGTTACGTGACCTGGCTCATTTCCTCGAATCACAGCCGTTCCTTTTTGCGGTGTTCACAAACGACGAGGTGCGCCGTGCAGCTAACACGGCGAAACCCGTGACGGCGACCCGCAGGCACTCGAAGGGCAAATAGTGTCGCCAAAATGTGCGCCGCAGCCCGGAGGCCGCATGACTCCGCTCAGCAAGAACGCTAGAGTCGCAGGGCTTCTCTACCTGACACTCCTTACCGCCCCATTGCGCCTTCTCTACATTCCCAGCAAGCTCTTCGTGACTGGGAATGCGACGGCGACGGCCGACAACATGGCCGCACATGAGACGCTTTTCCGCCTCGGCATCCTCAGCGATTTGCTCACCGGGACCATGGTCATCTTCCTGACGTTGGCTCTCTACCGGCTGTTCAACGGAGTGGACCAAGGATTGGCACGACTGGTGGTGATCCTAGGGAGCCTGATGGTGACCCCCATTTATTTCCTCAACACGATCAATGACGCTGCTGCGCTGCTGCTCGTGCGCGGCCCCGATTTCTTGTCTGTCTTCGACAAGCCGCAGCGTGACGCCCTAGCCATGTTATTCCTACGCTTGCATCAGCACGGAATACGTGTGAATGAGGTTTTTTGGGGACTCTGGTTGTTTCCGTTCGGCCTTCTTGTCTATAAGTCGCGTTTTCTTCCGCGCATCCTAGGCGTCTGGCTGATGCTTAATTGCTTTGCTTATCTGGCGATGAGCCTCACAGGAATATTGTGGCCGCGATACGAGGCGAGGGTCTCGAACTGGGTCTTCCCGATCATGTTGGGCGAGCTGGCGATCATGCTGTGGCTCATCATCATGGGTGCCAAAGAGCAAGCGGCTGGCGCGTCGTCGCGGACGACGGGTTAGTCCCGTTCCTGGCTCAAGATGGCCCGTATCGGGGGCGATCCAAAAGTTCGTCCGCACGAACGCAACGCTAGTTGACGAAATCAGGCGCCTACACCAACTACTGGGCAAAGGGCCATTTCGGCAAAGTAGTTGGTGAAATGGCGATTTTGCAATAGCTATTGGGACGCAATACCGGTCACCGCACGTGATGTCTGTGCGCGAAGGCGTCGAATTGCTGCCACGATGCCAACATTTATGAATGCCGAGACGGCAAACAGCGGCAGGTCGTAGTAAGCAGTCAAGACTGCAAACAGGCCGAGACGCTCCGCAATGAACGGAAGAATGTAGAACCATGGAAGCGTTAACATCGCGGCGGGAAGAAACGAGACACCGTGGTCGTCCTTGGACAGAAGACCGAAGATAAACGCCGCAACAACAGTAAACAAGTAGATGCAGCCGACTACAACCATCAATCGGTTGCGCGGTGCGTTCATGCCTATTGGTTGTATCGCATCCTGCGGTTCTCGTCCATGGCCTGGTTCCTGTTGTTAACAGGCGATTTCACCAACTACTCGGAAGACCCCCTTCGACCCGCAGTAGTTGGTGAAATGGCGATTTTTCACCAATCGGCCCCGCAAAGCGAGCGCCATCTTCGTCACGGTAACAATCCTGCCCTGCGAGCATAGAAGCGTTACCTCGGTCATGTTCCCCGGTCATGTTCCACATCCTTTGAAAATCCGGTCTAATTTCAGGATCGTCTCCGAGTTTTTGGTGAAGGGGGATATATGAAGGCAACGATCTTGGTCTTTGCTCTCTTGTTTGGATCATTGGCCCATGCCAAGGAACAGAGAGCTCACGAGTCCGGAACGCTCTTGCAAATGGAATCAGTCGCGTGTGGCGCGGAACAGAAGGGCGGCAAGACCATTACGGGAGAGATGTTAGGTACCGATGCTGCTCATCAGAAAACCCGGGTCTTGCTCTGCCAGGAGTACGTTCTGCAGACGGATCGCATCATTTACAGGATTCGGCCAAAGGATGATAAGCATCCAGTCCTTTTGCCTGTGGGCACAAGAGCGCAGTTCCGTTTGGATAAAGACAAGATGAAGCTTCGCGTCGAAGACCTCGATGACAAAGAACGCGACTACATTGTCGTTTCGATGACACCACGCGAGGTTGGCGCTCAAACGGCCTCGGCACACTAAGGATTCAAAGACCTGTGCGACGTGGGCTGAAGGTCGGCAGCCGTAAGTACTGCGGCAAATAGGCGATTACACCAAATACGATCACCTGCCTCCAGGTCGCGGTTCTGAGTGTAATGGCGATATTACGTCAAAAACCAGCGGTTGCATTTGAAGGCGGGCGCTGCGTACAACTGTAAAATGCTTTCGAGATGAGAAAGGTTATAGGCATCGGCGTTGCCGTTGTTCGGCATGGCTCATTATTCCAAGGTCACTCAAGCCCGACGGGAGACTGTTTACCGAGCAGCAATAGCACCATATCAGCGAGACCTCCATGCGGGTATTCCGAGATCAGACGTTGAAAAATACATTCATTCACGGAACGTGCAGTACCATGCGATCAACCTTGGGAAACGTACCTCATACAGATTGCCGAGGAACCACCCGGCAACCTCTGGTGCGAGCCTTGGAGGGTCTACATCGCGCTGGAATTTGGCTCTTCCGATAAGCTGAATGACGTACACATTAGGAAAATCGGAACATGCCTTTAATTCAGCCCGCAAGCTCTGCCCATCAGCGGCTTGGACGCGTACCTGTTGTTAACAGGCGATTACACCAACTACTTGGCGGTGATGGTCTGGGCGTAGTTGGTGGAATGGCGATGTTACTTGACCTGAGCACCATTGGCGCAACAAAAGCAGATTTATGATTTACGCAACGTCAGGCTTCGGAGATTCCTTCTCCCCTTTCTTGTTCTGTGCTGAGATAGGCAGTTTGTGTGGCGGTGAGCGAAACTTTTTTCTTAGCGCGTTAACAATCCGTTCCTTAAACTTTTGCGCGGGTGGCGTATGCGCATTCTCCATGAGCGATCTAAGGCGCTGTAACTCATCGTGATCGTCCATAGTCAAGACTCCTCCCACGAGTTTGGAAATGAGATGCTGCGTCAGGAGCCGAGTGTCTATGGTGAAAGGCCCGGGTATGGCCTCAAAAGCTCTGTAGTTGGCGAGGGCATTGTGAAAGATTTTGCATTATGGTTGTAAATTGCATACCTGTCGCGTCCAGCGGGCTGGATCACATACGAGACGATTTCCGTAACGTTTCAAGCAACGGCAATCGACCTCAGAAGCTTCGAGTCGTTCGTGAGCGCAACACGTTCGATAAAAGCGGACCGCGTGCAAGATGGCCGCAATTACGTCGATAGCGATTCAATAACAGCCTGCCAAAATCAAGGGAATCATTCGATACTTCTTACCTGACTGGGGCTAAATACTATCAACACAAAAACACACTCTCAACCCCTAGGTTAAGGATGAGGAGAGGAGTGAAGAGTGAGGGTAAACTGAACAGTTGCGTGTGAAGTGAAAAGGGAAAAGAGAGAGAGAGAGATTGAAGAGTGGAAGTGAGTCGCGCAGTACGCCATTTGCCGAAATCGGCATTCGGCGATTTGCGCGCAGAAGAATCACTTTAGAATGGACTCCCGTTCAGAGCTGGATGCTGCATGGTGGCGCTAGAGAGGAATCAACCCAGAAAAGCGCGAATTAGGTTTTTCAGTTTTGATAGTTTTGATGGTGTGACCCGTCCCTTACCACTGACCAATTCACACTTATGTTTAGTTAACCAGTTATCCTTGTATGACTTACAGAAAATGCCCATTGCATTTGGTTCTAACGGAGACTTTTCCGGTCAACGGACCAACCTACCATGCACTTCATTGCGGAGCTGCCTGAGGGAGCCTAGCGGTTGCAAGCCGTGTTTTAGGGAACCGTGAGCCCCCAAAAAGCTATCAAAACTGTCTGAGCCAAAACGGTTTGGCTATTGAAGCTGCAGGCAATAAACTTGAGTGTCGGCAGGATATGAAGATCGTGCAGCGGCTTGTTCCAGCCCAGTGTTTGTCGCCGGCAGTCAAAAGTTCATCTGGCAAGGAAGAAAATAGCTTTGGCAAGTTGCTACTCCGGTCGCGCGAAAAATCTCGCTGGACTGAGAATTCGCAGAGTAGAAAAGCACCAGCACCTGTGCTACGCTCCGCGAGGCGGTTACGTCGAGGAATCTAGGAAGTTTATATGGAGTTCCCTCGATCGCATCAGGTTACCGGCCTGCTCCAAGCGTGGGGCGCTGGAAACGAAGAGGCGCTTCAAAAACTGACCCTCTGGTTTACCGGGTTGCATCGGGCAGCGCGCCGTTACGTGGCTGAGGAACGCGCTGGTCACACTCTCCAGGCAACAGCACTCATTAACGAGGTTTATTTGCGGCTCGTTGATGTCCGCCGGATGGATTGGCAGAACCGAGCGCACTTTTTCGCTGTTTGCGGTCAAAGTCGCGTAGTGGAGCTTCGATTCTTTGGTGGCCTGGAGGTAAAACAAACTGCGCGGGTACTGAAAGTATCTTCAAGAGACGGTAATCCGGGATTGGAGACTAGCGAAGGTTTGGCTCTTGTGGGAACGCAGTGGGGGGAATCGCCATGGAACTTGAACGCTGGCACCGAATTGAAGACTTGTATCACGCCTCGTTGAAAGTCTCCGCTAACCAGCGTCCTACGTTTCTGAAAGAGGCTTGTGGCGACGATGAGGAACTTCGCCACGAAGTGGAATCACTCCTAACGCATGAAGAGTCCGCGGAGGAGTTCATTAAAGACCCCGCCTTCGAAGTGGCAGCCCGGCTAATAGCCCACGATAAATCCGCTCGGTCTTCAGCTGATCCGTTGCTGGTCGGTAAGACGATCTCGCATTTTCGAGTGCTGGAACAGTTGGGCCGGGGAGGCATGGGTGTTGTTTACCGAGCTGAGGATACCTTGCTGGGACGCTTTGTCGCCCTCAAGTTTCTTCCAGCGGATGTTGCCCAGGATCCACAGTCGTTGGAGCGTCTTCGCCGCGAAGCCCGGGCTGCTTCATCACTCAACCATCCGAATATTTGTTCGATCTATGAAATCGGCGAGCACGATGGCGAGTATTTCATTGCTATGGAATTGCTCGAAGGCCAGACGCTGCAGAGCCGAATCGGCGGGAAGCCGTTGCCAACAGACTTTCTGCTAGACCTCGCCATCCAGCTCGCCGATGCTCTCGACGCAGCTCATGGCAAAGGCATCATCCATCGCGACATCAAACCGGGAAATATCTTTGTCACTACTCGCGGCCTGGCCAAGATTCTCGACTTTGGATTGGCGAAGAAAACGCCTAATAGTAAGAAGATCGCCGAAGGCAGGACAGATATACCCACGGCCAGCCTGACTGAGGAACAGCTTACAAGTCCAGGTGTGACTGTGGGCACGATCGCCTATATGTCGCCGGAACAAGCCCAAGGGAAAGAGGTTGACCATCGTACGGACCTGTGGTCGCTGGGTGTAGTCCTGTATGAGATGTTGACCGGCAAGTTGCCATTCAAAGGGGAGCACGACATTTCCCTGCTCCACTCCATCATTCATGAGAAGCCACAACGGCTTAGGTCTGTGAACCCGGAAGTCCCGCCGGAGTTGGAACGGATCGTCCATCGCGCTCTGGAGAAGAAGCCGGAATCTCGCTACTCGGCCGCGAAGGCGATGCTGGAAGATCTTAAGAAATATCGAGACGCTCTGCGAAGTGCTGAATCCAAGCCGTTCAATCTCGGAGTCATTCTGCAGCGGGCCCGAACTCCCCGGATTGCCATTCCGGCTTTGGTCTTGCTTCTTGTTGCCGGCTTCCTCGGCTACTGGTTTCTGCGCCGCCAGGCCAACATCCACTGGGCGAGGGAAAAGGCCCTGCCCGAGATTGCGCGGCTTATCGCGGAAAACGATGATGTGAATGATGCCTATAAGCTTGCGGTACAGGCGGAAGCATTCATCCCGCAGGACACCACACTGACGGCACTTTTTTCAAAATGCTCTTTGCGCATCAACATCAGCACCGAGCCGCCAGGCAGCAGCATTTATTTCAAGGAGTACAAGCACCCAGATGGTGAATGGAAATACCTTGGTATCTCACCCCTCGAAAACATCAGAGTGCCGATTGGCATCTTCCGATGGAAAATGGAAAAAGAGGGCTACGACACTGTGCTGGCAGCTTCTACCACCTATGATGTCGATCGTTCCGCAAGAAATCCGCGAATTCCTTACAACATTTTCAGAGTGCTGCACAAGAAGGGAGCCATCTCCCCGGACATGGTGCGTGTGCTGGGAGCGAAAACAGACATCGGGGAATTGAGTGACTTTTTTATAGACAAGTACGAGGTCACGAACAAGCAATACAAGAAATTCATCGACAGTAGCGGATATCGAGATAGGAAATACTGGAAGCACCAGTTTCTCGATGACGGCAAAGGACTGACCTGGGAGAAAGCCATGGCCAGGTTTGTCGATCAGACGGGCAGGCCTGGCCCGGCTACTTGGCAGGCCGGAGACTATCCAGAGCAACAGGGTGATTTTCCCGTATCAGGGATCAGTTGGTATGAAGCGGCCGCCTATGCGGAGTTTGTCGGAAAGAGCCTGCCCACAGGAGTTCACTGGGGTACTGCATGGGGCGAAGAGACTCCAATCCCGTGGGCTGGGATCGAGCAGTTTGCTCCCTTCAGCAATTTCAGTGGCAAGGGACCGGTCGCGGCGGGCAGCCTCCCGGGCATTACGTCATACGGCGCCTTTGACATGGCGGGGAACGTAAGAGAGTGGTGCTGGAACAAGACACCGAAGGGAAGATTGCTTCGGGGCGGCGCCTGGGGCGATCCCCCTTACATATTCAACACTGTAAGCCAGGCTCCTCCCATGGACCGGTCACCGAAGAACGGGTTTCGATGCGCTCTTTATCCCTCTCCGGAAAAGATACCGAAGAACGCATTCCAGGAAGAAGGCCTTCCCGACGACGAACTCCCAGACCTATACAAGCAAAGGCCCGTGGCGGATTCGGTCTTTCAGGCTTACCGGGAGCAATTCTCCTATGACAAAAGTGACCTTCAGGCGCGCGTCGAGTGGAGGAAGGAAAACTCTGAAGGCTGGATTCAAGAGAAGTTAACCTTTGACGCTGCTTATGGCGGCGAGCGAGTCATCGCCTACCTGTTTCTTCCCCGCAACACGCCCCCCCCGTACCAAACTGTCATTTTCTTTTCCGGCGCCGCGTCGTTGTACCGCGGATCGAGCCAGTACGTTGAAACTCAGTACTCGGATGCCCTTTCCTTCATCATCAAGGGTGGCCGTGCGGTTCTCTTTCCCGTTTATAAGGGAACCTTCGAACGCGGAAACGACAGCCTGGCTGCCCTCGCTCGAGGGTGGGGAGAGACTCATCAGTCCGCGGAATTGAGGATTCAGCAGATCAAGGATTTCCGAAGGTGCGTCGACTATCTGCAGACACGGCAGGATATTGACGACAAGAAGTTTGCATTTTACGGAATGAGTTGGGGCGGGGGCTTCGGGGCCATCATTCCTGCGGTGGAGCCACGTCTCAAAGCCAGCGTTTTAGCCGGAGCTAGCATGTACCTTACCCGACTTCCCGAAGTGAGTGCAATCAACTACGTAACCCGGGTGAAAATACCGACCCTGATGCTAAACGGGAAGTTCGCTTTTAGTCCCGAGAAAACCATTCAGCCGATGTACGACCTCTTGGGAACGCCCGCCCCGGACAAACAATTGAAATTCTATGAAACCGACCACCTCCCACCGAGAAATGAACTCATCAAGGAGACTCTGGCCTGGCTCGATCGCTACCTGGGCCCGGTCCGGTGAACCCAAGCCCGTGCGGCATGGCTTCGGCAGTAAGTTGCCGGCATGTCTCGCGGAGATCAGAAGCTCAGTTTCAGTCCGAACTGAAGCTGGCGTGGGTTGAACGTGCCTCCAGCCTGGCCGAAGTTTGAACGGTTCCATTGATTGTTGTCTACTGGCCCTAACGCGCTGCCCAGTTGGAAGTTGGTGTGATTGAAAACATTGAACGCTTCTGCCCGGAATTGCAGTCGGAACCGGTCGGAGAGCTGGAAGCTCTTGAAGATTGAAGTGTCCACCGCCCAGTAACCAGGCCCGACAAAAGTGTTGCGACCCAGATTACCCACGCAGCCCAAGCAGGGCGCAGTGAAAAATCCTTCAGGAAGATTAAACCCGTCGGCCCATTGGGCTTGCGTCGCGTCTACGTGGTTCGCCACTGCATTCGGACGGTCATTGGCCACTCCATCCAGGTTGTAGTCCGAGCCCACATTCAAACAATGGGTCGGATCGAAGGTAGCCGGTTCACAGGCGCCTGTTCCCTTGTCATCAAATCTGGGGCTGGCGGTGGTGCCTCCCCGATACGGGGACCAGTGGGCGCCGCTCTGAAACGACCAGATTCCGTTCCATTGCCATCCGCCCAGAAGGGTACCGAGCGCTCCGTGAGTTTTTTGGAAGAACGGCAACTCCCACACGTAATTGAAAGTAAGCCGTTGACGGATGTCGAAGGCGGCGTTTCCACGGTCCAACCCCGGTAACGTCAAGTCCGTAGTGAATGCGTCACCGGCCGCAAAGCCGTTTGCCGTGGTGAAACGGTTGTGCCAAGTCGATCCCGAATCGATCCCGTGGCTCCAGGTATAGTTCCCTCCAATTTGTAATCCATGGCTCATGCGCTTCTGCGTAGACAACTGTAAGCCGTGATAGATGGAGTTGCCCACGTTCTCCCAAACCCGAAGGCCTCCCTGATTAGGGTTGAGTCGCCCAACGGGATTGATTACGAATCCGTTCGCGTCCTCGTTGGTATTTACCTGGCTGCATAGCCTGCGGCCAAAGTTGTCGGTGACGCAGGTTCCTTCCGGCAGCCGCGCTCCTGGGACGCGATTTACCGCTTCTGCTCGAAACAGTTTGTGGCCGGCCGTACCCACATAGTTGAGTTGAACGACGATTCCAGCGCGGATTTGATGCTGCACTCCAAAAAACCAGTTCTCGACATAAGGGTCCCGAATCCCTTCGGGAAAAACGATGGCCGTATTGGCTGCAATATGAGGATTCGAGGGATCCCAACCAGATATGTTCCCCGTAGCCTGCACGCCCGTTCCGGAGTTCTGCTCCGGAGGAGCAGGCCCCACGAAATCTGCGGGCCCACCTCCAACCGGCCCGTACACAATGTGGCTGATGTTACCACCCAGAAAATTAACAGCGCCTTCCACGGAGTAGTACGGCGGGTTCCAGCGCGTGTTGGAAAGCGGGTTGTAGAGCGTCCCCTCGTAGGAGAGGCCAAAGCCACCGCGCAATGAGGTCCGGCCGTCTCCGAGGACATCCCAGGCAAAGCCGATTCTGGGCCCAAAATTATTGTGGTCGCCAGCCCCCAGTGTGGACGCAGGCGCGAAACCGCCAGGACCGCATTCCCCGGCCAGGGGCGCACGCGGATTTCCGGGACACGGTGTGCTGGCATCCTTGATCTGGCCGGCTCCGGTGGTGATGTTGTCGATCAAGTTCTTCCCCGGCCCTTTTAAAAAGGTCGTCGTCAGATCGTTCAGCTCGGTGTGGCGCGTGAAAAGGTCATAACGCAGGCCGAGATTCAGTGTCAGTCGCCGGCTGACCTTCCAATCATCCTGAACGTAAGCGCCTACCTCCCAGTTTCGCCAGTGCCGGACACTGGTCTCCAACTGGGCGGCTGTGTTTTCGGTAAATCCTGGATCGATTCCGGCAAATTCGAGGTAGGGCGCGTCCGTCGCGAAGAACAGCGAGTCGAAGAAGTAGTACGAAGGTCGCCCCACATTGAAGTTGCTGTTCTCGATGTTGCGACGCACATCCACGCCTGCCTTAAGGCTGTGCTTGCCATAGTTCACCGAAACCATGTCGGCATATGTATAGATGTTCTCGTGAAATGTTTGCGGATAGCCATTGTAAGAACCGAACCCCTGAGTGCCATCGTCAAAACCGATCCGAGGTACACCCGGGAGATCCACGCTGATATCGTCTCCATTCCCTGCGTACCCTGCGCGGAACTCATTGAGCACGGTTGGACTGAAGGTATGGATGTAACTGAACTGGAAATTGGGCGTTGTCACCTTAGATGGATTAAGGAAGCCACGAAAGCTATTGATGCCACCGATGTATTGATCGGTCGACCGTGCCCAGTTGAACTGGCTAAACAGGCGATCTTTAGGACCCGCATTGAAATCAAGACGCACCGAGGCTTCGTTACCATTGAACAGGTTTCCCTCCACCTGTAACTTATTGACGCTGATCGCCTCCTCCATAAACGTGTCATCACGGTTGAATGCGCCGGCCTGCGGCGACCCGAAAGGTGAGCCCCCACTACAACCGTCCTTGTTCGGTGCAAGATTCATTTGGTCGATGTCAGTCTGCTCCACCCCAAACAAGTGCGCAAATCGTTTCGACAGAGCCGCCGCGTGGGTCGGATCGAATCCCTCTGGATCGAGGGTTCCCGGGCACAAATAATCCGCGAAGCGAGAAAAGCCAGACTCCGAGAACCCACCGGTCACATAATCACGAAGCGTCATTAGTGGCGTTCCATGATTCGCTGGCGGAAAGCTGTTGTACAGAAGCGCGGCTACTGAATCGGGGAACGCAGCAATAGCGGCACTGCGGAATTGCAGCGACTCCACTTGGACTGGACCAGGGCTTGACGTCAAAAACCTGTCTCCTTGGTAAGCCCCAAAGAGAAAGAGCTTGTTCTTCATGATTGGCCCGCCGACAGTTCCACCGAACTGGTTCAGGCGCAAAGGAGTTTTTGGGCGATTGGCTGGATCCGGATCATGATTCGCAAAGAAGGGGTTCGCATCAAGTGCATCGTTACGGAAATACTCCCATGCACTGCCGTGCAACTGATTAGTGCCGGACTTTGTAACCAGGCT
>Ga0070670_100004685_pt1 | contig 11472 bp, 11 predicted proteins | sample KBSS63metaG_FD_64665 | JGI IMG/M metagenome (GOLD analysis project Ga0070670, IMG submission 64665) | Switchgrass rhizosphere microbial communities from Kellogg Biological Station, Michigan, USA - KBS S6-3 metaG | ecosystem: Host-associated > Plants > Roots > Rhizosphere > Soil ... | reverse complement strand
GCCGTCCTGCAACATCGCCGGCGTGCAGAGCTATCCAACATGGAAGATCAAGGGCCGAACCATCGTGGGTCAGGTGTTGACCCTCTCTCAGCTCGCCGACGCTTCGGGTTTTCCGGGGAAATTCAACTAACAGGCGTATGAAGGTATCGGTCACGATCGTCAGCGAAAACGATCTGATACGCGCTCTGGTCCGCGATTTTGCTCACGGCCTCGGCTGTCCGGTTGCGGCGGCGGCGCTTCCGGCGACGAGTATTCGCATCGACATAAACGACGACGATCACAGTCTCGTGGAGCTGCTGACGCACGTGGCGCTCAGCGCCGCGAAGGCGGGTGTTGACATCGCCGAGCCGCTCTGCCAGGTGACGTATCAGCACCCCAGCGTCACTTCAGAAGTCACGCTCACGCTTCGCATCGCCGAGTTCCGTATCGACGCTGCCGCACAAGTCGGCGCCTAAGCCCGCGATCTCACGATTCCGCGAGGCACTATCAGCCCGCGAGGAACCTCGCCCAGCATTTTTGACCGCAGAAATGCCGGCGTTCTCGAAGAACCCGGCAATTGCGCATTCTGCTCACCGAGCTCGACCGCCGACCTGGGGTGGCATCAAGAGTGCCGCGCGGATACGTCGTGGGTTGATCTGCTTGGCGAACCGTGACACGAACTTCCCGAACGACGTGAGCACCGCTGCAGCCGATCGCGATTCGCACCACTTTGCCGCAATTGTGTCCTCGTCCGACGACGCCATCGTCAGCAAGGATCTCGACGGCATCGTGATGTCCTGGAACGAGGCCGCAGAGCGCATGTTCGGATATACGGCGAAGGAAATCATCGGGCGATCGATCCGTTTGATTATTCCGCCTGACCGGCAGCGTGAAGAGGACGAGGTCCTGCGTCGCATCCGCGCCGGCAAATCCGTCACGCACTTCGAGACGGAGCGTCTTCGCAAGAATGGAACGTTGATACCGATCTCGTTGACCGTTTCGCCGATTTTCGATGCCAAAGGACACGTGGTTGGCGCGTCAAAGATCGCGCGTGATATCAGCGATCAAAAGTCTCGCGCGGCCCGACTTGCGTCGACGGAGGCTGCCAGAAACGATCTGCACACTCGACTCCTGATGCTCGTCGCTGCGTCGACAAAGCTGTTCGGCACCCCTCATCTATCTGCCGTAGTCGCTTCCGTGCTCGAGGTCGCGGCGGACCTGGTACCGGCGGATGCGTACGTGATCTGGCGGCTGAAACCGGAAACCGGCTGGCACCCCCTCGCCTTCGATGGCGTCTCACCACAATTCGCAACGATCACCAGTGCGCAGGGCAAGACCGAGCTTGACTTCGCCCGGCCGATAACTGTCGAAGACGTGTTGACCTGGCCGGCCGCCGCTCAGCGACGGGACGCCTATGTCCAGGAAGGGATCGCGTCGATGCTGATCGTTCCGTTGTCGCTGAACGGTCTTCGTCAGGGCGCGTTCGTGTGCTATCACCGCATGCCGCATCGCTATTCCGACGTTGACGTGAATATCGCGGCCGCGCTGGGCAATCTGACAGCAGCGGCAGTGAGCAACGCTGAACTGTTTGACGAGCATCAGCGTGTCGTGAGGTCTGGCGTTCTCGCGGACGTATTGCGATGTGTGTCCACGCCGTCGAGTTACGCGGAAATGCTGAATAACATGGTCACGGTCCTGGTGCCACGGATCGCCGACTGGTGCGCAGTTGATCTGATCGGCCAGGACAGGAAGGTGGACTACGTAGCCGCGGCGCATGTGGACGAGTCGAAAGGCGCGATGATTCACGAACTGCGGCGGCGCTTTCCCGAACTCCAATTCACCCCAGGCGCCTCGGGGTCGGTGATCACGTCAGGTCAATCGGTCTTTGTTCGACAGATCACCGACGACATGCTGGTCGCGGCGTTTCCCGACCGCGACGAACGACTGCAGATGATACGCGCCCTCGGAATCGTGTCCTACATCTGCGTGCCGCTCAACGGCAGACAAGGCGTGATTGGCGCAATGACGTTTGCGCTAGGGGAGTCGGGTCGTCATTTCGTCCCCGACGACTTCGTCCTCGCCCAGGAACTGGCGAATCGCACAGCCGTGGCCATCGAGCGTGCCCAGGCGTACGAGGAGGCGCAGCGTGCCAATCGCCTCAAAGATAACTTTCTGGCGACGCTGTCCCACGAGTTGCGCACGCCGTTGAACGCAATCCTCGGGTACACGTGGATGCTGCGATCCAATGCGTTGGCGGACGATCGTCGCGCACATGCGCTCGAAACGGTGGAGCGCAATGCGAAGACCGTGTCGCAGATGCTCTACGACTTGCTGGATGTGTCACGCATCGCGTCTGGGAAGCTCACGCTGACGATGCAGCCGATCGAGCTTCGTACACTCGTCCGCGAAGGCATCGAATCGGTGGCGCCGAAAGCTGCGGCCAATGGCTTGTCGCTGCACGTGGACTCCGGCAAGGACCCAGTGGTGATACACGGTGACCGCGCGCGCCTCCTGCAGGTGTTGTGGAATCTTCTTTCGAACGCGTTGAAATTCACTCCCACAGGCGGACGGATCGATGTGCGGGTCACCAGCGACGAGCAGGCCGCGAGGATCGCCGTGCAGGATTCAGGAATCGGCATACCTCCGGCCTTCCAGTCGAAAGTGTTCGAGCCGTTTCAGCAAGTCAGGTTGAAGTCGACGCCACAAATCGGCGGACTCGGTCTCGGCCTTGCGATCGTGCACCAGATCATCGAGTTGCACGGGGGGACGGTGACCCTCGAGAGCGAAGGCGAGGGTAAAGGTTCCACCTTTACCGTGCAGTTGCCACGGCAGAGTGCGCCTCATGGTGACGGTCGCTCGATGGCAACGACACCGGACCCTCCTGCTCTGAGCACGCGTTGAGACGGGCGGTCGCCGGTATTGGCTTCGCGTTTGCGTTGGCGCTTACTCTGCGGCGCTCCTCGGGATCCAATCGCCATTTGTGTGAGCGTGATCACATTCCTGTCGCCCACCCGCGGGAATTTCCGACAGGCCGGATCGCCGAACGTGCGGGACTGTGGGTGTGAACGATCGATGGAATCAACGCAGCCGAGAACGCGCGCGCAGCTGAGAAACTGGATTCGAGTGATGGTGCTCGCGCTGGCGGCGGTCGCCCTGCTGGGAACGCTGGTCCGCGGCAGCAATGCCGAATACGAATGGTTCAAGGCGAAATACGGCCCCTCGCGCAACTCCGAGCATGCCGAGGAATGGATCATCCGCGACTTCTTCCACGATCGCCGCGGCGGGACGTTCGTGGACGTCGGGTCGTATGACTACCGCCGGTTCAGCAACACCTACTACCTGGATCAGACGCTCGGCTGGTCGGGCGTCGCGGTCGACGCGCAGGAAGAGTTTGCGGCGGATTACGCGAAGTACCGGCCGCGCACCAAGTTCTTTTCCTACTTCGTGAGTGACCGGTCCGAAGCGCTGGAATCGTTGTTCGTGCCGACGCTGAACAACCTCGTCGCCTCGTCCAACAAGGACTTTGCCGAGCGTGACGAATTCTCCGGTCGGGCGCGAACAGTTCACACCATCACGCTGAATGATCTGCTGCGCCGCGCGCGAGTCGCAAAGGTCGACTTCATGTCGATGGATATCGAGCTGGCGGAGCCGAAGGCGTTGGCCGGTTTCGATATCAACCGGTTCGCGCCCCGCCTCGTCGTCGTCGAAGCGCACCCGGAGGTGCGCCAGCAGCTGCTCGACTACTTCGAGCAGCACCGCTATCGGGTCGTAGGCCGTTACCTACGGGCCGATCCTGACAACCTGTGGTTCGCGCCGTCAGACACGGCGATGCCGGGCGGCGTGGACGCGGGAACGGACAAGTAGAGCTTCTCCCATTCTGTAAACTGGTTATGCGTCCGGTCCCTCCCGGGACCACACACCCAAAAACAGACGCGGCGTTGCGCGTCAAGAAAGAATCACGTCAGGAGGCTTGCATGACCCCCGTGCGGCTGTCGGTGTCTCCGGCCGCGGCGATACTGTTGATCCTCGTGACGCCCGTTGTGGCGCGCGCGCAGGGTTTGTTGGATGGCGTGTACGCGATTGACCAGGCCGCAAGCACGGTCAGCTTCACGCTGCAAGGCTCTGCGCTTTTCAAAGTCAAACGGGACGGCTACTTCAAGAACTTCAGCGGCCTCGTCTCGTACAACCCTGCGCGGCCGGCCGATACCCGCGTTGACTTGACGGTGGCGGCGGGCAGCATCGATATGCATAACTCGGAGCACACCGAGCTGCTGAAGTCTGCCGAGTTCTTCGACGTCGAGCGTTTTCCGACGCTGCATTTCGCCAGCGAGTCCAGTTACATGCGACCAGACGGGATGCTCTCGGTAACAGGCGACATGACCATTCGCGGCGTCACCAGAAAGATGACCATCCCCGTCAAGCTGCGATCGACAACCGCGACCGGCACAGCGCAAGGCACCGCGTTCGACTCGACGTTCCAGATCGATCGCACAGCGTTCGGGATAAACGGAGTTCCCGATTGGCACGGCTTCCACGTGTCCATCTCCAAGAACGTGCAGATTCATATCGCGATCGCGACACGACCCGATGCGGGTCACCCGTTGCCGTAGCGGCCGCGTTAAAACGCCACCATCTGGGTCACCTTCGCGACCAGCGCCCGGTCGAGCAGGCCCCCGGTACTGGAATCGCGACGCTCGTTGAAGACGAGAAAGAAGTCGCTGAGGCGGTGATGGATGACATTGAACCGCAGGTTCGACGTCCATTCCCGGGCATCGGTGTTGTACTGGATCAGCGCGTTGGCGAAGGCCACGGTCGAGAATCCGTATTCGACACGCGCGGTAATGAGATCGGTTGTGTAACTACCGGCCAGCAGCTGAATCTGATTTCGGGATTCGGTGATGGCGGCGTTCAACCGGCCTCCGACGCGCAGCGCCGCGCCGCCGCCATACGACTGTCTGTGGCCGTCGTAGAAGTCTCCGACGTCGACACGTCCGTTCACCGAGAACGGCGCTGAGGCATTGGTTCGCCACGTGGCGTGCCAATCGTTGAAGTCGTAGCGGCCAACGGGAATGATGATGCCTCGCCGGCGGTTGATCATGAACGGCACAATCAGGTTCTCGGTTGTCGGATCGACGCCCATCTCGCCGCCGCTGCCGTCCTGAAGATTGATGCTCATATGCGCGCCGATGAGGCGTGACTGCAGCTCGCCGCTTTTCAGCCACGACACGTTGGTGACGCCGAGATGCGGGAACAGCTCTCGCAGCCACTTCGACAGGCCGGATGGCCTGAAGCGTGCGCCGTAGGTGCTGTCGAATTTCCAGACGCCGGTTCGCGGCACGAACCCCATCTCGTCGTTGAATCGCTCGCCGATTCTCACGTATGTGCTTTGCAGCTCCCAGCGCCGATCGCGGTAGTGGAAGCTCGCGTTGGCCATCGATTCGCTACCGTCGCTGCCAACGACGGTCACCGGCGACAGGGTTCGCGCGAGGGAGCCGGTGACGTCGAGGCTGTTGAAGAACCGGAAATTGGCATCGGCGCCGACCACGCGATTGAAGCGCGAGCCCTGTTCGTCCTTGTTCAGCAGGATGAGGCCGACGTCTGAGTTCGCCAGCACATTGCGCCGAAGCCTGAGGGCGGTGAAGTTGGTCGAGGGCGATGTGGTTCCTTCGCGTTGTTGCAGGTTGAGGGCACCGACGCTGTACTGGCCGAAACGTCCCGTCAGCCGCGTGCCGCCGGCAATCGGGATCGATTCGCCGTCATCGGACAATCCAATCCGCCGGCTGAAGAACAGAATCGCGTCGGTCTGCCGTCCACTGGTCAGGCCTCCACCACCGAAGACGACGCCGCGGCCCTGGCCGAATTGGAAAATCCCGGAGTTTTCGAGGAAGAAATCGCGCTTCTCGGGAAAGAACAGGCTGAAACGCGTCAGGTTCACCTGCTGTTCGTCGGCTTCCACCTGCGAGAAATCGGTGTTGACGGTGAAGTCCCACGTCAGGCCGCTCGTGACGCCGTACTTCACGTCGACGCCTGCCTGCGCATCGGTCCCGACGTCGGCGCGTGTCGAGGTGCCCGCGCTGCCGAGCACGTAGGGCTTCACCCGAAGATCGTTGCCGGGCCGCACGCCTTGCAGCCCCTCGAGCGTTCCGGCCAGCGACACGCGCTGCAGGTCGTAGATGCGCGGGACCGGCGCCCAGAAGCTGTCCTCGTTCCGCCGACGGATCCGGCGCTGGAAGTTGATGCCCCACGTCTGCTCATCGCCGCTTCTGAAGCGCAGCGTCCGGAACGGAATCACGATCTCTGCGTACCAACCCGTTTCGGTGATGCGGGTCGCCACATCCCACAACGCGTCCCAGTTCTCGTTGACCTCCAACCCTTCGTTGATCATCTGCGCGTCCCACTTCGCGCCATGCGCGTTGGTCGCGAACACATATCCGTTGCGCTCGTCATGGAATGTGTCGAGGACGATTTCGAAGTCGTCGCCGGACTCGCGGTTGAAGTCCTTCGTCAGCTCGCTGGTGAGAATGGCACGCGGCTCGCGATCGTGCGCGAACACCCCGACGTAGATGTTGGTCGCGTCATAGAGCACGCGCACGTCGGTGTCTTCCGTCGCGGGCTCGCCTTCGTGGGGGTCGCTCTGGATGAAGCCGCGCGCCAGCGGCGCACTCGCCCAGTCCGGCTCATCGAGTGAACCGTCGATGGCGATGGCAGCGGTGGCGCGGACGGCGGGGAGCCTGCGCTCGGCGCGCCTCGTGCTGTCGGCTGTCTGGCCCCGGACGGTGAGCGGCGACAGCACCAACAGCACCAGAACGGCAACTAAAATCTCCTTGATACGCTCGGCGGGGCGCGCGAGGATGGCACGCGACCCTTTCTCCACGATCGGTCTCTGAATCAGGTCAGGGTGCTCGACCATCAGATCGAGAATCTGATCGTCGGTCAAATCTTTTTCGCCCAGTCGCAGCCTCTTGTAAATGTCTTCCTTCGTTCGCAGCAGCGCACGCGCCGGAATGCCCATCTTGCGCAGCAACTCACGGAGCTTCGTCTTCGGAATCGGATCCGTGTAGTAATCCACCGCCTCGAAGTCGACACCCGCCTCACGCAGCGCCGCATGCACCTGACGGCAGGTCGTGCATGTCGGTTTCTGGTAAACGGTAATTTTCATTGCCGCGCCCTGCTCGTCTCGCCGCGATTCTAACCTGGACGCTCAGTGACACGGCGCGCCGGAGCTACGGCTGTAGAGAGACGCCTTCCTTCGCGAGCTGTTGTCTGACTTCAGCGGAAATCCGTGCTGCCCACGCTTGGCCGGCCTGCGCCGACTCGCGTGTCAACGCAGGCTGCACCTCGAGCAGACGGCGGCCGACCGGACTGTTGTAGAAGCGCAGCAAGTCCTCCAGTTCCGATATCTGGAATGCGCGCGCGTAGAGCGGCACAAGCGTCGCCTGAAACTCGCTTTTGCGAGCCCGAGCCTGGGCGATAAATCGTTCCCAGAAAACGGAAGGAAGACCTGGATTGGTTGCGCGCAGCGCCGGCAGCTGGCCTTCTATCGCTGCCAGTGCCTGATCTGCCGCGTGTGTCGCTTCCAGCAGTCGTTCAGCGGCGGCTGTCTTGCGCGGATCAGTGGCCGTGTTCGACTGTGCGGTGACGGCCAGCGTCGCGCCGGCGATCGAAATTCCGGCAACCAGGCCGCTGACAAAGAATCGCTTCATGACCACCACTCCTTTATGGACTCTCCATAGCATGTTTTGCGAGCAGGAGGAAGGCACAGAAACGGGCCGTCGCGCGCAGCGCCGCGACCGTCGAGGAGATTAGGTGAGCACCGGCGCAGATCGTTCCCTTTGCCCGCTCTCCAACCGATTAAGGTTCCCGGCCGGTGAGTTTCAGGAATTTCTGGTTCTCGTGGCAGATGAACTCGATCATTTCGGAACCGTCAGCCACAATCTCCTGCTCGACCCTCACGGTGAAGGGGCGTGTGTAGGCCTTCGGATCGTCGATCGTGACGTCGATTTGAAGTTGCCCGAAGTTCACACGACGGAACCGTTCGGTCAACGTCAAGGCATCGGTAAATGGATCGCCCTTGCCATCCAGCCATCCGTCGCCGGGCAACCCGGTCAAGGCGCCGCGAAAGTTATTCGACTGCACGACGAGGGTGTCACCTTCCCAGTGGCCGACCGAGTAGCCGTGCCAGTACGGCTGCGGTTCACCTTGTTTGGGAAGCGGCCGGCCATCGGTGTAGATGGTTCGCAGCCCGTAATTTGATTCGTACACGATGACGATCTTTCGCGGCAGCTGAATGATCTCGCGCGGCTGCGGGTCGAGGTGATATTCGAGAGGCCCCTGCGGCAGACACAGCGCGTCCGGATTGTCGAGCGCGCCCGCTCGCTTCTTCACCAGCTCCAACGCCAACGGCCGATACGGCAGCCCGCCTTTGACGTTCGCTCCGATATCGCCGAACGTCGCCAGCGGAGGCTGTCCCGGCGCCTCGTTGCCAGGCCGCCGCTCGGATCGCATCCAGATGCCGGACAAATCGGGCTTGCCATCGGCAGCGCGCGGCGCCGGCGCACTCAGATTCACGTTGCCATTCTGGCCCTTTGGCACTCCTGGCTTCGGGTACAACGGCCACTGCGCCGAGAGCGACGATGAGAGGGCAGCGACGATGACCGCCGACACCAGAACCGTGAACGGCCGTTTCATGTCAGCCTCCAGCCTGTACACGAGAGAGCAAAGGTGCTCGCGATGGAGTCTTTACGGAGTCGGAGTGTTCGCGCCGGCGAACAGCTTCTTGCCCGTGCTCGCGAGGGTCACCGTTTGCGCATTCGCGTTGTTCGTTCCGTTCTTGGCTCGAGTACCCTCGATGGTGACGACGTCGCCGGCTTTCAAGGTCAGTCGCGTCCAGCCTTGCCGCATCAGACCGCTCGCGGCGGCGAGCTCAAACCCCCAATTGGCGACTTCACCGGTCTTGTCGTCCTTCGCGTCGATATAGATCCAGGCGTGCGGGTTCGTCCATTCGTACTTCGTCACGGCGCCGGTTAACTTGACGGGCTTAGTTGCGTCGAATTCTGCGGCGAACGAGTGATGGGCGACGAGCGACCGACCAGGCATTAGGAACCCGACCGCAACAAGGAGAACAGCGGCCTGCTTTGTCATGGCCACACCTCCAATGAGTTTGGCGGGGCCATTGTCAGCCCCGCGACCCGGGACGTCAAGGAGAATAGGAGAGGCTAGTGCGTCGGCCGCTTGTCGACGACGATTCTGCCCGCCTTCAGCACGACCTTCGTCTTCAGCATCTCGTAGATGTTTTTCGTCGGATCGCCGTCGAGCAGGATGACGTCCGCAAGCTTCCCGGTTTCGAGTGTGCCGATCTGATCGGCCATCCCGACGAAGCGCGCGGCGTTGGGCCCGATGATTCGATGGATGTCGGCCATCGAGAACACGATGCTGAACGACTTCAATTCGTGCTCGAGCACAACGAGGTCATCGCCGTTCTGATCGGTGGAGTAGGAGATGGTCGTGTGATTCGGATCGGCGTCCCAGATGCGCCTCGCGTTGATGATCGTAAAGCCACCTTCGGTGCCAGTGGCTCGTCCCTTCGCGTCGCGATTGGCGCCGACGATGGCTTCCGGCCACGGCTTGCCATCGCGAAAGCGCGCGGTGTTGTCTTTCGGCCACTGCACCGGCGCGGGTCCCTGCGACAGGGTGTCGATGTTCGGCGCGCCGAACGCGATCAGCCCTGCGACGATCGCACCGGCTTTCGCGACAGCATCAGCCTGCTCGTAACTGGTCCAATCCTTGTTCGGCAGGTGCACCAGGCGCGTCACCCCGGCGTCGAGCGCCGCGGTCATCGCGGGACTGCTGACCGCGTGCACGTTCACCTGCACGCCCACCTTCTTCGCCTCGTCGACGATTGCCTTGAGGACCTCGATCTCGGCCTGCGGCGGCGCCGGCTCCGGCGTCAAGCCGATTTCACCGGTGTGCTTGACGCCCATCTGCGCGAGCACCTGGACGGCCATGCGCGCTTCCAGGGGTGTCTGCCGCAGCGCGATTGTTCCAGAGGGGATGATGCGCGGTCCGTTGTACTCGCCCGACTCGACCTTCTTGGCTAACGCGAGGTTCGCCTCAGCCGCTCCGCCGCCAGCGAGAACTGTCGTGTAGCCCGCCTCCAGCAGCGATTGCATCCAGGCTTTTCCGGTCGGACCGTCGGCGACGTGTTTGTGCCCGTCGATGAAGCCGGGCATCGCGCTCATGCCTTTCGCGTCGATCACCGGCAGTTCGCGCGGAATTTGTACCGAGCCGCCCGTCACCGTCGCGATCTTGCCGTCGCGGACGATGAGCGTGCCAGAGTCGATGACCTGGCCGCTGCCGACGATGATCCGGGCGTTGGTGATCGCCAGGTTCTGCGACGAGGCCGACGGCGGCGTCAACAGCGCGACGGCGAGCAGGGTAGCGTTGGAGAGGGCGTGCCGCGCGAGCATTAGTCGACGACCTGGCCGGGCCGTTGGCCCCACGTGAAGCCGTCGGACGGCCGCTGCAGCGTCACCATGCGGAGGCGATGATCGGCCGGATTTCGTCCGGGGTTCGCCGTGACGACCACGACGTCGCCATACTTCAGCGTCTCGCGAGTGATGCCGGCTCCGGTGAGCTGACCGAGGCCGGCCCATTCGACGGCCCAGCGCTGCATCTGGCCCTTCTCGTCAGGCGCTTCGACGTGCACGAACGAATGCGGATTACGGAACAGGAACTGCACCAGCTTCCCTTCAATCTTGACGGTCTGGTCCTCGTGATAGGTCGCGGCAAAAGAGTGATGGGCGCGGGCCGTGATGCCGGCTCCCATCACCGCGATCGTCAGCGCAAGAAGGAATCTGCCCTTCATGGGTCGCTCCTGAATCAAAAACCGGATACCAGGATTTCGCTCTCGAAGGTTGTTCCCAGACACGCGTAGCGGCTGCCGTGAAAGAGCAGCGGCGACGTACATGACGTCCGGTGCATCGCCAGTACCTTCCCGACGACAATCCAGTGATCGCCGCCATCATGAATGGCGTGTATCGAGCAGCCTACGGCCGCCGCGCAGCCGTCGAGCCGGGGCCCCCCTTCCCAGTCGAGGAAGGTAAACGCGGGCGGCAGCGAGCGAGTCCAGCCGCCCGCGAAATAGGTGGAGAGGTCCTGCTGGTCGCGCTGGAGAATGTTCACGGCGAACCCCTTCAGCGCGTGAATGGCCTGACCCGTTTTCGTCGTCTTGCCCACGCAGAACAGGACGAGCGGCGGGTCGAGCGACACCGCGGTGAACGAGTTCACTGTCAGCGCGCGGATCGCACCGTCGATCTCGGTCGTGATGACCGTCACCCCGGTCGCGAAATGTCCGACGGTCTGGCGGAACGCGCGCGAATCGATCATGGTCCTATTCGTTGAGCGGCTCTACAGACCTGCGCCTACATTGCGTTTCTTGATGATCGCACTCACGTCGTCAGGGTTGATTAGGTCGGGCACCGTCCACCCGGTCAA
>Ga0070670_100004683_pt1 | contig 11476 bp, 12 predicted proteins | sample KBSS63metaG_FD_64665 | JGI IMG/M metagenome (GOLD analysis project Ga0070670, IMG submission 64665) | Switchgrass rhizosphere microbial communities from Kellogg Biological Station, Michigan, USA - KBS S6-3 metaG | ecosystem: Host-associated > Plants > Roots > Rhizosphere > Soil ... | reverse complement strand
TCACCTACGAGAAGCCGTTCACGGTGTCGTTCCCGCTGACGCCGCTCGACGGCGGGAACCTCCTGCCCTACGACTGCCACCCGGGCAACACCGCGATCTCGATGTCGCTGTCGGCCGAGCGCGCGGAGGATCGCGCGGTGGCGGCTGATGCAGCCAAAGGGATCGTCCGGAAGCGTCGGACCGTACAGGACGACGGCGCGGGCGTGGGCGCGGCGCTGCCGGCCGGCCGCGGCGGGCCGGGGGCTGGCCGAGCGGGCGGACCTCCGCCGGCGCCTGGCGCCGCTACTGGCGAGAACGACGTCGAAAAGTAGATCCGTACGTAGAGGGCGGTCTTCAGACCGCCCTACTCAGTCTTCAGACCGCCCTACTCGACGGGGTACGGTCCTTCGGTAAACGTGTCGGCGTGGTAGCCCTTCGACCCGATAATCCGGGCGAGCGGGCTACCCGCCACCCCTTCTGATTCGATCAGTTCCAGCACCTTCGCGAAGTCGTACCGCGGCTCCCAGCCGAGATCGCGGCGCGCGCGCTCGTTGGCGTAGACGCGATCGATTCCCGGAAACATCGTCCAGCCGCGCGCAGCATAGACGTCGCGATACTGGGGTACTCGCCGCGCGACCACTGACGGCGCGTTCGTTCGCAGCTCGAGCAGGTCGTCCTGCGTGAACGGCGTCGTCGCGCTGATGATGTAGCGGCCGAAACCAATCGCCGGCGCTCGCTCGAGCGCCAGCAGGTGCGCGCTCACGATGTCCTCGACGTCCACGCGCCGATACAGGAACTCGTTCGCCTTCGCGTTGAGGTCGTCGTAGGCGTCGCGCGTCTCCTTGCGATCGTCCGCTTCCGGAAAGAACCGTGAAGTGCGGAGCACGAGGGACGGCAGACTGAACCGGTAGTGGAACAGCTCGCACAGGTCTTCGGCCGCGACCTTCGTGACCCCGTAGATGTTCTTCGCTACCGGCGTCACGTCCTCGGTGATCCAGGCGGCGGGTTCGTCCGGCGGCGGCACCAGCGCGCGGCCGAACGCACTCGTCGTGCTGGTATAGACGACCGCCCGCACGCCGGCGGCCACCGCTTCCTCGAGCAGATTCAGCGTGCCGGTGACGTTGGTGTCCACGAAGTCCTGGCGCGCATGCGTCGCGACGTGCGGCTTGTGGAGCGTGGCCGCGTGCAGCACCGCCTCCACGCCGCCAAAGCAGCGGTGGACGAACGTGCGATCCGCTATCGATCCGACGTGATGCGTGAAGGGAGACGGCTTGAGGTCGACACCCACGGGGTCGTGGCCAGCCGCCGGCAATGTTCGCATCAGCGCCTCGCCAAGATGACCTGCGCTTCCTGTGACCAGAATCTTCATGGATCGTGATGTTCCATCATCGCAATTCTTGCGATGTTTCCACTGTCGGAGGTCCCCGTTAGAATGAGCTTCGTGACCGGCTCCGACGTGCCAAGACCCACCGGCCCGAGCGTGAGGCTCACCTACGACGACTTCGTCCACTTCCCCGACGACGGGAAGCGCCACGAGCTCATCGACGGAGAGCATTACGTGACGCCGTCACCGAATCTCAAGCACCACACCGCTACTGCAGGACTCGAACTACCGCTCGCCGAGATCTTCGTCGAGCCCTGAAGCCTCGCATCCGGTCGAGCTTGAAGCCTGAGCGAGGGGCGTATAGTCGCGCGATGGCAACCAACATCGCGGTCTCGCAGGCACGAGTCGACGACAGCGGCCCCTATGCCGGCTCCCGGTTCGCTGACGTCGTCGAGACGCTCAACGCCAACCCTTATCAGCGCGTCTGGGGCGCCGCGGCAGAGCCGCCGCTGCCGATTCACGAGGTGACGCTGCGATCGGTGGTCGGCGGTCTCGCCTCGTTCGGCTTCCCGAAGCAGTTCCGCGCCGACAGCATGCGCACGCTCGACTCGCCGGTCGATCTGCGCTGGGGGCCCGACGGCAATGGTTTCCGCCGCCTCGTGCATCCCAACGGGATCTGCCTCACCGGCCGCTGGACCATCGATGAAGAGACGCCGTACACCGGCTATTTCGCCAAGGGGAGCAGCGCGCTCGTCGTGAGCCGCTATTCCACGTGCTGCACCGACACGAAACGCGGGCAGACGCGATCGTTGTCGCTGGTCGGGAAGCTGTTTCCCACCACCGACCCGTATCACCTCGCGCCGCTGCGCACCGCCAATTTCTTCACGCAGGAGGACATCGGCGGCGCCAGAACCGAGTACATCAACGACGCGGAGCTGCGCAACGCCCCCGACACCACGCTCGCCAATCGCGGCGCGGGCATTCCGCTCCTGATGACGATCGGGCTGGTCTTCCGCAACGTCGATCAGCAGCCGTCAATGCGGCAGGTCTATCCGATCGCGGAGCTCGGCAAGCCGGAAGGCATGCCGACGCGCGCCCCGCAGTTCATGCGCCTGCTCGTCGCGCCCGAGCAGCCGAGGATTCCCGGCAAGGACATCGACTTCCGCGACGAGATCATGGCGCAGCTGTTCGACAAGGGCGACCCGTTCCCCAAGCGGACGCTGACCTACACCATCGAGCTGACCGACGAGGGCGACACGACCGGACCGGCGTCACGCGAACGCCGCACCTTCAAGAACTGGCGCAAGGTGGGGACGCTGGTGTTCGACAACGCAATCATCTCGCACAACGGCGATTCGGTGATTCACTTCAGCCACCCGACCTGGCGCAACGACCGCAACGATCCCGCCACGGCCACCCGCGTCAACGGCCGCAAAGTGAAGACGTAGTTGCGGGCCTTCAGGCCCGCCTGCGTCAGGGTCTCGGCTCGGGCGGCGGCGGCACGATCCCGGTGGCCAGCGGCCAGTTCCCGTTGTACGGCGGCCAGTTCGGCACCGCCAGCGTGGGTGCGGGATAGAACATCGCGGTGTAGATCGTCTTGATGCGGCCGTCCTCGATGTTGAACCACTCGCTGAACACGTTCCGCGGCGTGGAGGAGCCGGGACGGCGGATGAACACCGCCATGCCGAGGGTCATCTGCTGCTCCTCGTCCACCAGCGGAATCCGCGTCGCAACCACCATCGAGAGATTGAAGTTCGCAAGCCCGCCCACGCAGTCGTTCGACGACGCTCCGGGCGGCGGCCCCGCCGGCGCGGCGGCGCCCGCGGAGCGCGGAGCCGGCGGCAGGAACTTGCCGGCCGGCGCCGGAGATCCGTTCTCGGCGCGACCACACCCGGGCTGCGTGAGCGCCACGGAGTTGTCGTGCGAGGTGATGGCGTCGAAGTAGCTCTGCGTCACGGCGATCAGCTCGTCGCGCGACAGACGCTTGGCCGTCGGCACGGCGCGATCAGGCGGCGGGTTGGCGATCAGATAGTCCGGGTTGAACAGGTTCGCCGGTGGACGGCCCGGCTGGCGCGGCCCGTTCAGGCCCGGATCGTTCTCGCGCGCCAGATACCACTCGGCCTCGGTGAGCTTGCGATCCTGCACGCGCAGTCGCACCGTGACCAGCGCGGTGCTGCCACCTTCCTGGACCAGACCGTAGTAGCCCGCCTGGCCGCTCACGGGGTCGAGGTAGCGGCGCTGCATCTTGCCGAGCCCGGTCACCGTCTTCCACACGCCGTTGCCGGGCGCCACGTTGACGGCGTTCTCCGTCTGGCGGAAGCCGATGCGGAGCGGGGCCGCCTTCGGGTCGTGCTTGACCACTGCGTCGAGATACTGGTCGAGCATCATGCGCAGGCACGCGCGATCGCAGGTGGCTTGGGCCGAGACCCGCCCGGTGCCGCCCAGCATCACCATCCCCACGCCCATCATCGTCAGCAGCCGTCGTCCAAAGCGCGTCATACTTCGCCTCCGTGAGGGCCAAGTCTAATGTAGACGGCGGTCTTCCCATGTAGAGGGCGGTCTTTAGACCGCCCTCGCGGAACGTTGGACGACCACCGGTCGTTATCTTCAAACAGGAGGTGGTTGGAATGACCGGATCCGCGCAGCCCATGCCCATACCGGCGGCCCCGAGCTCGGACTCGCTCGTCACCTGGACGCAGGCCATCTACGCCCTGCACGCGCTCAGCCTGGCCATCGGCATTCTCGGCGCCGCCAGCGTCGTGGGCGCCTTCCTGATCGGCTGGCCGTCGATCGTCGCCGTCATCCTCAACTACGTGAAGCGCTCCGAGGCGCGCGGCACCTGGCTCGAGTCGCACTTCCGCTGGCAGATCCGGACGTTCTGGTATGGCGCGCTGTGGGTAGCGCTCTGCGCCCTGTTCGTCATCTTCACGCTGGGATTCGGCCTGTTCGTGGTGTGGCTGCCCCTCGGTGCCGTCGCGCTCTGGTTCATCTACCGCGTCGCGCGCGGGTGGATGGCGCTCAACGGGCGGAGGACGATGTACGCGACCGGGGGCGTTTATTCGTAGCGGAGCGCCACCAGCGGATCGACGCGTGCCGCCCGCCGGGCGGGCACCCAGCAGGCCGCCACCGCGACGACGGTGAGGATCGCCACCACCCCGAGCTGCGTTGCGGGATCCGAAGGGGAGGCGCCGAACAGCAGGCTCTCGACCAGCCCGATGAGCGCCATCGATCCGGTCAGGCCAAGGGCGAGGCCGGCCGCGATCAGCGTCAGCCCCTGCCGCATCACGAGCCCGAGCACTTCACACGTGCCGGCGCCAAGCGCCAGACGCACGCCCATTTCGTGCGTGCGCTGCGCCACGGTGTACGAGAGCACGCCGTAGAGGCCCACCGCCGCCAGCAAGAGCGCCAGTGCGGAGAAAAGCGCCAGCAGCCACGCGTTGAACCGCTCCTGCCCGACGGACAGCCCGATGCGTTCCTCGAGCGTGCGCACGTCGTAAATCGGCTGATCGTTGTCCACCGACCGCACCGCTTCGCGGATGGCGCCCACGAACCGCAGGGGATCGCCCTCGGTTTTCACAACCAGATGCGACATGTTGAAGGGCCGCTGCGCCGACGGCAGGTAGACCAGCGGGCGCGCCGCCTCGAGCCCCGCATGCTTCACGTCCGCCACCACGCCGACAATCTCCCGCATCGGCTTTCGGTCGCCGAAGAGGAGCCACATGTCCAGCGCCAGACGCTTGCCGATCGGATTGTGGTCGCCGAAGAACGTGCGCGCCATCGACTCGTTGACGATCACGACCGGCTTGGCCTCGTAGGTGTCGTGCTCGTCGAAGTCGCGCCCGATGATGAGCGGAATGCCGAGTGTACGAAAGTAGCCGGGCTGGTTCTGGACGACCTGCGTGCGCGGTCGGGCGCTCCCCGTCTCGGCGCGCCCCTCGATCTCGAGATACGGAAAGGTGGCATCGGTGGAGGCGCCGCCGCGGTCCGGGAGTTGGAGACCCGCCGCCGCCTCGCGTACGCCCGGCACCGCCCTCAGGGCCGCCTGCAGCTCCCGGAACTTCTCGCCCGAGCGCTCGGCGGAATATTTCTCCCACGGCCAGGTGACTTCGAACGTGAGCACGTTGTGAGGGTCGAACCCCTGCGCCGGCTGATTCAACCGCCAGAAGGTGGTCATGAAGAGTGACGCGCCCATCAGGAGCACCACGGCGAGGGCGATTTCTGCCACCACCAGCACGCTGCGCAGCCGACGCGCACCCGGGCTGTCCGGCGCGGTGCGCCCGCCGTCCTGCAGGGCGAGGTCAGATCGACCTTCGACGCATGCCACGCCGGCGCCAGACCGAAGAGCATCCCCGTCCCCACCGACGCGATCAGCGTGAAGGCCAGCACCGCGCGATCGACGCCGATGTCGCCCGCGCGTGGCAGATCGCCCGGGACCAGCGCGACCAGCGCCTCCACGCCCCAGGTGGCGAGCAGCGCGCCCAGGCCTCCCCCCGCCAGCGCGAGCAGCAGGCTCTCGACCACCAGCTGCCCCACGATCCGCGCGCGGCTGGCGCCGAGTGCCGCACGCAGCGCGATCTCGCGGCGGCGGTCCGCGGCGCGGGCCAGCAGCAGGTTGGCCACGTTGACGCAGGCGATGAGCAGCACGAAGCCGACGGCCGCGAAGAGCACCAGCAGCGGCCGCGACACGCGTCCGGTGACGTGCGCGGCGGCAGGCACGATGCGCACGCCGACGTTCGCGTTCGACTCGGGATACTCCTGGCCGAGCCGCGAGGCGACGACGTTCAGCTCGCTCTGCGCGCGCTGGAGCTCGACGCCCGGCCGGAGACGCGCGATCACTTCCATGCCGCGCACGCTCCGCTGCTGCTGCGGTGCGGAACCGAACTGGTCCGGACCGATCGTGGCCCACAGATCGACGGGCGGTGTTTGAATCGGGAACTGGAAGCCCGGCGGCATGACGCCCGCGACACGGTAGCTGTTGCCGCTGAGCGTGACGCTGCGGCCGACGATCTCCGGGTTCGCGCCGAAGCGGTCGGCCCAGAACCGGTGGCTCAGCACGATCGCGCGCTCCTGCGCGCCCTCGCGTTCAGCGTGGTAGCCGGTGCCGAGCGCCGGCGGCACGCCGAGCACGGAGAAGAGGTCGCCGTAGGTGACGATCACCTGCACGCGCTGGGGCTCGAGGTTCCCCGTGAGCACCATCTCGTAGCCGAACCAGGCGGCAGCGCTCTCCACCGTGCGGCTCTGCGCCCGGAAGTCCTGGAAGTCGGAATAGGACACCCACTGTGCCGTCGGGTTTTTGGGATCCGTGGACCAGAGCCACACCAGCCGGTCGCCGTCCCGATATGGCAGCGGCCGGAGCAGCACCGCGTTCACCACGCTGAAGACCGCGGTGTTGGCGCCGATCCCCAGGGCCAGCGTCAGCACGATGGCGGCGCTGAGCCACGGCTTCGCCGTGATGCTGCGGAAGGCGTGAGAGAGGTCGCGGACGATTTGCGGCATGGCTCGTCGGCTCGCGCTGCACCGCGAGTATCAAGGAGCGTGCCGGCTCGGGGCAAGCGTCCACCGGCCAGAAACCGGCCCTGCGTCCGTCGCAGGTGTCCGGACCCGGAACCCGCGGTCCCGGACGCGCGACAGCCGCAGGTAAGAATTAGGGGATGGAACGTTGGGGCCTCGCGCTGTACGTGCTGCTGTGCCTGATCTGGGGCTCGACCTGGCTGGTCATCAAGATCGGCTACGGGAGCCTGGGACCGTTCAACGTTTCGGGGCTGCGGTTCCTGATTGCCGGCGCGGTGATGGCCGCCGTGGCACTGGCGACGCGCGCGCGATGGCCGCGCGGACGAGTGGAGTGGACCGCCGTGGCCGTCGTCGGCCTGTTCATGTTCGCCGGCGACTACGGACTGATCTACTGGGCCGAGCAGTACATCGAGAGCGGCCTGACGGCGGTGCTCTTCGCCACACTGCCGCTGATGACGCTGTTCGTGGCGCGGGCGTACCTGCCCGGAGCGCGCATCACCACGGGGAAACTTGCGAGCAGTGTGCTCGCGCTCGCCGGCACGGTCGCGCTCTTCGCCGATCGGCTGCGCCTCGACGCCGCCGCCGTGCCCCCGATGATCGCGGTGCTCGGCGCCACCCTCTGCGCCGCGGTCGCGAGCGTGGTGAGCAAGCGGGACGCGCACGACATCCCGTCGCCGACCTTGAACGCCACGTCGATGCTGCTCGGTGCCGGCCTGTTGCTCGGGGCCTCGGTTGGCGCCGGCGACGGCCTGCGGCTGCCGGCCGCCGCGGGCACCTGGGCCGCGGTCGCCTACCTCTCGCTTGTCGGGAGCGTGCTCGCGTTCTTGCTCTACTTCTCGCTGCTGAAGACGTGGAGCGTGATGAGCCTCAGCTTCATCTCGGTGTTCACGCCGGTGATCGCGCTGCTGCTCGGGTTTGTCTTCCTCCACGAACCGTTGACGCCGTGGAAGGCCGGCGGCGCGCTGCTGATTCTGGCGGCGGTGGTGCTCGCGAATCGCCAGCGGTGACTTCGGCGTCGGGTCTTATCGACTGAGTATCTAGGTTTGTGAAGACGTACCCGCGACTGGAAGCGTGACGACGAATTCACTGCCGCGACCGATGCCCTTACTGTGCGCCGCTACCGAGCCGCCGTGCAGCTCGACCAGGCTGCGCACGACGTTGAGGCCGATGCCGAGCCCGGTTCCGTGTTCGGTGCCCTCCTGCATGAAGAGATCGAACACATGCGGGAGCGCGTCTGGCGCGATGCCGCGGCCGTTGTCCGCTACACGAATCGCCGCCGAGCCGTTGGCGGCTTCCACGATCAAGGCAATGTCGCCGCCCTCGCCGGTGAACTTCGCGGCATTGGACAACAGGTTCGTTACGATCTGTTCCACGCGCGCGCGATCCGCCGTGAGCCACACGGCATCCGCGGGAAAGGTCAGCGAGAAGCGCTGCCGGCGCGCCTGGAACACCGCAGCCATCGACGAAGCGACGTCCTGGATCAGCTCGCGCGCATCGAAGCATTCCTTCTGGAGGTCGAGCTTGCCCTGGGCCACCCGCGTCACGTCGAGGAGATCGTCCACGAGACGGCGCAACAGCCGCGCCTGCCGCTCGATGACGTCTCTCGCCCGCGTCGCGGGCTCGCCACGCGCGCCGCGCTCGCGCAGGACTTTGAGCGCGGTCAGGATGATGCCGATCGGCTGTCTGAGTTCGTGCGCGAGCTTGGCGACGAAGATGTCCTTCTGATCGGGATTATGGACGGACGACGCTACCGTCATGCGTGGGTGCCCCATGGACGCCCCAACGATTGCAGCCGCGGGGGAGGGGACACAATTGGCACAAACCCGTACCGATCAGCTCACACGTCCTGGAGCCATCCCTTGACGACAGCGTAACGCAGCATCTCCGACCGGTCGCGCAAGCCCAGCTTGCGCATCGCGCTCGACTTGTGCACTTCCACGGTCTTCACCGCGATGCTCAACACGCCGGCGATGTCCTTGTTGCTTCTGCCGAGCGCCGCCAGCCGCAGAACCGTGAGCTCGCGCTCGGTGACCGCCGGCCGCCCTTCGAGTCGGTGATGATCGGTAGCGCGCAGCGGCACGACCACCGCTCCATCGAGATACCGGCCACCCGTGGCCGCTGCTTGAACCGCTTTCAACAGCTCGTCGAACGAGCTCTGCTTCAGGACGTAGCCATCGGCGCCCGCAGCGAACGCCTCCTGGACGTAAGCGTATTCGGTGTGGCGCGTCAGCACGACGACGGCGACGCGCGGCGTCTGCGCCTTGATCTCGCGCGCGGCGGCCAGGCCGCCGATGCCAGGCATCGACAGATCGAGGACGATGACGTCCGGCTTCAGGGTCCGTGCCACCTCGATGGCGTCGGCACCGTTCGAGACGCCGTGCACGACATCCATGTTGCCGCGGGTCTCGAAGAGGAGACGCAGGCCGTCTCGCACCGCCTCATGGTCTTCGGCCAGCACTACGCGTAAGCGCTCCATCGGCGTTTCGATCCGGAGTCTATTACAGGGGAACCAGCATGAGGGTTTTCCCCTATAGACCACCCTTCCTTCGCGCTGCACGATCGAGCCCGCAGAGATGTCGACCGATCCCGGCAACGACCTTCTGGCGCACCGCATCGCCATCAATAAAGACCGGATTCAGCGCTTGGCCGGGCTGGCGACTCATCCCACCGCGAAGCTCGAGCTCCAACGAGCCGTCGACGACCTCAATGACGCGGCATCGTGGGCCATGCGCAAGGATCTCGACACCTGGACGGATCTGGGGCGGAGTGTCTCGGCCACGATCGACTTCGTCGAGTGGCGTCTCCGCACGCTCGAACGGGTGCTGCAGGGAAAGGGTGTAGACGGCGCCGCGGAGGACTGACACGCCCGCGCCGCCAACGACCGGACCACGTGAGCGAAGGTGGCGGAGAGAGAGGGATTCGGTGCCGCTCACCACGTGCGAAGCACGTGGTGGCCAACCGGAAGACCACTCGAACCGTCATCGACTGAGCCGAAGGCGAAGGAGATGGCGGAGAGAGAGGGATTCGAACCCTCGGTAGAGTTTCCCCTACACACGCTTTCCAAGCGTGCTCCTTCAACCACTCGGACATCTCTCCGTTTAGAATCAACGATTTGCGAGTAGTCCGGAACAGTTTATCACTTACGGCGATCTTGGTGAGTCTGGACCAGCCGTCACCCTTCGCTGCCGCACAGGCGCTTGATGGTCGACAGCAGTTCCATGGACCTTTCTTTCGAGACGAACGCAGATGCTCCGGCCTCGAGAAACGCCTGGCCGACATTCGGATCGGCCCCAGCCGTGAACATGATCACTTTCATCTCGGGGCTCACGCGCCGTAGCTCCCGACACGCCTCAAGAGAGTTGAGATGGCGCAAGTGCACGTCGAGCACAATCACGTCAGGCTGGAGTCGTTGCGCCGTCTCCAGCAGTGCGCTGCCGTCCTCGACGGTTCCGACGATGTCACAGTCGAGGGAAAGCAACCGGGTGATCGCTATCACGATGTCAGGATAGTCGTCCGCAAGCAGCACGCGGGGGCGGGACACCAACATTGGCTATCGATGGGCGAGCGCCGCCATAGTCGCCGTTAGGGTGTGGCCGTCGACAGGCTTCCAGAAGAACGCGGCGCACCCGTTCTGTTGGGCGCGGTCCCGGATCACCTCTTCGTGCCGCCGCCGTAGTTCGATGCCCGACATGCCAGGGAGGTGGACGTCGACGATGACACACGTGGGCGTAGTGGAGGCCTCGAGATAGGCTTCCGCAGACGGCGCGGTTCGTGAGGGCGGATCATCCTCGACGACCGCAACGATCGTCAGCGGCTTCGAAGCACTCATCGATTATTTAGTGTACCGCGTTTGCAACCGACGTCGATCCGCTGCGGCGCAGCGTCACGGTAAATGTTGCGCCCCCTTCGGGGTTGTTGCGGGCAGCGATGGTCCCACAATGCGCGTCGACGATCGACCGGACGATCGTCAGGGCGATCCCGAGGCCGCGCGCCTTAGTCGTCACGAACCGCGTGTCTCGGGCAACCGGTTGAACAATGCGCCGGAATGGGCGGGACGCCTGTGGATCGAATGGACCGCTGACGTCAGCCGGATCGAGACGGCTGTCGATCGCCGCCGATGCGACGGCGCAATCGACCGTGTTCTACACGCCGTTCAACGACAACATCCAGAGGCAAACCCCGTATGGCCTTCTGGGCACAAACTGTGTAAGGTCGCCACTTTCACCACGTCGGGGGGAGCGGCTCAGTCGCCGCGGTGTTCGAGCGGCAACGTGAAGACGAAGGTCGCTCCTTGGGGAGAAGACTCGGCCGACACGCGTCCACCATGCGCTTCCACGATTCCCCGCGCGATGTAGAGCCCGAGGCCCGTTCCCTCTGCTTCCGATCCCCTGGGGCGCCAATAGCGATCGAATATGTGCGGCAGATGTTCGGGAGCGATCCCGCGTCCGGTATCCTCAATCGTCACCGAGAGCACTCCGTCGCGCGACCGGGCGCGAAGTGTGACGGTGCCGCCCTCGGGGGTGAACTTGATCGCGTTGCCGAGCAGGTTCGAGAGCACCTGCGAGATGCGATGCGGGTCGGCGTGGATTTTCGGCGGATCGATCAGATCGAGGACGAGGGAGATGTGCTTTGCGTCCGCCAGTGGTTGCGCGTCGGTCCGCG
>Ga0070670_100004682_pt1 | contig 11476 bp, 9 predicted proteins | sample KBSS63metaG_FD_64665 | JGI IMG/M metagenome (GOLD analysis project Ga0070670, IMG submission 64665) | Switchgrass rhizosphere microbial communities from Kellogg Biological Station, Michigan, USA - KBS S6-3 metaG | ecosystem: Host-associated > Plants > Roots > Rhizosphere > Soil ... | reverse complement strand
GCATTGCAGTCCGTTGCCCGCCCCGGTGGGCGCGCCTTCGGACGCGACCATGGCGCACGCCATCGAAGTCGGCTGCTCGCTTGCGCAGCAGTGCTTTCTTACCGGCTACGTCTACGGGGCCACCGATGACGAGACGCTGCGGGTGCGGCATCTGCAAAGCCGGCTCGCAAACGCGCTCGAACAGGGCACGTCGGTGCCGGCGCTCTGGCCGACGGCACTCGCGACCTATCTGCCGCTCCACAAAGTAGGCGGAGCCGCACGCCTGCTGGAGCGGGCTTGGCCCGACGCCGTAGGCGCTCTTGTCCAACAGCAGGTACAGGAGCCTCTTGCGGACGCGATCGCATCGATCCCACAGCTTACCTCGATGGATGAAAGATCGACCGAGGTACAACGACAATACGAGGAGAGCCCCTACCCGCCGTGGGCAAGAACGACCCCACCGATCCGAGCGTTCGGGATCGATTCCTATTTGCGCCTGCAGTTTTCCTCGGCTCCACTTCGCAACCTTGGCAAGGATCAAGGCCTCGATATCTTGGTCGCTGGATGCGGCACCGGACAACATCCGATCCTCATCGCCCAACAGATCCTCGGCGCGCGGGTGCTCGCGGTGGACCTGAGCCGCGCGAGCCTCGCTTATGCGCAACGTAAGACCAGCGAGCTCGGTCTTCAGCAGATCGAGTACGCGCAAGCCGATATCCTGAAGCTCGGTAATCTTGGCCGCTCGTTCGATCTCATCGAGGCCGTGGGCGTGCTGCACCATTTGGCGGACCCGCAAGCCGGCTGGCGGTTGCTGCTGTCATTGCTGCGCTCCGGCGGCGTGATGCATATCGGGCTCTATAGCGAACTCGCGCGGCAGGACGTTGTGCGCGCCCGTGCCTTTATCGCTGAGCGCGGCTATGGCGCGACGGCGGAGGACATTCGCCGCTGCCGCCAGGATATGTTTGCGCTGGAGGAATCAAATCCACTGAAGCAGGTGACCACCCGGTTCGATTTCTTTTCTTTAAGTGGCTGCCGTGACCTGATGTTCAACGTCCAAGAGCACCGGATGAGTTTGCCTGCGATCAAACGCTTCCTGGACCAGAACGATCTGCAATTCCTCGGCTTCATGCTCAGTCCAGCGCAGCGGCGCGCTTATGCCGCGCGATTCCCCGACGATCCCGCGATGATCGACCTTGATCGATGGCACGAGTTCGAAGTCGAAAATCCGAACACTTTCATCAGCATGTACCAGTTCGGGGTGCAGAAGCGCTCCTAGTACGGCCCATTGGCCGTTTTCCCGTGTCTCTGCTTGACTGACTCGACTTGGAGCTGGGTTAAGCGCTCGGTGGAAAGGTTGTCTGTCTCAATGCAGACGAGCTGAAGATGCACCCAGTCGAGGTCTTCGACCTGGACCACCCCTGGCGGAATCTGACATTCGGACTTCAGCATGCGCGCGGCGGGTCATGAAACCAGCGACACATGCCTTCCAAGTTTGCGCCGCGGCGATCGTACCCGCATGGCGTCAGGCATCTGCAGATAGCTGAGCACGAATTCGACGACGGTCCGCCTGCGCCTTTCGATATTGGCGGCGGATGTCATCTCCCGCTCGAAGATCACGCCCAGACTGTGCTGGTTGGAGAAATACATAATGCAAAGTGCGCAGATCGAAATGTAGAAGTCGACCGGCTCGACATCCTGCCTGAATTGTCCGCTGCGCTGGCCGCGCTCGAGAATGCGGGCGATGACATCGGTCAATGGGGTCTTGAACATCTCGAGCTTCTTCGATTTGCGCAGGTGCCGGGCGCGATAGAAATTCTCCATCGAGAGAAACGACACAAAATGCGGATTTTCGAGGTAGTAGTCGATCTTGAGATTGATCATGGCCTCGATCGCGGCCGCAGGTTCGAGATGCTCGACCTCGATCTCCTGTTCGAGCGCCACGAGATTCTCGTACACCGATTCCAGAGCGGCTAAATACAGGCCTTCCTTGCTGCCGAAGTAGTAGTAGATCATCCGCTTGTTGACGCCACAGCGTTCGGCGATGGCGTCCGTGCTGGCCGCGGGCAATCCCTGTTCACTGAACTCGCTGAGGGCAGCCCGCAGAATCTTCGCTCGGGTGGCGTCTGCATTCCGCTTCTGCGGAATCTTCGCGGATTTGCGGGATTTCATGCAACGATCATGCCTTCAACGCGGCACCAAAGCAACGATGCCGCGCGGTTGACAGTGCGCAGCGTCGCCAGTTAACTGTCGAGTTAATTAACATATGCCGCGGCGCCGGCCGTGTGGGAGGAGAATAATGATGCAGACGGGCTACCCGCCGATCCGCCGCGTCGTGACCGGACATGACGAGGCCCAGGTCGCGCAGGTCTTGATCGACGGGCCCGCGACCAATGCGAAATATCCTCAGCCCGGCCAGGTCTCGACACTGATGTGGTGCACCGCTGGTGCGCCGGCGGAGATCCCGATCGGCGAAAAGCCTGAGGATATGGGCGCCCGGATCATCGGAACGGCGCCGCCCCCGAGCGGCACACGCTTTGCGGTGATCGATTTTCCTCCGGGCAATCAGCCGCACATGCACCGCACCGAGACCATCGATTACGTCATCGTCATGGAAGGCGAAATCGAGATGGACATGGACGACTCGTCGGTCAAGCTGAAGGCCGGCGACATCATGATCCAGCGCGGCACCAATCACGCCTGGGCGAACCGCAGCGGCCGGCGTGCCCGGGTTGCGTTTGTGCTTGTCGATGCGAAGCCGCTGGGAATCGGAAACCCTGTTACGGGCACGCACAGCGCGAGATAATTTCGGGAGGACGCAGAATGATCGGTTTCATAAGAATGGCAGTGTGCCTTGCGTTTGCCGCCTTGGCGGCGAGCGCTGCGGCGCAGAACTACCCGAGTGCTCCCGTCAAACTGATCGTTCCGGTTCCGGCCGGTGGCGTGACCGACGTCATGGCTCGCATCGTCGGGCAGCGCTTGCAGGAAACGTGGGGCCAAACGGTTGTTGTTGAAAATCGGCCGGGCGGAAATTATGGGGTTGGCGCTCAAGCCGTTGAGCGGTCTCCGGCCGACGGATTGACCCTTCTTGTTGCGCCCGATTCGACTTTCACCGCCAATCCCGCGCTGTTCTCCAAACTGATCTACGACCCCGATGGCTTCACGCCGATATCGGTGCTTTGTCGCGGGACGCCGATGTTGATCGTGCATCCTTCGCTGCCGGCGAAGACCGTGTCGGAACTTGTAGCCTACGCCAAGGCCAATCCCGGCAAACTGAGCTACGGCTCTTTCGGCACAGGTACCTATGCCCATCTCAGCATGGAGGACCTTAAGCAGCGCACTGGAATGCAGATGCAGCACGTGCCGTATCGCGGAGCGGCGCCGGCGCTGAACGGGCTGCTGGGCAACGAGGTGTCGTTGATGTTTCTCAACCTTTCCAGCGTCGAGGAGCATGCGAAGGCCGGAAAGGTGAGGTTGCTGGCGGCGGCGACGGAAAAGCGGGTTCCGGCATTGCCGGACCTGCCGACGGTTGCCGAGACCGTGCCTGGCTTCAACACGTCCGTGTGGTTCGGTCTTTGGGGGCCGGCGAAGATGCCCCCCGCGCTGCTTGCGAAGATCCAGGCTGACGTCTCGAAGGCATTGGACCATCCTGAGACCAAGCAATTCTTCAAGACCAACAGCTTCGAGCGTGTCGATCTCTCGCCGCAGGAGTTTGGCAAGCTGATTCAAAGCGATCTGAAGCACTGGAGCGCGTTGGTCAGCGCCGTCGGCGCAAAAATTGACTGAGCACAACATGAAAGTCTTGATCACCGGTGGAATGGGCGTCATCGGCGCCGAAGCCAGTCGCAAGTTCGTCAAGGAGGGTCACCGGCCGGTGATCTTTGCGCGTCACCGTGACGAGAGCCTGATCGGCGACATTGTCGACAAGGTCGACATCGAGCTCGGCGACGTGCTCGACATGCCCCGCATCCTGCAAGCCATCAAGAAGCACAAGGTGACGCATATCGTGCACTCGGCTGCGTTCGTGGGCGCGGTCTCGGCCGCGAACCCGGCGCTCAGCATCCAGGTCAACGTGCTGGGGCTGGTCAACATCCTGGAGGCTGCGCGGGCGCTCGACGTCAGGCGCGTGGTGTTCACCAGCGCCAAGGGCATCTACGGCCCGGTCACCGGCGAATACGGCTCGCCGACCTGGAAGCCGATGCCCGAGGATCTGCCGGCGAAGCCCAAGCGCATCTACGATTCGGCGAAATTCATGGGCGAGAACGTCTGCACCTATTACAACGACAACATGGGCATCGAGACCGTGTCGCTGCGTTTTGCCTCGACTTACGGCCCCGGCAAGACCGCCCGTCACGGGCCCATGGCGGTGATGAGCCGCATCGTCGAGAACCCGGCGAACGGTCTGCCGTTCGAACTGAAGCAGGGCGGCGATGACAAGGACGACTTCATCTACAACAAGGACTCGGCGCTGGGGATCTATCTCGCGACCACCGCCGACAATGTGAAGAGCCGCGTCTACAACATCGGCACGGGCGTCGGCGTGACGCTCCGCGACTTCGAGCGCGTCATCAAGAAGCACATACCGGGCGCGAAGATGGAAATCGGCGGCGGGCTGAACTTCTACGGGTTCGCGTATCCCGCAACCGGCGTCTATGACATCTCCCGCGCACGCGACGAGCTCGGCTACAAGCCGGAATACGATCTGGAAAAGGGTATCGCCGACTATCTCGCGGCGCTCAAGCAGATGAAGGTCGCCGCCTGAACTGATCTGATGTCGATCGCTGGACGTCCAGGCGAGATTACGAATTTTCCGCACTGCAACTGAAAGGACCCGCCATGCGGCCCACGCTTGAACTTCCGCGCCTCTCGCTGGCGGAGCGTGACCGACGCTACGCCGCCGTGAAGAAGGAAATGGCCGCGCGGGACCTCGACGCTATCGTGCTGTGGGGCTGGCCGCTGGTATGGGACTTTTACACCGCCAACGCACGCTACCTGTCGCCGATCGGCGGCAATGCCGAGTTCAACGTGCTGGTCTTTCCCGCCGTAGGAGAGCCTACGTCGATCATCCATATGCCGACGTTTGTGGATGGCTGGAGCGCGGCGCAGAATTGGGTCAGCGACATTCGCCCGCGCGGCCAGACCTGGGCTCACTCCGTCGCCAATCGTATCAAGGAACTGAATCTCGAACGTGGCAGGATCGGAATGGACGGGCTCGCCGGTCCGCTCGATCCGGATGGTTGGTTGCCGCACGATGTCCACAGCCAGCTTGTCTCGCTCTTGCCCGATGCCCGGATCTCCGGCCTCGACGACATGCTGGAGAAAGTCCGCGCCGTCAAAAGCGAAGAGGAGCTCGCCATTCTGCGCAAGGCCGCGGCGTTGGGCGACCTCATGCTGGCGACATGCCGCGACGTCGCCCGGCCCGGGATGAAGGAGTGCGAGGTCTATGCGGCCATGATGCAGACCATGATCGCGAACGGCGGTGAAGAGCCGACCTTGTTCCTGTGGAATTGCGATCGATATCCTTATCCGCATCCGTTCCGCATGCCGACGGTGAGGCCCATGGAAAAGGGCGATTTGATCATCTGCGAGATGCACCCGAAAATTGGCGGCTACTTCACGCATGTCGAGCGCACCTATTGTCTTGGCGAGCCGGAGAAGGAGCAGCTTGAGATCTATGAGGGCTGCCTCGCCGCCTATCGGTGCGGCCTCGATCATTTCGGTCCGGGCAAAACGATTTCGACCGCACTCATGGCGGTGAAAGACGAGATCGATGCCCGCGGTCTGGCGATCTGCGAAGCTGGAATCCACGGCCATGGGCTGGCATCGCTGGAATATCCGCGCTTTCGCCACCATGCGATTGCCGCCGACCGCGAAGCGATCAAGGTGATCGGCGATCGCTTTGAGCCGGGAATGGTGTTCGCATTCAACATCGACCTGTTCGACCCGAAGTGGCGCCAGGGCAAGACCGGTTGCGTGTTTGCCGAGACCATCGAGATCACGCCGACCGGTAGTCGCCGGATGCACACATTTGCAACCGAATTTCAGCGGGTAGCGAATTGATCGTTTCGATCTTGAACAGGGTGGTGCGCCGCCGGGTTAGGGCCGGCGGCAATCGCTGCGCCGACAACCCCGCTGGGCCATTGCGCACGATCTGGGTGAAGCCCTTGATCGATAGTCAGGAGAACGATGATCAACGGCCGAGCCGTGCGAACACGACCAGGACTACGCATAAGCTGAGACGCCCGTGGTCGATCGCGGTGTTATTGCTCATGTTCGAAATGGGCTGTTCCACCAATCAGGCGTTTGCTCAACTTGCGGATCCCGCTCCCTCCGGCACGCGACCGGTCGAAATCAGACGGATGGTGACACAGGGGTTGGCGAAGACGGTGCACGAGAATCTTTTCAGATGTGACGTCCCGCTGGGAAATTACCGGATCAGCGCGGTTGGAACGATTACTGCGGATGACGGCACGGTGATAACCGTGCCGGCTCAGACGGCGTATCAGACCGGCCCAATGCTCACGGACATGTTCAATCAATGCAACAAGATCACTCCGGCAAAATTTTCGGATGTAAAGCCGGAGAATGTGCCGGTCGTTGAGATCGACCCGGACGGGGAGGTGATCACCGGTTATATCGTGGCCGACAACTACTTCGAGCTGTACGTGAATGGCAAGCTTGTCGGCGTCGATCGCGTGCCGTTCACGCCATTCAACTCGGCCATCGTGCGTTTCAAGGCCAAAAAGCCTTACACCTATGCGCTCAAGGCGGTGGATTGGGAGGAAAGGCTCGGCCTGGGCATGGAGACGAATCGAGGCAACCATTGGCATGCCGGCGATGGTGGTCTGATCGCCCGATTTAGCGACGGCACGGTGACCGACAACAGCTGGCGAGCCCAGTCGTTCTATATCGCACCGCTGGCGAAGCCCGGTGACGTGGTCGAGAGGGGTGACATCCACGACACCTCCACGTTAGGACGCGTATATCCGGCGGCAAAGCTGCCGGCCTGTCAGGAGCGATGTTTCGCGATCCATTATCCTGTGCCGGAAAACTGGATGGCGCCGGATTTCGACGACGCCCGCTGGCCGCGGGCGTTCGAATTCACCGATCAGGACGTGGGCGTAGAACACATCCCGGCATACACCCGTTATCCTGAGGCGTTCGCTGGCGCGCGCTGGATCTGGTCCTACAATCTGGTGTTCGACAATCTGGTACTGGCGCGTAAGACCGTGCGCTGACGACGTTCAAACGATTGTCCTTGCGTGGCCCATCAATGCCGCCGGAGGAAACCTTGCGCATCGAGAGGTTAGCGTGCGCCGCACTGGCTCTGGTGGTGCTGTGCGGCGCGCCTGTGATGGCGCAGGAATATCCGAACAAGCCGGTGCGTATCGTTGTGGGCTTTGCCGCAGGGTCGGTATCGGATCTCACGGCGCGTGCGCTCGCACAGAAGCTCGGTTCGGCACTGGGGCAACCCTTCGTCGTCGAGGTGCGTCCCGGCGCGGGGAGCAATGTGGCTGCGCAGCACGTGGTCCGGTCGCCAAAGGACGGTTACACGTTGTTGGTGGCGACCTCTTCCAGCACGCTTCGCAGTCCAAGTTCTGCCGGTCTTGGATTTGATTTCGCCACAGACCTTACGCCAATCGCGCTGATCGCCAACGTGCCATTCGTGCTAACCGCCTATCCCGGGCTTGCTGTGACTACCGTGCAGGAGTTCATCTCGCTCGCCAGGTCCAAGCCCGAGGCACTGACGTTCGGCGGAACCGCGGTGGGTACCACGGGCCATCTGGCGGCGCAGTTGTTCAATCAGCGAGCCGGCACCAGGCTCCCAGTCGCTTCCTATCCAAGTACCGCGCAGGCAACCACCGACTTGATGACAGGGCGTATCTCGATCGCATTCGCGTCGGCAGCAAACGTCCTCCAGTTGATTCATGACGGCAAGTTGACTGCGCTTGCGGTCGCGCAACCGAAACGCGCCGCTATGATCCCGCAGGTGCCTTCGATCGACGAGGCAGGATTGCCCGGCGTCTATTCCAGTATCTGGATCGGAATGTTGGCACCCGCCGGTACGCCGCGGCCGATCGTTGATATGCTTTCAAAGTCGGTCAATGAGGCGCTCAAGTCCGAGGATGTTGCCCAGCAGATGAGAGTACAAGGCATGGAGCTGCTGGGCGGCAGTCCGGAAGAGTTCGCCGTCCAGATCAAGAGCGATACCGAACGCTGGGATGCGGTGTCGCAGGCGGCAGGCCTCGGGAAGTGAGGGTATCGGCCGCTGCTGTTTGATTCCGAACAATACAAAGCCATGTCACTCACGGGAGGAGAAGCCACATGTTGTCACGACGAGAAATGCTTGCATCGTCTTTGGCCACTGGCGCAGCGCTGGCGTCGCGAAGGGCCGTAGCCCAGCCCTCCAGACGCACCATCGTTGATGCGCAGGTTCATCTTTGGAAGGCGGAGTCCGAAGACTGGAAGTGGGTGCCCGGCATGAAGCCGCAGATGCCGGAGCCGTTCACCATCGAAAAGCTCGTGCCGCTGATGGACGAGGCCGGGGTCGATCGGGTGGTTGTCGTGCCGCCGTCATGGCCGGGCGACCGCAACGATTACGGGCTCGAAGCCGCCAAGCGATATCCGAAGCGTTTTGCGGTGATGGGCCGTATTCCGTTGAAGAACCCTCAAACTGCAGCTCTCCTGCCCAAATGGAAAGAGCAGCCGGGCATGCTCGGCGTGCGGCTGACGTTCCTCGGCCCGGCACAGGCGTGGCTGACCGACGGCACGCCGGACTGGTTCTGGCCTGAAGCTGAAAAGGCCGGTCTTCCGGTCATGTTCCTGACCGATGGCCGGAACGCCGAGCTTGCCCGCGTGGCAGAGCGCCATCCGCGGCTGCAACTGATCGCCGACCACATGGGCGTCGGTGGCGAGACCGTTAAGAGTGGCCGGCTCGCGGACGCGATCAGCCAGACCGCGTCGCTTGCCAAATATCCGAACGTATCGGTCAAGCTGTCGGCGGCGCCGAATAATTCGTCGGAAGCTTATCCATTCCGCGATTTCACGCCGCACATCCAACGGCTTTTCGATGCCTATGGTCCAAAGCGATGCTATTGGGGCACCGACATGACCAACGGCTACGCCAAGGCGACCTATAAGCAACGGATCACCCATTTCACCGAAGAGCTGCCGTTCCTGTCGGAAGAGGACAAAGACTGGGTGATGGGCAAGTCGATCCTCGAGCGGCTGAATTGGGCTTAGCCCTGTATCATCGTCGCCCCGCGCAACCGCCCCGGGTTGATCCATGGATGGACCGAGTGGCCCATCCACGCTCGGGGAACGCCCATACCGGAACCACAAGGGGGAGGGGAGCAGACCGGTGTGTGCCGCTTGAGCTCATTCCGTTTCAACGGAATGCGCTCCCACGTGCATTCACGTCATTGGTAGCGTGCGCGGGGGGCCGGCATCGACGTGCGCTGCGGCGAACGCGCGCGTTGCCTTGATCAGCTGCGGCGCATCAGTGCACCGATGTTTCCGCGGCTGCATCCGCCTCCGGCACGTGAGTGGCGGAGCCGGCAGGCCGTGCTCCAGCGAGCGCCCCGGCGAGCTGCGCTCCGGTCAAATCCAGCGTGACGGGCTCGGACGCGCCGCTGCTCTCGGTCACGAAACCAATGATGTTGGCGGCGGCGTAGTCCGCCGCGCGCAGCGCGGCCACGCAACGCTCCGCCTCGCCGAGCGGGACCGCCGCGAGCAGTCCGCCAGCCGTTTGCGGGTCGAACAGCAGCGGGTAGACCGGATGGGTCGCGACCGTTTCGAGCTCCGGGATGGCACGGCGCAAGCGCACGTTCTGCGGCTGCAGCGACGAGAAGATGCCGAGGGCCACGGTCTCTCGGGCGCCCTCGAGCAACGGCACGCGCTCGATCGCGATCGTCACGTCGACGTCCGAGGCGCGCACCATCTCGACCAGGTGGCCGAGAAGACCGAACCCGGTCACGTCGGTGGCGGCATGCACGCCGTGCCGACGCAGGATGTCCGCCGCCCGCCCGTTCGATTGAATCATGTGCGCGATCGCCGCCATCACCCAGCGGGCCTTTGCCTTGCCGCGCATGTCGGCGGCGAGCAACGTACCTGTGCCGAGCGGCTTGGTCAGGATGAGCGCGTCGCCCGGCCTGAGCCCGCCTTTGCGCAGCGCCGCCTTGGCCGAGACAAGCCCGTTGACGGCGAAGCCGAGGGCCAGCTCGGCACCCTCGCTGGTATGACCGCCCACGAGCGCGCATCCGGCTTCGCGCAGCACCTCGTTCGCGCCCGCCATCATCGCTGACAAATCGGCCTCGACCTTGGCTTCGAGCCCGTAGGGCACAGTGGCGATCGCCAGCGCCGTTTGCGGCTCGCCGCCCATGGCATAGACATCACCGAGCGCGTGGTTGGCCGCGATCTTGCCGAGCATGTACGGGTCGTCGACGATGGCGCGGAAATAATCGACGGTCTGCAGCGACAGTCGTTCGCCGCCGATATCGACGAGCGCGGCGTCATCCGGTGCGCCGAGGCCGACGATGACGTCGGCACGCGCGGCCGGCTCGATCCGGCCGAGCGCGCGCGAAAGCACGCTCGCCCCGACCTTGGCCCCGCAGCCGCCGCAGCGCATGGCGATGGCGGAAATCTCCCGCAGCGCCTGCTGATCCGCCACCGGCGAGACCGCCTCCGGCGGTTTGGCCATTTCGGGAAGCTCGTTGAACTTGCGCATGAAGCGGCGATCGATCCAGTCCTTCCAGCGCCAAACCCAGGCCCCTGCGAAGACCAGACCGTTGCGGGTGCCGACGGCGCATCGCTCGCCGGTCGATACGAGATAGAGCGCCTCGCGCTGCGGCCGAAATGGCCGCGGCGGCCGGCCGGTCAATCTCCGGCGGATGTTGTCGGCGAGCACCGGACCGGCACGAACGGCGTACACGCCCGACTTGGGCAGGTCGCGGCCCGAGAAAGCGATGGTGTCGCCAGCCGCGAAGACGTCGTCATGCCCCACGACGCGCAACGCATCGTCGACCCTGAGAAAGCCGCGCTGGTCGAGCGGCAATCCGCTCTTGGCCAGCCAGCGCGCCGGCGCGGCTTGGGTGGTCCATAGAATCTCTTCCGCCTCGATCGGTGCGTGGCCGTCCAGCAGCAGCCGTCCGGACTCGACCCGCGTCACCGCTGCGCCGGTGAAGACGCCGATGCCGCGCGCCGCGAAAATGCGGCGAAAACGCGCTTGGAACGCCGCCGGAAAGTTCGGCAGGATTCCGGGAGCAGCGGATATGAGCACGAACGACAGCCCGCCGGCATCGAACCCGGCGCGGGTGGCCTCGCGCCGCAACCGGTGCTCGAGTGAGAGCAGAAGCTCGACCCCGCCGGCGCCGGCGCCAACCAGCGCCACACGCGTGCGCCCCTTGCGCGCGAGCACGCGCGCCACGAGCGCGTCGAACCGGCTGAGAAAGCCGTCGATCGGCTTGACCGGAATGGCGTGCTCGCTCGCGCCCGGCACGTC
>Ga0070670_100004681_pt1 | contig 11477 bp, 7 predicted proteins | sample KBSS63metaG_FD_64665 | JGI IMG/M metagenome (GOLD analysis project Ga0070670, IMG submission 64665) | Switchgrass rhizosphere microbial communities from Kellogg Biological Station, Michigan, USA - KBS S6-3 metaG | ecosystem: Host-associated > Plants > Roots > Rhizosphere > Soil ... | reverse complement strand
CGAGCCAGTTGACCAAGCCCAGCTTCTCGCCCAGGAAAACCACGCCAAAGACGGCGACAAGCACGATCGACAGCTTGTCGATCGGCGCGACCCGGGCAGCATCTCCCAGCTTCAGTGCGCGGAAATAGGCGATCCACGAGCCGCCGGTGGCAAGGCCGGACAGGCCGAGGAACAGCCAGGTCTTTGCCGAGATCGTCGACGGCGACTGCCACTGGCCGGTGGCTGTAACGATCGCCGTCAGGATGACGATGATGACGAGCGTACGGATCAGGGTCGCCAGATCGGAATTGACGCCGGAGACACCGATCTTGGCAAAGATCGCCGTCAGAGCCGCAAAGGCCGCCGAGAGGATTGCCCAGAACAGCCAGCCCTGGGTCATCAGTATTCCACTCCCGCCTGCCCCTTGATGCCGGAGCGGAACGGATGCTTGATCAGCTCCATCTCGGTCACCAGATCGGCGATCTCGAACAGCTCCTCCTTGGCGTTGCGGCCGGTCAGAACGACATGCGTCATGTAGGGCTTCTCCTCCTTGAGAAATCGCACGACTTCGGCGAGGTCGAGGTAATCGTAGCGGAGCGCAATGTTGATCTCGTCGAGCAGGACCATGGAATGGCGCTCGTCGCGGATCAGCTCCTTGGCCTTTTCCCAGGCTGCGCCCGCCGCCGCCACGTCGCGGGCGCGGTCCTGGGTTTCCCAGGTAAACCCCTCGCCCATGGTGTGGAAGGCGCAGAGATCGGAAAAATGCTTCTCGATCAGGTCCCGCTCGCCGGTCCACATCGCGCCCTTGATGAACTGCACGACGGCGGACGGCTTGCCGTGGGCGATATGGCGGAAAATCATCCCGAAGGCGGCAGACGACTTGCCCTTGCCCTTGCCGGTGTGGACGATGATCAGCCCCTTGTCGCCGCTCTTCGTCGCCATGATCTTGTCCCGCGCCGCCTTCTTCTTCGCCATCTTTTCGGCGTGGCGGCTATCGTCGGGCTTTGGCTCCGGCGCGGTCACGCTGTCTGTGGGATCTTCGCTCATGTCTGTCGTCCTGAAATGTCGGGCTTCTGTGCCAGCGGGCCGCCGCGCCAGAGGTAGAGGGCGACCAACGGCCGGTCGGTCGTCTGCATCGCGTGGCGGATGCCGGAGGGATGGAGAATGATCTCGCCCGCCTTCCGCGCCTCGAAGCCGCCACCGTCGCGGCTCCAGAGCGACCCTGGTGTCAGCGGAACATAGATCTCTTCGGCGATATGGTGATGGCCGGGATAGAGGATGCCGGGTCCGAGCAGCAGGAAGCCGCCGGCGAGCACGTCGCTGACGAAATGGCCACGGGTGCCGAACAGCTCGACCCAGCCGTAGCGCGCAAGAAAGTCGTCGCCGAAATCGCCACTCCCATAGGTCTGGCCGAAGTGCAGCTCAGCAGCTGCGCCGGCCAAGGTGTCGACCAACCCCGCCTCGGCGGTGTCAGGCGATCCGTCCGCTGCTGCCAGATAGCCCGTGACTGGTAGGCTTTTCGGAGCAAGCTGTCGCGGCCGCATTTCCCCGTCGAAGTCGGCGGTGAGGGTCGCAAGCCGTTCGTCACGGCGCGATGACAGATACGCGCCAAAAGCAGCCAGAAGTTCGGCAACCTCTGTCATGCCGCCGCTCCCTCAGGCATAGACGAAAGCTCGAACCGCGCGGAGTTGCTGCGGGGCGTCCAGAGCTGCCGGTCGATCGCCTCCAGCAGCCGCTCCTTCATCTCGGAGAAGGCAGCGGGGTTCTTCTCCGTCATGAAGTCGGCGACCCCGGCATCGGCGACGAAGGCCTGGTAGACCGCCTCGAAATGGTGATCGCGGACGGCGCCTGTCGTTGCCGAAAAGGCGAACAGGAAGTCGACGGTCGCGGCGATCTCGGCTGCGCCCTTGTAGCCGTGGCGCATGACGCCGGAGATCCATTTCGGATTGACGACGCGGCCACGCACCACCCGGCCGATCTCCTCTTCCAGCGAGCGGATGACAGGCTTTTCCGGCCGCGAATGGTCGTTGTGGTAGATCGGCGGACGGCTGCCGCCCAGATGCTCGGCAGCGGCGGCCATGCCGCCTTCGAACTGGTAATAGTCGTCGCTGTCGAGCAGGTCGTGCTCGCGATTGTCCTGGTTCTGGACGACAGCCTGGATCGAGGCCAGCCGCTCCTCGAAGACACCACGCTCGGCCGTGCCCTCCTCGCCCGCACCATAGGCATAGCTGCCCCAGACCAGATAGGCCTCGGCCAGATCGGCGCGCTTTTCCCAGCCCTTCTCGTCGATCAGCGCCTGTAGCCCGGCGCCATAGGCGCCCGGCTTGGAGCCGAAGACGCGGTAGCCGGCCCGTTTGGCCGCTCCCGCAGCATCCAGCCCCGCATCCATCAGGCGTGCCGCTTCCCCGCGCATCCGCGACGCAATCGGGTTGTCCTCGGCATCCTCGTCGAGCGCGCCGACGGCCCTGATCGCCTTGTCGAACAGCGCGATCTGCTCGGGAAAGGCGTCCCGGAAAAAGCCGGAAATCCTGAGCGTCACATCGACCCTCGGGCGACCGAGCATCGCCGGCGGCACGATCTCGTAACCGGTGACGCGGCGCGAGGCCATGTCCCACAGCGGCTTGACGCCGATCAGCGCCATCGCCTGAGCGATGTCGTCGCCGCCGGTGCGCATGTTCGAGGTACCCCAGGCCGTCAGCCCGATCGAGACGGGCCATTCGCCGTGATCCTGGACATAGCGGCGCACCAGCAGTTCGGCCGAGGCCTTGCCCAGCTGATAGGCGGCCGGCGTCGGCACCGCGCGGCTGTCGACGGAATAGAAATTGCGGCCCGTTGGCAGCACGTCCGGCCGTCCGCGGGTCGGCGCTCCCGAGGGTCCAGGGGGCACGAAGCGGCCGTCGAGACCGGCCAGCAGTCCGGCGATCTCGGCGGGTCCGCAGGCCTGGATGGAAGGCTTGAGGCGGGCCTCGATCTCGGCAAGCACGGCCTGCGTCTGCGACCAATCCGACGGGCAGAGGCTGGTGCCGTCGACAAAACGGGCGGCCAGCAATTCGATGCGCTCCACGGTGTCGCCGTTGGTGCGCCAGGGGTCGCCGGATACATCGGCGAGAATTGTGGGGCGGGGGCCCGCCCAAGCGTCGGCCATGGCGCAGTCGAGCGGGTCGAAGGTTTTGGGTTGCGGAGGGTTACCCCCCTCTGTCCTGTCGGACATCTCCCCCACAAGGGGGGAGATCGATGGAGCAGCGGCTCCCGCCTCAAGGACTCCACGAGTTGCAGCAAGCTCCGAAGGTGCGTTGTTGTGACCATGGTGCGGCATACCAATCTCCCCCCTTGTGGGGGAGATGTCAGCGAAGCTGACAGAGGGGGGTGAGGCCGCGAACTCCGAAGACGCCGGCCCCTCGGAAGCCGCACCTGACAACCCCGCATCCACCGCAATCGCCCGCTGCAAACTCCGATCACCGCCTTCGCCAAGCCCACGCGGCACGCGGGCCAGCGCCACCGTCAGATCGGTCAGCAGCCGGCCCTCAGGCGAGACACCGAAAATGTGCAGCCCATCTCGGATCTGCATCTCCTTCAGGTCGCAGAGATAGGCATCGAGCTTCTGCAGCGCGCTGTCCTCGCTCTCGCCCTTGGCGATGCCGGCATCCTGGTCGAGGCCGATATCGGTGACGAGATCGAGGATCTGCTTGCGCAACAGCAAGATGCGGCGCGGATCGACGCCCGAAGCCTCGTAATATTCGTCGACCAGCGCCTCGAGATCCTTGAGCGGCCCGTAGCTTTCGGCACGCGTCAGCGGCGGCGTCAGGTGGTCGATGATGACGGCGGCGGTGCGGCGCTTGGCCTGTGTCCCCTCACCGGGATCGTTGACGATGAAGGGATAGAGATGCGGCAGCGGCCCGAGGATGGCTTCGGGATAGCAAGTCTCCGACAGCGCAAGCGCCTTGCCCGGCAGCCATTCGAGATTGCCGTGCTTGCCCATGTGAATGACGGCATGGGCACCGAATTCCTGGCGCATGAAGGCATAGAAGGCGAGATATCCATGCGGCGGCACGAGATCAGGCGAATGGTAGCTTTCCTTCGGATCGATGTTGTAGCCGCGCGCCGGCTGGATGCCGACCAGCATCTCGCCGAAGCGGGCAAAGGATAGCGCGAAGGCTCCGTCCACCACATAGGTATCGGCTTCCGGCTGCCCCCAGCGCGCCGTCACTTCATCCTGAATCTGAACGGGAAGCGAACCGAAGAAGTCCTTGTAGCGACCCAGCGAAAGCGTTTCGCGCACCAGCTTTCCATCGCGGCCGGAATTGGTCGGCCCCTCCATCAGATGGGTGATCAGCGCATCGCCGTCGGACGGGATGTCGGCGACGGGATAGCCGTTCGCCGCCATCGCCCGCATCACTTCCACGGTGCCAGCGGGGGTATCGAGACCCACACCGTTGCCGAGCCGGCCGTCGCGGTTCGGATAGTTGGCCATGACCAGCGCAACGCGGCGGACTGCCGCCGGTGTGCGGCGCAGCCGTGCCCAGTTGGCGGCCAGCGCCGCCGTGTAGCGCATCCGGTTGGCGGATGGCTCGCTGCCGACGATATTGGCCTCGACCCGCTCGTCGTAGCGGGCCGCCGATTTGAACGACACGGCGCGCGACAGCACGCGGCCGTCGACCTCGGGCAGCGCCACGTTCATGCCGAGATCGCGGGCCGAAAGGCCTTGCGCCGAGGCCGACCAGGCGTCAAGCGACGAGGCGGAGAAGATCGCCTGCAGCACGACGGCGTCGCTTGCCTCCAGCACCGTCGGCTTCCGGTCGGCGCCGGGGGCCGAGATCGCAAAGCCCGTGGTGTTGATCACCACATCCGGCGACGCAGCGCTGAAAATGTCGACGATGATCGATTTCGAGGCGGGGTCCTTGAGGCTATAGGCAAACACCGGCAGCGGCCGGATACCGACCTCGACCAGCGCCGCGATCATCGCCTCGACCGGCCGAGTTTCGCCGCTCTGGACGAGGGCGCGGTAGAAGCTGATGGCGACGATGGGCCGTTGCCCCTCGTTGTTCTCCCCCCTTGTGGGGGAGATGTCGGCCCGGCCGACAGAGGGGGGTAACGCCCCAACCTCAGACGCAAGCCTCCACGCATCGACATCAACAACACCCTGCCCCGGCCACCAGATACCGGCCTTGGCAAGCGGGCTCGCCGGCTCAGGCTTTTCGGCTCCGGACAGCATCGCCGAGGCATAGGCCAGAAACGCCCGCGCATTGTCGTCGCCGCCTTCGATCAGGTAGGACCACAGGGCGTTGAGATCGTCGAGCGCGATGTTCGAAAACGGCATGACGCCGGGATCGGGCTTGGAATCGCCGGGGATGACAGCAATCAATGCCCCCTGCCGGGACGCGACCGCATGCAGCGCTTCCAGCGCATATTGAAAATAGCTGGCGCCGCCGAGCGCGCGGACGATGATCATCTTGGCGTGGCGTGCGGTGCGCTCGACATAGGTGTCGACCGACATCGGATGTTTCATGCTGATGAGGCTCGCCAGCCGCAGCGAATGCGGCCCCTGCTGCTGACCATGGGCGGCAGCGATGGCGGCTAGCTCGGTATCGGCCGCCGACAAGAACAGGATATCGCCCGGCGTCTGGCCGAGATCGATCGCCTCGTCGCCGTCGGATATCGAGCCCTTCTGGGCTAGGAGAAGATGCATGCGGCACCTCCCTCGAGAGTTTCTCGGGTGGGGCGACACCCCCCTCTGTCACCTCCGGTGACATCTCCCCCACAAGGGGGGAGATTGGCTGGGGGAGCCTCTTGGCCCAAACGAAATCCACAGCCTGCAAAAGGCTCAATTGGAAGAGAAAGTATCAGCCGCGACTTCCCGATCTCCCCCCTTGCGGGGGAGATGTCACCGCAGGTGACAGAGGGGGGTAAGCCGCGACGGACGACCATCAAACAAGCGCCTCGATGGCGCCGCGCACGGCCGCATGGTCCATGTCGTGCAGCCCGATGACTACCAGCCGGGTGGCCCGGACCTCGCCCGGCGCCCAGGCGCGGTCGAAATAATGGTCGACGCGGCTGCCCACCGCCTGCAATTGCAGACGCATCGGCTTGCCCGGCACGTCGACGAAGCCCTTGAGCCGCAACACGTCGTGGCGGCCGATCACCACCTTCAGCCGCTCGATGAAGGTGACCGGCTCGGCAATCGGTCCGAGATCGACGACGAAGCTGTCGAACTCGTCATGGTCATGCGGCGTGCCGTCGGCATGTTCGATCTCGTGATGGGACAGGCGGTTGCCGACGTCGGCTTCGGTACCGATCCCGAGCCCGAGCAGAACCGCTGCCGAAACCTCGCCATTGCGCGCCTCGATGATCCCGGGCTTGCGTTCCGTCCGCGACAACACTTCGGCGCGCACGGCGGCAATGCCGGCGGCATCGAGCAGGTCGGTCTTGTTGAGCACGATCAGGTCGGCGCAGGTCAGCTGGTCCTCGAACAGTTCCTCGATCGGGTTGTCGTGGTCGAGCGAGGCATCCTCGGCCCGTGCCGCGTTGACAGCGTCGTGGTCGTCGGCAAACCGGCCGGCAGCGACGGCAACGCTATCGACGACCGTGACCACGCCGTCGACGGTGACCTGGGTGCGGATATCGGGCCAGTTGAAGGCGGCGACCAGCGGCTGCGGCAATGCCAGCCCCGAGGTCTCGATGATGATGTGGTCCGGGCGCGGCGAGCGGGCGAGCAGCTGCGTCATGGTCGGGATGAAATCGTCGGCGACGGTGCAGCAGATGCAGCCGTTGGTAAGCTCGATGATGTCGTCGGCCGAGCAGTTCTCGGCACCGCAATCCTTGAGCACGTCGCCATCGACGCCGAGATCGCCGAACTCGTTGATGATGAGCGCGATGCGCTTGCCGCCGGCATTCTGCAGCAGGTTGCGGATGATGGTGGTCTTGCCGGCCCCGAGGAAGCCGGTGATGACCGTGGCGGGGATTTTCTGTTGCATGGTTCAGCCTTTCATTTTCAGTGGCAGCCCGGCGGCGACGAAATAGACATCGGTGGCACCGGCTGCGATCATTTGGTGGAGACGGCCGGCATGGTCGCGGAAATCGCGCGCCATGCGGTTTTCCGGCACGATGCCGAGGCCGACCTCGTTGGAGACGAAGACCAGACGCCCTCGTGCGCTGGGAAGAAAGGCGGAAAGAGCGGCGAACTCGGCGGCCATGTCGCGCTCGGCCATCATCAGGTTGGTGACCCAGAGCGTCAGGCAATCCACCAGCACGGCGCGGTCGGGCGCGACGATGGCGGCAAGCGTGCCGACGAGATCGAGCGGCTCCTCGTGGGTCGCCCAGCCCTCGCCGCGATCGGCGCGATGCTTTCGGATGCGGTCCGCCATCTCGTCGTCCCACGACCGACCGGTCGCAACATAATGGCGGTCGAGGCCGGAGCTATTGACGAGGGATTCGGCAAAGGATGATTTTCCGGAGCGCGCGCCGCCGAGCACGAAGCCGGTACCGTGGGAGGGTGATGTCATCAGGCTTATCCGATCCTCACGCGGTTCTGCGCGAGGCTGCGAACAGGCAACCGGTCGGATCGATGGAACGCGTCGCATGGACGCGCGAAAACAACTGTTCAGCCATGACAACCTCCGTGCTGGCATCGGGACGACGTCCCTGGGTTGGGCTTTTCGCCCGGCACGGATGGCAGGTCTCCTGGCTCACGGTTGCGGCGCTCCGACCGGAACGACTTGCATCGTCCCGGTCGGAGGCCACGGATCTTTCTCGCCTTCCCGGCAGATCAACATGAAAAGGCGGACGATTCGTAGATAAGGAGGCGTCCCACCCCGGTAGATCATGCTGCCACGCCAGTGGCTTTTCCGCTGTCTTCGGCAAAAGGGCCGCCCGCACCATTGCAGGCCATTCCCCATCGCGCCCGAACACCGGACGAAAGACCCTGACCGTTCTACAGTCGCGGGGTCGGCTGTGATAAGAGCGCCCTGGATGGGTCCGCCCAGTCACATTCCCTTTTGATCCCATACCGCTGTCGCGGCGCAGGAACCTTCCGTTATGAACGACAAGGATTAGGACGTCGCCTTATCCAAGTCAACTGATCGACGATTTTGGTTTCTGCCACATATATGCCCGTACGACGCAGGAATCCTTCCCGGCGTCGGTCTTTTCGTCGCAATTGCCGGTGTAAAGACGTCCGAGATCAGCAACCCGTCCTCTTTCATGCGTATCGCCATGCTTCAACGATTTCATTCACCCCGCTTCGGCACGCTCAGAACACTGTTCGACGCCGGACGGATGCGAGCGATCCTGCGACAGAGCGAAGTCGGCCTGGTGATTGCCGGAGCCTTCGTCGGCATCACCTCGGGTCTGGCCGTCACCGCAATGAGCCTGATCTCCCGCCAGATGCACATGCTGATCTACGGTGTGGGCGACGATGGCCGGCTGAGCAGCGCTGTCATCGACAACAAGCTGCTCTTGTTGCTGGCCCCGATCGCCGGCGGCGTGCTGCTCGGGCTCATGCTGTTCATCCTGTCGAAGACCCGCAAGAAGCCGATGATCGACCCGATCGAAGCCAATGCCCTGCATGGCGGCCGGCTGTCGCTGACCGACAGCATCCTGGTGTCGATCCAGAACCTCATTTCCAACGGCTTTGGCGCGTCGGTCGGGCTCGAAGCCGGCTATACGCAGATCGCGGCCGGCATAGCCTCCAAGCTCGGGCTGAAACTGCAGCTGCGCCGCGGCGACCTTCGCACGCTGGTCGGCTGCGGCGCCGCCGGTGCCATCGCCGCCGCCTTCAGCGCGCCGCTGACCGGCGCCTTCTACGCCTTCGAGCTGATCATCGGCAGCTACACCATCGTCACCCTGACGCCGGTCGTCGTCTCGGCCCTTGTCGCGACCCTGGTTGCCCGGCTTCTGGCCGGCAACGACGTGATGATCGACATCGGCGATTTCGGCAGCGTCGTGCCGGCCGACTACATTCCGGCCCTGCTGCTTGGCGCCGTTTGCGCCGGCTGCGGTATCATTCTCATGCAGGGCGTCTCCTTCATCGAGGAGCTGGCCCGCAAGAGTGCCATCCCGCAATACGTCCGTCCTGCCCTCGGCGGCATCGTGATCGGACTGCTGGCGCTTGTCTCGCCCCAGGTTCTGTCCGCCGGTCATGGAGCGCTGCATCTCAATCTCGGCCGCGATGTCGCAATACCAGCCCTCATGGGCATATTGCTGCTGAAAGCGCTGGCATCGGCGGTTTCGATCGGCTCTGGCTTCCGCGGCGGCCTGTTCTTCGCCTCGCTGTTCATGGGCGCCCTGCTCGGCAAGATCTTCGCCTATTCGGCCCCCTATTTCGACCACGCGACCCTGACGCCGATCATCTATGCCGTGGTCGGCATGAGTTCGCTCGCCGTCGCCGTCATCGGCGGCCCGCTGACGATGACGTTTCTGGCTTTGGAGATAACAGGTGACTTTCCAATCACCGCGCTGGTGCTTGCCGCCGTCATAACCTCGTCGCTGGTGGTGCGCACCACCTTCGGCTACTCCTTTGCCACCTGGCGCTTCCACCTGCGCGGCGAGAGCATCCGCAGCGCCCACGATGTCGGCTGGATCCGCAACCTGACGGTCGCCCGGATGATGCGCCCCGATGTGCGCAGCGCCAACGTCAACATCAGCATCGCCGACTTCCGCCACGATTTCCCGATCGGCTCGACGCAACGGGTCGTGCTGCTCGACGAGGCGGAGAAATATGCCGGCATGGTGCTGGTGCCGGAGATCTACGCAAGCCCAGTCGACAAGGACGACGGCGACCGCGGGCTGGACGAGTTCATCCGCTACAAGAACGATTTCCTGCAGCCGCAGATGAATGCCAAGCAGGCCGCCGCGATCTTCGACAAAACGGAGAGCGAAGCGCTGGCCGTCGTCAACAACCTGATCGAGCGCAAGGTCGTGGGGCAGCTCAGCGAAGCCCACACGCTGAAACGTTATTCTGAAGAGCTCGACCGCCGCCGTCGCGAGGAGTCCGGCGAACTCTAAAGCGTGATCCGGGCGGCATTGACGCGTCCGGGCCAAGCCCTAACTCCAGTCCATGTCCCGTCCGGGATCGCCCTCAGGCGGTTTCCGGCCAACCGCCTGGAAGCAAACATGTCCGATACATCCACTCCCGTCTGGTTCATCACCGGCTGCTCGACCGGCTTCGGCCGCGAACTGGCCAAGCTCGTGCTCGATCGCGGCTGGCGCGCCGTCGTCACCGCCCGCGACAAGGCACGCGTCGCTGATCTCGTCGAAGGCCATGAGAACACGGCGCTGGCGCTGGACCTCGACGTCACCGACAGGGCGCAGATCGTTGCCGCCACCAAGGCTGCCGAAGAAAAGTTCGGCCAGATCGACGTGCTGGTCAACAATGCCGGTTACGGCTACCAGGCCTCGATCGAAGAAGGCGACGACGACGCCATCCGCGCCCAGTTCGACGCCAACGTCTTCGGGCTCTTCGCCATGACCCGCGCTGTGCTGCCGGGCATGCGCAAGCGCCGTCGCGGCCACATCATCAACATCACCTCGGTTGCCGGCCTCGTCGGCTTCCCGGGCTCCGGCTACTATGCCGCCAGCAAGCACGCCGTCGAGGGCTTCTCCGACGCGTTGGCCACGGAAGGCCGCCCGCTCGGCATCAAGGTCACCTGCATCGAGCCGGGTCCGTTCCGCACCGACTGGGCCGGCCGCTCGCTGCAGCAGACCGCAAGCACGATTGCAGACTACGACGAGACGGTCGGCGCCCGCCTGAAGGCGACGGCCGGCAACAGCGGCAAGCAGAAGGGCGATCCGGTTCGCGCGGCCCAGGCGATGATCATGGTGACGGAGCTGGAGCACCCGCCGCGCCACCTGGTGCTCGGCAGCTTCGGCGTCGATGCCGTATCGAAAAGGCTGTCCGACAGCCTCGCCGAGATCGAACAGTGGCGCGACACCTCGCTCGGCGCCGACTTCCCCGAATCCGAGCAGTAATCCGAACAGCACGAATGACAGTCCGGCGGCCGTCCTTGCGCGGCCGCCGCCACGACCCATGGCGCCGGTGGCACTGCCCTGGCCAGAATGCAATGGCACCGCCGCGCGTTGGCCGGCGCGAGCGAAGGACTGCAGCATGACCGATCCAGGGGCCGCCACCACAGACGCCGCCCAGCGTGAGAAGCAACCCCGGCCGAACGGATCGCTGACCGCCATTCCAAGACCGATCGCCGATCACGGTACGATCGGCAACCTGCGCACCACGGCGCTGGTCGCCCGCGACGGCACCATCGACTTCCTGTGCTGGCCGAACTTCGACAGCCCGAGCATTTTCCTGGCGCTGCTTGACCCAGACAAGGGCGGTGCCTTCGAGCTGGCGCCTGACATCGACGGTGCGCGCGCCATCCAGATGTACATCCCGGAGACCAATGTTCTCCTGACGCGCTGGCTTGGCGATGACGGCAGCGCCGAGATCACCGATCTGATGCCGAGCCCGACGGACAAGGGCGAATGCGTCTGCCGCATCGTCCGCCGCG
>Ga0070670_100004671_pt1 | contig 11491 bp, 11 predicted proteins | sample KBSS63metaG_FD_64665 | JGI IMG/M metagenome (GOLD analysis project Ga0070670, IMG submission 64665) | Switchgrass rhizosphere microbial communities from Kellogg Biological Station, Michigan, USA - KBS S6-3 metaG | ecosystem: Host-associated > Plants > Roots > Rhizosphere > Soil ... | reverse complement strand
CACTCACCAGCGTGCTGACGCCGGCCGGCCTGCCCAGCAGTACGGCGCGCTCACCACCGCGAGCACAGCGACGGCCGCGGCCACCAGGACACTCATACGGACTCGTCGTCTGAACCGGGCCTGCTCGAGGCGTGCGAGCACGTCGACACGGAACCTCACGTCGCGCGCCGGAGGTGCATCGGCATTCAGTGCCGCAGTCAAGCGGTCTTCCAGATCGCTCACGCGTTTCCCTCGATCGCCTTCAACAAACGCTCACGTCCCCGCAGTACATGCGACTTCACCGTGTCAAGCGCGGTTCCCAGGATCTCCGCCGCCTCGGAGTGGGAGAACCCGCAGACCAGGCACAGCGTCACCGCGGCGCGCTGGTCGAGCGGCAGCGTCTGCAGCGCCACAACAAGAACCAGCCCAGACGTTGCGATCCGCATCGTTCACCTGGCAATGTGAACAGCTATTTCTTGGCTTGTTGCCGTCTCCACGCGAAATACTCGTCCAGCGCTTTGATCTGCGTCATGTTCGGCGCCGGACGCGCGCTGGGTTTCGCGTCGAGATACATCACCGTCTGCGACGACGCGGTGAACGCCGGCCACGGCGGCAGGCCAGGCCCATTGGGATCGCCTGTCTTCGCGAAGTTTACCCAGTAGCTGCTCATCAGATCCGACATCGCACGGTCTTCGGGACGCGCGGCCCCGACGAGTGCGGCAGGACCGGTGAACTTGCCGAGCGTGCGGAACACATACGGGATCTCCGCGGCGTGACCGGCGCCATTCGGCGAGAGCGGCGTCCGGTGGTCGAAGTAATAGACGTAGGCCTTGCCTCGACCCTGCTTCGACTGCAGCATCGCCCACGCCCACGTGTGCCAGGCGAACGTCGCGTCGCGGAAGATATTGCGCGCACTCTGCGTCGACTCTGCGACGGTCGCGTGCGGATACGCAGCCAGAATTGTGTCGGCCTTGGTTCCGTAGCCGGCGCGGATCGACGCCTCGAACGCCGCCGGCTGCGTCGCCCCCGGGACGAACGTGATCCCCTCATCAGAGTTGGTCCCGATCAGGATCGGCGTGTCGTTGAAGCGCTTCGTCTGATAGAGCTCGTACTCATCGCCGGGCAGCACGTCCGCGTCGAACACCGGCCAGAAGCCGCTCTGGCCGCCAGGAACACTCTGGATCTTCTCTGCCGCAAGCTGACGCGCGCCGGCCATGTCCGCAACGCCGAGCCGTGTGAGAAATGCCTGCCCCGTCGCCTCGGCCACTTTCAATGACGGAACCGTTGCACCGCCTTCGTTCGCGGTGCGCGCCGGGCCGAAATTACCGCCGCTCTCGGAGATGCCGCGATGGAAGAGCCCTTTCGCCGCCGGCGAGGCCGCCAGCATGCTGACGGAGATCCCACCCGCCGATTCGCCGAAGATCGTCACGCGATTCGGATCGCCGCCAAAGCTCGCGATGTTCTCCCTCACCCACTTCAGTCCGGCGATCTGATCCTGCAGCCCGTAGTTGCCCGAGCCCTTGCCACTCTCCTTCGTCAACTCCGGATGCGCGAGGAAACCAAACGCGCCGAGACGGTAGCTGACGCTCACGACCGCGACGCCCTTCTCCGCCAGCGCGGTGCCGTCGTATGCGGGGATGCTGGTCATACCGCCAACGAACGCGCCGCCGTAGATCCAGACCATCACCGGCAGCCGCTCGTTTGCCGATTTCGCCGGCGTCCACACGTTGAGATAGAGGCAGTCCTCGCTGATGGCCTCGGGCGCGCCGAACAGCTTCACGAAGGTCACGTCCTGCACGCAGCTCGCAGCGTAGGAACCGGCCATCTTTACGCCCGTCCAGTTCTTGACCGGCTGCGGCGGCTTCCATCGCAGATCACCGACGGGCGGCGCGGCAAACGGAATGCCCTTGAATGCGGCGATGCCGTTCGTCACCACACCCGATACGCGGCCGCCGGTGACCGACGCCTCGCCAATCTGTGCCTGGGCTGCCGTCGCCATCAGCGTGAATGCCGCGCACACAATGGTCAGGAATGTCTTCCGCATGGGCCGGATTATCATCGCTCTTTCGTCTGGAGAGAAATGACGGCCGAGTTCACGTCACACCCGCCGGGCAGCTTCTCCTGGGTCGAGCTCGCGACGAGCATTCCGAAAGCCGCGTCGCCTTCTACCGCGCCCTCTTCGGCTGGGATGTCGTCGAGCACGACATCGGGCCGAACGGTGTCTACACGATCTTCACGATGCGCGGCCAGGACGTGGCCGCCGCGGCCGGACAACATCCGCAGGAACGGCAGATGAGCATCCCCGCCGCACTGGAATCTCTACGTGACGGTGACCAGGGCGGACGAAGCCGCGACGCGCGCCACCCAGCTCGGCGCCACCAGGCTCGACGCGCCGTTCGACGTCATGCAGCAGGGGCGGATGGCGATCATCCGCGACCCCACCGGCGCGGTCCTGCAACTCTGGGAGCCGACGGCGCACAACGGCGTGAAGATTCGCAACGAGCCCAACTCGCTCTGCTGGAGCGAGTTGACAACGAAGGATCCGAAGGCGGCGGAAGCGTTCTAGACGAAGATGTTCGGCTGGACCCTCGGTGCCACGGTGATGGTCGGCCCGAACTCGATCCCCGACGGCGCGCGCTTCGTCATCCTGCAGGATCCGCAGAAGGCGATGTTCGCGTTGTATCAGGCTAGGTAGAGGGATCCCGGATCCCCATCCCTACGACGGCTTTGCCTTGATGTTTGCAACCATCTGCGTGAACGGTTCGATCACGCCATGGACGGGGACGCTCTTCTCGGGTTTCAGCCCGCGCGCATCGAGATTCTGCAGGACGTTCCCGCCCCACGAGTGCCGCAGCCACGTGGCGTCGTACAGGTCGGCCTGCACGAGGATGCGGTCCCGCGGGACATACGCGTAGATGTTCGTCCCCTCGCGCGGGTTGTCGAGCAGGTAATACAGCTGCACCTCCATCGATTTGTCTTTCAGCGTCAGCCGATCGTCCATGAACTCGAACGTCGCCTGGCGATGGTTCTTCTCGAGCGCGTCCGGCGCGATCAGATGCTGCCGCGCCACCAGCGCCTTGAAGAACGTCTCATTGGATCGGTGCGTGAGAATCGTCAGCCCCTCGGCAATCGCCGTGCGGATCCCGCCCGAGTGATCGAAGTGGTGATGTGACACGATCACCTTCGTCAGCGGCTTCGGGCTGAGCGTGCGCGCCTTGTCGATCACCGCCTTCGTCCGCGCCTCGTTGAGCGGCGCCTCGAAGAGCACCAGATGATCGTCGAACTCGAAGACCACGCTGCGATGGTTGCCGGAGCCGGCCAGCCACCAGATGCCTTTCGCCACCGGTTCCGCCGTGACCACCATGGCGGGTGGATCCGGTACTTTTGCTTGCTTGATCTCCGCTGGGATCGCCAGGTTCGAGACGTCGCCGTCGAGCGTGTTCTTCGACACCTGCAGATCGAGCTGTAGATACGTATCCATCTTCGTCGTCAGCCGCCGCGGCAGCTTCACGCCGTCGACGTCCTCGTAGTCGCCAAACCGCGTCTCGATCGACACGTCCCCCATGTTCGGGTTGTCCACCATCGACACGACGCGGCTTGGCAGATGCGACATCGAATCGATGGCCAGCATCAGCACATCGCCGCCCGGCATCGTGACGTCCACGAGCCGCTCCCCTGCTTTCGCGCGCAGATTGTTCAGCGTGACATCGGAGTCGAGGATCGACCTGACGACGGCAATCGGATGGTGGAGAAACTCGATGCGGCGGTCGCGAGCGGCGGTTCCACCGACACGGGCAATCGTCCCGTTTGCAGCCACAGTGTAAGCAGCGTCGCCGTCAATTCCCTGTGTCTGCCGCTGCACCAGATCACCCGCAAAGAGGAACTGCGCCTCGCGCACCTGCTGCGCGCGCAGTCGTACGTTTGCAAGATCAATGGTTCGCGTGTACTCGTTGACCTTCCACACCGGGAGGTCGTCATCCGGAGTGCGGTTCTGTCCCGCGTTGGGCGCCGTGCCGGTCCCCTGAATCGTCAGCGCCTTCAACGATCTGATGTGCGACGCACCTCCCAGGGCCTTCGCCGCATCGTCTATAACCTGCTGCTCGGGAGTGGGTGGAGCGCACGCGCCAAGAACGAGCGCCGTGAGCGCCGTCGCGATCCATCGATTCATGCCTTGAGCCTTTCTTCGCGCTCTTCGCGCCCTTCGCGGTTCAGAAACATCTGAACCTCCCTGAACATCTGGAGGCGATTCCGCTCGAGCATCAGATGATGCGTTCCTTCGCCGATGATCACCAGCCGTTTTTCGCGGGAGCCGAGGCGTGTGAGAATCGCCTGCGCCATATACGCCGGCGTATCAACGTCCCAATCGCCGACCACCATCAGCACCGGCGCGCTGATCGCGGCGGGATCGTAATAGCGCGTGTCCGCTTCCCAGTACTGAAGCGCATCTACCAGCAGCCCGTTGGGCGCACGTACCGCGGGCGGGCTCAACGACGCCCCAACCGGATCCGCCTCCATGTTGGCCTTCCACCACGCCTCGAGCACACCCGGGGGAATCAGATCCTGGTGTCGGTCCGCCGGGACACCGTTCAGCCACCGCTGCTTCGCCGCTTCAAACGTCACACATCGGTACGCGCCCATCTGACCGTCGACGCGGAGACCACCCGGAGTCCGTCGAAGCCACAGCGGCGCATACAGCACGAGCCGCGCGACCCTGTCCGGATTCTTCGCGGAGTACGCGCCGGCGATCACTGTGCCCCACGACCATCCCATCAGATTGAGCCGCGCGATTCCTCGTCGTTCGAGGATGTGGCCGACAACCGCTCCAGAATCCCTCATTCCATCGTCCGTGGTGACCACGGGCGCGCTGTCGCGCGCCGGACGATCCATCTCCGGGGGACGCGTCGAACGGCCGTAGCCCCGCACGTCCATCGAGTAGACGTCGTAACCATGCTTCGCGATCGAGTCCATCCACGACTCGCCGTCGATCTTCAGATCGAACATCGTGTCCGACGGGTAGGTTGCGCCATGAACGAACAGGAGCGTCCGTTCAGGGCGAAACGTTGTCAGCGCTTCTGGACGGGTGTTGCGGACATGAAGCTGAATACCCGGGTCGACGGATTCGATGCGGTAGCTCTCCGTAACGAGGTTCATCTCTGTATTCGGGCAGGTCCGCCTTCGGCCGAACCCGCTCTACTTCGGAAGGATCGCGACCGCGCGAAGCGGCGCACCAGTTCCATGGGCGATCTTCATCGGCAGCGCGACGATGAACGCACCGCGAAGCGGAAGACGATCGAGCGACGTCAGGTTCTCGAAAGCCGGCAGGTCGGCCGCATACAGGATGCGATGAGACTCGAAGAGCGTGGACTGGCCGTAGTCGATGCTGGCCGTGTCGATGCCGACCGCGCGAACACCCTTGGCGACCAGCCACTTCGCCGCGTCCGGGTGCAGACCTGGAAAATGCAGCTTCGGCACGGCGGCCGCGCCGCGTTCCGCTGTCCCGAGATATCGCGCGGCATCGGGCCAACGGCTCGAGAAGCCGGTTCGCAGGAGAACGATCGAATCGCTGGTCACCGCCCCCTGCTCCGCCTCGGCATGTGCCAGATCGTTGACGGTGACCTGATAGTCCGCGCTCCCCTCGCTCTGCTGTCTGACGTCCACGACGACGGCGTGCCCGAAAAAGCGCTCGAGTGGGATCTGATCGACGCTCTGATGTCCCTGCGCGAAGTGCACGGGCGCGTCGAGATGCGTTCCGCCATGCTCGGCAGTCGAGAAGCTGTTTGCTGAGTAGTAATAGCCGGCAGGCGTTACGCCGTCGGCATCCTTGTGCAGCGTGAAACCCTCGGCGGCCGTGGGCCAGAAGATCGTCTCCGGGCCGTACGCGTGTGACAGGTCGACGAGTTCTCCAGCAGGGAACATCGCGGTCGGGACAACAGGCTGGTACAGGCTGGAAGACAACACCCACACCGCAACGCCGATTGCCACCAGCACCGCCCAGAAGATTAGGCTTCTCATCCGCGCGAATCGTAACCCGGCGACCTCCGGAACACGTCAAGTCGGGCGAAAGCCGGACACTACAGCTTCTCGTATAAAATCTCGCCGCGAGGAGCACTCATGAAATCTGTGTACAAAGCAGGACTGTCCGTCGGCGCCGTGGTGATCGCGGCCAGCCTCTTCATTCAGCCGCTGGCCGGTCAGGGCGGACCGCCTTCGGCCGCTGGCCAGGCGCCTGGAGCGGGCCGCGGCCAGGGACAGGGACGCGGTCAGGGTCAGGGCCAGGGGCCCGGCGGCGGCCTCGGTCGCGGCGGCCCGGCAGTGCCATCAAATCTCCCCACATCGCCAACCGCAGTCACGCTGCCGACGATGACCGAGGTCACCGGTCCGGCGCCGATGTACGACTCGGCTCCTTCCCAGCCGGCTGGCAAAGGCCTGGACTTCTACAAGTACCAGGCGAAGGAATACTTCATCAGCGGCACGGCCAACGGCCAGCCGTACAAGACGCGCATGGTCGTCCGCATGCCTATCGATCGCGCGCGTTTCAGCGGCCTCGTGCTCATGGAGTCGATGCACGGCAGCGGCGCCGCACACATGTTCGAGTACACGTCGATGTACACGATGAACTCGGGCCACGCCGCCGTTGAAGTGGTCACGACCGCCAACACTCCAGGCGAGCTGACCCAGATGAACGCAGCGCGCTACAAGGAGATGGCCGTCGTCAACGGCCAGGCCACCGACATCCTCGCGCAGGCTGGCGCGCTGGTGAAGAGCGGCGCACCGCTCGGCGGGACGGTCCCACGCAAGGTCATCCTCGCCGGCACGTCGCAGACGGCGGGCATCCTGATCAACTACCTCCCGGCCCACGCGGTGTATCGGACGCCGAAGATGGAGCGCATCTTCGACGGCTATATGCCGACGTCCAATGGCTCGACCATCAACCTGGAATTGGACGTCCCGATCGTCCACGTCCCGACGATGCAGGAGGTGAGCGGGCAGACGATCACGTGGCATCAGGATAGCGACGACCCGGGCAAGCAATATCGGATCTACGAGTTCCCCGGCATGGCGCACGTGGACACACGCGATGCGGCCCGCATGGTGCCCAACCCGTGCGCGCTGCCGCTCAGCACGTATCCGCTGCAGGCCTACATGTCAGTCGCACTCAACCACCTGTTCGCGTGGGTCGACAAAGGAGTCGTCCCGCCGCATGCCGACCGCATCTGGCTCGATCGCAACGAGGCCGATGGTTCGCCGATGGCGCTCGACGAAACCGGCAATCCGCGCGGAGGCGTCCGCAGCCCGTACGTGGACGTCCCCGTGGTGACCTATAAGATCCGTCCGGCCGTGGCGAACCCGTTCCCCGCGAATCCGAGCGCGTGGATGAAAGCCAACGGCAACGAAAAAGGCGCCGGCCTGATGTGCGGTCTCAGCGCGTCTCAGACAGCACTCTCGAAGGACGAGCTGAAGAAGCGCTACAAGAACAAGAAGAACTACCAGAGCCTGGTCGAGAAGCGAGTCGCCGAGCTCGAAAAGGCCGGCTGGTCGCTGCCGATGTATCGCGAGCTGATTCTGTCGGACGCAGCGAAAGTCGATTTCTGACTTCGCTGGTTGGTCCAAGCGGTCTAACGCTGTCGGTCCAATGGGTTCTAACGATGGTCGGTCCAATGGGTTCTGGCGATGGTCGGTCCAATGGGTTCTGACGATGGTCGGTCCAATGGGTTCTGACGATGGTCGGTCCAACGGCGCCTGCCGCGGTCGGTGCAGCGGGTAGGGGCAATGCGATTGCACCTTTTGGACCGGGCAGGCTTACGCGACGTGGACCGACTAATCGCGGCCGTGATTGCCGTCGTCGGAGTCAGCACAATTGTCGTGAGCAGCCAGACGGCTCCCACAACGACCCTTGGACCGGCCGCCAAACCGTATTCAGCGCCCCGTACACCCTGGGGCGATCCGGATCTGCAGGGCATGTGGCCGGGCAACGTCAGCGCTCCGCTGCAGCGGCCGGTGGAATTCGGCGAGCGCTCGACGCTCACCGACGCCGAGTTCTCGCAGCGGGAGGCGCAGGCGCGCGCGCAATCGGAAGCCGATCAACAGCAGTTTGTCGCAACTGGCCGCGGGGGACGTGGCGGCCGCGGTGGAGGCGGCGTCGGACCGCCGGATCACTGGCTGGAACGCGGCGCTCCGATCCGCCAGACATCGCTCATCGTCGATCCTCCGAACGGACGGCTGCCGGCGCTGGCGCCTGGCGCCGACCAGCGAAGAAAAGCCGCGCGCGGCGGACGCGGTGAGCCGGGAGAGTGGCGCGGCACCGCCGATTCCTACGACGACCTGAACATCTACTACCGCTGCATCACACGAGGACTTCTCGGCTCGGTGATTCCCGTCATCTACGGCAACGGCAACGAGATCGTCCAGGCGCCAGGCTACGTAGTGTTCCGCAACGAGATGATCCACGAGAGCCGCGTGATTCCGCTGGACGGGCGTCCGCACGTGGCATCGTCCATCCGGATGTACATGGGCGATTCGCGCGGCCATTGGGACGGTGACACACTCGTCGTCGAGACGACCAACCTCACAGACAAAGTTGCCATCGGATCGAATGGTGCCGGCTATCCGGGCGACCCCGGCTATCACAGCGTGGCGCTCAAGGTCGTCGAGCGATTCACCCGCGCTGCCGACAACGTCATCACCTACGAGGCGACCGTGGACGATCCGCAGACCTGGGTGCGGCCCTGGACGCTGCGCATTCCGCTGATGCGCGGCACCGACAGTCACCTGTTCGAGTACGCTTGCCACGAAGGCAATTACGCGATGCGCAACATCCTGAGCGCCGCGCGCACGGAGGATAAACGATAGTGTCGAGCCCGCAGGCCGTTTCCCCTTCTTCTTCCTGGCTCTTTATCAAGGACAACCAGTCAATCTGGGTTGAACGGCCGCGCGGCCGCCTGCTCGTCGTCGCCGGCCCTGGCACGCAGCACGAGCAGCGCGACTTCATCAGCGACGAAGCGCTTGACCAGTTTCAGATCGCGCTGGCGGAACGGCTGGCCGGTGACGGCTGGTTCCTCTGGGGCGTGAACCGCGATCGCCGCCTCGAGACCGATCGTCGCCGGATCCCACGCAACGCTCCCGATCGGCGCGGCGTGCGCACATAGGAGGCCTAAGGAAGCAGGCCCAAGGCCCAAGGGATCCAGGCAGAAGGCCGGAGGCAGTCAGAGTGCCCTGGTGTTAGTGACCGCGATCCCTGAGGTGCCCGCCAAGTCCAGCTGATGCCGGACACGACTGCATTACGTCGACACAGGAACCGGTAACGATTCCGGCTTGGCGCTCTTGCGACGTGCCAGACGCGACCGCAGAGCCTCGATATACACGTAGTACACGGGCGTGATGTAGAGCGTCAGCAACTGCGACACAAGCAGGCCGCCGACGACGGCGAGACCGAGCGGGCGGCGGGATTCGGCACCGGCTCCGAGCGCCAGTGCGATCGGCAGCGTCCCGACCAGCGCCGCCATCGTCGTCATCATGATCGGACGGAAGCGCACGAGACACGCCTCGTGGATCGCTTCGACGGCGGTCTTGCCTTGACGCTGCGCGTCCACGGCAAAGTCAACCATCATGATGCCGTTCTTCTTCACCAGCCCGACCAGCATGATCACGCCGACGAACGCGTAGAGATTGAGATCGACGTCGAAGATCAGCAGCGTCAGCAGCGCGCCGAGACCGGCCGCCGGCAAGCCAGAGAGAATCGTCAGCGGGTGCGTGAAGCTCTCGTAGAGGACGCCGAGGACGATGTAGATCACCGCGATCGCCATCAGCAGCACGAGCCCGAGGCCGCGCAGCGAATCCTGGAACGCCTGCGCCGCGCCCTGGAACGTCAGCGACACCGTTGCAGGAATCGTTTGCGCCGCAGCGGCCTGGATTTGGTTGACCGCGTCGCCGAGTGCGAGATTCGGCGCCAGGTTGAACGAGATGTTCACCGACGGAAGCTGTCCGAAGTGATTCACCTGGAACGGGCCGACGTTGGTCTTCAGCCGCGCCACTGATTCGAGCGGCACCAGACGCCCGCTGTTCGACCGCACATACAGGAGGGACATCGCCGACGGATCGTTCTGGAATTCCGGCGCCACTCGCATCACCACGGGATACTGATTGCTCGCCGCGTAGATCTGCGTCACCTGCCGAGAGGCGTAGGCGTTGCGCAGCGCGTTCTCCACCTGGCTGGCGGTGAGCCCGAGCGCGGACAGCTTGTCGCGATCCATCTCCACCGACACCTGCGGGGTGTCGAGCTTCAGGTCGCTATTGACGTCCAGCACACCGGGAATCTCGCGCACACGTTTCTCGAGCACGGGCGACCACTTGTACAGCTCCGTCGTGTCCGCATCCTGCAGCGTGAACTGATAGATCGGCCGGTTGCCGCCGCCGCCGAGATTGATCGCCGGTGGGTTCACCGGAAACGCGCGGATACCTGGAACCTGCGCCAGCTTCGGACGCAGCGAGGCGATCACCTCCTCCACCGAGCGCTTCCGCTGATCGCGCGGCACCAGCTCGACGAAGAACCGGCCGCTGTTCACGCCGCCAGCCGCGTTGTTGCCAACCAGCCCGACGTTGTGGGACACACCCGAGACATCCGGTTCCGCCATCACGATTTCGGCCAGCTGCAACTGATGCCTGACCATGTCGTCGAAGCTGATGCTCTCCGCCGCCTCGGTGTTGATGTTGAACCGCCCCTGATCCTCGTTCGGCAGGAAGCCCTTCGGCACAATCGTAAAGAGATAGACCGTGGCGCCCAGCAGCACGATCGACAGCGCCATCGTCGCGGCCCGGAACCGCAGACACCCGCTCAACGTGGCACCGTAGAACCGGCGGCCTCCATCGAAGATCGTTTCGAACGCGTTGTAGAGCCAGCCGTGACGCGTGGCATGCGGCGGCCGCAGGAAGCGGCTCGCCAGCATCGGCGTCAGGCTGATTGAGACGAAGCCGGAGATCAGGATCGCCGCGGCAATCGTCACCGCGAACTCGTGCAGGAGACGTCCAACAACGCCGCTCATGAACAGGACCGGAATGAATACGGCCACGAGCGATGCGGTCATCGAGACGATCGTGAAGGCAATCTCCTTCGAGCCGTCGAGTGCGGCCTGCATCGGCGGCTTCCCCATCTCCATGTGCCGGACGATGTTCTCCAGCATCACGATCGCATCGTCGACGACAAAGCCGACCGAGAGCGTGAGCGCCATCAGCGACAGGTTGTCGAGGCTGTAGCCGAGCACGTACATCACGGCGAAGGTGCCGACGATGGAGCCCGGAAGCGCCATGCTGGGGATGAGCGTGGCTGAGATGTTGCGAAGGAAGATGAAGATGACGAGGATGACCAGTGCGACGGTCGCGACCAGCGTCAGCTTGACGTCGTGAACCGACTCGCGGATCGTGGCCGATCGGTCGCTGCGGATGTCGAGCGAGACCGACGCGGGAAGCTGTTCGAGAATGCCCGGCATCAGCGCCTTGATCGCATCGACGATCTGGA
>Ga0070670_100004664_pt1 | contig 11500 bp, 14 predicted proteins | sample KBSS63metaG_FD_64665 | JGI IMG/M metagenome (GOLD analysis project Ga0070670, IMG submission 64665) | Switchgrass rhizosphere microbial communities from Kellogg Biological Station, Michigan, USA - KBS S6-3 metaG | ecosystem: Host-associated > Plants > Roots > Rhizosphere > Soil ... | reverse complement strand
GGAAGACAATCTACTACTGGACAATCAAGTGAATCCCCGATCCCGGATCCCTGATCGCTGATCCGGGATCACTGATCGGGGATCCTCGATCCGGGATCGAGGATCCGCGATTAGCGATTCGGGATTGCCGATCAGGGATCAGGGATTGGGGATCAAGGATTGCGGGTGAGGGATCCGCTCCCCATCCCAGTTGGTATGGGGCGCCTGGTTCTCGATCAGCCAGCCGTAGACGAGCTCGCCGTAGGTGCGCCAGCGCATCTTCTTCCGTTCGTAGAACGGCATCAGCGCCTTCTGCACCTGCGGCAGCCTGTAGAACGGGACACCGGGGAAGTAATGGTGCTCGAGGTGGTAATTCGAGTTCAGGTAGACGAAGTCCCAGAACCAGTGGCCGCGCATGAGCGTGCCCCACTTCGCCGGGTCGGTCGGATCGATGTCGTAGTGCTGGCCGAGGCGGTTCAGCGTGAACGCAATCGGGAAGATGAAGAACACCGGGATGATGCTCGCCCGGGCCGCGGCGTAGAAGCCGAACCCGTACCAGATCACGGCCAGCGCCGTCAGGTGGAACGTCATCGACAGCTTGCGCTCGCCGGCGATGGCGTGCTGCAGCGGCTGCGGATACGTTGCCGACTCGCGGCGGGCGGCCCGGAAGTAGATCGGGAACAGCGCCGGAGTGCAGTAGAGCAGCTTGTACCACCGCGCGTTGACCTTGGGCGACAGGTGATGCCGCTTGGGATCGTCCTCGTCCGAGCCGAGCTCCGCGTGATGATCGAGGTGCCAGCGCGTGAACTGGCTGGCGGAGATCCCGCTGGGGGTGGCGTAGAGCAACCCGAGGGCGCGCTCCGCGCGCGGGTAGCGGCGCTCGAAGATGGTGTGGTGCACCACTTCGTGCAGCAGGACCGTGAAGTTGAACACGGTGAACCCCTGTACGAAGGCGACCGGAATCCAGATCAGCGGATTCTCAAAGTGGATCAGCACCCACGTCGCGATCGCCAGGATCGCGAACTGCCGGACGGCCACAATGAAATGGCGAATCGGCTCCTTGCGGTGGAACTCCCGCATGGCGTCGCGCGAAATGGCGCCGCCGAGCTCAGCACGGAGCGCCCCCGCGTGCTGGGAGTAGTAGTGCTGTTTCACGGTGGGATCGATTGTACGCCTATTCGGCGGGAATCTGGAGGCGCTGCTGCCCCATCCGCGTCAGGGCGACGCCCGCCAGCACGGCCGCGGCGCCCACCACTTTGGCCGGCCCGATGGGCTCGCGCAGCCATACATAGGCGGTGATCATCGCGACAATCGGCAGCAGATTCGAGTACACCGACGTCCGCGCGCTGCCGATCTCGCGGACCGCGGCGTACCAGATCGTATAGGCGATGCAGATGGCAAACAGCGACGAATAGACGAGCTTCAGCCAGGTCACGACGCTCACCGCGGACCACGCGACGCGACCGAGCGCCGGCGCCGCGATCGGCACGTAGACCAGCGTGCCGATCAGCATCGACAGGGCCGTGACGCCGACCGGCGAGTGCCGGACCATCAGAGGCCGCGCGCCAATCGTATAAAGCGCCCAGCAGACGACGGCGCCAATGAGCATCGCGTCACCGCGGACGGACGCGGCGGTCACGTGCGCGCCGCGACCGACCACGATGTAAATGCCGGCGAGCGAGAGCATCGTGCCGGCCCAGTGCCACGCGCCGACCCGCTCCTTGCCCGACAGCCACGACAGCAGCGTAATGACGACCGGAGTGGAGGACACCAGCAGCGCGCCATTGGCCACGCTGGTCTTGGCCAGGCCGCCCACGAACAGGTACTGGTAGAGGCAGTGACCGATGATGCCGAGCCACGCCAGGCGGATCCAGTCCGCGCGCGTGACGGGAGCGGGGGTGTGGAAGATGCTCGCGATCTCGGCGCTGGCCCTGAGCGGAGTCGAAGAGCTGCCCCGGTCGGGCACCCGCGAGAGAAAGCGGCGAACGATCAGATTCGTCGCCACCATTACGGCAGACGCCTCGATGAGGCGCAGCGCGTTGAACGCCTGGGGATCGAGTTCCTGGAAGGCTGACTTGACCAGCGCGTAGTTCGTGCCCCAGATGACGGTCATCAGGAGCAGCAGCAGGTCGAGGCGGCTCAGCTCACCACCCTGGACTGCATTTCCTTGAGCGTGTCCTCGATCAGCCGCTCGTTGTCTTCCTTCGAGATGTCGCGCCGCAGGATTTTCGCGGCGATCGCCACCGACAGGTCGACCGCTTCGTGACGGATCGTATCGACCGCGCGCGCGGTCTGCATCTCGATCTGCCGCTCCGCGTGCTTGATCAGGGCCTCGGCGTCGCTGCGCGCCTTGACCTTCATCTCGTCGGCGAACCGCGCCGCGTCGCTGCGCGTGCGCGACACGATCTCTCCGGCCTCGACGCGCGCCTCGGCCAGGATCTTCTGCGCCTCCGCCTGGACGCGCTGCAGATCCTCTTTCGCCTGCCGCGCGTCATCGAGCGACTTGCGGATCGCGTCCTGGCGCTTTTCCAGCGCGTCGAGCAGCGGGCCCCACGCGAACCTGGCCAGCAGCGCCAGCAGCACCAGGAACGTGACGATGGTCCATATATAGAGCCCGGGATCGGGCTGGACCAGCGGGTTGTTCATCGCCGCACCCCTACTTCATCAAGACGATGAGCAGCGCAAAGACTTCGGCGAGGATCGCGACGCCCTCGAGCAGGAACAGCGGCAGGTTCACCGCGCCGGTGATCTGGCTCGCCGCGCTCGGCTGGCGGCCGATCGCTTCCGCCGCGCCCGAGGCCAGCTTGCCGATCCCCAGTCCCGCGCCGATCACGGCCAGCCCGAGTCCGAGGCCAGCCCCCATGAAAGCAATCGCATTACCGTCCATTAACTTCTCCTTTTGTCCGTCGTGTTGCGCTTAGTGATGAGCGTGAATCGCCATGCCGATGAAGACCGCCGTGAGCAGCGTGAACACGTAGGCCTGCACCAGCACCACGATGATTTCGAGTCCCGAGATCCCGACTGCCAGCGGCAGCGACAGGAACATGCCGACGCCGATACCGGCCACAGCGCGTCCGAACAGTTCCGCGAAGATGAACACGAAGGACAGGATCGCGAGCAGCGCGATATGGCCGCCCGTCATGTTCGCCGCGAGACGCATGGTCAATGCGAACGGCCGCACGAACATGCCCATGATTTCAATCGGGATGAGGATGAAATAGAGCGGCCAGGCCAGCCCCTTCGGCACCATATTCGCCCAGTGCTGAAAGAAGCCGTGGGCGCGCGCGCCGGCCACGATGATGGCGAAGAAGGTGATCGTCGCCAGCGCCGCCGTGACGTTGTAGTTGCCGGTCGCCGTGGTCCCGCCGTGGACGACGCGGCTGAGGAAGGCCTCCTCCGGCAGGTGCAACAGCGAGTGGTTCAACAGCGCAATCACGTCGAACGCCGGAATCAGCCCGACCAGGTTGGCGCCGAGGATGAAGACGAAGAACGTCAGCAGCAGCGGCGTCCACGCGCGGACCCACTTCTTGCCGACGTTGGGTTGCACGATGGCGTCGCGGATGAACTCGACGACGGCCTCGAGCGCGTTCATCGAGCCGGTCGGCACGAGCCGATCCGCCGACTGCCGCACGTAGCGCCGGACCATCAGCGTGATGATCACGAAGAGGAGGAGCGCCACGACCCACAGCATCAGCACGTGCTTCGTGACGGAAAAGTCGATTCCCATCAACGTCGGCAGGTGAATGAGCGGATGCTCATGGCTGCTGTTGGCGACGTGGCCGATGATCGTCTCACCGGCGTTGAACTTGCCCGACGCGGCCCCTTCCGCCCCGTGCTGGGCGGCGGCTTCGACGGCGTGCTGGGCTTCGGTCGGTTGCAACATTACTTGAGCGTTACGGGTTCGGCGCCTGGCGCGAACAGGCGGCGGAGATACCCCGCCTCGATCGCATGCAGCGCAATGAAATACACAGCGAAACTCACGACAAACGGCTTCAGGCGCAACTCGAGCGCCCGAACCAGCACGATGTAGGCCCCGAAAAACAGCATCTTGATCGCGAATCCCGCGATCAGGACGCCGGTGACCCTTTCGGGCGCCCGCCGGTGCGTGCGCTCCACGAGCAGCCAGGTCAGCGCGGCGCTGACGAGCGGTCCGGCCATCCCGAGGGCGAACTCGGGATTCCACGATCCGCCGCCGGCCACACTGAGGGCCGCCCAGGATCCCACACTACTCCCGGCCATCACGGTGACTGGACGTGCCATCACCGCTACTTCTGCCACATCGTCTTGATCAGTTCGTAGAATCCGACGACGATCCCGAGCAAGAGCCCCACGAACAGGCCCCAGTGGCCCGTTCCCCGCCATGCATCGAACCCATAGCCCAGCCCGCCCAGCACCACGATGGCGCCGATGAGCGTATAGCTGACCGCCGCCGCTTCTCCGGACCGCGAGACATTGTCCTGAAGAGATTTCGCGGACTTGGAGAACGAAAACTGAGGGTCCTTGCTAGAGTTCGGCATTGCTTACGGGTGCAAACGCGCAATCATAACGTACGCGCGAAAACGGAGTAAACCGCCGGGCTTACTTCTTCGTTGACGCGGGCTTGGCGGCTTCTCCCGGCCCGCAGGACGCTTCCACCGCGAAGCCCGGCAGCTTGGGCGGCGGGGTAGTCGGCTTGGGCGGAGGCGCCGGAGTAACGCACTCGGCGACGGCCTTTTCGGTCGCTTTCGCGTGCTGGCGAAGGTAGAACCAGGCGCCCGCCGCGGCAAGCGCCATCACCATCAAAATGACCAGGTAGACCCGGCGTATCGACATAACCCGGACACCAGAATAAACCGGCTATACTCGATCCGTAACTACCATGAAATACACGGTTTTCGCGCTTGCGCTGGCGACCGCGTGTGCGGTGCCTTCCCCCCTTCACGCCCAGACGAAACCGACGGACATCTACGTCAGCGTCGTCGACTCCAAGGGAGAACCGGTCACGGGACTGTCGGCGGCGGACTTCCGCGTGCGCGAAGACAACACCGTGCGCGAGGTGCTCAACGCCGCCCAGGCCACCGAACCGCTTACGGTCGCGTTCCTGGTCGATGACTCGCAGGCCACCCAGCGCGCAACACAGATGATCCGCGAGGCCGTCGACACCTTCATCACCGCGCTGCAGGGTCACGGCGAGATGTCGCTTTCGACGTTCGGCGAGCGCCCCACGCTGCTCGCGGACTACACCACCGATGTCGCGAAGCTGAAGGCTGCGGGCAAGCGGATCTTTCCGCGGCAAGGTGCGGGCGCCTATCTCACCGAAGCGATCCGCGAAGTGAGCCGGGGCTTCCAGAAGCGTGAAGCCAAGCGGCCGGTCATCGTCGTGCTGACGCTCGACGACGAGCCGGAATTCAGCAACCTCCACTACGACCAGGTGCTGAATGAACTGGCCAAGGCGCGCGCGGCGCTGCACGTCGTGGCGCTGGGCGACCCGAGCTCCAACCTGTCGGACGAGATGAAGAATCGCAATCAGGTGATTGCGCTCGGTACTGAACGGACCGGAGGCCGGCGCGACAACGTCCTGGCACTGACCGCCGCCGCGCCGAAGATGAAACAACTCGCCGACGAGCTGCTGAAGCAGTACGTCGTCACCTACGCGCGGCCGCAGCAGCTGATTCCGCCCGAGAAGATTGAGGTGACCGTGAGCAAGCCGGGACTCACGGCTCGCGCGAAAACGCGCACCGGCGAAGTGGGAGCCCGCTGATGCGTACACGCTTCGCGTTCGCCATCCTGTTCGCCGCGACGGCCGCGGCGGGCCTGGCTGCTCAGGGCCAGCGCATCCGCAGCGGCGTCGAGCTGGTCTCGCTCAACGTCACGGCGACGGACGGTTCTGGGAAGTACGTCACCGACCTGAACGAGGAAGAATTCGAGGTCTACGAGGACGGCGCCAAGCAGAAGCTGACGTTCTTCTCGCGCACGCAGCAGCCGATCGCGCTGGCACTGCTGCTCGACACCAGTGCGTCGATGGACGAGCGCATGGGGATCGCGCAGGAGGCGGCGATCGGTTTCGCCAGGCAGCTGCACAAGGACGATCAGGCCGAGGTCATCGACTTCGACAGCCAGGTGCGCATCCTGCAGGCGTTCACCAACGACGCGGCCACCCTCGAGAAGGCGATTCGGCAGACCACGCCGAACGGCTCGACCTCTCTCTACAACGCGATCTATATCTCGCTGAAGGAACTGAAGAAGATCAAGGCGACCGCGGCCTCCGACATCCGCCGCCAGGCGATCGTGCTGCTCTCGGACGGTGACGACACCTCCAGCCTGATCGAGTTCGATGAGGTGCTCGACCTCGCCAAGCGGTCAGAGACCGCGATCTATTCGATCGGCCTGCGCCAGGGGGAAGTCGGGCGGCGTGAGTTCAAGGAAGCGGAGTTCGTACTCAAGCAGCTCGCCAACGAGACCGGCGGGCGCGCCTACTTCGTCAACGACGCGCGCGAGCTGCAGAAGATCTATCAGGCGATCTGGGACGAGCTGGCCAGCCAGTATTCCATCGCATACTCGTCGGCGAACCCGAAGCGGGATGGCGCGTGGCGGCGCATTCAGATCCGCCTGGCGCGGCCCGGTACGACGGCCCGTACCAAGCTCGGGTACTACGGGCCTACGGGCTCCTAGTGGCGCTCACGGCCTGGCTTCCCTTCGTCCTCTACGCGGCCGCGGCGGTCACCTACCTCGTTCACTTCTCGAAGCGGGACAAGAAAGCGGGCCTGACCGCAACCGGCCTGCTCGCCGGCGCCGTCGTCGCCCACACCTTCCTGATCGGCATGCAGACGATGGAGGTCGGGTACGCGCCGCTGGTCGGCACCACGGCCGCGGTATCAGCGTTCGTGTGGCTGCTCGGCCTCGCCTATCTGTATGTCGAGCTGACGACGGAAGAGCGCGCGATGGGAGCGTTCGTCACCGTGCTGCTGGCGGTGCTGGCGGTGCTGCCCGCCCTCGATCCCACGCCGGCGGTCCGCCCGGAGCTCCTGCGCAGCCCGCTCTTCACCATCCACGTGCTGTCGATGCTCTTCGCCTACGCGAGCTTCGCGCTCGCGTTCGTGCTCGGCATCACCTACGTGCTGCTGTTCAAGGAAATCAAGGCCAAACACCTCGGCTTCTTCTACACCCGGCTGCCGTCGCTGCAGACGCTGGATGTGATGAACGGCCGCGCTGTCGTCGTCGGCTGGCTGTTCCTGACCTGCGGCCTGATCATCGGCGGCGTGTGGGCGATGCAGCTGCACGGCTCGAGCAGCGACTCGCGCGTACAGGCGATGGGCATCCGCGATCCCAAGATCCTGTTCGCGTTGCTGTCGTGGGTGATCTACTCATTCGCGTTGTTCGCGCGCCGCGCGATCGGCTGGAGCGGCCGTCGTGCGGCCTGGCTCTCCGCGTTCGCGTTCGTGCTCGTCCTTCTGAATCTCGTTCCGGTCGGGTACTTCCTGACCCGGAGCCACAACTTCTAGGATTTGGAAATGTGGAAATCTCATAATTTGGAAATCTCAGATTTCCAGATTTCCAAATTCCCAGATTCCCAGATCCCATGAGGCTCTTTGCGGTCGGGATCAGTCACCGGACGGCGCCGGTCGAGTTGCGCGAGTCGGTGGACTTCGCGCGGCGCGGCCTCGACGCCGCGCTGGCCGCGCTGAGCGCGCGCCAGATTGCGCACGAAGCGGTGCTGGTCTCGACCTGCAATCGCGCCGAGATCTACGCCAGCGCCGAGAGCGACACCGTCGCCGACGCCTGCGGCCGGTTCATCAGCGAATACAACGGGGTGCCGTGGGACGCGGTCGCACCACACGTGATGGTCTACAGGGGCGCCAAGGCCGTCGAACATCTGTTCCGCGTCGCCGCCGGGCTCGACTCGCTCGTCGTCGGCGAACCACAGATCCTTGGCCAGGTGAAGAACGCCTATGCGGCGGCGACCGAAGTGAAGACCACCGGCGCCATCACCAATCGCCTGTTCACGTCGGCGTTCAGCGTCGGCAAGCGCGTGCGGACGGAAACGCATCTCGGTGAGGGAGCCGTTTCCGTCAGCTATGCGGCGATCGCGCTGGCGAAGAAGATCTTCAGAGATCTCAAAGGCCTCAACGTCCTCATTCTCGGCGCCGGCGAGATGGCCAAGCTCACCGGCGTCCACCTCAAGGCGCACGACGTCAGGCAGCTCACCATCAGCAGCCGGACGCTGGACACCGCGGAACGGCTGGCGCAGCACCTCGGCGGACGCGCGGTGCCGTGGTCGTTGCTCGGCGAGGCGCTGACCGCGGCCGATATCGTCGTCACGGCGACAGGGTCGACGGAGCCGGTGTTGACGCGCCCCCGGGTCGAAGAGGCCATGCGTCCTCGTCGCAGCCGTCCGCTGTTCATCATCGACATCGCCCTGCCCCGCGACGTCGAAGCGGGCGTCGGCAAGCTGGACCAGGTGTTCCTCTACAACATCGACGACCTGCAGGCGATCGTGCAGGAAAATCTGTCGAGGCGAACGACAGAGATCGAGCGCGCCGAGACCATCGTGCGGCAGGAAGTGGACAAGTTCACGGCCTGGCTGCAGTCGCGCGAAGTGCTGCCGACGGTGATCGCGCTGCGCCAGCGATTCGATGAAATCCGTCTGGCGGAGCTCAAACGGCTCGAAAGCAAGCTGGCGCCGCTCGGGCCGGAGGCGCGCGAACGCGTCGACGAAATCACACACCTGATCGTGGAAAAGCTCCTGCTCACGCCGACCGAGCAACTGAAGTCCACGCGAGACGAGACGCTCGCCGTCACGTACTCGGACGCCGTCAACCGGCTGTTCGCGCTGCAGTCGCCAAAAGGACCCGACGAACCGGGCGAGCCGTCATGACCAGCCCGATCCGGATTGGCACGCGCGGCAGTCCACTCGCGCTCTGGCAGGCGCGCACCGTGGCGGGCCTGATCGAGCAGCAGGGACGCGCGGTCGAAATCGTCACGATCAAAACTCAGGGCGATCGCATCCAGGACCGGCCGCTCTCCGAAACCGGCGGCAAGAACCTGTTTGTGAAAGAGATCGAAGACGTCCTGCTGGCGGGCAGCGTGGACGTCGCCGTCCACAGCGCCAAAGACATGTCCGTCGCGGTGCCCGACGGCCTGGGCATCGCGGCCGTGCTGCCGCGCGAAGATCCGCGCGACGCACTCGTCTGCCGCAGCGGACTCTCGCAGCTCTCTCCGGACGCGGCCATTGGCACCGGGTCGATTCGCCGCATCACGCAGATGAAGATGCGCATGCCGCACGCGCGCTTCAAACCGCTGCGCGGCAACGTGGACACGCGGCTGCGCAAGCTGGATTCGGGCGAATTCGATGCGCTGATCCTCGCCTGCGCCGGACTCAGGCGCCTGGGATATGGCGATCGCATCTCAGAGGCAGTGGCTCCTGAGGAGTGCATTCCAGCGCCCTGCCAGGGCATTGTCGCCATCGAGACGCGTGCCGGCGATCTCGGCGATCCGGTGTGGGCGGCCATTAACGACCGCCTCGCGCGCGAAGCATTCGACGCTGAACGCGCCGTGGTCAGCGCCCTGGGCGGCGGCTGCCAGCTGCCGCTCGGCGCGATCGCCCTCCACGACGGCAGCGAGCTCGCCATGCAGGCGATCGTCGCGGCGCCCGACGGCTCCAGCGCGGTCCGGCGTAGCGCCCGGGGACCGGCAGCCCGGCCGGCGGAGCTCGGCCGGCAGCTGGCCAGCGAGCTCGAAAAGGGCGGCGCCCTGGCCATCCTGAATTCATTACGATAGAAGCGCATGGCCACCCGCCCCTGCGTCTATATCGTCGGTGCCGGCCCGGGAGATCCCGGCCTCATGACGGTCCGCGGCCTGCGTCACCTGCAAGCCGCCGACGTCGTCGTCTACGACCACCAGGTCTCGGCCCGCCTGCTGCGGCTGGCGCGCGCGGACGCGGAAAAGATCGACGTCGGCCCCGCGGCACCGCGTCCGCTCGACCAGGACGCCATCTCGCTGCTGCTCGTCGAGAAGGCGCGCGAAGGGCGGACGGTCGTCCGTCTCAAGTGGGGCGACCCGTTCGTGTTCGACAGCGGCGGCAAGGAAGCGCTGTTCCTGCACGAGCAGCAGATTCCCTTCGAGGTCGTTCCGGGCGTTCCCGCAACCGTCGCGGTTCCCGCGTACGCGGGCATTCCCATCACTTATCCGGGCGCTGGCGACACCGTGGTCTTCGTTCGCGGACACGAGGCGGAAACGGACGATGCTCCGAGCGTGGACTGGCAGCGCGTCGCGGGCCTCGACGGCACGCTTGTGTGCTACGCGGCCGCGCGGCGAATCGAAGCGGTAACCAGTCAGCTGCTGGCCCACGGGCGTTCGCCGGAGGAAACGGCAGCGCTGATTTACGACGGCACGACCGCCGCGCAGCACACCATCACCGGCACGCTCGGCTCGATCGCGGCGCGCGCGCGTCCGCAGGAAGCCGCCATGCTCGTCATCGGCCGCGTCGCCGGTCTGCGCGAACATCTGCGCTGGTTCGACGAGCGGGCGCTGTTCGGGCGCCGGATCGTCGTGACCCGGTCGCGGGAGCAGGCCGGCGAACTGGTCGAGATGCTCGAGGAGCGCGGCGCCGAAGCGATTCAGGCACCAACCATCCGCATCGCGCCGCCGGACGACATGGCCCCGCTCGAGCGCGCATGCCTGGACGCGTCCGATTACGACTGGATCATCTTCACGAGCGCGAACGCCGTGGAGTCATTCATGAAGCGAATGCTCGCGGTCAGCGACATCCGCGAATTGCGCGGGGTGCGGTTGTGCGCGATCGGGCCGTCAACGGCGCAACGGCTCAACGGCTACGGGCTGCGTGTCGATCTGACGCCGGACGAAGCCCGATCGGAGGCGGTCATCGAGGCGCTCAAGACCGGCGAGCCGCTACAGGGCACGCGGTTCCTGCTGCCCCGCGCCGACATCGCGCGCGAAGTGCTGGCCGAGCAGCTGCGCGACGCGGGTGCCGTCGTCACCGAAGTTATCGCCTACCGGACGCTCCTCGCCGGACCGGAACGCGACGCGGATCACGACATCTACCGGATGCTGCTCGATCGCCAGATCGACGCCGTGACATTTACCAGCGCCAGTACGGTGAAGAACTTCGCGAAAATTCTCGGCGAAGAACAGGCGGCCGACCTGCTCAACACGACAGTCGTCGCGTCGATCGGACCAGTGACGGCCGAGGCCGCGCAGCAGCTGGGGATCAGCACGACGGTCATGCCGGCGAAGTACACGATCCCGGATCTCGTGGACGCGCTGGTGGAGCATTTCAGTTTGCAATCGGCGGTCCGAGGGTAACGGCTAATTGACTCACTCGAAGGAATCGAAGAACTCGAAGACAGTCGAAGGTCCCAGACGATCCTCGTAGGTTCTATATGGCAACAAAACTGAGTGACGTTCCGGTCCGCGCCGCGCGTGGCACACTCGACATGCGGCATCGTCCCCGGCGGCTGCGGCGAACGGCGACGCTGCGGTCGATGGTCCGCGAGACGCGGCTCAGCCCCGACAACTTCCTGTA
>Ga0070670_100004661_pt1 | contig 11503 bp, 11 predicted proteins | sample KBSS63metaG_FD_64665 | JGI IMG/M metagenome (GOLD analysis project Ga0070670, IMG submission 64665) | Switchgrass rhizosphere microbial communities from Kellogg Biological Station, Michigan, USA - KBS S6-3 metaG | ecosystem: Host-associated > Plants > Roots > Rhizosphere > Soil ... | reverse complement strand
CGTCCACTGCGTATGCTGGAGGTAAATGTTAGGAGGCGAGACGACGACGATCAAATCCACATCCGAATTTCCCGTCGCGGTTTCACCTGCACGGGAACCAATCAGAGCGACACCATGGATGCCCTGTTCGGTTGCCGCCCATCGCTTGAATTCGAACAGGAAAGCGTCAACCCTTGCTTTTGTCGCCATGCAAACACTTCTTCACCAGATCACCGGTTCGGATGACGCCCGGTTTCACCACACGCGCGTTGATTCCCCGCAGGTTCAGTTCCCTCCCAACGGGTGAGTTTACGAACTTCGCGGCGTCGCGCCCGAAACGGGCAATGAACTTGTGACAACCCGTATGAGGAATGTCGGTGACCTCGAGAATAGCAGATCCGATTTCCAGCCTAGTTCTCGGTGGAAGATTGGCGGGGCCGAGATTCATGTCGATATAAAGCTGGTCTCCGGCCTCGGCCCAGCGCTCGGGATGTTGTGCAACAAGCGCAGCAGCGCGGGAATTCATAATATTGATCTGCATGTCGGGATGGGAAGACCCATCCGCGGTCATCGAACTTCCGCGAGTTGCCCAACTATCGCCAACGAGGCCGACGGCAATGTCGAGCTCGGCCGAATCCTGAATTTTGCGAGCCCCTATTGAAGGGCGGCAGACGATCAGTTTCAGTGCTCCTGCGTCGTGCGGCGACTTCCGAAGTTCGTCCAGCCCCGCCTGGAGCTGTTTCATCGATAAATGGTCCATATTCATTCACTCGTTGTGAGGGTCTTCTCGATGCGCCGATCGGGAATCAACCAGATGATTGCGACGGAAAAGTATACTCCGCAGGCGATCCACGCGCGGACATAAGCCAGCGGAATTGCCGCAAGGAAAAGCACGACTGAAATCTTACCTTTGAAATCGTTTCCAAGCGCGGTGGCGATCGTGGACTGTCGACCATGAAGTGCGATCAGCTGACGAGTGAGAATGTAGTAGGCGATACCGGCAAACATCAGAATCGTGCCATAAAGCGCAACCGGGGTCTTGGCAAAGTGATTGTCTCCCATCCAGCTTGTAACAAACGGAATCAGAGACAGCCAGAACAGCAAATGGAGATTGGCCCACAGCACCCGTCCGTTGACATGCTGGACCGCCTGAAGCAAATGGTGATGATTGTTCCAGTAGATACCGAGATAGATAAAGCTCAGCACATAGCTGAGAAACGTGGGAATTAACGGACGCAGTGCAGACAGACTTGCGTCGTGCGGACCGGTCAATTCCAGAACCATAATGGTGATGAGAATGGCGATCACTCCGTCACTGAATGCCTCCATGCGGGACTTGCTCATCGGGTTGCTGCCGCATCGGTAAACCCGAGCTCTCGCTTTACTTCGGTGTTGGCAATGGGGCGAATCCCATCGCGATCCAGCCGCCATTTGTCCATGTACTGGCTGGGGCGAATCAATGCGATGTTCGCCTGCGCGAGAAATCGTTCAAGAGACGGATCGGAATATCGATTGGGAACACCGGCCGTGAATGCTCCCCATAAGCCGTCCCAATGAACCGGGAGGTACGCCTTTGGTTTAATGACAGGTGCCACGAGCTGGGCAATCGCTGCGCCACCGGTACCGATCCAGAGGTCGACGGAGTCCAGTCCGGCATCCTTCATGGCCAGTTTCAAATTGTCGAGGGGTGCTCCATAGTTCTCGCCATCGATCACGATTGGAATTGCCAGGTCCGACGGACTTGCCGAGTTCTGGTAATACCAGCTTAAACGGCCCTGCGGTGCATCAATGGTGAACAGAAAGCCGCGCGCTCCGCCGCCGTTCGGAAAGTCCTCGGCGACGCCGGCGTGAAGGCCTCCGTTAACGGAGGCTGGAATTGGAACGGCTCGAAGCTCGACCGGATTATGCTGTTCGGGATTCGTGACCGAATCGCCGCTGTGATTCCAACGAATCACGCGCATCGTCACGCCCTCGGCCAGGGTAAGCTTTTCGCCTCCATAGACAGCGGTACATCGATCCGAAGGAATCTTCTCTGCCGTTGCTTGATAGCACGTGGTTACCGGACCGATAATTCGGGCGCCTGTCAGCCTCGCCCATGTCGCCGTATCGAAGGAATGATCGAAGTGGCTGTGTCCAGTAAGCAGCAGGTTGACCGAGGAAGCACCGCCGATCGCCTGCATCACTCGAGTGACAGCAGCAACATCCGGCTGGAATGGATCGTGGGTTTGGGCCAGCCCGCCGCCGCCTCCATAGAACTCGCTCTGCGGAACGCGACTGATGTAACCATCTGTGAGGATCTTGAGGGAGCCGATTTCGTAGTACACATTCGCGATAGACATCCATGTCATATCCACGTACGCCGGCGCCGGTGCGGATCGCAGCGGAAGTATCCACACTGCAGCCATGGCGATAACGCCAATCCGCATCCACCTGCTCATGAGCGGGTCACTCTCCGGACACGGAGCATCTGGTTTCCACCTCGCTGAAATTCGTAAGAAACGACTTCGACGGAGGTGTTGTACCCCGCATCCGTCAGCAGTTTCAATAGCGGTTCCAGGAAGGGCGAAGGCTTCGCGTTGTAATTCAGCAGGGGAAAGATTCTCGCTTCCCGCGCAACACGGCACATCTCTTCGATTGCGCGTTGATGAAACTCCAGGGAGAGAATGTCGGAATACAGAAACAGGAAGTGCGAACAAACCGCCAGGTCATAGGCATTCGACTCAAATGGAATATCCGGCAGCTCGGCGGTGACATATCGCCCATCGCGCTTTCCGTTGTCGAAATCTGCGAGAAACTTCTTCATCGCGGCAAGCCGCATTTTCCCGAGATCCTCTGGCGTTTTAATTCTGTCCCACACGAAGTGGTCCTGGTGCTCATAGGTCTGCCTCATGACGTTTTCGTACGTCACATCGATGCGCTCCTGAATTTCAGTTGCACTCAACTGATAGAGGGGATCGCAGGACACCACGCGACGACCGAGCTGAAGCATTTCCGTGTTGAAACTTGCAGGACCGTCTCCACAACCGATGATGCGCAGATTCAGTTCCGGCTCGGTTAACCCGAACATTCGCCGATATTCATCAAACGAACGACCCCATGGAACTGCTTCGCTGTATTTGAAAGCCATGCTGTAAGCACGAAATTGGGGAATGAGGGGACTGTCCCCTCATTCCCCAATTTCAGTTGGTGAGTTTCTTGCCTTGGATGTCGTAGCGTTCGACCGAGCCGTATTTTTCAAGGACGCTGCGGATCTTGGAGCCATCGCCGACGGCAATGACTTGCATTGTCTGGGGGTCGATGTATTTCCGCGCCACGCGTTGGATATCGGCGGCGGTCACTGCCATCAGTTTGGCCGGATACGCATCCCAATAGTCCTCGGGAAGATCGTAGATCTTGCGTGTCAGTGCGTAATTCACAAGGTCATCGGGATTCTCCAGAGACAGAGCGAAACTGGCAACAATGGCACGCTTCGCATCATCCAGCTCTTGCTCGCTGACGAGCTGATCGCGCATCCGCTGCAATTCCTTGATAAATTCCGTCAGAGCGCCATCGGTGACTTCGGTGCGGACTTCGGCACTGGCGTTCCACGGACCCGGAAATTTCCGGGCAGAGAAGGAACTGTATGCCCCGTACGTATATCCCTTTTCCTCGCGGAGGTTCTTGAATAGACGGCCAGCGCCCCCTCCCCCCAACACCTGATTCAGCGCGACCATGATGAAGTAATCCGGATCTCGGCGATCGATCGCGATGTTTCCCATGACGATACTCGTTTGAACCGAATCCGGCCGATCAACCAGATAGATCTTTCTTACAGTCGATGGCTTTGGGTTCGGCGGCAGCGCTTCTTTCAAATCCGTGCGTTTCCAGCCCGCGAGAAGCCGCTCGAGCTTTGGAACCAGCTCGGTCGGCTTCACATCGCCCGCAATTCCAAGAATGGTGTTTTGAGGGGCATATCGGTCATCGTGCCATTTTGCGAGAATCGCTGGCGTTAGAGCGTCCACGGTCCCCTGATTCGTCGTCACATTGCTGGCTGGATGGTCCCCGTATACGGCGCGGCTGAATCGTTCGCTCATCAGGAACTCGGCCGAAGTCCGCTGCTGGCGAAGTGCAACCGATAACTGCTGTTTTCGACGATCAAGTTCGCTTGCCGGAAAGGTTGGATTCAGAAGCACGTCATTGGCAAGGTCGAACCACTTGTCGAAGTTATCGCTCAAGCCGGATGCGGTCAGCAGTGACACTGTCGACCCGTAGGATGAAGAGACGGAAAGCGCGGCTCCGAGTCGTTCCACTTCCTCGGAAATCTTCAGGCTCGACCTGGTCTTTGTGCCTTCGGTCATCATTTGAGCCGTGATGCGTGCCAGCCCCACCATGTTCGCAGGTTCAAAGATCGGGCCACTGGCGCCAATGCTGTATTGGATGGAGATCAATGGCAACCGATGATCTTCAATGATCAACACCGTGAGCCCGTTCGATAGAGTTGCTTCAGTTGCCCGCGGAAGTTTTACTTTCAGGATATCTTTGGAAACCGGAGCTTTGTTTTTCAGTTCGACCTGGTTACGGGGGGTGCTCGGTTGCTCGGGTCCAAGCTGTTGCTGAGCGGAAACGAGAGATCCGGTCACAAGAAGCAGGGAAATTACCAGTTGGAGTCGGGTCCGAATGCGCATCGTCATTTCCCTCCCCTTGCTGCAGGTTCCGGCGCCGCTTTGGGAACCGTTGTGACCACCGTTCGGTTGCTGACCACGAAATACTTTTTCGCCACTTCCTGAATCTTGGCCTTCGTGACTGCCAGGTATTTCTCCGGCCATGTGTTCACAAGATTGGGATCGTTATAAAACACCGTCGATTCACCAAGATTGCTCGCGCGTCCCTGCGTGCTTTCAAGCTGCTCCACGCCGGAACGGCGAACCAGCATGCGGACTTTTTCAAGCTCGATATCTGAAACGGGTTCCTTCTTCAGCCGCTCCAGATCGGCGTATATCAACTTCTCTACTTCTTTTGGATCCTTGTCGGGGTTCAGAGTCGCATTGATCCAGAACAGCGACGGACCCCGCCTCTCTTCGGCATCGGCGGAAACTCCCTGAACGATGCGTTTGTCCTTCACAAGTTCCTGATAGAAGCGTGAAGACGTCCCCTGTGAAAGTATCAAGCCCGCCACCGACAGGGCATACCAATCCGGAGTGTTTCCCGCCGGAATTTTGTAGACGATGTCGACTTCGTCCGCATCCGCCAGAGGATCTTCGATGGTCTTACGACGTTCGGCAGACTGTTTGGGTTCGGTCATGTTCGGAACGGGAGGCGGCGTCTGCTTTGGAATGTCTTCAAAGTATTTCTGAATCTTCGCCAGCACTTCATCCGTCTTGAAATCCCCCACCATGGTCAGCACGGCATTGTTGGGAGCGTAGTAGGTGCGAAAAAAGTCCGCCGCATCCTTGACCGATGCCTTGTCGAGATCCTTCATGGAACCGATGGTGGAATGCTTGTAGGCAAAATTGTCGTATGCCAGGTCAATCACAGCTTCGAATGTCTTGCCGTACGGTTGATTGTCATAACGTTCGCGACGTTCTTCCTGCACGGTCTTCCGCTGATTGTCCAGGTTGGCCTGATTGATCGCGAGCGATCGCATGCGATCTGCCTCAATGTAGAGGCCGAGATCGATCTGGTTGGAAGGCAGAGTTTCGAAGTAAGCGGTACGATCGTTCGTCGTGTTGCCGTTGGCCTCGCCTCCGTTATTTTCCACGATGATCATGTGTTCGCCTTTGCCGACATTCTCGGAACCCTGGAACATCATGTGTTCGAAAAGATGCGCGAACCCGGTCTGGCCATCGCGTTCATCGCGCGAACCCACGTTGTACGTGACGGCAACCGAGTACGTGGGCGCAGCATGGTCTTCGGAAAGAATGACGCGAAGTCCGTTCTTGAGCGTGAATTGTTTGAAGACGATGCTTTGCGCGATTCCCGGTTGTATCCAGATCAAAAGCAGCAGAGAAGACAGGACAATCTTTGAAATTTTCATGATGACATCCATTCGACACACTCTTCGAGTTTACGTTGCATGACGTCCGCCGGCAGGTGAGCACGGCGGCCATGGCCCGGCAGTACCCATTCAAATCGGTAATCCAGCAACCGCCGCATGGATCGGGTTTGTTCCGGCCAAGAGTACCACGAGACATCGCGGAAGGCGATGAGCCCACCGCCCTCGCCACGACGTTCGGACCAGGCCAGATGGTCTCCGGTAAACAGGTACCGGCTGCGGTCGAGAAGCACCACGTGACCGCGCGTGTGCCCCGGCACAGGAATCGCGAGAAGATCGGGGTCCAGTTGGATCGGGTCTTCGCCATCCAGAAGCTGCTCGGCCTCAACGTGACGCGAATCGGCGCGATGAATGATGCGGCGGCAGCCGAAATGTTTACGGAACTGCTCGTGATCCGCAACATCGTCCTGATGGGTAAAGAACATCGTCGAGACACCGCCAAGTTCTTCAATTCTGCGAACCAGCACCTTTGCAAAACGCGGGGAGTCGACAAGGACGTTGCCTTCGGGACGAACAATCAGGTAGCTCGCCGCACCATACGAATTCGGCGAAGCATAGCCGCAGAAATAAACATTGTCGTCAATGCGTTCGGGGAATGCGGTGGCAGCGGCGTGTATATCGACTTTGGTGCGTGTGCCTATGGATCCGGTTGGGCATGCCACCAATGCCATGGCGGCGCGGTGAATTTCGGCGCCGTCTTCCGGCTGATGGTGAACTATAGAGTGATCCGATTCTTCCTTGTACACGCGGGGTGCGATCTGGCGGCACAAGTCACAGTCAATGCAGGTGTCGTCGACGAAGAAAGTTCCGGGCACGTTGGATGAGTAGCTGCGTTGAGGCGTGGCCATAAGGAAATAATATGGTACCCCTCGCGCTGGTGCCACACCATAGATAGCCAGGCTCCGCCAGGTTTACGGAACCCAGGCCTAGCATACCGTCTGAGGCATTGCAGAACGCGGGAGGTGTCGAAGTTAGCGGACATCGTGCGGCGAGGCCAGAGCCGCACTCTTCATGAACGCATAATGAAACATTTCGTCTGCATTCACCGTCTCCATCCTTTGCGCGAAAACTCATTTTGGCGAAAGTGTGGTCAAAGATCGCACCCGCGACTCACAAGGATTCCAATATTTCCGTTTAGTACCGACGGTAATATCGAGGATACCCATACGGTACCGCAACGACTCTAGGAGCAGGTGCGACGTAATAAACGGGTTGTTGCATCACCGGAGGCCCCGGGGCCGGTGCGGCGGGGGCGTAATCGGATGGAATAACAGGAAGAAACGCTTGTTGACTGCGCACCGTGGTGATCGTTACGGCATCATCAAGGCGAAATACCAGCACTCTTTCGGAATGGATTTTTGCGGCATCGCCTGGCGTTGCGAGGACACCGGCAGCTCCTGCTCCGGCGCCAATGCCGGCACCAATCGCAGCTCCGGATCCACCACCAAGGCCGGCACCGATCAGCGCTCCAAATCCGGTGGTTGCCGCGATCGCTGCAAAATCCCGTCCCGTTGATGAGTTCGCCTCGTCTTTGATCGTCTGAGTCTGAATGGGAACTTGCTGCCCGTCCACGAGAATAAGTTCACCCAGTTCGATTCCAATATTGGATTTTCCCTTCACTTGCCCGGATTTCTGGATTGAAACGACGCGACCCATCACGGGTTGGCCTGCTCGCGCCACAACCCAGCCGTCGACGACGATGGGCTGGTGGAGTATTGCGGTAAATGCATCGTCCGGGCGGGATCGGTTGGAACTGAGCTGGTCGCCGACCTCGACGGTGATGTACGTACCCTCCGTAATGGTCAGTGTGGCCGGGACCTGAAGAACCTGAACCGGTGTGGGAACCGGCATAGGAACAGGATAAGATCCGTAAACCGGTCCTGGAGTCGGCACCGGAACCGGTATTGGTGCCTGGCTGAATGCCGGTACAACCATCGGCAGACATACGAACGCGCCAGCCACAAAACTTCTACAAAGCCTGGCCATGGAACTAACCTCCTCGGAGACCTATCGAGTCGAGTGCCCCGTTAGACTTCAATCTCGTGGAAAAGTTTATTTGATCGTAATCGGGACGAGAATAATCTTGCGGTTTCGCTCGATATTGAGAAATACCGTGGATCCGGATTCCGCCTCATCCAGAGCCTTCCGAAGGTCATCCAGTTCGGTCACCGGCTCGCCATTGACCTGGAAGATCAAGTCATCGAACTGCAAATTCCAGGAATCGGACTGCATACTCTGGACCTTGGCGGCAACCACCACACCCTGACGGTTGCGCAGGTTACGGCTGGCTGCCAGATTCATGGTCATTTTCAATCCATAGATTCCGAGCTGTTCAATCAGGAAGTCGTTGGATAACTGAAGTGAATCCGCGGAACGTTCCCCGCTGGCCTGTTTCACGTCGACATCAAACGTTTTTCGAACCCCATGACGGACGATGTCCAGCTGAATCTTGGCGTTCTTGAGTTGTCTTGTAATGTTTCGCCGTAGATCGAGAGCGGGATCCGGTCTCCTCAGATCGACCTGTAAAGGCTTGTTGTCATAACCAACGACAATGTCCCCTACCTGTATTCCCGCGACATCGGCTGGGCCTTTGGGCTCGACGTCTTCGATGTACACGCCACTGTCGACATCGAGCTTCAACGCTCGGATCATCTCCGGTGTAAGGTTTCGTGTCGAAATCCCGATGGTACCTCGTACGACGTAGCCGTTTTGTTTGATCTGGGTGTAAACCAGATTAACCACGTCTGCAGGGAGGGCGAAGTTGATTCCTTCATTGCCGCCGGATGAAGAGAAAATAAACGTATTTATACCTACCAGCTTGCCGTTGACATCGACCAAAGCTCCACCACTGTTGCCGGGATTAATCGGCGCATCGGTCTGTATATAATCGATTTCGTCCTCTTCCCTCACCTGGCGAACAGGAGCGCTGACAACACCCTTCGTCATCGAAATTCGATATCCGTGCGGGCTGCCAAAAGCAAATACGGTATCCCCCTGGCGCACAGGGTAAAAATTGAACTCGAGAAAGGGTAGTCCGCTCTTCGGAATTTTCAGGACAGCAAGATCCGTTGTCTCGTCCTGGCCGACCAGTGTGGCGGGAACGGGTTCGTCCTGTTTGCCCGTAGCGTGAAGCACAACCGTCAACTTGGGTGCATTCTTGATGACATGCCGGTTTGTGATGATGTAACCGTCCGCCGAAATAATAACTCCCGATCCATTTGTGGGCCCCGGGGCGGCACTTGCCGGCGTGTCATACTCCTGGCCTGGCATTGCGCCAAATCCGGAAGCACTGACCTCCACAACGGCCGGATCAACCTTGCAGGAAACCGCGCGGTTCTCTTGTTGGAGAACATCGGACAGACTGACTCCATTTTGTAGCTGCTCCAAAGCTGTCAGCCGACTCGGCGCACATGGAACTAGGGCGAGTGGAGGACCCTGCGGTCTTGCCCCTGACGGCAACGGCCCGGCAGGCGGTTGCGATGGAAGGGGCGTCCCCTGTGCAAAAGCGAATGCCACGGATGCCAGAATCATCCCGGGCAGCGGGATGCAGTTCCAGAACTTTGTGGATTTCATGACGTAAATCTTATCGGATTCCCAACGGATGCCCTCATAGATTTTCACCATATTACTCATAGCGCCATTAATTACACCCGCTTGTAACATTTTGTTAAAACCTGAGTAGTGTATTCTTAATGAACGAACCTGTAGAATCCCCCAACGGAAAAGGAGCACTCAACATTAGATGACGCCGACGATGAAGATGTACGGGAAGCACCGGTTCCCCGGAAAGCTGTTTATCGTCGAGGGTATTGATGGCTCCGGAAAAAGCACGCAAATCGCGCTGCTGCAGAAATGGCTCGAATCCGAAGGATACGTGACGTTCTTCAGTGAATGGAACTCTTCCCCCCTGGTTCGCGAAGTCACCCGACGAGGCAAAAAGAAGCAGATGCTGACGCCGATGACTTTCAGCCTGATTCATGCCACGGACTTTGCAGACCGAACCGAGCGCCACATTATTCCCCCTCTGAAGTCGGGCGCTCTAGTCCTTGCGGACCGTTATATTTACACGGCATTCGCTCGAGACGTGGCTCGAGGCGTCGATCGCAACTGGGTTCGGGGCATGTATCAGTTTGCCGTTAAACCGACTTTGGGATTCTACTTCCGCATTTCACTCGATGAAGCCATGAAACGGATTCTCGGCGGACGGGATGCGATCAAGTTCTACGAAGCCGGCATGGATCTGAAGCTCAGCGATGATCTAGAAGAGAGCTTCCGAATCTTCCAGAGCCGGATCATTGAAGAGTACGAAAAGATGGTCAATGAATATGGCCTCGTTGTCATCGATGCCAGCCTCTCCATCGAAGAACAGCAGGCGCAGATGCGCCAGATCGTCCTGGGCGCACTTGCCGGGACGAAAAAGACAAGGATTCGCAAATGGGTCGATTTGAGTACTATGGTGAAAAAGGGTTCCCAGGCGTAGATCTCAGCGAGCTGAAAGGCAAGTTGATCGTCATTGAAGGAACGGACGGCGTTGGTCGATCCACTCATACCGGCCTGCTCAAGCAGTGGCTGGAAAACAACGGTCATGCCGTCCTGGATACCGGGATGACTCGTTCCGCACTTGCCGGCGAAGGCCTCAAGGCTGCCAAAACCGGTCATACGCTGGGCGGAGTCACCATGACTCTGTTCTATGCCACCGATTTTGCCGACCGCCTTGAAAACGAAATGATTCCCGCCCTCCGTGCCGGCTTTATCGTCCTCACGGACCGCTATATCTATTCTCTGATGGCGCGTGCTCTGGTTCGAGGCGCCGATCCGGAGTGGGTGCGACAGGTACACGATTTCGCGTTGAAGCCCGATATCATCGTCTATTTGCGAGTCCATATCGATGAACTCATCACGCGCGTCGTTCAGGGGGATGGCTTCAACTATTGGGAATCCGGCATGGATCTGCACCTCGGTGAAGATCTTTATGACAGCTTCGTGGAATATCAAAAACGGCTGCTGCGCGAGTTCGAGAATATGGCCGCCCAATATAACTTTCAGGTGATTGAAACATCTCCGAACATCGAGGAAGTTTTCGAACAAATTAAAGATCGGCTGACGCCTCTGCTGCGAACCCCTCGATAGCCTCGAAGTTCCAATAAGCGGACAGCATAGCGGTTTTGCGACGCCGTACCTCGTCTCATACCTCAACTTGAAGAAGCTCTCTCAAACTACCATCCGTGCGTACAAGGCAGGACGTGTTGCAAGCCGTAATCATCTTCTGTACGGACTGCATGCTGGTCAAATTTGCAACTCTGTTATTGCTTCATGACCCAATGGTATAAACGCGTGCGTGTTGAACGAGTACATTGGAACGCTGGCTCTGGCTCTGCTCTACATCGTTGCGATGTTTGGATGGGGAAGTCTTTTCCTGGCTCTATTCTCCAATTCCAGATCTTTCTGGAATGACTTCGCTTCCCGTGTGATCGCCGGCTGCGGCCTCCTTTA
>Ga0070670_100004659_pt1 | contig 11506 bp, 9 predicted proteins | sample KBSS63metaG_FD_64665 | JGI IMG/M metagenome (GOLD analysis project Ga0070670, IMG submission 64665) | Switchgrass rhizosphere microbial communities from Kellogg Biological Station, Michigan, USA - KBS S6-3 metaG | ecosystem: Host-associated > Plants > Roots > Rhizosphere > Soil ... | reverse complement strand
CGCCGGATGCGCTCGCGGTCTAACACGCAGAAAGTACGAAGTTCGAAGTACGAGGTCCGCGCTCTGGACTTCGTACTTCTGACTTCACACTTTGCATGGAACATTTGTGGTCTCCCTGGCGCCTCAAATACGTGACTGGCGCCAGCGGCGACGCCCCTCCCTGTATCTTCTGTAATACCAACGACCCCGGCCGCGACGATCTGATCCTCATTCGCGCTCGCGTCACCTACGTCATTCTCAATCTGTATCCCTACAACAACGGCCACCTCATGGTCGTACCGAACCGCCACATCGCGTCGCTGGCGGCGGCGACGCCCGAGGAGCTCTGCGAGTTGATCGAGCTCACGCGCCGCGCGGAGCTGGCGCTGGGCGAGGCGTTCAGTCCGCACGGCATGAACATGGGGATCAACCTTGGGAAGCCGGCGGGCGCCGGGGTTCTCGATCACGTCCACATGCACGTGGTGCCGCGATGGAACGGCGACACCAACTTCATGACGGTCGTCGGCGACACACGCGTGTTGCCGGAGGAGCTGCCGGCGACGGTCCAGAAGCTCCGGCCGATCTTCGAACGGCTCAAAGTCTAAGGCTCAAGGCTCAAGGCTCAAGGCTCAAGGCTCAAGGCTCAGGATGATTCTGGAATTCACTCCCGATCAAGACGCCTACCGGCAGCGCGTCGAGACGTTCGCCGCGGATCGCGTCGCCCCGCGCGCTGCGGAGATCGACGAGACGGGCGCGTTTCCGCGCGATCTGATCCGCGAAGCCGCCGCGCTCGGTTTGATGGGGGTCACGATTCCGAAGGAATGGGGGGGCGCGGGGCTCGATTACGTCAGTTACGCGCTGGCCATTGAAGCGCTGGCCGGCGCGAGCGCGGTGATCGCGGTGATTGCGGCGGTGAACAATTCGCTGGTTGCTGAACCGATTGCCCGGTTCGGCAGCGACGGGCAGAAGGACACCTGGCTGCGGCGGCTCGCGTCGGGCGCTGCGCTCGGCGCGTTTGCCCTGTCCGAGGAGCACGCTGGCTCCGATGCCGCCAACCAGCAGTCCGTCGCGAGGCTCAATGAGCGCGGCTACGTGATTAGCGGCCGCAAGGTGTGGGTGGCGAACGCCGAGGCCGCCGATGTGATGATCGTGTTCGCCGCGACGCAGCCGGGGATCCGCGGGCGTGGGGTCAGCGCGTTCGTCGTGCCGATGGATACCCCCGGAATCACCCGCGCCGATACGCAGGACTCGCTCGGCGTGCGCGGCCTCGGCTGCGCCGACATCCAGTTCGCCGACGTTCAGGTGGAGACGGACGCGCTGATCGGCGGTCCCGGCGAAGGATTCCCCATCGCCATGTGGGCCCTCGACGGCGGCCGCGTCGCGATTGCCGCACAGGCGCTCGGCGTCGGCGCTGCGGCGCTGCGAGAGGCGCTGCAGCACGCCAAGTCGCGCGAAGCCTTTGGCCAGCCGATCGGCAACTACCAGGCGATCCAGTGGATGCTGGCCGACATGGCGACCGAGCTCGATGCCGCGCGGATGCTCACACTCAAGGCTGCGGATTCGCGCCAGCGTGACGCGCGGCCGACGATGGACGCCTCGATGGCGAAGCTGTTCGCCTCGGAGAGCGCGCATCGTGCCGCCGACCGGGCGATGCAGATTCTCGCGTCCAAAGGCTATCGCCGCGGGTCGGTCGTCGAACGGCTGTTCCGCGACGTGCGCGCGACGGAGATCTACCAGGGGACATCCGAGATCCAGCGCATGGTCATCGCGGAGAATCTGCTCGGCTGACCGGCGATTGTGGCCGGACGGTCACCACTCCGAGCTGCAGGCCCAGCACGCGGTCGTCGCCGGAGCCCCGAATCACTTGCGAGGGTCTCCACACTCGATCGGTACGCACAACGATCCGGTGCATCCCTCCCGACCAGGACGTCCGCATCCGACCGACCGCCGTCTCCGACATCCGCCACTCGGACGTGCTCAGCTCCATCTGATCGACGACGCGGCCGTCAGCCTCGATCGAAACATGCACCGGTTCGCTGAAGATCTCGATCGCGTGCCGTAGGGGAATGACGACAGTCTGCGCGTCAGGCGAGATCAGGATGTCGCTGCGTCGGCCGGACATCCATTGGAACGCCACACCGTCGCGTCCGATCTCCCGGTCATGCGCGCCGAACGTGATCCGCTCGACGGCCGCAGCGAGATTCGGTGATATGCGATCGGTGGCGCCAGGCATGCGCTTCTTCGCGAGGTAATCACGCACCTCCGGAGGCACCGCGGCCCATCGCTCGACAAGGCGATCGTGAGACAGGACGATGGGGCCGAACGGCTCGAAGTCGCGCGTGACGTCCATGGTGACGACGGCGAACACCGCAACGCCGGCTGCGACGACGGCCCCGGCGAGCCCGCCGATCATCGGCGCCATGATGACGTCGCGAATCGACAGCAGGCCTGCCGTGAGCACGATGACCGCCCCAAGCGCGACGAGGTGCAGCTGCTCAGGCTTTGTGATGAACACGAATGGCAGGTTGAAGACCAGCGCCACCGCTGCGCCGCTGACGAGCGCTGCGCGGGAGCGCGGTGTGGCGCGACGCCACAACAGCACGCCCGTGGCCGGCACGCTGGCGGCAAACCAGCTCGCGATGCGCTGCCACGGACGATCGGCCGGCGCGATGCAGAAGGTTCGATACAGGCCGCTCCAGTAGTTGTCTAACGCCGTCGACCACTCGGGCAGGCCATGGCTCGGCATCTCGCGAAGCGCTCCGTGCCGGATCAGGAGGAGTCCGAGAATAGTGGCGGCCGACAACGCGACGAAGGGCCGTCCCACCGGCGGCAGATCCGGTTCTGCGAGCCTGCGCTGCACGACCTGGAGCGTGAGGATCGCCGGCAACAGCATGATGCCGTCCTCCTTCACCAGGAACGCCGCCGCCGCGAACAGCAGGAGCGGTGCCCACCAGCGTACCGAGCGGCGGCGCACGGCGTGCCACCAGCAGAAGCTGAGCAGCACGAACAGCAACTCGAGCAGGTGCATCTGGTTCGTAATCCATACCGCCAGCGAGTACGGCATCGCCGGGTGGACCCCGAAGAACACGATGGAGAAGAGCCCGCCCAGCGCGCGCCCCGTCAATCGATACACGAACCAGCCAGTCAGGAATGCGGAGGCGGCAAAAAGGCCCAGCGACAGCGCGTGATGCGAAACCGAGTCGACCCCCAGCAGCTCGAATCGCACGGCGAACAGAGCGATAGTCAGAGGCCGATAGTAGGCGCGCTCGATGCCGGCGGGATCCCATGTCCCGGTGAACGCCGCCGCGACGTCCGCTCGCGAGTAGGGATGAACGAAGTGGTAATCGTCGTAGTCGAAGCCGTAATTCAGCGTCGGCCAGTAGAGTGCGCAGATGCCGGCGCAGGCCAACGCGAGAAGACTCAGCGCGCGCCGCACGCCTCACGCCAGGAGCTGCTTGGCGATCGTCTGCAGCTGGAGGTTCGACGTGCCCTCGTAGATCTGTCCGATCTTCGCGTCGCGGAACAGCTTCTCGACCGGATATTCCTTGACGAAACCATTGCCGCCGAACAGGTTCACCGCCAGCGACGCCACGCGCTCGGCAACTTCGGACGAGAGAATCTTGCAGATCGCCGCCTCCGTCAGAAACGGGCGTCCCGCTTCGCGCAGCCGCGCGGCGTTGTAGACGCTGAGCGTCGCGGCTTCGACGTCCACCGCCGCCCGCGCCAGCTGGTGCTGCACGGCCTGGAATTCGGCCACCGGCTTCCCGAACTGTTTGCGCTCCTTCGTATACGCAATGGCATGGTGCAGCGCCCCCTTCGCGAGGCCGATCATCTGGGCGCCGATGCCGATGCGTCCTTCGTTCAACGTTTCAATCGCGACCTTGTAACCCTTCCCGGGCTCGCCGAGGACATTCGCGCGCGGCACGCGGCAGCCTTCCAGAATCAGCTCGCACGTGCTGCTGGCACGGATGCCGAGCTTGTCTTCCTTCTTGCCAACCGTGAAGCCGGCGAACCCGCGCTCCACGAGGAACGCGGTGATGCCGCGATATCCCGCTTCCGGATTCAGGGTCGCGAACACGATGAAGAGGTCCGCCTCGTTGCCGTTGGTAATCCACAGCTTGCGACCGCTGAGCACGAACGCGTCGCCGTCCTCGCGCGCGCGGGTCGTCAACCCGAACGCATCGCTGCCTGACCCGGCTTCGGAGAGTGCGTACGCGCCGACGGTCTTCGCTGCCAGCCGCGGCAGGTACCGCTGCTTCGTATCGTCGTTACCCCACCGCAGCAGGGCATTGATCACGAGCGTGTTCTGGACGTCGACGAGGACGCCGACGGACGGGTCGACGCGCGACAGCTCCTCGACGGCGAGGACGGCGTGAAAGAACCGCCCGCCTGATCCGCCGTAGCTCTCGGGGATTTCGATCCCCATGACGCCGAGGTCGAACAGCTTGTCGAGGAGCGCGCGCGGGATCGCTGCATGCTCGTCCATATCGCGGACCAGCGGCCGCACCTGCGCCTCCGCAAACTCCCTGACGCTGTCGCGAAAGATGATTTCGTCGTCGCAGAAAACGGTAAGCGGAAGCGCAGTCTGTTCGGCGGTTTCTTGGGGCACGGAAACTCCTGGGCGGTTCCTTCGGATGTTATCATCTCCCCAGCGGAAGCCTGAGCCGCGCTGAGGCCGCCCATCCCGGGCCGGAGTCTAATGTTTATGAAGTTTTTCAGCCGTTTCCTCGCGGCGGTGGCATTGGCCGTCGTGGCGCAGCCGGCCGCGCAGGGCAGACCGCAGAACCCGCCGCCGGCGCCGCCGCCCCAACCGCAGGCGCAGCCGGCGCAGCAGCCACAGCCACCGACGATCCGGTCCGGCATCAACTACGTCCGCGTCGATGCCATCGTGACCGACAAGGACGGCAAAGTTGTGATGGACATGACCCAGGACGACTTTGCCCTCGCCGAGGACGGCAAGCCCCAGAAGATTGATTCGTTCGCCGTCGTGAAGATCGACGCGACCGAGACCGCGGAAGCCGGACCGCCGCGAGCCATCCGATCCGATTACGACGAAGAGCGTGAGTCGGCCCGGCCTGACGTGCGGCTGTTCGTCATTCTGCTCGACGATTACCACGTCAAGCGCGGCAACGACCTCTCCGTGAAGAAGCCGCTCATCGACTTCATCCAGAACCAGCTCGGCCCGGCGGATATGCTGGCCATCATGTACCCGCTGACCCCGATCGACGACATTCATTTCAGCCGCGATCGCGCCTCGGCCATCTCCGCCATCGACCATTTCGAAGGGCGGAAGTTCGACTACCGGCCGCGGAACATGATGGAAGAAAAGTACGCAAACTATCCGGCGCAGGTCGTGGAGCGCGTCCGCAATCAGATCACGATGGATGCGCTCAAAGCGGCGGGATTCCGCATGGGGGCGCTCCGCGAAGGGCGTAAGTCGGTCATTTTCGTCAGCGAAGGGTTCATCAGCCTGTTGCCCTCGCAGATGTCCGATCCAGTCGCATCGATGCCCGGCTACGCCAATCCGAACCGCGGCAACTCGCAGGCGGCGCAGGCCACGCCGCAGCAGCAGCTCATGGCGGACGCGGACATGTACTCGGAAATGAACCGGCTATTCGGCGACCTGAATCGCCAGAACACCTCCGTCTACCCCGTCGATCCGCGCGGACTCGCCGTCTTCGAGTACGACATCAACCAGTCGGTCGGACTGCAGACCGATGCCAAGAGCCTCCGCGACACGCTTGACACGCTGCACTCGCTCGCCGCGAACACCGACGGCCGCGCGATCGTGAATCGGAACGATCTGGCGACGGGGATGAAGCAGATCATGCGTGATTCGAGCGGGTACTATCTGCTCGGCTACAACTCGACGCAGGCGCCGATGGACGGCAAGTTCCACAGCATCAAGGTGACGGTGAAGCGGCGCGGCGTCGACGTCCGGGCGCGCAAGGGGTATTGGGCCTACACCGCGGACGACGTGGCGCGCGCGGAAGCACCGCGGAAGTCGGAGGTCGCGACCCCGGTCACGACCGCGCTCGGCGACCTCGCCGCCCCGATGCGCGATCGCTCCGCGCATTTCTGGATTGGCACGTCCCGCGGCAGCGACGGCAAGACCAAGGTGACGTTCCTATGGGAGCCGGCAGCCCCCGTCCCCGGTCGCGAGCAGGAAGCCGCCGCGCGCGTCGCGCTCACCGCGGTGGATCCGGACGGCCGCCCGGTGTTTCGCGGCAAGCTGCCCGAAGAAGCGGCGACGCTGCCCAAGGGGGCGGCCACCTCGTTCGAGGCCTCGCCGGGACGCATCGATTTGAAGATGTCGGTCGAAGGATCGCGCGGACAGGTGATCGATACGGTCAGTCGCGAGATGACCCTCCCGGATTTCACCCGGGTGACCATGGCGTTTGCCACGCCGCGGGTCTATCGCGCGCGCACGCTGCCGGAACTGCAGGCGGTCAAGGCGAACCCCGATGCGCTGCCGACCACGGTCCGGGAGTTCAGCCGCACCGATCGTCTCTATATCCGCGCCGAAGCGTACGCACCCGGCGGACTGACGCCGCCGGTCACGGCGCGCCTGCTCAATCGCGCGGGCCAGTCGATTGCGGATCTGCCGGTGCAGCAGCGTCCGGGGATGCCCTCCGAAATCGAGCTGCCGCTCTCGTCGCTGGCCGCGGCGGAGTATCTGATCGAGTTGAATGCGAAATCGGAGGGAGGCAGCACGGCGCAGGAATTGATTGCCTTCCGGATCAGCCGGTGAACATTGCCGGTTGCCGATTTTGAGATTGCCGAGGGCCGATTGAGAGTTCCGAGTGCCGACAGCCATCTGAGGTCGCCGATCTCAATCTGAAGTCGACACGCGAAGAATCGGCAACCGGCAGTCATCAATCGGCATTGTTTAGGCATACATACCGCGCATCTTCGTAACGGTCGCCACCCGATTGATGGCCACGATGTAGGCGGCAGTGCGCATGTCCGCCTTGTATTTCACCGACGTCTTCAGGACGTCGTCGAAGGCCTCGCACATTTTTGCTTCCAGGCGCTTGTTGACCTCGCCCTCCTCCCAGAAGTACCCGTGCCGGTCCTGCACCCACTCGAAATATGACGTCGTCACCCCCCCGGCGTTGGCCAGGATGTCGGGGATGACGAAAATGCCGCGTTCGTGCAGGTGCTTGTGCGCCTCCGGCGTGGTCGGTCCGTTGGCCCCTTCCGCGACCACCTTTGCCTTGATGATCGGCGCGTTTTCCATCGTGATCTGGTTCTCGAGGGCCGCCGGCACGAGGACGTCCACGTCGAGCCCGAACAGCTGATCGTTCTCGAGCGGCTCAGCGCCCGGGAAACCGTCGATCGTTTTGTGCTGTTTCGCGTAGTCGAGCATCTTCTCGATGTCGAGTCCGTTCGCGTTGTAGACGCCCCCCTTCCAGTCGGTGACCGCGACGATCCGGGCGCCGATCTTCGCGAGCAGATCCGCCGACACCGACCCGACGTTGCCGAATCCCTGCACGGCAACCGTCGCGCCCTTGATATCGAAGCCAAGATGTTTGGCGGCCTCGCGCGTCACGATCATCACGCCGCGCCCCGTGGCCTCGCGCCGCCCCAGCGAGCCGCCCATCTCGACCGGTTTGCCGGTCACGACCGCGGTCGAGGTGTGGCCCACGTGCATGCTGTAGGTATCCATGACCCACGCCATGATCTGGTCGTTCGTGTTGACGTCGGGGGCCGGGACGTCCTTCTCCGGGCCGATCGCGTCGATGATTTCCGCGACGTATCGCCGCGTCAGCGCCTCGAGCTCGCGGCGCGACATGCGCGTCGGATCGCAGATGACGCCCCCCTTGCCGCCGCCGAACGGCACGTGGGCCACGGCGCATTTCCAGGTCATCCATGCGGCGAGCGCAGTGACCTCGTCGAGCGACACGTCCGGGTGATAACGAATGCCTCCCTTGGCGGGACCGAGCGTGATGTTGTACTGCACCCGGTAGCCGGTGAAGACCTCGATTTCCCCGTTGTCCATCTGAATCGGGCACGACACCGTGATCTGGCGCTTGGGATGCGTGAGGATTTTCCAGATGCCCGGGTCGAGACCGAGCAGACGCGCCGCTCCATCGAATTCCTGGAGCATCGCGTTGAAGATGCTGCCGCCTGCTTCCATGTGACTCCTGCACCCAAGCTACTGCCGGCTTTCCCGGCAAGTCAAGGCGGGTGATGCCTGACTACAATGTCAGTCAAAGTCAGCCAATGGCATCTCAAAACTGTCCTTAGTGCACCAAATCTGCGCACTACGACCCGCGCCGCACACCTGGCGCGCACGGCTAAATCGTTATACACCAATAAGTTACAGTTTACGGCCGGGCTGGCCCTGGGCTTGCTCAACTGGCAGGCGAATGCCCGGAGGCCATTTTATGCGCTTTACAAATAGAAGCTTCGCCGTCGCGCTGATGTTCGTCCTGCTCGGGACGACGCTCGCTTACGCCCAGCAGAAGAAATCGCAAGCGCAGCCGCTGTCAGTGGCAACGACGACGGCAGCATCGGATCAACTCGTGATCACGAGCGCCACCGTCAATCGCACGAGCCAGACGCTGATGGTTCAGGGGCTCGCGTTCGGCAACCAGCCGCCGCAGGTGTGGCTCGAAACGCAGCCGATGACGGTCATCAGCGCGACGAGCTCGCAGCTGGTTGTGTTCCTTCCGGCCGCGGTGCCGGATGGAACGTACCTGCTGACCGTGCAGCGCGGCTCGGCGGAAAAAGATCGCGATGTGTTCAACGTCGGCGTCGGCAGTCCGGGCCAGGGGCCCCAGGGGCCGGCCGGTGCGGCCGGTCCGCAAGGGCCGAAGGGGGATGCCGGCGCCACCGGTGCGCCTGGACCGGCGGGTGCGGCGGGTCCGGCAGGACCGCAGGGCCCGGCGGGTCCGCAGGGATTGCCGGGCGAGGCGGGTGCTCAGGGACCGCAGGGGCCGCAAGGCTTCACCGGGCCGGCAGGATCGATGGGTCCGCTGGGCCCGCAGGGACCACAGGGAGCGCCGGGGCTGCCTGGAGACGTCGGGCCGGCAGGTCCGAGGGGTGACGCCGGCGCCGCGGGGCCGGCAGGACCTCAGGGTGAGGTCGGTCCGGCGGGGCCGGCGGGATCGCAGGGTGAAGTTGGGCCGCAGGGACCGAAGGGCGACGCGGGGGCGGCAGGTCCGCAGGGCGCACAGGGTCCGCAGGGGCCTCAAGGTGAGATTGGTCCGGTTGGCCCGAAGGGGGACACCGGTGCGGCGGGTCCCGCGGGGCCTGCAGGCCCGACGGGTGCCACAGGTGCCACAGGTCCGACCGGCCCTGCCGGGCCCCAGGGACCGAAAGGCGACAAGGGCGATCCGGGAGCGAGCGGTTATCAGATTGTTTCGACAGGGCTCCTGAGCGTGCCCGTCGCAGCGAACGGCACTTACACCTTGTGGGCGACGTGCCCGAGCGGCAAGCGCGTGCTGGGGGGAGGTTACGAGAGCTCCTCAGTTTTCGTGTTGCACCCGGTTGCGTCGTATCCGTCAGCCGTTGATACGTGGAAGGTCATTCTTCGCCTCAGCCAGGACGCAGCGACGATCCAGATCCGTGTCTACGCTGTGTGCGCCACGATCAATTAAACGCTCCCCAGTATGCGCGGGGCATCTTGCCCCGCGCATCGTTCCGCCACACCGATCAATCAGCTGCTGCGACAAGGTCAGGACGCTCCTTCGACAACGCTAGGGCCCGTATAATGCCTTCAGCATGAAAACCGCGGCGCCGGATACAGCGAAGCAGAGGTGGGAACGCGAGGTCCTGGAGCCGACGCTGAAAAAAGCGCCCGAGCGCACCGTCCCGTTCACCACAATCTCCGGTCGGCCAATCGATCGCCTTTACACGCCGCAGGATCTGCCCGGGCTCGACTACGATCGCGAACTCAACAATCCCGGCGAGTTCCCTTATACCCGCGGCATTCATCCGACCGGCTATCGCGGCAAGCTCTGGACGATGCGGCAGTTCGCCGGATTCGGAACGCCGGAGGAAACGAACAGCCGCTACCAGACGCTGCTCGCCGCTGGAGGCACCGGATTGAGCGTGGCCTTCGACCTGCCAACGCTCATGGGGCGCGATCCGGATCACGATCTGTCGCTCGGCGAGGTTGGGAAGTGTGGCGTAAGCATCGCGTCGCTGGCCGACATGGAGCGGCTGTTCGAAGGGATTGACCTCGGCGAGATCACGACGTCGATGACGATCAACTCGCCGGCCCCGATGATCTTCGCGATGTATCTGGTGGTGGCCGAGAAACAGGGGGCCGACTGGCGGAACCTCTCGGGGACGATCCAGAACGACATCCTGAAGGAATTCATCGCGCAGAAGGAGTACATCTACCCGCCGCGCGAATCGATGCGGCTGATCACCGACATCTTCGCGTTCTGCGCCAAGGAAGTGCCGCGGTGGAATACCGTGTCGGTCAGCGGGTATCACATCCGCGAGGCCGGGGCTACCGCGCTGCAGGAGCTCGCGTTCACGTTGCGCGACGGCATCGAGTACATCCAATACGGCATCGACGCCGGTCTCGAGGTGGACGACTTCGCGCCCCGCATCTCCTTCTTCTTCAACTCGCACAGCGACTTCTTCGAGGAGATCGCGAAGTTCCGCGCCGCGCGGAAGATCTGGGCGCAGGTGATGCGCGACCGCTTCCACGCGAAGCACGAGCGGTCGTGGAAGCTGCGATTTCACACCCAGACGGCCGGCGTATCGCTGACCGCCCAGCAGCCGTACAACAATGTCGTGCGCACGGCGCTGCAGGCATTGGCGGCAGTCCTCGGCGGGACCAATTCGCTGCACACCAACTCGCTCGACGAGGCGCTGGCGCTGCCGACCGCCGAAGCCGCGACGCTGGCGCTGCGCACGCAGCAGCTGATCGCGCACGAAAGCGGCGTCACGAATGTCGTCGATCCGCTCGGGGGATCGTGGTTCCTCGAACGGCTGACCCTCGACATGGAGCGCGGCGCCTACGAGTACTTCTCGACGATCGATCGCATGGGCGGAATGGTCGAGGCGATCGAGCAGGGCTACCCGCAGCGCGAGATCGCCGAGGCGTCGTACAAGTTCCAGCAGGCGGTCGAGAAGCGCGAGAAGATCATCGTCGGGGTCAACGATTACGTCCAGGAAGACGAGCCCCCCTTCCCGATCCTGTATATCGACGACACAACGGCCGAAAGACAGCTTGCCCGCCTCGCCGACTTGAAGCGGACGCGCGACAACGATGCGGTCCGGCGCTCGCTGGACGCACTTCGGGACAGCGCCCGCGGGCCGGGGAACACGATGTCTCCGCTCCTCGACTGTGTCCGGGCGTATGCCACGGTCGGGGAGATGTGCGATGCGCTCCGCGAGGTCTGGGGCGAGTACGAAGAGGAGCCGCTAATCTAGGCGGCTGGCAGCCGGAAGCTGGAAGCTGGAAGCTTTGTTTATGCCCAAAATCCGTGTCGTCATCGCCAAGCCCGGGCTCGATGGCCACGATCGTGGCGCGAAAGTGATTGCCCGTGCGCTGCGCGATGCG
>Ga0070670_100004658_pt1 | contig 11508 bp, 9 predicted proteins | sample KBSS63metaG_FD_64665 | JGI IMG/M metagenome (GOLD analysis project Ga0070670, IMG submission 64665) | Switchgrass rhizosphere microbial communities from Kellogg Biological Station, Michigan, USA - KBS S6-3 metaG | ecosystem: Host-associated > Plants > Roots > Rhizosphere > Soil ... | reverse complement strand
CGCCGGAGTGCGAGCGCAATCACCACCAGCATGATGAAGAACGCCGGAATCATGATCAGTATGTAAGTCAAAACAAAAGCGCCGCCGCCAAAAAGAACCCCCGACCCATTCCAAATGCTGTGCATCGAAATTGCCGCCAACAATCCCAGGGGCGGCGCGATCAGTTTGACTGCGGTACTTCGGGATTGTCGCGCCAGCCCGAGACCGATGCCGGTGAAACTGGTAAACATCGGGTGAGAGAAGGGTGCCAGCGCGCCGCGGAGAATAAAGACTAACGTCAGCGTGCCGCCTCCGCCTTCCATCATCGCGCGGCCGTAGTACTGAATGTTTTCAGTCATCGCAAAGCCGAGGCCGGCCATGGCTGCGTAAACGATGCCGTCGATGACGCCGTCAAACTCGTCCTTTTTCCAAAAGAAGAAGATGAGCAGGATTAAAGCCTTGGAACTCTCTTCGACTATCGGCGCCGAGATCACTGCCCCAAACGTTCTGCCGGCGCGCATGCTGTTAGTGAGCACGGTCACCGCCACGCCGCTTACGGTATTGAGCAGGAAGGCGAAGAAAACCGCGACCAGCGCGCCCCAAAAAAATGCGGTCGCCAGCATCCAGAATGGCTCGGCTTCGTAGCGATCGATCCAGAGCACCAGCAGGAGATAAAAGGGAACTGGAAGCGTGGCTGAGACTAAACCTACCAACAACGCGACTGGCCCAGTCTCGACGCCGATGAGCAGCAGCACGATCAACCCGAGCAGCAATGCCACGAGGCCCGCGAGAATAGCGCCGGTGATTTTGAAAGCGGTGAGTGTGCCGGACGTCTTCATCGGCACGCGCGGCGGAAAGGCGTTTGGAGGATTATTCATCATTGGAATTAACTCAGACAGCTATCCAGGATTGGGAAACTTTAGTTTGAGAGAAGAACACTCTCATGGCCGTGGCTTTCGGGCAGAGTATATACAGAGAAGAGGTTTTTGATTAGTGAAAACTGGCCCGGTGGAAACGGTCAGTGAGGAAGGCGCTTGCCCTCGCCCTTTCTGTAAAGGTTACTCATGTGCAAGCAGAGCGGGGGCAGGCCCGCCTTCCTAACCCTGAGACTGTTGACTAGCGTGTTGCCTCCACACTATGAGCCTTTCAATGATTGGTGATCGTCGACCTTGTTCTCCAAAGTCAAAGCAACTTTAGCGGACTTTGGACGTTGGACCTTGGACTTGTTCTTTAGCGCGCGCAGGTTTGGGCACGGCCGCCGTCGATCGAGTAAGTCGCGCCGGTTATCCATGACGCGCGATCAGACGCCAGAAAATAAATTAGCTCCGCAACCTCGCCGGCTTGCCCAACCCGACCGAGCGGATGAGTTGTTTTCGAATGTTCCAAAAACGCGTCGTACTGCTCCTCCGTCATTCCGCCGCGCTTATGAATTTCCGTAATTACTACTCCGGGGTTGACCGCATTCACGCGCACCCCCCGCGCCGCCAGTTCGAGGGCGGCGCAACGCGTTAGTTGATCGAGTCCGGCCTTGGAAACACAGTAGGCAAGCACGCCGGGAAAAGCGCGCAAGCCGGTAACACTCGAAACGTTGACGACGTTCCCACGACGCTCGCTAAGACTGGCCAGCGCTCCCTGCATCAATCGAAAGGGCGCGCGGAGATTGATTTCAAGCATCGCATCCCACGCCTCGATCGAGGTGGTTTCGATCGTGCCCGAGGAAATGTGACCGGCCGCGTTGACCAGGACATCGATGCCGCCAAAGCGCTCAATCACTTTTCCAACCACTTTGCTCGGCTCGTTTTCGCCTGCCAAATCAGCAGCTATCGTCAAACACTCGGCACCTTCGCGCCCGAGCTGGCTTTGTAGTTCACGCAGGGCTGCCTCGTCTCGTCCAACCGCGGCAACGTTGGCGCCGCCCTGGGCAAAACGCAGCGCCGTGGCCTTGCCAATTCCCGACGTGGCGCCGGTGACGAACAATGTCTTGTTTGCAAACTCTAGTTCCATGAAGCCTCTCCTTGCTGCGCGATATCCGAGCAGTGTCAAATTTTGTAAAAGCAAACTGTTAGTTTGCGATGGTGAACGCCATTCAACGTGGACGCAAACTAACAGTTTGCTTTCCGCGGGGTCAGCGCATCATATATTGACAGCAGAATAGTAAAAAGCTGACTATTGGTCAGTGGCTAACAACTCAACGCAAGATTTTTTCCCGAGAACCGCTCGCTCGCACGTGCGTGGATCGAGCGACGCCGCGCGCCGCCGAGCCTCGCGCGCGCGCATGCCGTCCAGCGTCGGGTATCTTTTGGCTGCGTTCGTCGCCGCGATAGCGTTGTTTTTTGGATTATGGTGGACACTCGTTAGCGGCGGCGACGAAGCTCCCTGGATTCCGGCGGGTCTGGCTGCGAGTGTAGTCTTGTTAGTTGCACTTTCCGCCCGTGAGGTCGTGATGCGTCGCGCCTGGACGCGTTATTTGCTCGATCAGGGCAGCGACAATTCAATGCACGCGAGCGGCGAGCATAAACGTCCGGCAGTTAAAAGCAGTTCGAGTTCGCTGCTCTCCGCTGCGTGGCGTCAGATTCAGAAACAGGGCGCAGACGCAGACGCCGGATCGAATCCCGAACCTCACTTCGACGTGTTTCATCTCTGCCAGGATTATCTGGCCAGCTCTGAAGAAGCTTTGCGATCCAACAGCCTATCGGCCGACAAAAGGAATTCGCTGCGGGCCGCACAGGAGCGAGTTCGCTCGCTGCAGAAGCATCACCTGTTGACCTGGGCCAGAGACTCGTCGCGTTCGCTGACTTACGAGGCACAACAGCGGGCGCGAACGTCGGAACGCATCGAAACTGCCAATCGCGCGCTGCATTGCCTTGAATCGGCCCTGCAGTTTTATCCCCAGGAGACTGAGTTGCAGGAGTCGAGCCTGGCGATTCGCGAGTTCATCGCCTCAGTCAAAGTGGCCCACTGGATTGAGCTGGCCGAACGTTCGGCTTTCAAGGGCCATTACCGACGCGCCATCGATCGTTACAAGGATGCTTTGTTCTACATTGACCGGGGCGAGATGAAAGAAGAAATCAAAGCGGCTAGCATGGATCGAATCAGCCGCGAGATAGAGTTATTGCAGACGCGTCTCCGCTCTCAAAAGAATGGCAAATCCGAGAACGGCAACACGAGCAAAGAATCGTAAGGAAGGTTAGCTGGATGATTTCCCAAAGGTGCCCGAAGTGTCGTAGTTCTCGAATTCGGAAGGGGTATAAGCCGACGCCGCTGCTCTTCCGCCTGGTTGGCATACACTACCTTTTATGCAATCATTGCAACCTGCTTTTCACAGGTTTCGCCGTACCGGGGACAGTGGGAAGGTCCAGCAGGAAACCCGTCCCGCGCTCAGGTGCGGATGGGCTGAAGTCGCAGGGCACAAATTTACGAGACTCAGGCGTCAAATAGAGCCTGATTTTCTGGCGCGAAGGCATCGATCCCCTCCGCTCTGACATCTTTGAGAGGTCGATAACGCTTCGCAGCTCCGAGGTTTTTATGAAGAAGTATTCAGCATTAGCCGCACTTGCCGTCAGCTTGATTTTCCCAGGTCTGGTCCGAACGCAGGACACACAAAGCGCTCCCAGTCAGGACGTGCCGCATGTCTCAACGCCGTCGGATAACAGCGTAGACACCCAGGGAATACGAAACTATCTGCTCGGACCCGGCGACACTCTGGATGTCAGAGTTTTTGGTCAGTCTGATCTGAACGCCGTGGTCGAGGTCGATAGCGACGGCAACATCAGCTCGTTGCCATTTTTAGAAGCACCGATTTCCGCCAAATGCCGCACTGACAAGGAAATTCAAAAAGACATCATCAAGGCCTACAGCAAATACATTAAGAATCCGCAGGTGAGCGTGCGGATCGCAGAACGCAAGAGCCGGCAGCCGGCCACGGTGTTTGGCGCTGTCAGACAACCGACGCGCGTGCAGATGCAGCGTAAAGTCCGGCTCAACGAGTTGATGGTTGTCTCTGGCGGTTTCACGGATCGCGCGTCCGGAACAATTCAGATTTTCCACACCGAACCGTTGATGTGTCCGCAACCAGGCGAGGAAGCTTTCGCTGCGCCGATCGACGACAGCAAGGCCCCGTTTGAGATTGTAAAAATCTCAGAACTAAGAAGCGGTAAAGGCCAGGCGAACCCAGTGGTCCGTCCGGGCGACATCGTGCTGGTAACGGAAGCGGAGCCGGTCTACATAACGGGAAGCGTGGTTGCTCCCCAGGGGATTTTCCTTCGCGACCAGTTGACGCTCAGCCGAGCCTTGGCGATGGTGGGCGGCGTTAGGAAAGAAGCGAAGGCGAGCGACATTCGCATCTACCGGCAAAAGCCCGGGGCGACGAACCAGGAAATGATTACCGTCGATTACGCGGCCATCAAGAAAAATCAGAAGCCTGACTTTTTCCTGCAGGCGTTCGATATCATCGAAGTTCCGGAAGCCGGAATGTTTTCCAAGACCCGCTTTGTTCCAACACTGATGGGCGCCGTGTCGGGAAGCCTCGGAAGTATGTTCACCACTGGCGGCAATCAGATCGCCAACCGCGTTATCTATTGATCGCGTTCAAATTTAGATTCGCAGCGGGCCGGGCAAACAGTGGCCGGCTCGCTCGTTTTTAGGAGTTAAGCATGAAACGTAAGAACGCTGCCGACGATCGTCGCCGCAGAAAGTTAATAACAATTCTTTGGGTCGCCGGGCTCGCGCTCGGCACCATCATCTTGCTTTACAAGGAACAGACCGCATTGCTTTACATCCTGGCGACAGTTGGCGTGACGGTGCTGCTGGTGATGGTGGCGATGGCCGACCTTACGCCCGCTGCCAAGCTCACCACCGACTCGAATCGCTCAGAAGATTCTGCTGCAATCGGCAGCGGCATCAGCTCAACCTTCGGAACCAAGCGCTCATAACTAGCACCACTTCCAGGCTTGGCTGCACCTCACCAGCCGAGTAGTCAAACCAGAAATTCCTCAGCATTTATAACTAACTTTTATCGCATTCATAAGCAGAAGGGTCGTTGAAAGTTCGATTCGGCCTGTTGCATAATCCGCCTGCGCTCACCGCCCGGTGGGCGTAGTGGTCGCGTGGGGTGAGGACACGTGGCCTTAGGGTGGGGGCTGTGGGAGGCCCCCGCCCGCTTTTGTTTTTGCGGGCGAAGAACTCGGCGTCGAAATTGTTGAAGTCTCTGTGCGTCCTCTGTGTCTCTGTGGTGAATATTTTCCGGGTACTCCCACCACAAAGACACAGAGACCACAAAGGTGGCACAAAGAAAAGCAAGAATTAGGTCACTTCAAAGGCTCACAATCTGCTTGACGCAGGATCGTATCAGCGTAGAATTCCCCCCAGACAAAAACACAACCAAAGGATTCGGAACTAATTGTGGGCCAGCGGGCCTGGCCATCAGATGCCTCTACTCGATCGAACAAGGCGAAAGTTTAAGCTGTGGTTATACAAGGGCGGTAGGCAGTCAGCCTCCAACGACGACCGCCCCGGCGCTCACAAGCAACATCCCTGGTGGAAGGTGATGTGCTTGACCGGCGTCGATTATTTTTCAACCCTCGGTTACCAGCCGGGCATCGCCTTCCTCGCGGCCGGCGCGCTCTCACCAATTGCCACCCTCATCCTCGTCCTGCTCACGCTATTCGGCGCTCTACCAATCTACAGTCGAGTTGCAGAGGAAAGTCCCCACGGCGAAGGTTCGATTTCGATGCTCGAGCATTTGCTGTCGCGCTGGAAGGGCAAGCTGTTTGTACTCGTGCTGCTGGGCTTTGTCGCCACCGATTTTATTATCACTATTACACTCTCGGCCGCCGACGCCACTGCGCACATCATCGAGAATCCGTTTACGCCTGCGCTCTTCAAACATCAGGTCGGAGTTACCCTCGTGCTCGTCGCGTTGCTGGGCGGAATCTTTTTGAAAGGATTCAAAGAGGCGATCGGAATCGCGGTGATACTCGTAGGTTGTTATCTGCTTCTGAACGTAGTCGTCGTTGGCTACGGCTTGTTTCAGGTGGTTACGCATCCACATTATTTTCCGCAGTGGAAAGTAATGCTGGTCCAGCATCCGCGCGTTCACGGAAACATGTGGCTTATCGTCGGCATCTCGCTGATCCTGTTTCCCAAACTCGCGCTGGGCCTCTCGGGCTTTGAAACCGGCGTTGCCGTCATGCCGCTGGTTAAAGGCGACGCTGATCTAACCGAAGCTGATTGGGAAGACATTCACACAACCAGGACCGGTCGAGCTCCCGAAGAACACACACGCCACCTGCTCGCCGCCCGCGTCAAGAATACGCGCCTGCTGCTCCGAACGGCGGCCCTCATCATGAGTGTGTTTCTGATAACCAGCAGCCTGGTCACGACCTTGCTAATACCGGCGGAGAAGTTCCAGGTTGGTGGCGAGGCAAACGGCCGCGCGCTGGCATACCTGGCCCACCATTTCTTTGGCGATCTTTTCGGCACCGCCTACGACCTGAGCACCATCGCCATCCTCTGGTTTGCCGGAGCGTCAGCGATGGCCGGCTTGCTCAACATTGTGCCGCGATACTTGCCGCGATATGGAATGGCGCCGCAGTGGGCGCAGGCGACGCGTCCCCTTGCTCTTGTCTTCACCCTAATCGCGATCGCCGTAACCCTGATTTTTAATGCCGATGTCGATGCGCAAGGCGGCGCGTACGCCACCGGCGTGTTGGTGTTGATGACTTCGGCGGCCATCGCCGTCACGCTCGCCATACGGCGACGCCAACAAAATTGGATACCGTTCTTCCTCATCGCGATCGTGTTTGCTTATACAACTATTCAAAATATTCACGAGCGTCCTGAAGGAATCAAGATTGCTTCGTTCTTCATCCTGGCAATTGTGGTGGCCTCGTTGTTCTCGAGAGTGTGGCGTTCGACTGAACTGCGGGTGGAACGCATTGAGCTTGACGACCAGGCGCGCGAATTTGTGCGCAAAGCTGCGGCCGGCACGGTTCGAATAATCGCCAATCGTCTCGACACGGGTGACGCGCTTGAGTACGAAATCAAGGAAAGGGAGAAGCGCACCGACAACCACATTCCGGCGAATGAGCCGATCCTCTTTTTCGAAGTAACTCCGGGTGATGCTTCAGAGTTTTCCGGCGTGTTGCGAATTTGCGGCGAGAAGGTCGATGGCTATCGGGTGTTGCGAACCGTCTCTCCGGCGGTGCCGAATGCCATCGCCGCCTTTTTACTTTACCTGCGCAACGAAACCGGCAAGTTGCCTCACGTCTATTTTGGTTGGAGCGAAGGCAATCCGTTGTCTTACCTGATGAAGTACATTGCGTTCGGCGAAGGCGATACAGCGCCAGTGACGCATGAAGTCTTGCGCCAGGCGGAGAAGGATCCCGAGCGGCGGCCGATTGTGCATGTTGGCGGCTAGGTGAGAGCGAAGGGCGAAGAGCAAAGAGCAGAGGGCAAAAGGTCGATTCAAGTATTAAGTGCAACTCTGAGAATGTGCCTTCGCTCTTGCGGAGCGAGATGTTCATAGTGAGAGGGCCCGTTATTAGTCCTCGCTCCGTTAGGAGCGACATATCCGGCGAGTTCCAAAACATTGCGCTCCTCCGGAGCGCAGAACGTCGGGAGAAAATGGGACTATAAACATCTCGCTCCTCTGGGAGCGAAAACAGTTATCGGTGTTGCACTTCGAAGTTGAAAAGAGGACAGGGCAAGCCCGCCTTCCGGACCCCGAGACCCCGGCCCTTTGCTCTTTGTTCTTGCCCAATAGCCTTACAATTCAAACTGTGTGGAAAGCGCTCGCCAGTAAAAAACTGCTGGGATACTTCGTTGCGGTAGTCGTAATCGCAGCCGCGACTGCGGTCCTCAAAGTCTTCGGCGGTCACATCAATCCAACGACGGTCGCTCTCGCGTTGCTGTTGCTGGTGCTTTTTGTCGCCACCGCCTGGGGACCCAAACCCGCGGTGCTCGCCTCCATCCTTGGTGTAGTCTGCTTCAACTTCTTTTTTCTTCCGCCCGTCGGGACATTTACCATCGCTGATCCTGAGGACTGGGTGGCCCTCTTTGCATTTCTCATCACCGCCATCACCGTGGGCCAGCTTTCGTCGCACGCTAAAAGACGGGCCGAGGAAGCCAATGAGGCGCGGCAAGAAATCGAGCGGCTTTATCACGAACTGCAAGACACTTTCGAGCGTTCGAGCCAGGCGAAGGCACTCAAGCAAAGCGAGCGCTTGAAATCCGCGCTGCTGGATGCGGTGACGCACGACCTGCGCACGCCGCTTACTTCCATCAAGGCTTCCGTTACCATGTTGCTGGACGATCAGCTTGCCGTTTCGAGTGGCGCAGCGGGTGAGCGATTGGGCGAAGATGGTCGGCAGGAAATGCTGGACGTGATTAACGAGGAAGCCGACCGGCTTGATCGCTTCATCGGCAGTTTGATGGAACTGGCGCGGATCGAAGCAGGAGAAATGCAACTGCGACGGCAACCCACTCCGCTCAACGAAATAATTCTGGCAGCCATGAAACGAGCCGAGCCGCGCACGCGAGACCACCGCATTGAACTTTGGCTCGACGATGAACTGCCCGCGGTCAATGTTGACGAACCGGCCCTTGTGGAAGCTATCTACGTGCTGGTTGATAACGCCGCCAAATATTCCGAGCCGGGATCAACTATCAAGGTAAGCGCCAAATCAGAGCCGGGCGATGAAGGCAGTGCGCGTGTGGTGGTTGAAGACGAAGGAAAGGGCATTCCGCTCGAGTTGCGCGAGCGCGTCTTCGACAAGTTCTTTCGAGCGATGCGCGATGGAGATCAAGGCCAGCCTTCGGGAACCGGTATGGGCCTGGCGATCGCGCAAGGCATTATCGAAGCACACGGCGGACGCCTCTGGATTGAAGACGGAAGCGAAGGACGCGGGACAAAGTTCGTCGTCTCGCTGCCGACAAAATGACCAGGAAGCATGGCTGATAAGCAACGCATACTTATCGTGGACGACGAGCGACAGATCACGCGCGTGCTGAGTCGCGGACTGACAACCAAGGGGTATGACGTTCATGTGGCCGCGGACGGCGAGGCCGCGCTGCAGACTTTCAGCGATTGGCACCCGGATCTGATTGTTACTGATCTATCCATGCCAAACATGAATGGGCTCGAGCTTTGCCGCCGGCTGCGCGCCTTTTCGGAAGTTCCCATCATTGTCCTGTCTGTGAAAGGCGAAGAACGCGCGAAGGTAGAAGCGCTCGATGCCGGGGCTGATGATTATGTGACGAAGCCATTCGGCATTGACGAGTTGCTCGCTCGCATACGCGCGAACCTGCGACGCACCTCGGGCCAGTCAGACATCGCGAAAAATGTTTTGGCAGAAGGTGACTTCAGAATTCAACTTGATGAACGCAAGCTGACTGTTAAAGACCGAGACGTGCACCTGACTCCCAAGGAATACGATCTGATGGTGTATCTGCTACGCCACCCGGGCAAGGTGCTAACACACCACGCATTGCTTGGAGCGGTCTGGGGTGGGGATTACACCGGACAGACCGAGTACCTGCGCGTGTTCATTGGCCAGCTCAGAAAAAAGATCGAGACAGATTCCGCGAACCCGAAGTACATCCTCACTGAACCGTGGATTGGGTATCGGTTTGTGAGCGGTGAGCAGTGAGCAGTGAGCACTAGGCAGAAAGCAGAAAGCAGAAGGCAGAAGGCAGAAGGCAGAAGGCAGAAGGCAGTGAATGCTTTCTACGTACCGCCTTCTGCTTACTGCTCACTGCTCACTGCTTACCTTCGCGTGCCTTCCTTTACTGGGACCGCGGGCGTCTCGCCCGCCTCAAGCATCGGGTTCACTCACTATTAGAAAGACCCTTCAATTTGAACTGAGTGGCATTCCGCGCGGGCGGGCGAGACGCCCGCGGTCCCAGTAGTTAGGGGCATGCGTCGTCGCAGTTTCGGTCTTCTGCCTTCCGCTTTCTGCCTACTGCCACTGCCTTCTGCTCACTGCTCACTGCTCACCTCTTTACGATCTCTTTATAAACCCCTTACTCCATCCTTATGCGATCCCTCGTAGGTTCTTTGTATGAACAAACAAGGAACCAAATTCACCCCCTGGACCTGGAAAGCAACGGGCGCCGCGTGCAGCTTTAGCGGCGGGATACTCGCCGCCTTGATCGGCAGCGTTTTGACCGCAAGCACCTGGATATTAGGCGCCGCAGCGCATCCGTGGGTCCGCGGCCTCGGCACAGTTTTCCTGATTCTAACCATTCCCTTGCTAATCCTCGCGGGCTACTGCATGGATTGGATGGAGCGCGACCGCAAGAAATCCGACGTTGCCGAGTCAATCAACCGGGAACGACGAAGGATCTTGCATTGAGCAATACCGGCGACGTGACGACGCGGATAGGCAACGGCAGGACTAAGGTGGTAGTTGCCACCTCGGTCATGTTGTCGTTCATCTCCTTTTGGCGTGCCGCAGCCATCGTCCTGAATGACCTGGGCTCGTCAGCCTACTACGTTGGCGGAATTGCCGAGCAAGCGGTTGGACGTGCCGCTCCCTGGTTCATCCTCGGAGTGATGCTTTTCTCTTACGCGGTGCGCGCCGTCTACGTTGAATCGTGCGCCATGTTCACGCGCGGCGGCGTCTATCGCGTCGTCAAGGAAGCGATGGGAGGGACGCTTGCGAAGCTGTCAGTCTCGGCGTTGATGTTTGACTACATTTTGACCGGGCCGATCTCAGGCGTCTCCGCCGGTCAGTACATCGTCGGCCTCGTGGCCCAAACCGTTACTTACTTCGGCCATCCCTGGGTCCCCGAGAAAAGCACGATCAATCTGCTGGCAGCGGGAATCGCCGTGGTGGTTACCGTTTATTTTTGGTGGCGCAACACCAGGGGGATCCACGAATCATCCGACGATGCCTTGAAGATCATGTACGTCACCACAGTGATGGTGGTCTTACTAATTCTTTGGAGTGGTCTAACAATTCTGACGAAGCCGGAGACGAGGCGACTCCCGCCCGCGCCTGTTCCGCATAGTCTGGCCTTCAACCGCGACGCAGTAGGTTGGATGCCGAAAATTGCTCCAGGCGCATTGCAGGAGCTGCCTTTGGAGTCACCACCAGCCGACTCTGCTAATCAGGCGGCGCCAGAACCACGCTATGGCCTTATTCCCAACGCCGGAGCCCTCCTCGGCTTGATCGGCATCCTGATCGCCTTCGGCCATTCTTTCCTCGCCATGTCGGGCGAAGAGTCGCTCGCCCAGGTCAATCGTGAACTCGAGTTTCCCAAGCATCGGAATTTGATGAAGGCGGGGATGGTTATTTTTCTCTATTCGATGCTGTTCACCTCGCTCGTCTCCTTCTTTGCCTACGCGATCATTCCAGACAGTATTCGGCCGCATTACTTCGACAACATGATCAGCGGCATTTCCATGAATCTCGCCGGTCCGCTGCCGCTCAAACTAGTCTTTCAGGCCTTCATCGTGGTAGTTGGGTTCCTGATGCTTGCCGGCGCGGTTAACACAGCAATCATCGGCTCCAACGGCGTGCTCAATCG
>Ga0070670_100004657_pt1 | contig 11510 bp, 6 predicted proteins | sample KBSS63metaG_FD_64665 | JGI IMG/M metagenome (GOLD analysis project Ga0070670, IMG submission 64665) | Switchgrass rhizosphere microbial communities from Kellogg Biological Station, Michigan, USA - KBS S6-3 metaG | ecosystem: Host-associated > Plants > Roots > Rhizosphere > Soil ... | reverse complement strand
CTTGTTGAAATAGGGAATGTACTGCTGGAACTCGTACTCGGTCTGGCGAAAGGCAAATGTCCTGCGATCGATGTCCCAGTATTCGCGATAGCGCATCCCGAGCACGCCGCCGCTCCGTGGTCCCGTTTTCGAGTCTCGATAGTCGAAGTCCACGAACGCGCCGATGCGCGTGAACTGGGTGTCCTCGTTGAACCCCGGAATCTGGTCGGGGGGAAAGAGCTCGTCGATCGGCGTGAAGTCGTCATGGCCGCGACTGCTGTCGGCGTGCAGATACCCCGTCGTGAAGCCGACGTCCAGGTGTCGCAGCGCCTTATAGGAAGCATCGACGTCGGTGGTCAGGTCGTCATACGAAAAACTGGTGTGGTTTTCCTTGGGACTGGTGTTTCCGAGCCCGTAGAAATCGATGTCAGGGGAGCTCTCGTACTTTGTGTACCACCTCACCGCGGTTCGTTCGGTCTTGAGGCCCTGGAAATCGAGATTGAAGTCGAACAGATAGGCGCGCTGCAACGTTGCTCGCCCAGTGGCGCGATAGCCAAGGCGCTCGGCCCAGAGATCGGAGCGCCGGTATCCCATACCCGCGGTGAACCCCTGGCCCGATCGCATGCCACCCAGCACGATTTGCGGTCCATTGGCGCCCTTGCCCGAATCGAGTCCTTCGCGGAACCCACGCTCAACCAGCCGATTGGCCCTGTCGACTATTGGTGACGTGCGTTCGGGCCAGAGTTCGGCGACCTTGTCGTTTCTTTCCGCCGCAATGGTCTCTTCGCGGGTGGTCGGGCCCGTCGCTGGCTGCTGCTGGGCCAGGGAAGGGACGGGGACGGCGACGAGCACTAATGTGATGAGCGCGCTTCGGAACATGCGTGGATCGCCCGCGGAACGAGCAGTGCGTATTCCATCACAAAACACGCCGCTGACGGGAAGACAGTGAGCGAGGTTGACTAAACGTTGACTGCGGACCACACTCCGCGGGCGTATGAGACGACTTGGCGGCGCCTGTGCGGCTCTCCTCCTGTCCGCGTTCGCCCCGACGTGGGCGCAGTCTGTCTATCCCACGGGTACGACGATCTATCAGCCGGATCGAGCATGGAACGGATATACGGTGCTGTCGCCGCTCGGGACGCAAGCCGTGCTCGTCATCGACATGAACGGAAACGTCGTCAAGCGCTGGGAGGACTTCAACAACTCCGCGGGCGGTCCGGCGCGCGTGTTGCCGGGCGGCGTCGTTATCGCAGCGAGCGGCGCGCGTCCTCCGCACCAGGAATCCACGGAGCTGATCCAACGCGACTTCGACGGCAAGGTGACCTGGCAGTTCTCGCGCAACGAGCAGATCACCACGCGCGAGGGCAGCACGATCTGGTCGGTGCGCCAGCACCACGACTGGCAGCGGGAGAGTTTTCCAGCCGGCTACTACTCGCCTGAAACGACGCCTGCCGTCGAAGGCGGCAACACCCTGATTCTGACCCACGCCGACCGCAAGCAACCCCGGGTCGCAGATGGCGTGCTCGAAGATGACCGCCTCATCGAGGTGTCGTGGAAGGGTGACATCGTGTGGGAGTGGGTCGCGAGCGATCACATCGACGAACTTGGTTTCGCCGACGATGCGCGCAAGGCCATCAAGGCTGCGTCGGGCGTCAACGCCGCCAGAGGCACGTTCGATTGGCTGCACGTCAACTCGGCGACATATGTCGGTCCGAACCGGTGGTTCGATCAAGGCGACACGCGATTCGCACCCAATAACGTCATCATCAGCAGTCGTGAAGCGAGTCTCCTTGCGATTGTCGGTCGCGATGGCTCAATTGTCTGGAGACTCGGTCCGGACTTCAGCGCCTCGAAGGAGCTCCTGGCGATTCGGCAGATCATCGGTCAGCATCACGCGCACTTCATCCCGAAGGGACTGCCCGGGGCCGGGAACCTGATGGTGTTCGACAACGGCGGCGCGAGCGGCTACGGCTTCGCCAATCCCATCGCCCCTGATGGCAGGGGCGCGTTTGTGCGCCCGACCTCGCGCGTCCTCGAAATCAATCCAGTGACGCTGGAACTGGTCTGGTCTTACACGAACCCCAGGTTCTTCAGCACGAACATCAGCGGCGCGCAGCGACTGCCGAACGGCAACACGCTCATCACCGCTGGTGCCGGCGGCCGCATGTTCGAAGTCACGAAAGAGGGCGCCATCGTGTGGGAATACATGTATCCGACGTTCAGCGGCGCCAATGCGTCGAACGCGGTGTACCGCGCCTACCGTATTCCATACGGGTGGATTCCACAGCTGACCCCGCCGACAGAGAGGCGTGTCACGCCGCCCGTCCCTGGTGAGTTCAGGGTACCTTGATCGGTCCGATCATCACGATCTCGCCCCCCTGAGTGGAGGAGCCTTCTCGAACCCATGTGAACCGCATCACGTTGGCGTTTGGGGTTCTCGAGATCGTTCCTGACATCACGTTGCGTTGGACGCCTTCCCGGCCGGCGTCTGGCGGCGTGTCGATATGGTTGATGTAGAACGTGATCGTGTCGCCGTCGATCCGGCCCTCGTCGATCATTGTCACGACCGCGGGTGTGCACGGCCCGCACACGAGTCCCCAGACCCGGTTGTCGTTGACCTTGAGGATCCAGTTCTGCTGAGCTGTGCGTCCAACCGACACCCAGCGTCCCTCGATGGGAGGCGATGCGGCGGGTTGGGAGCTTGCGGGTGCCGGCGGTAACGGCACGGGACTCAACTCGAAGTTCTCTACCACGCGCATGAGCGACGCCGACGTGATGGCGGCGGCAGGGTCTGCCTCCGGCCGCGCCGCCAGCTTCAGCCGATTACGTGCAGTCGATGCGTCGACACGTTCGCGATAGGGACCGTAGCGCGGAAACGCCGGTCCGCCCGTGTCGTAGCGAATAAAGAAGACGGCCCGATCGGCCGCAAGGATCCGGCCGTCTTCGATCCTGAACACACTGGCGGGATCGTCGCAGGGGCCGCACACGATACCCGTGATGCGATCCCCCGACACCTTGAAGATGTAAACGCGTGCGTCAGGCCCATCGCCAGCCGTCCACGTCCCCGACAGGAGATCGGCTGCCTGAACGCCAGACGCCCAGCACACAATGCACGCGGCGCAGAACGCGACCACCTTCATGGATGCCTCCGAAGTGTATTCGCCTGAAGCGCCCGGTGCGCCGGTTTATTTGGCCGGAGCCGGTGGTGCAATCGTCGCCGGGTCCCAGTGCTCGTCGGCCTTGCCGTCAACGAACCGCCAGGTATCGAACCACGTGGTGAAGTACTCCGCGCCGGGCTTCCGCGGATCCGGATACTTACGCGGCATCATCACGGTGACGTAGTTGTCGTCGGCCATGACCGCGACGACTTCCGTTGTCAGCTTGTCGCACTTGTCGGTCCGTTTGACCTTCAGCACCTGCGTGAAGAACGCGATGACGCCGTCGAGGCCGGACGCTGCGTTCGGGTTGTGCTGGTGATACGCCTTCGTCAGCCACTCACCGGCGCGATCCCACTGGCCGCACTGCAGCAGTTCGCGCATGATGTGCAACGCTGCCTGCTTGTTCTTGTTGAGCGCCGGATCTGAATCCTTGAACAACGATTCCGGGTCCTTCACCCCGACCACCGGCTCCTGTGCGTAGAGCCCGGAACTGGCTGACAGGGCCAGCACGATCACGACAATCGCTCGCATCTTCATTCGAGTACTCCCATTGGGTTGAGTATTCAGAACGGACATGATCGGCGCGACGCGGTGTGCGAGTCAATCAGGGCTCCGTTCACGATCGATTCCGCCGCTTCGTATCGCCGATCGCATAACATGCGGCGTGTTCCCGACCGGCGGACGGCACCGGGCGGGCCCGCAACCCGTTCATGACCAACGTCATCACCTGGCTCGAGGCGATCGTCGAGAGCATCCCGCTTCCCCTGCTGGAAGTCTGGGGTCGATTCAGCTATCTCGTCGGATTCCTTCTGGCCGTCTGCGCCTTTGGCGGCTTCACGTTTCGAATGGGCGACCGGTGGGGATTCGGCCGGGAGCGCCAGACGTGGGACCTCAAGGCGTTCCTGAGCCTGCCGCTGACTTTCGTACTGATCATCGCGAGCGGCTACCTGGGATCGTTCATCGTGTTGGTGCCGGGGGCACAGACATTCGAGTCGCTCAAGGATCTGGTCGTTCTGCTCGCCATCGTGCTCCTCGGGTATCCCGCTCTGATCGCAGTCCCCCCCGCCTACATGCTCTCAGACCTCATCGAGGGAGTTCCGCCGGACTTCGTTCTGAACTGGGCGGAGGGCTACTTCTTCTGGACGGCCTTCGTGTGGATGGCCTATCAGCTGATCGGCCGGAATCCGGATTTCCGCCGCGCCCGCACGTGGCGACGTTACAGCTTGTTCGTCGCCCTCATCATGCTGTTCGACCCCGTGATGTGGGGGTTCATCTGTTCCGGTCAATTTTCTTCCGCCATCTCCTACAGGAACATCTCATCGGCCCTCTTCTTCACATTGAGCGTCACGTGGTTCCTGGCGCCGGCAGCGTTCCTGGTCGCCTTGCCGCTCGCCAGGCGCTTTGGATGGTTCTGGGCAGAAATTCCAAGGCGTGTCAGAGAGCGCGCGCTCCGGAGTCGCGACTGGATCTGGGAAGCGGGCCGAGGTCAGATGCCGACACCGGCGGGCGCGACGCACGAGGGGCTGCCGATCCTGATCTTCGTTTTCACACCCTTTATCGCGCTCGTGCTCGTGATGGTTGGCGCCACGGCGATTGTTGCGCTTCGGAGCGCCGACGATGACGCGGCGAGGCTGGCGACGCGGCTTCATCAGGAAGCGACGGCGAACATCCGCATGCGTCTCGACAGCTACCTGGAACGGTCGGCGGCGCCGTTGGACGCCGCGCGCAAAGAGGGTCTCGTCTCGTTGCTGCGAAGCCAGGCGGCGGGCTCGGATGGTCGAGCCTTCATCCTGGACAACACGGGCGCGATGATTGCGTCGTCTGCGCCCGACCGAGACCCGGTGGTGGAGAGCGCGGTGGCGGGTCTGGCACAGCAGCCCGGCCTGTCTGGTTTGCCCGACGCAGCGACGCAGTTTCGATTCGACCACGTGACGGCGAAGCCGCCCTCGCGTGAGACGTGGCTCACGTACGCGACGACCTATCGTGACGACAGCGTGGGCCGTCACTGGATTCTGGTGACGGCGATGCCGGAAGCCTACTACCTGGCTGGTGTGCGCGCGGGGAGCAGTCGCACGGCGATGGTGTTCGCGCTGACGCTGGTCCTCTCACTCGTGCTGGCCGCGGCGCTCGCATCGATGGTGACCGCGCCGATTCGCCGCATCGCGCGCGTGACGCACAATATGGCGCGCGGGGATCTCAACGCGCGAGTACCGGGCAGTCGGCTCGAAGAGTTGGGCGACCTCTCGCAGTCGTTCAATGACATGGCGACCCGGTTGAAAACCTCGTTCGATGATCTCGTCGGCGAAGTCGAAACACGGAAACACCGGGAGCGCGATCTCGAGGCGAGCGAAGGCCGGCTGCGCGAGAGCGAAGACCGACTGCAGATCGCGATCGATGCAGCGGGACTTGGCATCTGGGACTGGGACGTGCAGCGGGATCGGCTGGTGTGGGACGACTCGATGTACCGGTTGTACGGGGTAGCCAAAGAGAAGTTCAGCGGCGCGTTCGATGCGTGGTCCCGGTGCCTCGTGCCCGAAGATTTTGCGCAGGCCAACGCCGACGTCGAGGCCGCGCTGCGCGGTGGAGGCGAGTACAGGTCCGACTTCAGGGTACGACGAGCGGACGGCATCGTCCGCACCATCCGCGGCGTCGGCCAGGCCATTCGCAACGCGGACGGCCGCGCCGTGCGAATGGTTGGCGTCAATCGGGACGTGACGGATCTGCTTGGCGCAGAACGCGAACGCGAGGAGCTTGTCCGCGAACTCCGTAATCACAAGGAGCATCTCGAAGCGCTGGTCTCCAGCCGCACGGCCGAGTTGCTCGCCGCCAAGGAGGCTGCGGAAAGCGCGAGCCGGGCGAAGAGCGCCTTCCTGGCCAACATGTCCCACGAGATCCGCACGCCGATGAACGCGATTCTCGGCTATGCCCAGTTGCTCGGCCGCGACGAGGACTTGAGCCGCGATCAGAAGCAGAAGATCGACATCATCCACTCGAGCGGCAATCACCTCCTGACGTTGATCGATGACATTCTCGAGATGTCGAAAATCGAGGCGGGACGCGCCACGCTCGTGGTCGAACCATTCGACTTACCCGCGCTGCTGACCGACGTGCAGTTGATGTTCCGGGAGCTGATCGAACACAAAGGCCTCGAGCTCACGTTCGAGATTGGTGACCACGTGCCTCGCGCGCTGTCGGGCGATGCCGGCAAGGTGCGCCAGGTGGTCATCAACCTCCTGAGCAATGCGGTCAAGTTCACCACTCGCGGACGAATTGCCGTTCGTGCCTCGGCTCGCCCTGCGGCGCAGGACCGGCACCACATCACGATCGCGGTCGAGGACACGGGGCCAGGGATCGAGCCCGCGCATTTCACGAGGATCTTCGAGGTGTTCGATCAGGGTGACTCGAAGGTCCGCACCGGCGGCACCGGACTGGGCCTCGCCATCAGCCGCAATTTCGCGCGCCTGATGCAGGGAGATCTCGTCGTCGAAAGCACCCCGGGGAAGGGAAGTGTGTTCACGTTCTCGTTCGAGGCAGCGGCCGAAGCGATCGAAGCCGTCCCCGGACGCGTCCTGCATCCGATTCCCACCGGCCTCGATCCGCAGCAGCCCGCGTGCAAGGTGCTGATCGTTGATGACGTGGCGACCAACCGCGACCTGCTCGACGAGCTGCTTGCGCGCCTCGGTTTCCTGACGCGCTCCTCAGCGAGCGCCGAACAAGCCATCGTGGCGCATGACGAGTGGCATCCTGATCTGGTGCTCATGGACTTGCGCATGCCAGGTATGAACGGTCTGGAAGCCATCCGGCTGCTGCGGGCGCGTGGGTCGGGGGCCGCCATCGTCGCCGTGACCGCCAGCGGGCTGGCGGACAGCGAGAACGAGGCGCGCGAGGCAGGTGCAGACGCATTCGTCCGCAAGCCATACCGGGAGGGTCAGCTGCTCTCGGTCATTGGCGCGCAGTTGAACATCCGTTACGTCTACGACCCGCGCGAATTGCAGGCGATGGTTGCCAGTCGCGATACCGTCCGTTCTTCGACGTTGTCGCAGCGACTGAGCGGGTTGCCATCTGCACTGATCGAGCAGCTGCGCGACGCGGCGATCGAGGGGCGCGCCCGGCGGCTCGAGTCTCTCGCAGATCAGGCACGGCAGCATTCGGAAGAAGTCTCGGAAGAGATTCGAGCCCTGGCGCGGGACTTCCAGTATGACGTGCTCATGTCTGCGCTGCCGTCGAGAACCAGCGATGAAGCCTAGCGAGGTGTGATGCGTCAGCCGCCTGCACCGGTCGCCAGCGTACTCGTGGTGGACGACACCGTGGAAAACCTTCGGGTTCTGTCGGACCTGCTGGGCGAGCAGGGCTACGAGGTGCGCGCCGTCACGAGCGGTCGCCAGGCGCTTCAGGCCGTCGAACACGATCCGCCCGATCTGATCCTGCTGGACATCACGATGCCCGACATGGACGGCTTCGAAGTCTGCCGGCGGCTGAGGGCGACAGAGCGGTCGAAGGACGTTCCGGTGATCTTCCTCACCGCACTTACCGCGACGGCCGATAAGCTGCGTGCCTTCGACGCGGGTGGCGTCGACTACGTGACCAAGCCGTTTCAGTTCGAGGAGGTTCTCGCGCGCGTACGAACGCACGTTGCGCTCAGGCGTGCGCAGACGGCGTTGGCCGACAGCTATAAAGGTCTCCGTGCCCTCGAGCAACTGCGCGACGATCTCGTGCACATGATCGTCCACGACATGCGGTCGCCGTTGACGGCGCTGCAGATCGACCTCAACTTGTTGAAGGGGCCTGCCGCAGCGCTCGACGACGTCAGCCGGCAGGGCCTGCAGGCGGCCGTCGATTCGGTCAAGGCACTCAACCGGATGGCCAACGATCTGCTCGATGTCAGCCGGCTCGAAGAGGGCAAGATGCCGATCGATCGAGCGGAATGGGATCTCACCCAGATCGCCAGCGAGGTGCGTTCCGCGCTTCGAAACATTGACCACGAGCGCCCGATCGACATTGAAACCGCGGGGCCCGTGCGTGCGACATGCGACGGATCCCTCGTCCGCCGTGTGCTGGAGAATCTTGTCAGCAACGGCATCAGGCACACTCCCGCCGGCAGCCGGATTCGCATATCGCTCGCGAGCGATCGGGGCCGCGTGCGCGTCGAGGTTCACGACCAGGGGCGCGGTGTGCCACCAGAAGCCAGGGAGAAGATCTTCGAGAAGTTCGGCGCCCTCCAGGCTCGTCACGACCGGAGCTACCACTCTGTCGGGTTGGGTCTCGCCTTCTGCAAGCTTGCCATCCGCGCGCAGGGCGGGACGATCGGTGTGGATTCTGGTGTCCCGGCCGGCAGCACGTTCTGGTTCGAACTGCCCGCGTGAGTGACCGAGGGACCCTAAACCCGTACTCGGTGTACTGGCGTCGATCGACGCGACGATACGGAGACGGTCCTGCGCTGTTCAATCAACGCAGGGGCCGCCGCAGCCGCTCCGGCCGTCGCCGTATCGTTCCCAACGCCGCTCCAGTCAATCCGCATAGCAGCAGACTGAGAACTCCTGGCTCTGGCACCGACAGCACCGTACCAGCCCCCGACAGCGTAATTGTTGCACCGGGTTCCTTGCGGCTCGGGTCGAAGGGAGCCCCACCGGGGTTGCTCAGATCGAAACGGCCACCGACGGTGAACACCAAGTCTCCCGCCGGCAACAAGTTGAAATTCTGAAAATCAGCCATTGTGAGACTCAGCGGATCTCCTGTGCCGAAACCGAAGTCGTAGGTCAGTGTCAGCGGAGTGAACGTACCCGGCAGCAGGATCTGGTTCAGCAGCGAGTCACCCACGTTGAGAACGAGCGTAGACGGCCCGGCCACCTCGGAATCGATGAAATCGACCAGAATCTTCAGGGAACTGCCGCTATTTCGAGCATCCGGTACCAGGCGCGGGGCGCCGAACACAGGAATCGAACACAGTTCTGGGAAGTCTTGTGCTTGTTCAGCGCAAAAGAGCTCGTTCTGCCAGTCCACGTTCACGTCATTGCCCAAGTCGATCGGTGCGGCGAAGGCTATTCCTGAACCGAGCGTGAGCAGAACTAACGATGTCGTCGCCATTACAGTCGATCGCACGCTGGGTAGTGTCGGCATGGCATGCTCCCTTCTCGTCATCGCCAAGGCAGTTCCGGGTTCGTCACTCAAACGCCGGCCGCCAATCACCTGAAAGAATAAAGCTGGCCCAGAAGAACGGGTGCTGCAGGTCCTGACGCCCCTTCAGCATCGCCAGCTGTACTTGCCGCAACGCGTCGGCGCGTCCTTCGCCGCGACGCAGACGACGGTAGTAGTCGACCATTAGGTCCCTGGTCGCCTCATCGGACACCTGCCAGAGGCTCATCACCTGGCTTTCCGATCCCGCGAGCACGAGCGCACGCCGTAAGCCGTACACGCCGTCGCCGAGCTTCACATCACCCACTCCCGTCTCACACGCCGACAGCACGACCAGTCGAGTGCCCCACAGGTCGAGACCGGCCGTTTCGAGTGCAGTCAGAATGCCGTCCTCTCCATCGCCGCTCCATCGTTGATTGACGCCCGCGAGTGCCAGTCCAGAGAGTACCAGCGCTTCCTCACGGTCGCCCATTATTCCGGCTATCGACGGCGCATTCACCATGCTCGCTGGCGACGATGATGGCGGTGCAGCTCGGGCTGCGCCCGGCAGGAAAAATCCATGGGTGGCGATGTGCAGAATCGCAGGACCCCGGAGGCTCTTCAGGCGTGCTTCCGTCGCGTCAGCTCCCGTGAAGATGCGCGCGTCGGGCAGCACTTTCGCAAGTGCCTTAGCTTCATCGGCGGTGCCTGGCAGCGAATCGAAGTGTAATGCGTTGCTCAACACTCCTGCGTCGATGCCGCGAGTTTTCGCCCGTGGTGGGCTTGTCGTCGCCCTTAACCCTTCGAACAACGGATCGGCAAACACTGCCGGCGCAGAGGCGGCGCGCTGTTGACGCCGGTTGTCGAGCAGCCCTGGCAGATCGCGTCCGCTCGTCACGTACGAGATCGTGTGGGTCTCTACGAGGAACGTGTTGCGAGGAGTAACGAGCGCGCCGAACGGGATGAGGTTCAGAGCGCCGTCCGGAGAGACGACCACACGGCTGGCATCTTTAAGGGTTGTCTCCAGCGGCTCGACGATCTGTTTGTACAGCGCTCGAGCGAGTTGACGCGTGTCTCCGTCATCCGGAGTCGCCAAAGCCGCGCGTAGTCGTTGGACGTTTTGGTCGATCGCGGCGGCGTCTCCCAAGTCAACACTATTGGCGATGCCGTCGCGCCGGAGCGCGTAGGCCGCGTAGCGGCGCGCACCAAACGCCTCTGCGCGTTTGTTTCGCACGAAGAACGGCCTATACGAGACGTACTCGATCAAGACGGTGTCGTCGGGCACTGCCTCACGAATTTCGGTGAGAGTGGCGTGCTTGAAAGAAGCGCGCAACTCGGAACTGCGTGCGCTTGCAGTTTCTTCGAGCCTCTGGATTTCGGCACGCAATGCCGTTGCCGTGGATTCCTGATCGTCAGTCGATACACCTCTCAACAGCAGTGCAGCCAGCTGACCTTGCGCATGCGACAGCTGATCGAGCAGTTCGCGGTCGGAATCATCGAGGCGGCGGCGCAGTGTCGCCAGATGGTCTGTCATGGCGTCGAGCGAGCGCCCCTTCCGTTCCAGCACGTTGCCGAAGGCGACAGCCGCCGCGGTTGTCGACTGGGGAGCAGCCCCGAGGTGAAGTGATACGGCGATGTCCGTTTCGTCGTCCAGGGTTCGCAGGTAGAGGCGTTTGGCCTCTTCAGACCCGGCCGTCAGGACCAGAGCGAGTGTTTGTTCGCGCAAGGCGGCGCCACGCGCCAACAGCGTCACTGCGTCGCTGACATTCGATGTTGCCCAACGCAACAACGATCGTCCGATCAGCGCGTCGGCGACCTGTGGATGCGCGGGGCCCAACGCGTGTTCACGAATCGTGAACGCTTGTTCATACAGCGGATCGGCGCGTTCGTACTCACCCTTCAAGCGGAGAACCTCGGCCAAACCCATCAATCGCGTCGCCAACCGCGGATGGCGCGGATCGAGGTTTTGCTGGTCGATGGACAAGGCGCGCTGAAAGAGTTCTTCAGCCGCATCGTAATCGCCACGTGCAAAGTACACGGCCGCAAGATTGAAGGAGGGCGTCGCAAGAGCTGCGTCGTTGGGGGCGAGGCGTTTCTCCTGGATGGATAGTGCGCGGGTCAGAGTTTCGACCGCTTTGTCGTACTGTGCAGACGAATAATAGACGCCACCCAAATTCGCCAACGCCGACGCAACCGTTGGATCGTCAGGTCCGCGCAGGCGTTCTCTGATCTGCAACGTTCGCAAATAGTGAGACTCGGCGC
>Ga0070670_100004654_pt1 | contig 11512 bp, 10 predicted proteins | sample KBSS63metaG_FD_64665 | JGI IMG/M metagenome (GOLD analysis project Ga0070670, IMG submission 64665) | Switchgrass rhizosphere microbial communities from Kellogg Biological Station, Michigan, USA - KBS S6-3 metaG | ecosystem: Host-associated > Plants > Roots > Rhizosphere > Soil ... | reverse complement strand
AGCTGTCGCACGGCGTGACAGACTTCACCTCGAATCTGATCTACTTCGGCGAATCCGGAGCGCTCAACGAGGCGTTCTCCGACGTGATGGGAATCAGCGTCGAATTCTTTTTCCAGCCGCCGGGCAGCGGCGCGCTGCGGGCGGATTACATCGTGGGCGAAGACGTCGTGCGGCCGGGCGGCATCCGCAACCTGGCGAATCCGGGCGTGTTCGGCGATCCCGACCACTACTCGAAGCGGTTCATCGGCGGCGCCGACAACGGCGGCGTCCACCTCAACGCGACGATCGTCGGGCACGCGTTCTTTCTCGCGATCGAAGGCGGCACGAACCGCACGTCGGGTCTGGCCGTGCAGGGAGTCGGCGGCGGCAGCCGCGATCAGATCGAGAAGAGCTTCTATCGCGCGTTCACGCAGCTGCTGCCGGCGAACGCGACGTTTTCGGTCGCCCGTGCGGCGACGATCCAGGCGGCGCAGGATCTCTACGGCGGCAACAGCGCGGCGCTGCGCGCGGTGACCCAGGCCTGGACCGCCGTAGGAGTCAACTGATGGCCGCGCCGAACGCGTTGATGGCGGCCTGTCTTGCCGGGGCGCTGGGGATTGCGAGTCCGGCCCAGGGACAAACGGGCGCGCGCCGGCCTGCGCCTCGCCGCCTCGGCGAACCGCGTGTCACGCTCAGCATCAGCGGCGGCGCGCAGGCGCCGGCCGACCGGGTCGCCGATCAGATCACGTTCGAGCGGAATGTCGAGACGGAAACGATCGACGTGAAGTACCCGAACACGCCAGGCGTGCTGGTGGACGTCGGCGTCAGCGTGCGAGTCTGGAAGCAGCTCGGGATCGGCGTGGATGTCGCGCACGTCGCGGGCGACGGAACCGCTGACGTCACGGCAAGCGTTCCGCATCCCTTCTTCTTCACACAGCCGCGCACCGTGACCGGCACACAGGGCGGCATCGCGCGTGAAGAAACTGGCATCCACGTGCAGCTGCAATACTTGATACAACCCTCGCCGCGCATCCGCGTCGTCGTGGGAGGTGGCCCCTCCCGGATCCAGCTCACCCAGGATGTCGTCACCGACGTCAACGTCAACGAGGCCTATCCATACGACACGGCGGAATTCCGTGACGCCGCGATCAAGCAGGCGACGGCCTCGGTCAACGGCTTCAACGCGGGAGTCGACGTGACGTGGAAGCTCACTCGCAACGTCGGGTTCGGAGGATTCGTGCGCTACACGCGCGCGAACGCGGATCTCGACGTTCGTACCGGACACACGCTGACGATGAAAGCCGGCGGCGCGCAGGGAGCGGCGGGGGTACGCTTCGCGTTCTAGGGGTCAGATCTCGATTTTCCATTTCTTGCGAAATGACTTGCACTTTCGTCAGACAATTTCGTAATCCTGTTCGGAAGAAATGGAAAATCGAGATCTGACCCCTAACTTCTCCAAGCGCGTGCTCGCGATCGTCCGGCGTATTCCGCCCGGACGCGTGGTGACCTATGGAGACGTCGCCGCGGCCGCGGGGCGGGCGCGCGCCGCGCGGGCGGTCGGCAATATCATGCGCGGCTGCAACCGTCACGACGTCCCTTGTCATCGCGTCGTGGCGGCGGCTGGCAAGCTGGGAGGCTACGGCGGGAACCTGGAGATGAAGCGAGCCCTCCTGCGCGCCGAGGGGGTCCAGGTGACCGGCACGACGATACGCGAATTTCGCGCGCGGCGCTTCCCGTTCGGCTTGCGTGGCAGCCGCGGCGGCCCGGGACCGGCGAAATCGCGCAGAACTTAAAGAGCCGTTTACTCGTTTAAAGTCAAGTGCATACGAACTGGCCCCGCGACTTGCGCGTCTTCGCGCGCTCGCTCCGGGCAGGCAACGCGACCCCTAAGTGGCTACGTCTAAGTTGACAGTGAACCCGGCGGCCTCCTCCCGGCGGGCGGAGGATATGGCTCTCGTGGAACGCTGCCGCAGCGGCGATCTTGGGGCCTTTGAAGAGCTCTACCGGGCCCACGCGGGAAAGTTATTCAGCGTCGCCTGCCGGATGCTGGGAAACCCCGCCGATGCGGAAGACCTCCTGCAGGAGATCTTTCTGTCGGCGCACCGGAAGCTCGATAGCTTCCGCGGCGAGTCGGCGCTGGGGACGTGGCTCTATCGGCTGGCGACGAACCACTGTCTCGATTACCTGCGGAGCCGCGCGGCGCGCACCAACCAGGTGACCGACGCGCTCGAGGACGACGCGGGACCATTCGAGCCGGGAGCGCAGACGCTGGCGGAGCAGACGGTGGCGAAGATGGATCTGGAGCGCGCGCTGGCGAGGCTGCCCGAAGGGTGCCGCGCGGCGTTCGTGCTTCACGACGTCCAGGGACTGGAGCACAAGGAAGTGGCACAGGCGCTCGGCATCGCGGAGGGCACCTCCAAGTCGCAGGTGCACAAGGCGCGCCTCCGTTTGCGAGCGTTACTCGCCGCTTCGACGGGCGCGGGCCGCTGAGCCCGCTGAGAACGATGACCTGCAGGCAGTATCGCGAATGGATTGAAGACCTCGTCGACGGCACGATCGTACCGATCCGCCGCGCCGAGCTCGAGCGTCATCTCGCCGAGTGCGGCGAGTGCCGCGCGCTTGCCGCCGATCTGCAGATCATTCACGACACGGCGGCGTCGCTCGATCCACTCGAACCCCCCGACGGCGTATGGCTGCAGATTGCCGGCCGTCTGCGCCAGCAGGGACGCGTCGCACCGCCGCCGCAGGCAGAAGCCAAGCCTCGGGCGCGTCACGCCGCGCTTGTCGCGATTGCCGCCGCGCTGGTGCTGCTCGTCGGCGGTTCGATCGCGCTGCTCTGGATCCAGTATCGCGGGCCGAACGCGCCGGCCGCCACGCCGGTCGCGTCCGCGCCGGGACCCGGCCCCGAGCCGGCGGACAACGCGCCGGCCGCCGTGAACATCGAAAGCGTGGAAGATGAGTTCCGGCTCGCCGAGAAGCACTATCAGAACGCGATCGCGAAGCTGGAACAGGCCGCGCGGCTCGATCAGGCGGCGAAGGGGGCATCGGCGTCGGCGCTCGATCCGCAGACGGCGGCGATGCTGCAGAAGAACCTGCAGGTGATCGACCAGGCGATCGCGGAGAGCCGATCGGCGCTCAAGGCTGAGCCGCTCAGCGCGCCGGCGCGCGACAGCCTCTTCGACGCGCTGCGCCGGAAGGTCGCGCTGCTGCAGGACACGATCGCGCTGATGAACGAGATGCGCAAGGGAAACGCGGCAGGGGCGGCACAGATCGTCGACGGCGTCAACAAGTCCTGACCACAGAACACCCAGATCAACACGAACGGACATATATAGGCCCATGCGAAAGACACACTTCCTCGTTCTCGGTGCCCTTCTGGGCGTGGCCGCATCAGCGGCGGCGCAGCCCTCGCGGGAACGCATTCGCGCCTCCGCGCGCGCCGTCGTCGAGAACTTCTCCGCGGGCCATTACCAGCAGGGCCGTGAAGAGCAGACCGACCGCCAGACGCGGACGTTGAAGCTCGGCGCCACCGGTGAGATCTCGTTGTCGAACATCGCCGGCGACATCACCGTGACGAAGGGGAACGGCAGCGAGACGACGATCGAGATCGTGAAGACCGCGCGGGCGCGAACCGCCGACGAGGCCAAAGCACAGCTCGGCCTCATCAACGTCAGCATCACGGAACGGAACGGCCGCGCCGAGGTGAAGACGGAATATCCGCAGAACGATCAGTCGGGCTGGGGCTGGGGACGCCGCGGCACGAACGTGTCGGTCGCCTACAACGTCAGCGCGCCCGCCGGCACGAGGCTCACGATCAATTCCGTCTCCGGCAGCATCCGCGTGTCGGACGTGAAGGGAGACCTGAGCGTCAATACCATCAGCGGCGGCGTCAGGTTGGCGAACGCGGGACGGATCGCGTCCGCGAAATCGGTGTCCGGCTCGGTGGAAATCCTCGACACGCAGATTGACGGCGCGGTCGAGGCACAAAGCGTCAGCGGCAGCGTCATCCTGCGCAAGGTCACGGCGCGGCGCGTGAACGTCGGTAGCGTCAGCGGCATGGTGCAGGTCGACGACGTGCAGTGCGATCGCGTCGAGGCGCATTCGATCAGCGGCGACGTGCAGTACGCGGGAGTACTGGCAAAAGGCGGCCGCTACGAACTGAACTCCCACTCCGGCAACGTCCGCGTCGGGGTAACCGGGAGCACCGGGTTCGAGCTCGAAGCGAACTCGTTCAGCGGATCAGTCCGTTCCGACCTGCCGCTCACGAATTCGTCGACGGGCGGCGACAACGGCATGCGGCGGCGTGCGCTGCGCGGCGTGTATGGGGACGGGAGTGCCGTATTGAACGTCACCACGTTCTCCGGCAGCGTCGTGATCTCGAAGCGATAGCCCAGCCAGACGCCACTGTCGGGAAACACGACAGTAGAACTTGCTGACTCGTCGGATTCCTCAGCCTTCATCGCTTCGCGCGGAGCCCTCTTTCCGTTTTTCCTTTTTCCTTTAACGTTGACACAGTGCGCCTCTGGCACCAGCCTTGCTCGACGTGGATGAGCCTCCACGCGCGTTGCAGGGCTATAATCACGGCTGAGTGTGGTGGATATGTCAGGAGAGGTCGTTATGAGAAATCAGTGGATTCTGGTGGGGATCCTGGCGGGAGCGCTCACGGCTTCCCCGGCGTTCGCGCAGCACAAGGCGCCGAACGAACAGCCAAAGACGGATGCCGCCCCGGCCGCGCCGACCGGCGAACTGGTGCTCGGGAGCGTTCATCTGGCGAAGCCGATGACCGCGGACGGCAAGCCGCTGCCCGCAGGCACCTACCAGGTGAAGTTGACCGCGCAGGAGTCGAAGCCCGACGCGAAGGGGGCGAGCGAAAACCTCGAGCGCTGGGTCGAGTTCTCGCAGAAAGGGGCGGTCAAAGGACGCGAAGTCGTTTCGATCGTGCCGCAGGCCGAAGTGAAGAACGTGGTGAAGGACGCGCCACCCCCCGCCGGCGGAGCGCCGAAGGTTCAGACGCTCAAGGGCAACGAGTACGTGCGGGTGTGGTTCAACAAAGGCGGCAACCACTATCTGATCTACTTCCCGACGGGCGGCTCGGCGAGGCCGTAAGAAAAAGGCTCAGGGCTCAGGACTCAGGACTCAGGACTTCGGTGCATGAGCCTTGAGCCTTGAGCCCCTTCAAACCGCCATCACGTCGAACTGCTCGTGATGCAGGTGTGAATCCGCCTTGATCGTGACCGGCCTTCCCAGCGTCTGCTGCATATCGCGGAGCACGGCGCTTTCCTCTTCCTTCAACGCCCGCGCGATGTCGGGGTTGACGCGCAGGACGATCCCCTGGCCCTCGATCTCCGCGCCGATCTTCTTCATCTCCATCAGGATCTCGTAACAGATCGTCGACGCTGACTTGATCGAGCCGGAGCCGGAGCAATACGGGCACGGATCGGTGAGCTGCCGCTCAATACTCTGTTTCACCCGCTTGCGGGTCACGATGACCAAGCCGAAGTCCGACACCTGCAGCGCCTTCGAGGGCGAGCGGTCTTTCCGCAGCTCCTTCTCGACCTCCTGAAAGACCTTCTGGCGGTTCTTCTTCTCCTCCATGTCGATCAGGTCGAGCACGATGATCCCGCCCAGATCGCGCAGCCGGAGCTGACGCACGATCTCCTTGACCGCTTCGAGGTTGGTCTTGACGATGGTGTCTTCGAGCCGGCCGGTTCGCTTGCCGACGTAGCGGCCGGTGTTGACGTCGATGGCGACGAGCGCCTCGGTCTGATTGATGACCAGATAGCCGCCCGATTTCAGCCACACCTTGCTGCGCAGAGCTTTGTCGATCTCGGCCTGGATGCCGTACTCCTCGAGAATCGGAAACTCCTTCGTGTAGAGCTTCACCCGCGGCAGGAGCGACGGCATGATCCGCTCCACCAGAGCGACCACGCGGCGGTGTTCCTGCTCGTTATCGATGCGGATGGCGCTGTAGTCGTCGGTCAGCAGATCGCGCAGCAGCTTGGTGACGAGGCTTTGTTCCTGGAACAGGACGGCGGGCGGGCGCCGGCTCTCCATCTTCTGGCGGATCTCGGTCCACACCTGGTGAAAGTAGGAGAGGTCGCTGACGATGTCTTCCTTCGAACGTCCGCCAGCCGCGGTGCGGATGATCACGCCGCCGGTGAAGCCGTGCTCCTCGCGGAACTCGCGGACGATGCCGCGCAGCCGCGCGCGCTCGTCGCGCGAGTCGATCTTACGGGAGACGCCCACGTGGTCGACCGTGGGCATGAAGACGAGAAAGCGGCCCGGCATCGTCACGTGGGACGTGAGCCGCGCGCCCTTGGTGCCGAGCGGTTCTTTCACCACCTGGACGAGGACTTCCTGCCCTTCCTTGAGCAGATCCTCGATCTTGGGCTGGGGGCGATCTTCGCGCGCATGTCCGCTGCGCGCCTCCGAGGCACGCGGCACGGCGCGGCGCTCAGGCGCGCGCCCGTTGATGGCGCCGGCCTCGACGCCGACCTCCGCGGGCGCCAGCTCGGGCGCCTCGATCTCGGCGCCCGCAGCGTCGGGGACCGCCGCTACGACCGGTTCGTCGTCGTCGTCGCCCGATTCGAGCCGGTCGAATTCTTCGACCGTGTTGACGACTTCCGAGACGTAGAGAAACGCATCGCGCTCGAGGCCGATGTCAACAAAGGATGACTGCATGCCGGGAAGGACTTTCGACACCCGGCCCTTGTAGACATTCCCGACCACTCCGCGCTGACGTTCGCGCTCGATGAAAATCTCGACGACCTGGTCCTCCTCGAGGATCGCGACACGCGTGTCGTGCTCGCCCGAGGAGATGATCATCTCCTTGTTCATGTACAGAACTCCACAAATCGTGTGAACGCGGCGCCCGTTGCGCGGACGCGTGCACGAGGGCGGTCGCCGACGACAGCCTCCCGATCCACCAGCACGCGATCAGCGTAAGAATGAACGCCATGTTCCCTGTTAGTGCCGGGATCCGGGATCGGGGGTCCGGGATCCGATCGGATCCCGCATCCCGCTTCCCGCAGCCCGGGTCAATTCGTAAACCTGCGCATCCGGACGTTGAGAATCAGTCCGAATGCGGCCAATGTGGCAATCATCGACGAGCCGCCGTAGCTCATGAGCGGGAGCGTGAGCCCCTTCACGGGCGCCAGACCGGCGGACATCGTGACGTTGTAAATCACCTGGAAGGCGAACCCGGAAATGATTCCTCCCACGAGATAGGCGCCGATGCGGTCCTTGGCGAGCCGGGCCGCCTCGATCGATCTGAGAATCACGAACAAGTAGAGGCCCAGCGCGACGAGGACGCCGATGAAACCCTGCTCCTCCGCGAGGACCGAGAAGATGAAATCGTTGTCGGCGACCGGCAGGAACTTGTACTGTCCCTGGGTCCCCTTCCGGAACCCTTTGCCTTTGAGCCCGCCGGAGCCGACGGTGACCCGCGCCTGAATCTGCTGGTAGCCTTTGTTGCGCGGATCCTTGCTCGGATCGACGAACGTCTGAATACGCGACTTCTGGTAATCCTTCAGCGCGACCTTCCACGCGACCGGCGCGAGCAGCACCGCCGCGATCGCGACGGCTGCCACGAGGCGCAAGCGGAGCCCCGCGAGAAAAGCGATGCCAAATGCGACCGGGACGAGCGTCACCGCAGTACCGAGGTCCGGTTGTTTGGCGATCAACAGGAACGGGACGACGAAGAACATACTGGCGATGACGAGATCGCTGTTGTTCTTGGCGCCGCGGCGATTCTCGCCGAAATACATCGCGAGGGTAAGCGCCAGGGCCAGCCGTCCGAACTCCGACGGCTGCAGGTTGAAGACTCCGAGCGAGATCCAGCGGGTCGAGCCGCCCGCGTTCTTGCCGCCGATGAGCACGTAGACCAGCAGCACGACGAGCCCGATGTACAGCGCCAGCGAGTGTTCGGCGAGGAAGCGGTAATCGAGTGCCAGGAAGACGAGCATCGCGATGGTGCCGAGCCCCACCGCGTAGAGCTGCACCCAGAAACGCGGGCCCGGATGCCCGCTGCCGTCCGGCAGCGTGACATAGGTCGTGCTGTAGATCATCGTCAGGCCGAACGCGGCAAGGAGCAGCACCGCCGCGAGCAGCAGCCAGTCGATGTGGAAATAGAGACGGCGTTCGAACATGCCGTTACTGGTCTCCCTCCGGCCGCGCCGCGCCCCGCGCGAACGGATCGCGGAGATCGAGGCGCATGTCCTCGCGGGTCGGCGGCGGCGGCAGCGGCCTGCCTTCCTTCTTGGCGAAATACATTTCGAGAATGTGCTTCGCTACCGACGCCGCGTTGGCGCTGTGGATGCCGTGCTCGAGGAACACGACGCCGGCGATCTCCGGATTGTCGCGCGGCGCGAAAAACGTGAACCAGCCGTGGTCGCGCAGATTCTTCGTCGTCCGCGCGGCGGTGCGCCCCTGGTTCGAGATGACCTGCGCGGTTCCGGTCTTGCCACAGACGTCCTTGCCGGGAATCGCCGCCCGCCGCGCCGTCCCGGATCCTCCGTTGACGACGAGCCACATGCCGTCACGAATGGCCTGCAGCTTTTCTGGCGACACCTCGACCTGCGACTGCGGCGGCGGCGGGGGCACCGGCTTGAGCTCCTGGCCGTCGTCCATCGCCTTCACGAGGTGAGGCGTGACGCGCGTGCCGCCGTTGGCGAGCGTCGCGGTGTAAACGGCCAGCGAGATCGGGGTCACCGAGACCTGCCCCTGGCCGATCGCGACCGAGATCGTCTCGCCGGCGTACCACTTCTTTTCCTTCGTGTTCGCCGCCTTCCACGCGGTCGAGGGGACGAGCCCCTGCACCTCGTTCGGCAGATCGATGCCCGACCGCACGCCGAGGCCGAACAGCGTCGCCCACTTGTTGATTTTGTCGACGCCCAGCATGTTGCCGACCGTGTAGAAGTACACGTCGCACGACTGCTCGATGGCGTGGCGCAGGTCGACCGTTCCGTGGCCCCCCTTCTGCCAGCACTTGAAGAAGCGGCCGTAGAAGTTGGCGCCGCCGCCGCAGTGCACGGTGAAATTCGGCGAGATGATGCCTTCCTCGAGACCGGCGAGGCCGACCGCCATCTTGAACGTCGATCCGGGGGAATACCGCCCTTGCAGCGCGCGGTTCTGCAGCGGGCGCAGATCGTCGGTGTTCAGCTTGGCCCACGTGGCGCGATCGATGCCGCCGGCAAACGCGTTCGGGTCGTAGGCGGGACGGCTCGTGAAGGCGAGCACTTCGCCGTTGCGCGGATCGAGCACGACCGCGGCGCCGTTGAAGCCCGACGCCTCGAAGCCGTCCTCCGCGGCCTGCTGCACATCGGCGTCGATCGTCAGCTGCAGCCGCGTGCCCTCCTTGGGCGGATCCTCGCCGAGCGGCTTTCCGATCTCGCGGCCGACGCTGTTGACGACCACCATCTTGGTGCCGTCTTCCCCCATGAGCAGCTTGTTGTAGGCGAGCTCCACGCCCGCCTGCCCGACGATCGACCCTGGCTCCGCGCCGGTGTATTCCGCCTTCTGCAGCTGCGTCTCGGCGATCTCGCTGACGTAGCCAAACAGGTGCGCGGCCATCTCGCTGGCGGGGTAATGACGCGAGGGTACGTGCTGAACGATGATTCCGGGCAGCTCCCATTGCCGCGCCTCGACCGCGACCGCCTGGGGAAAGCTCGCGTTTTCAATCAGAACGATTGGACGATAGCTCGGTTCGCGTCGTCGTCGAGCCACCGTCTCACGCAGCTGCTCCTCATCCGTGCCCGTGGCAAAGGCGAGGACGTTCAAGGTCTCGTCGAGATTCCGCGTCTGCTCGCGCACCAGGGCAATGCTGTAGCTGTCGCGGTTTTCAACGAGGACCTTGCCATCGCGGTCGAGCAACACCCCGCGCGGCGCTGGGAGCGGCAGCCGGCGGATGTGATTCTCCTCCGCCATCTCGCGAAACTTCTCGTGCTGCGCAATCTGGAATATCCAGAAACTGATGGCGAGGGCCGCGAAAGCGGCGGTGACGACATACTGCATGACGGACAGCCGGAGCGTGAGGCTGCGCCGATCGTCCGGCATTAGCGTGGGCGTGCTCATGGCTTAATACCTGCGCCGGCTCGACGCCGTGCGCCAACTCCGTCGCCGCTGTAACAAATCTGGCCCCCGTTCCACGAGGAAGAACGCCAGGATCCCCACCAGACCGTTGACGAGCGCCTGAATAAGTGCCGCCGAGTACTGCATCCGGAAGCCGCGCGTTTCAACCAGCGCGTACAGAGCCTGGAAGCAAACCTCATGCACGAACGACGCGGCGACGAACATTAGCAGTCGGGGAACCGTCGTGGAGACGATGAACTGCGCGCCCAGGACCCCCACCAGAAACCCGACGAGCGTCTTCGATAACCCGCCAATCCCCACTATGCCACCGGCAATCGCGTCCTGCACTAGTCCCCCGGCAGTGCCGGCGAGCATCCCGGTGACCGGGCCAAAGGCGAGCGCCGCGTAGACAACCGCCACCAGCACGAGATTGACACGGGTGCCCCCCGCCATCGACAGCCCAGCGAGCGTCGCCTGAAGCACCAGTGCAATCGCGAGCGCGGCCAGCACCGCGACTGTTTTCATTTCGGTGGCCCGGCCGGCGCCGCCGCTGGTGGCGCCGCCGCGGGTTCGGCCGTCTCGTCCGGCGTCGCGGGACGCGGCGGCACCAGGACCACGAGTACTTCCTCGAGGCTCGAGAAATCCACCACGGGCCGGACGGTGATGGTCCGATACAGTCCGGAACCGCGTTCCGATATCTCGACGCGGCCGATCACGAACCCCTTCGGATAAATCCCGTCGACGCCGGAGGCCACGACGACATCGCCGGGCTTCACGTCGGCCATGTTCGACACGAGATCCATGATCAGGGGCGGATCCTTGTCGGCGCCGGCGACCATGCCGCCCGCGCGGGTGCGCTCCGTGAACGCGCCCGCCGCGGCGTTGCGATCGATGAGCAGCTGCACCCGCGCCGCGTGCGCGGCCGGCGTGCCGATGATGCGCCCGACGATGCCCGCCGGTGCGATCACCGCCATATCCTTTTGCACCCCGTCGGCCGCACCCCGGCCTATCGTGATCGTCAGCATCCCGGGGTTGGGGTTGCCCGCGATCACCTCTGCCGCAACCGTCGGCACGGTGGTCGCCGACTGCAGGTTCAGGAGCTGCTGCAGCCGCTCGGACCTCGTGGCGAGCGCGCGCTGCTCCTGCAGCTGCACCTGCAGGTCGGACAGCTGCCGCTTGAGCGTGTCGTTTTCCGCCCGCACCCCGCGCAGCCAGATGTAGTTGCTCCAGAAGTGCCGGAGCCCGTACACCGTCGACGCCGTGGTTCCCTGCACCCGCGCGAACGTGCCAAACGTCACCGACTGAAAGACCGGCACGCCGGATTTCGAGGGTATCTGCAGCGAGATCAGGATCAGATGCCCCATGGAAATCGCGACGAAGAGCACACCGGTGCGGCGGCGGATGTCTAGCATCGGCCCTCGCGATGCGCGCGCCGCTGCCGGGATCCGGAATCCGGGATCCGGGA
>Ga0070670_100004645_pt1 | contig 11519 bp, 10 predicted proteins | sample KBSS63metaG_FD_64665 | JGI IMG/M metagenome (GOLD analysis project Ga0070670, IMG submission 64665) | Switchgrass rhizosphere microbial communities from Kellogg Biological Station, Michigan, USA - KBS S6-3 metaG | ecosystem: Host-associated > Plants > Roots > Rhizosphere > Soil ... | reverse complement strand
CGCTTTCGCCGACCGCCGCAGGGAGAATCGCCGAGAGCTCGCAAGAGCGGCGGCGGGCAAAGACAAGCGCGCTACCGGGAAGCGCCGCGACCGGCCGGACCGGCGGAAACGATCTGAATTTTGACCGCGCATGCGGCGCTCGAAGCGAACCGGTTTAATTACACTGCACTCTGCCTGACAGTTTGCGCGAACACCGGTGTCCGCGGAACGATCGTGGAGCAGTGCTCGTACATACTTCCCTCAGGTCGCGGCTCGGCGCCCCCGGCCGCCGCGATAGCCAGCACAGGCGAATCGCCCTAGAATTGGGCCTGCTAAACAGAAAAAGTTCGACCCGGTGGCACAGTCCCCACCGCGCGCCGGCTGAAATTCATGCCCTGGTTTGAATTCATCCCGCTGAATATCGTCATCGGCATCATCCTCTTTTGGATTGCGCTCGGTGTCGCCGGGCTGATCGCGCCGTCGAATCTACGTTATGTGACTCACGCGCTGCTGCCGGTCGGCGCAGTTGCCGGAGTGGTGCTGGCCGCGGCGGCGTTCGCCGCGATGACGCAGGACGCGGCAGTGCGCGTGCTGCCGTTGGGGTTGCCGGACCTGCCGTTTCACCTCAGGCTCGATGCCCTATCGGCGTTCTTTCTGGCAATGCTCGGTCTTGCGTCCGCGGGGGTGTCGGTGTTCTACAGCGGCTACCTGCGCGCCGGCGAAGACAATTCGCCCGGCTTGACCTGCCTGCAATTTCACCTGTTTCTCGCCAGCATGGCGGCGATATTCGTCGCCGACGACGGTTACCTTTTCATGGTCGCGTGGGAAACCATGGCGTTGTCATCGTATTTTCTGGTGACCAGCAACCATCGTGACGCGGTCACGCGCAGCGCCGGGTTCCTGTACCTGTTGATCGCGCACGTCGGCGCCATCGGCATCCTGCTGTGCTTCGGCGTGCTGCAGGGCGGCGGCGGCGATTACACATTCGCCACCATGCGCCTCGTGGAACCGGCGTCTCAGGCGTGGGCGACGGTCGCGTACTTGCTTGCGTTGTTCGGCTTCGGCGCCAAGGCCGGCCTGTTGCCGCTGCACGTGTGGTTGCCGGAGGCACACCCGGCGGCGCCGTCGCCGGTGTCGGCATTGATGAGCGGGGTGATGCTCAAGACGGCGATCTACGGCCTGCTGCGCGTGACCTTCGATCTCTTGAACGCGCAGGTCTGGTGGTGGGGAGTGCTGACTCTGGCCCTGGGTCTGGTCACGGCGCTGTTCGGCGTGCTGTTCGCAGCGGTGCAAACGGACATGAAGCGCCTGCTCGCGTATTCGTCGATCGAGAATATCGGCATCGTGCTGATTGGCATCGGCCTCGCGGTCACCTTCCGCGCATTCGACATGCATGCGCTCGCCGCGCTCGCGCTGGTCGCCGCGCTTTATCACTGCATCAACCACGCGTTTTTCAAATGCCTGCTGTTCCTCGTCACCGGGTCGGTTCTGCATGCGACCAACGAGCGCAGCCTGGGCCGGCTGGGCGGCTTGATCCACAGCATGCCGGTGGTGGCGTGGCTCGCCTTGATCGGCACGCTCGCGATCGCGGGGCTGCCGCCGCTGAACGGATTCGTCTCCGAGTGGCTGCTGCTGCAGGCGTTTCTGCTGACGCCGGGATTACCGAACTCGTACCTCAATATGCTGGTGCCGGTGGCGGCGGCCGCGCTCGCGCTGACCTTTGCACTGTCGGGTTACGTGATGGTGAAGTTTTACGGCGTGGTTTTCCTCGGCCAGCCGCGCGAGGAAAAGCTGAAAGCGGCGCACGACGCGGGCGGCTTTGAGCGCGTCGGTTTGCTGTGGCTGGCGGTTGGTTGCGTCCTGCTCGGCGTGCTGCCGGTGCCGATTATCCTGCAACTCGGCACGGTCACTACGCAACTCGTCGGCGCGTCCATCGGCGACAGCGTCGTCGCCTCGGGCTGGTTGTTCATTACGCCGATCGCGCCGGAGCGCGCAAGCTACAGCCCCCTCATCTTTTTGCTCGTGATAGCCGCGGTGGTGCTCCTTGTGTTCCTGCTCGTGCGCGGGTTTTATCACGGGCGCGTGCGCCGCGGCGCTGCATGGGACTGCGGCTTTCCGCTGCAGACTGCGCGCATGCAGGACACGGCGGAAGGTTTCGGGCAGCCGATCAAGCAGATTTTCGAACTGTTTTTCCGCATCGAAAGGCATGTGCCTACGCCGTTCGACCGCGCTCCGTATTACCAGAGCCGCACCGAAGACCGCCTGTGGTACTGGCTGTATCTGCCGGTGGCGCACGCGGCGGAGCGGTTGTCGGGATGGATCGGCGTGCTCCAGCGCGGCCGCATTCACATCTACCTCATTTACAGCTTTGCCACGTTGATCCTGCTACTGGCGTTTGCGCGATGATCGAAGCGATCCTGTCCCAGTTGTTCCAGACGCTCCTCGCGGTATTGCTCGCGCCGTTGATGCTCGGGTGGATCAACAACTGCCGCGCGTGGCTGCAGAACAAGAGCGCGCCGGGCCTGCTGCAGCCGTACCGCACGCTGCGCAAACTGTTCCACAAAGATGCCGTGCTCGCGCACAATGCGTCGTCGCTGTTTCGGATGGCCCCCTACATCATCTTCGGCTGCATGGTGCTCGCCGCGAGCATCGTCCCGGTGGTCGAAACCAATCTGCCTTTTGCCTACGCCGCGGACGCGATCGCGCTGGTCGGCGTGTTCGCGCTTGCGCGCGTTTTCATGGCGCTGGCCGCGATGGATATCGGCACCGCGTTCGGCAGTCTGGGCGCCCGGCGCGAGATGCTCGTCGCTTTCCTGGCCGAGCCGGCGCTCCTGATGGTGTTGTTCACTCCCGCGCTGATCAGCCAGTCGACGAGCCTCAATACGATGGTCGCCACGCTGGGGCAGCGGGAATTCGCGCTGTTTCCAAGCCTTGCTTACGCGGCAGTCGCATTCGTGATGGTGCTGCTCGCGGAAAACGCGCGCATTCCGATCGACAATCCTGCGACCCACCTCGAGCTTACGATGATCCACGAGGCGATGATTCTCGAATATTCGGCGCGGCATCTTGCGTTGATGGAGTGGGCCGCAGCCATCAAGCTGATGATTTACTGCGCCATCGGCATCGCTCTATTCATGCCGTGGGGCATCGTCGCGGCGGGCAGCTGGCCGCTATTGCCGGTCGCGACGCTCGTGCTGGCGGCGAAACTGCTGGTGGCGGGTGGCGGACTCGCGGTGCTGGAAACGGTGTCGGCCAAGATGCGCATCTTCCGCGCGCCGGAGTTTCTCGGCATGGCTTTCCTGCTTGGCGTGCTGGGCATGCTGACCCATTTCCTGCTCGAGCGCTGAGATGAGCCTCCCGTTCTCCGCGCAATTGATTAACCTGATGGCGTCGCTGCTGCTGTTGATCGCGTTTGCGATGCTGTCGCAGCGGCGGATCCTGTCGCTGATTTATCTATTCGCGTGGCAGGGTGCGGTGCTCAGCGCGAATACGCTGATCGTCGCGTGGACCACGGGGCAGCCGCACCTGTATTACTCGGCGTTGATCACGTTCGCCCTCAAAGTGGTCGCGTTGCCGTGGCTGCTGCACCGGCTGATCATCCGGCTCAACATCAAATGGGACGTCGAGACGCTGATCAACATTCCTACCACCATGCTGATCGGCATCGGCCTGGTGATCTTCTCGTTCAATCTCGCGCTGCCGATTTCGCAATGGGCGGAAACCATTACGCGCAGCACGCTCGGCATCGCGATCGCCAGCGTGCTGCTGTCATTCCTGATGATGATCACGCGCCGCAAGGCCGTGCCGCAGGTGATCGGCTTCCTGGCGATGGAAAACGGCTTGTTCTTCGCCGCGACGAGCACCACTTACGGCATGCCGATGGTGGTCGAGCTCGGCATCGCGCTCGACGTGCTGGTGGGCACTTTTATTTTCGGCATTTTCTTTTTCCAGATCCGCGAGACGTTCGACAGCCTCGACATCCGCAATCTGGAGAAACTGAAAGAAGACTGACGTGGAGATCTTTTTCGTCCTCGGCATTCCGCTCGCCGGCGGTCTTACGCTCGCACTGGTCGGCAATCGCAATTACGCCGCCGAGCTTAACTCGCTATTCAGCCTTGCCACGTTCCTCGCGGCGTTGAAGCTCGCCGTGCGCGTCATGGACGAGGGGCCGCTGCTGGTGCTGGACGAGCTCTTTTTCGTCGACCCGTTCAACGTTTTCCTGGTGACGCTGACGGCGTTCGTGTCTTTTACTACCACGTTGTTCAGCCGTCCCTATATGCGCAACGAACAGGCCAAGGGCAAGCTGTCGGCGCGCATGATGCAGCTCTATCACAGCATGTTTCAGGCGTTCGGCTTCACCATGCTGCTGGCGCTGTTGACCAACAATATCGGCATCCTGTGGGTGGCGATGGAGGCGGCCACGCTCACCACGGTACTATTGGTAAGTCTGTATCGCACGCCGGCGAGCATCGAGGCGGCGTGGAAGTATTTCATCCTGTGCGGCGTCGGCATCGCGCAGGCCCTGTTTGGCACGATCCTCGTATATTTCGCGGCGGAACGCGTGCTCGGCAGCGGCGGCACCGCGCTGCTGTGGACGCACCTTTACGGCGTCAAGGACCAGTTGGAGCCGACCGTGCTCGGGCTCGCCTTCGTCTTTTTGCTCGTGGGTTACGGTACTAAGGTCGGGCTCGTACCGTTGCACAACTGGCTGCCCGACGCGCACGCCGAAGGCCCGACGCCGATCTCGGCGGTGCTGTCGGGGCTGCTGCTCAATGTCGCGCTGTATGCGGTGGTGCGCAGCAAAGCGCTGGTGGATGGTGCGCTCGGCACGCCGCTTGCCGGCAACCTGATGATGGGTTTCGGTTTGCTGTCGGTGGTGGTGGCGGCATTTTTCCTGTCGCGCCAGAAGGACGTCAAACGTCTCTTCGCATATTCATCGATCGAGCACATGGGCCTGACAACCTTCGCGTTCGGCATGGGCGGGCCGGTGGCAACCTTCGCCGCGATGCTGCACATGACGGTGCATTCGCTCACTAAGTCGGCGATTTTTTTCGCGGTCGGCCACGCCGCGCAGAAAACCGGCACGCAGGTGATCGCCGACATCCGCGGCCTCGTCATCACCAATCCCACCATCGGCTGGGGTTTGTTGCTCGGCAGCCTGGCGATACTCGGCATGCCGCCATTCGGCGTGTTCGCGAGCGAGTTCCTGATTCTTACCACCGCCATGCGCGAGCACGCGTGGGCGACACCGTTTCTGCTGATCGCACTGGGGGTCGCGTTCGCCGCGATCTTCGGCAAGGCGCAGGGCATGGTGTTCGGCGATACGACCGCGCAGCGCCTGCCACATTCGCCCGCGCTGGTTCCCGTGTTCGTGCATCTTGCGCTGGTGTTGATGCTCGGCCTCTATATCCCGCCTTATCTTGCTGCGTGGTACCGCCAGGCCGCGCAACTGCTCGGATGACACTCGAAAAATTCAATCTGCAATTCGCCCGTGTCCGCGGGGCCGCGCGGGTGTTCCGCGCCGATGTCAATGCGATCGAATGGATTACCGCGTGCCGGCAGGTGAACGAGCGGGGCGGCCGGCTGGTGGCATTGTGGGGCAGCGAACGCGCGCCCGGCTTCGCGGTGCATGCAGCCCTCGCGGATGCCGACGGACTGCTGGTGCTGATCTTGCCTGTGCCGCAGGACCGGCCGTCGTATCCGGGCATTGAAGGGATTTTCCCGGTCGCCGGCCGCATGCAACGCGCGGCGTACGACATGCTGGGTATCGAGGCACAGGGCGACGACGATCGGCGTCCGTGGCTGCGGCACGCGGCATGGCCCTCCGATAAATTTCCGCTGCGCGACGATTTCGATCGTGCGTGCATCTACGAACCGGGCACCGACGACTATCCGTTCGTGTCCGTCGCCGGCGACGGCGTGCACGAGATACCGGTCGGTCCGGTACACGCCGGCACGATAGAGCCCGGGCATTTCCGCTTCAGCATCATCGGCGAGCGCGTGCTGCGGCTCGAGGAACGGTTGGGTTACAAGCACAAGGGCATCGAAAAGCGCTTCGCGGGCATGTCGCTCGACGAAGGCGCGCGGCTGGCCGCTCGCGTGAGCGGCGACTCGACTGTCGCGTATGGCTGGGCGTATGCGATGGCCGCCGAAAGCGCGTGCGGCGCCATGCCACCGCCGCGCGCCGCGTGGTTAAGGGCGGTCCTGCTCGAGCGCGAGCGCATCGCCAACCACCTGGGCGATCTCGGTTTCATCGGCAACGATGCGGGTCTCGCCTTCGGTCTCGCCCAGTTTTCGCTGCTGAAGGAAGACATGCTGCGGCTGAATGCCGAACTGTTCGGCCACCGCTACCTGATGGATGCGATCGTGCCGGGCGGGGTTGCGCGCGACATTGCGCAGAGTGGAATGGAGCGCGTACGGGTCGAAGCCGACCAGCTCACGGAAACGGTTGCGTTGCTGAAGAACATCTACGACGAACATCCGGGGTTGCAGGACCGCTTTATCGCGTGCGGGCGCGTCACCCCGGAACTTGCCGCACGGCTCGGACTCGTCGGGCTGGCGGGGCGGGCGAGCGCCCAGGCGCTGGATTTGCGGGAGCAGTTTCCGGTCGAGCCGTACGACCAGCTCGACGTGCAAATGGCGACCCACCGCAACGGCGATGTCGCGGCGCGCGTGACCGTCCGCTTTGAAGAAGTGTTCGAGTCACTGCGTTTGATCCGGCAAATCCTCGAGCTGATCCCGTTAGGCCAGACCCGCGCGGCGTTGCCGGCGACCGCCGCAGGCGCATTCGCGTTGGGCATCATAGAAGGCTGGCGCGGCGAAGTCCTGGTCGCGCTCGAAACCGGCGCAAACGGCGCCATCGCGCGTTGCCACGCGCACGACCCCTCGTGGCAGAACTGGCCTGTGATCGAGCACGCAGTGATCGACAATATTGTGCCGGATTTTCCGCTCATCAATAAATCGTTCAATCTTTCGTACAGCGGGCAGGACTTGTAGCCGTGTATAACATCCTCAAACAGATCGTAACCACGGGCATCAAGACCGAGCCGCCGCCGGCGGCCGACGAGGCGTTGCGCGCGACGGGCGAGCGCCTGCGGGCCGACATTCTCGAATATTTCGGCGGCGCGCTGACCATACGCCACGTTGACGCCGGATCGTGCAATGGTTGCGAACTCGAGATCAATGCGCTCAACAATCCGTATTACAATCTCGAAGGCCTCGGCATCAAGTTCGTGGCGAGCCCGCGCCACGCCGACATGCTGCTGGTGACGGGGCCGGTGTCGCGGAACATGGAAGTCGCGTTGCAGCGCACGTACGATGCGACGCCGGAACCGAAGCTCGTCGTTGCGCTGGGCGAATGCGGCTGCACCGGCGGTATCTTCGGCGAGAGCTACGCGAGCCGCGGGCGCGTGTCGAACGTTATTCCCGTCGACGTCGCGGTTCCCGGCTGCCCGCCGACACCGTTCGCGATCATGCAGGGAATATTAACGGCAATCAGCGCGAAAAAAACCTGAATCGAAGGATACCTTTGAATACCGATACCGATAAATCCGACCGCAAAGCGCAGATCGACGCGTTGCTGCTCTCGCTGCCTGGCGCCAGCACCAGAAAAATCAACAATCTCGACGCGTACTTCGTCAGCGACAAGATGTTCGCCTGCATCAGCGGCGACGGCATCGGGCTGCGCCTGCCGGCCACGACGGCGACCGAACTGCAGTTCTCGCGGGACAACGTCGTGCCGTTTCAGCCCGGCGGCGTGTCAAGCACCCGCGAATGGATCCAGATCAACCGCGCGGATGCGGCGGAGTATGCGAAGGACCTTGAGCTGTTTCAGGCTTCGCTCGACTTCGTGAAAACCGGCCGGACGCGCTAGGACTTCTTGCGTCGCATTAACCGGTTTTCACACCGGCGCCGGTCCGGATCGTGCGGCGTATACTCGTTGCCCTGGCAAAAAAAGCGCTGACTCTCATAACGGTACAGGAGGAAACCATGGCCGCACTGCTATTGCGACTGTCGCGCGTCATCGCCCTGCTCATCGCAGGCTCGCTGGCGTTTCCGCTCAAAGCCGAGGTGTCCGAAGTACGGATTTCCAAGCAGTACGGCCTGCCGTATCTAACGGTCGTCATCGTGGAGCAGCAGCGCCTGATCGAGAAGCACGCGAAGCTTGCGGGGCTGGGCGACGTCAAGGTGAACTGGATGACGATAGGCAGCGGCGGCACCTCGACCGATTCGCTGCTCGCCGGCAATCTCGATTTCGTCACCAGCGGCATCAGCAACATGCTGCTGTTGTGGTCGCGCACCGGCGAGCAGGTGAAAGCAGTCGCGGCGGTCGCCGCCGTCCCCTTGCTGCTGGTCACGCGCAATCCGAACGTCAAGACCATCGCCGACTTTACCGAGAAGGACAAGATAGCGGTCCCGACGGTGAAAGTGTCGATGCAGTCGACCATACTCGGTATTGCCGCGCAGAAGCTGTATGGCGAGGCCGGGCGCGGCAAATTCGACCCGTTCACAGTGGCGATGTCGCACCCCGACGCGACGGTGGCATTGTTGAGCGGCGCGGGCGAGGTCAACAGCCATTTTTCGGTGCCGCCCTACCAGAACGTGGCGCTGAAGTCCCCCGGCATCCGCACGGTGCTTGATTCGACGGACGTGATGGGCGGCCCGGCGACCATCACGGTGATTTTTGGCACCACCAAGTTCCGCGACGCGAACCCGAAAACGATTGCCGCGATCATGGCGGCGCTGCGCGAGGCGTCAGATTTTATCGCGCGTGACAAGCGTGGCGCCGCCGACATCTACCTCAAAGCCACCAAGGAAAAGATCTCGCTCGACGAGCTCACTGTAATGCTCGAGTCACCGGGCTACCGGTTTACGCAGGCACCCAATGGCACGCTGAGGTACGCGGAACAGATGTTCAAGACAGGTGTTATCAAGACGCAGCCGGCGAGCTGGAAAGACGCGTTCTTTCCCGAAGCGCACGGCCTGCCGGGGAATTGACCGCAAATCTAGCGTTGCGGTGTTCCCACCACGCCTTTGATCGCAAACTTCTGCACCCGTTGGCCGCCGAGGTCTTCGGCAACATACAGGTCGCCTTTGGAATCGGTCGCGATATTGTGCGGTGAGACGAACTGCCCGGCGTAGCGGCCGAGGCGTCCCAGGGTGCCGCGCTCCTGCAGGGTTTGCCGGTCGAGAATCAGGATCACGTTTTCGGTCTGATCGGCCGAATAGATGAACTGCTGTTCCGGATCCGCCGAGAAGGCGATCGAGGATACCGTGCCGGCGTTTTCCTTCGTGTCGCGGCGGATGAACGCTTCTTTGACGAACGTGCCGTCGATCTTGAAGACCTGGATGCGCCGGTTCAAGCGGTCCGCCACGTAAACGAGTCCGTCCTTCGAGATGCGCAGGTGATGGACCTGGTTGAACTGCGGATTGCCGGGGCCCTCGTGAACCTGCGCTCTGGACGCGGCGTCATCGGGCCGGTTGCCATACGCGCCCCAGTGCCGTTTGTACGCACCAGTCATTGCATCGAACACGATCACGCGCCGGTTGCCTTAGCCGTCGGCCACGAACAGCTCGTTCGTGCCCGGATAGACCGCCATGTCGGCGGGCTGGCCCAGATTCTCGGTATCGTTGCTGCCGGTGCCCTTGCCGCGCCGGCCGATCTGCAGCAGAAACTTGCCCTTTGCGTCGAATTTCAGGATCTGGTTTTCGCTGGTTCCGGCGGCTCCGCGGCCGGCAATCCAGACGTTGTTTTGATGGTCGACGAAGATGCCATGCTCGTTTTTCTCCGCGGGCCATTCGTATCCTTCGCCGGGACCGCCCCAGCCCTGGAGCACTTTGCCCGATGGATCGAACTGCATCACGATGGGCGCCGGTTTGCAGCAGACTTTCTTCTCCGTCACCATGGCCGCGCGATGGATGACCCACACATTGTCCTGCGCATCGGTCGCGATCCCGGCACCCACGCCGAAAATCCAGGTCTCGGGAAGCTGCGGCCAATAGGGATCGACCGCGAGGGTCGGCAGTTGCGTGGCGGGACTCTGGCTGTGCACCGAGGCAGACGCCAGTATCAAGGTCAGCAGCAGTAAGGCAGATGCTTTTTTCATTTCCTGTCCTCGGCTCTCGTGGTTGAACTCCGGCGTCCGCGCGGGACGAGAATCTTTGCGGATAGGTTCAGGCGACGCGGTACTTCTTGATCATCTTCTGATCGAGCACGATGCCGAGTCCCGGCGCGTCTTCGATGGTCGCCATGCCGTTTTTTATCGAGGGGCGATTGAGCCACATCTTCTGCCACACGGGGTCGCGGTCGGGATCGGCAAAGCATTCGAGATAGGTGCCGTGCGGCACCGCGGAGAGCAGGTGCTGCGCGACCTGCGCTTCTTCATGGTGCGCCATGCGCACGCTCGCCGTGTAGCACAACGCCGCCGCGCGTTTCCAGTCGGTAATGCCGCCGCCTTCCGACACGTCATAGTTAACGAAGTCGACCGCGCGGCCGTCGACCAGCCGGCGCACGCCCTGACTCGTGATTTCGCACTGGCCCGCGTTGACCGGAATGCGGGTCGACTGCCGAACGCACGCCATCAGCGCGACGTCGTCGTGCCAGTGGCACGGCTCTTCGAACCAGGTGATGTCGAGTGGCTCAATCAAACGTGAAAATTTGATCGCGTCCTGCACGTTCCAGCCGCGGTTGGCGTCGACCACGATGACAAAGTCGTCGCCGGCCGCCTTGCGAGCGGCCTGCACGCGCTTGAAATCTTGCTCGGGCGTGAGTCCCCCGACCTTGAACTTGCAGCCCGCCATGCCGGCCTTGCGGTAGCTCTCGATCTCGCGCCCATAATCCGCGAGGGTCTTGCCATCCACGTAATAGCCGCCGATCGAAATAATCGGCAGCTTGCTGCGATAACCGCCGAGCAGCTGGCGGATACTTTTGCCGAGCGCCTTGCCGTAGAGGTCCCACACCGCGCAGTCGATGCACGAGATCGCTTCGAGCAGGTTTTTGCGGTCGCCGTACGAATGCGTCAAAGCGAACATCTTTTCCCACAGGCGCTCGATCGCAAAAATGTCTGCGCCTATTGCGATCGGCGCAAGCATTTTCTTGATGATGCGCACGAGCTCCGGGCCGTGCGCGCGGTTGTCGCCGTTGTAGACTTCGCTGACGAGTCCGCCCGCGTGCACGCGCGTGACGATCGTGCAGCGCTTCTTCACGTCGTAGGTGGCGCCGCCGAAATTCTTCTTCAGCGGAATCGAAATCGCTACGGCTTCGATTTTGTCTATTCGCATATGTGGATCCTGTGGTTGGATACTTATTTTCCGCCCGCAAGCTCTTTGACGAGGCGGTAGAGGAATTCATGCCCGTCGTAGAGCGATTTCACCGGCATGCGCTCGTTAAGCCCGTGCGAGCGGTTGTCGTCCTGATCGAGGAAAAGTCCCGACACACCGTACATCGGGATGCCGCCGTTGCGCATGAAGCGCGAGTCGGTGGCGCCGGTACTCATCGCCGGGACGACCGGGACGCCGGGCCAGAATTCACCGGTGACTTT
>Ga0070670_100004643_pt1 | contig 11520 bp, 12 predicted proteins | sample KBSS63metaG_FD_64665 | JGI IMG/M metagenome (GOLD analysis project Ga0070670, IMG submission 64665) | Switchgrass rhizosphere microbial communities from Kellogg Biological Station, Michigan, USA - KBS S6-3 metaG | ecosystem: Host-associated > Plants > Roots > Rhizosphere > Soil ... | reverse complement strand
TACTACACGCAGCCCTTCACCATCCAACGCTCCTGGAAGAAGAGCCCGGCGCGCCATCCGTTCGAGTACGACTGCATGGAAAATCCCCGGCAGGAGGACTTCGAGAACGCGTACTACCTGAATGAGCGCTATCGCCCGATCTGCATGCGGGTCGAGGGAGAAGGCAGGGCGCCATCAAAGATGGTGTGCCGGCGCCGCTAGAATGGCCTCCATGGAACGACTCGCCTGCATCGGCCTGCTTGCCGGAACTGTTCTCGCGACGGCGGTGCTGGCGCAGGGCCAGGCCATCGATCTGGCGGGGCAATGGTCCGCGCGCGTGCACGAGGACGCCGTCTACAGGGGCGCTGGCGGCCTGCTTGGCGACTACACCGGGCTGCCGATCAACGCCGCCGCGCGCCAGATGGCGGAGGCCTGGGACGCCGACGTGCTCTCGCAACCCGAGCGCATGACGCAGGCGTGGCCCGCGGTGTACTCGATGCGCGGCGAGGGGCCGAACATCCGCATCAGCGAGCTGCGCGATCCGGTGTCGGAGCAGCTCATTGCCCTCCGTCTGGTTGGGATCTTCGGCCGATCGGACCGGACGATCTGGCTCGACGGACGCCCTCATCCGTCTCCATTCGCCGAGTACACCTGGGATGGGTTCTCCACCGGGACATTCCACGATGGCCGGCTGACGGTCACGACGACACACATGAAGATGGGCGTCCTCCAGAAAGTCGGCGTCCATGCGAGCCCCTACGCCGTCCTCACCGAGGAGTTCTTCCCGCACGGCGACCTCCTCACGATGGTGGCGATCATCGAGGATCCCATCTACCTGGAAGAACCGCTGGTGCGAAGCCAGTCGTGGGTACGCAATCCCAACCAGACCGTCGGCCCCGTGGTGCCCTGGGAATCGGTGGACGAGCTCGGGGACAAGGAAGTGGGCTGGGTGCCGCACTACCCGCTCGGCACCAAGCACCGGGAACCCGCCGAGCAGTACAAGCTGCCGTTCGAGGCCACGCAGGGCGGCGCCGCCACGACGTATCCCGAATACCAACGGACCATCGAACGGCTGCGCGCCGCCGGCGGAAAGTAGGAGCTCGTCGTGAGGACCGTCATTGCCATTCTGATCGCGGCCGCGTCCTGGATCGCGGTGTCCGCGCAAGGGCCCGGCGCCACCGGGTTGACCGCCGATCAACTCAAATACCGGCCGGGCCGTCCGGACCTGTCGAAGGCCGGCTTCGAAGTGCTGCCGGTGCAGGGCAATGTGCACCTGATCGTCACCGGCAGGGGCAGCAACATTGTCGCGCAGGTGGGCGATCAGGGCGCCATGCTCGTGGATGCCAGCATGCCCGAGGTGAGCGACAAGGTGCTCGCCGAGGTCCGCCGGCTCACGAAGGGCCCGATCCGCGGCATCGTCGACACGAGCATGGACCTGGATCACATCGGCGGCAACGCCAGCCTCGCCGCCGCAGGCCAGCCGATGTTCCAGGGCAACACGGGCTTCCTGGCCGGTCCGTCAGCAACGATCTTCGCGCACGAAAAGGGCTTCGCGCGGATCAGCACGCCGGGCAGTCCGCTGCTGCAGCCGGAGAAGCTGTGGCCGACAGACACGTTCTTCACCCGCAAGAAGAAACTGTTCTTCAACCACGAGCCGATCGAGATCCGCTGGACCCCGGCGCTCAACGACAGCAACCTGATCGTCTGGTTCCGGGGCTCGGACGTGATCGCCGCCGGCGACACCTTCGACGCCATGTCGTACCCCAAGTTCGACCCCGGGCGCGGCGGTTCCATTCAGGGCGTGCTCGACGCCTTGAACGAACTGGTGGACATTGCCGTACCGGAGCTCAACCAGCAGGGCGGGACGCGCATCGTGCCCGCGCACGGCCGCATCGGCAACCAGTCCGATGTCGTGGAGGTCCGCGACATGGTCACGATCGTGCGCGACCGCGTGCGCGACGCCCGGAAAGCAGGATTGACGCTCGATCGGATCCAGCAGCTGAAGGTGACGCTCGAATACGACGGGGTCTACGCAATCCCGGCGTACACGGGGGCGATGTTCGTCGAGGCCGTCTACAATGACCTGGGCCGGCAGGCTCGAACGCGCTGATTCGCACAAACCCGACCTCGCCCTCGAACCTGCGGATAACTCCATGACGATCTGTTCGTACGTTCGGAAGACAAGTGCCGTCGCCGGTATGTTCCTGTTCATGGCCGGCGCGTTCGCAAATTGGGGGACGCACGTCTCCGCACAGCAGCCGCAGAAGAGCGTGGGCCGCGGCTGGCCGGTGACGATGGCGGCCGCCTACACCGGCTACCCTGAGGACTCTCTCGTCGGCGCTGTGACGCCGTGGTACTACACGTCGAATCCGATTGCCACCGGCGGCAAGGCGCCGGCCGGCGTGCAGCCACTGCCCCGCGACATTTTCACGTCGAAGGACTTCTACCTCGATCGCGACCTCTGGATGGACAAGCGGTATTACCGCTGCAACAGCCCGATCGCGCTCGACTCGAGCTGGGGCGATTATTCGAGCGGTCCCAGGTCGATCGACAACAACGATCCGGCGACTGCCGCGTGGGGACATTGCGAACGGGACTATGCCCGTGACGCGATCGTCAGCCCGTATCCCTTCAAGACCGCGCAGGCGCATTACGAGGCGCTGCTTGCCGAAACCAGATCGCATGGCGGCCCGACCAACCACACGAAGGCCACACTCCCGGATTGGAATGGCCGTTACTCCACCGGCCTGAGCCTCGGGTTTGGGCGAGGCAGACGCGCCGGCGGCGGAGGTGGCGCTGCGGTGCCGCCAGAGTACGCCGAGCCGCCGCAGTGGATCATGGGCTGGGCAACCCAGATGCCGACGATGCTCTCGCTGCTCACGCCCGAGTATCAGCAGCGTTACGTCCAGCAGATGTATCACAAGGTCAACTCGAACGCCGCGCAGTTCTCCGGCATGTTCTGCCGTCCCGAGGGGCTGCTGCGCTGGTGGTCAGGTCCGGGCGGTCCAAACACGCTGGATGTCATGGTCGTGCCCGGACGTGTGCAGTTCCTCGGCGGCACCGAGAACGCCATGCGTCACGTGCAATTCGAGCGCTCGTTCGATCTCAAGGGGTCCGGCCCCCATCTCGGCACCGACGCCCCGAGCTGGCTGGGTGAGACGATCGGCTTCTGGGACGGAGACACGCTGATCACGTGGACCGCCAACGTGCAAGGGTGGTTCACGCACGCGAGTTGGGAATACAGCAACAAGATGCAGCTCGTCGAGATCTGGTCTCCGCGTAAGTTCGCCGATGGGCGCCTCGCGGGTATCGAGCACGAGACGATCTTCTATGATCCCGAGGCGCTGACGCAGCCGGTTCGGGCGATCCGCTTCTTCGCGCGCCGCGGGGATCTGAAAGACGCACCGGTGTTCCACCTCGATCACTGCAACCAGACGATCTTCGTCGGCAAGGACGGCAGAGGCACGCGGGTGGCGAACGGCGGCACGATTCAGTACAAGGTCTACGACCTGTACGACCGCCCGTGGGCACGCATCTGGGAAGAGTATTTCGAGAAGGATATGAAGCGTCCCAGGGAAGCCGACCCCGCGGACATTTTTGGGAGGTAAAGATGAGACTTGCTGCGCTCGCCGCGGTGGTCCTGTCGCTCGTGTTCTTCGCGGACGCTGGTGCGGCCGCCCAGAAACCCAAGATCTTCGGGATCTGGATCGGAATCGACCGGAACAGCCCGAATTTCGGGAAATGGAAGAACCAACCCAATACACCCACCCCGGAGTTCACCGCGTGGGGAGCGGAGCAGTCCCGTGAGCAGGGCCGTCTCGGCGTGGAACTGCCGACCCCCGGCGCCTGCGAGCCCATCAACCCGGTGCAGTTCGTGGGAGGAGGATTGTTCCCGACCCAGATCCTGGATGGCGGCAACCAGATCGTGCTGCTGAACGAATGGGTCGCAGTGCCGCGCCGGATCTACACAGATGGACGCAAGCATCCGCCCGCCGAGGATCTGCTGCCCACGTGGGAAGGCCACTCGATCGGCCGCTGGGATGGCGACACGCTCGTGGTCGACACGATCGGGCTGAACGGACGGACGCGTCCGATCAATGGCTATGTCGCGAATGCGGTGAGTGCAACGCCGGAGAGCCTGAACGTGCCGCGCCTGCCCTCGAGCGACCAGATGCATCTCGTCGAGCGGTTCCGGCTGGTCGGCAACGGCGATATTCTCGAGGTCACGAGAACCATCACCGACCCGAAGACGTATCTGCGTCCGTTCTCGAACACCGTCCATCTGGAGCGTCGTGCGGACCTCGACGTGCAGGAGTACTACTGCTCCGACAACACGCGCACCAGGGACGAAGGTCACTAGTCCACACCAGCGGATTCAGAAGGCCTCTTAAAGGGGGTTGCAATGAAACGTGTATCCATTGCGGGTGCTGCCGCGGCGCTGCTTCTGTCGTGCTCCGTAGCGGACGCCCATCATTCCTTTGCGATGTTCGATCTCGGTAAGGACGTGACGGTGGAAGCCGTGGTCAAAGAAGTTCAGTTCACCAATCCGCATGTGTGGCTGCAGATCCTGGTCGCCGACGACAAGGGCGGGCAGACCGAATGGAGCATCGAGTCGGGGGCACCCGGAATGATGCTTCGCAACGGTTGGAAGCTCTCGACGCTGAAGCCGGGTGACAAGGTCACGTTGACCATGCACCCGCTCAAGAACGGCAGTCCGGGTGGCAGCCTCGTCAGGGTGAAGGTTCCGGATGGGCGGACGCTTGGGCCTGGAGCGACCAACTAGAGCTGTAGGAGCGGAACGCGAGGGGGCCCCCGATCCAGCGGCGCGCCGGGCGCTCCATCGACGCGGGGCTGTCGGCGGTGATGGTCGCCAGCACGTCGACTCGCGACAGATGATGTGCCGATGGCAGGCCACAGAAGGCTTCTACGAGTGGCAAGCTCTGGACGGCTGAGCGACTACGGGAGATCGACCGCCGAATCGAACTTGACCTTGAACTGTGCGCCAGCGGGCAGATCGACCTCCTGCCCTTCTGTCACCGCGAGCGTCCCGCCGCCGCCGGCCCCTGCGCCAATTGCGGCACCTTTGGCGCCTCCGAGAATGCCGCCGACAACGGCGCCGATACCCGCGGCGATGCCCGCCTTCTTCGTGTCGCCTTTGAGCCCGCTGCCCTTCATCTCAGCCCGTCCCCGCATGGGGAACGACCGTGAGCCGACGGAAAGCAGATCGAAGCGAAGATCGAGCCTCGCCGTCCGATTCGCGCGGCCGGCAGATTGCACCTCGGCGACCGCACCGCGAAGCGTCGCGCCGGCAGGAACCAGCACGCGCCGGTCAACGACGATGTCTTCCACCGTCGTGACGATGAACCGATCCTCGACGGCCGCTGCATCGCTGCGAAGAGCAGTCTGCAGCCGGACGGTGACCTCTCTACCGGTCGGAACGCGCCCGCTGCCCAGCCGGACCTCCTGCGCGCGACGTGCCTCAGCCTCCTGGCGCGCCGTCTCTTCGCGCCGGCGAGCTTCGGCTTCCTGCTCGAGGCGTACCTGGCGTTCCGTTTCGAGGCGCGCCGCGTCCGCGGCAGCCGCGGCCTGCGCCTGTTGCGCCGCAGCCCGGACCTTCGCCGCCCGCACCTCCTCCGCGGCTCGTTCCGTGGCCAGTTGCTCGTCCCTGAGACGGCGACTGGCCGCCTCCTGCGCGGCCGCTCGCGCTCGAGCAGCCTCGTTGGCTTCGTTGGCCCTCGCCTGTCGCACTGCCAAGTGTTCGTCAGAGCCCTCGACCATCGTCAGCTGGCCGGTGAACGCGCTGCGTGGCTTGGCGGTGTCGAGCACGCTGGGCGCAAGCGTCACCTCGCCAGGCCACCCGACTGCCTCACCAGCCTTCAGGAACGCTTCGCCGGCGAGCGCAACGGGTGACCCTTCCGCAGCGGCCTCTTTGAGCAGCACGAATTCGTCTTCGACGCCGGCCTGGTTGTACAGGCTCGAGGTGACCACGGCCGAAGCGGAGAACGTCGCGCGGTAGCCGTCGATGCCCTCGGACGAGTAGGGCTGCAAGCTCTCCAGGTGCAAGGACTGCAGTTGCGCGATACTCGTGAGGCGCTGAGCGACGAGCCTTGCGACATCGTTCTCGCCAGGACCGGAGGAAGTCGCCGGTGTCCGCAACGCGAGATACGCACCTACCAGGAGAGCACAGGCCGTTAATCCGACTGCGATCCCACCCCAGACGAGACGTCCAGTGTTGGACGGCTGGCGTGCGGGAATATCCGTGGAAGGCCGGTCGATGGCCCCGCCGCAAGAGCGGCAGAATCTGGCGCTGCCGGCCACGTCAAGTCCGCAGAGCCGGCATCTCGACGGTTCAGGTGCCGCCCCGATTCGCAGCGCGGTGCCGCACACGCCACAGAACTTTCGATCCGAACGGACCGACGCCCCACAGGATGAACACTGCGTCATAGAAGCCTCGCCGGTACTAAAACGCTCGTGCCCAGCGAATCGAACGCCGCTGCTGTTCGATTCCGCCCTCTCGGGCGTTTCTATGGTGTCGGAGGCTGCTATGGCGATCGTTGACATGGCGCACTGCAATACGTGTCGCGCGGTCCTACAAGAAGGAAACCGCTTCTGCGAGGACTGCGGCGCTGCGGTCCTGTCGGCCGCAGCCTCCCCCGGGGCTGCCTCGGAGCCGGGCCACAGTCAGGCGACACGGCTGCTGTCCGCCGCCGCCTTCTCGAATTCGTCGGTGCGCGGGGCAATCCTCGAGTGGATCCTCGAACGCAATCGGTCGACGCCGCCAGAGATCGGCATCGATCTGGAGCTCGTCGCCCGAGTGGCCGCGTACGCCGAGCATCGGGACAGGAACCACGAACTCGCGCTTGCGGCACTCGCGACGGTGGCGGCCATCGGACTGGTCTTCGTCCCCATCACGTTCGTCGCATTTGTCGCCGCCGCCGTTCTGGTCTTCCTCAAACGTGCGCGCGAACGAACCCAGATGCTGGAGCGGTTCGATCGCGATCATTTCGCGAAAGCAGATGTCGAACGGCTCTTCACGAAGGAGTTGACGGCCAGGCAGCGGTCTGCGGTGCCGCCGGCGGCAACGAACCTCACCGTCTACAGCGGGTTCTCTCCATTCGTGGGCATGGGGCTCGAGATGGGGGGGTGGTCATTCGCGATTGCCGCCGACAAGCCCAAAGACGACTTCCGATCCACGTCACCGCTCGCGGTCAGTGTGGCCGAGCTGAACAGTGCCGTGACCGATCGGCTCGCGAAGCTCAATCTGCCCGATCTCGACCAGCGCGATCACTTCTTCATGCACGGCGCTGACGTAACCGAGCACCCGTTCTTGCTCCCCAACAAATACGCCCGGCCCGTCAGCGTGTTGCCCCCGGAGCTGCAGAAGCGATGTTCCTTCGGCAACGATCCGCACGTCCGGCACTACCGGTGGATCCGCGTCTCGGACTGGGCCGGCGACGTCGCGGTCTCGTGCTTCCTGCGCTGCTACATGCGCGGGCCGACGCTGTTCGTGGAATTCAAGCGCCATCTCCTGACGCCACTGCGGGACACAATCCGCAAGATCGATGATCTCGCGCCGCTGTCGTTTACGGGCATTGTCGGCGAAGCGCTCCTGTCGGTCTTTATCGCTCCCTTCGCCATGCTGGGCGCCACCCTCGCAATCATCGCCCGTGTCCAGAAGTGGTGGGACGAGATCTGGGACATCAGCGGACGCGAACGGCGGAAGGCGATCGATCGGACCGCGCGATGGGACTACGGCGCCACTACGACCATCCGGCAGACGTACGCCAGCGGCGAATACACCCGCTACTTCCAGTGGGCGGATACCGACTCGTATCAGAAGACGCTTGAGCGAGAGATTCTTGGAGCGCTCGTCGACTTCCTGGACGCCAGGGGCGTGGACACCTCGGACCTGCGAGAGCGCTCGTCGACCATTCTCAACAACGGCGTCATTGTTCAGAACGGAGACATCAAGGCTGGGAGTATGGCCGTCGGCGAACGGGCAAAGTCCGTACAACGCAAGCTCACACGGATGGTGAAGGCCAAGACTCGAGGTGCCGCATGAAGTCAGGCGTCAACCAGGGGATCCAGGGCACGAACATCAACGTCACGGCGGATGCCCTGGCGGTCGGTTCGAAGGCTCGAGCGACGAGTACAAGAATCTTTTCCGGCAACGAAGAGGCGCTCGTGGCGATCAACGAGCTGCGAGAGGCTCTCGCCGCGTTGAACCTGGATCGGGACGCTCATGCCCAGGTGGCCGCCACGGTCCGCGAGCTCGAAGAGACAGTCGCCGCGCCGCAACCACAGAAGGCGCGCGTCGCCAGCGTGATCGACAGCGTCATCGGCGCACTCGACAAGGCTGGAACCGCCGCCGCCAAGGTGGCAGCGCTGGCAACGCCGCTTGCGAAGCTGGCGGCGCTGTTTGGGCTGCCAATTCCGGTGTAAGAGCGTTCACTTCTGAACGGTCTTCGGCAGCCCCTGCGTCCAAGGCAGACGGTCGCGGGAATCCGCACGCCGCGCACGGGGGTCGGCGACAAGGCTGAGCCCACGCCGCTCGACGACTGGCCGCCGCCTCCCCTGGAACCAGCACACGATTCGTCGCGTCCCAGCTTTGCAAGAAGCGTTGGGGTTTCCGATGCCGACCTGACGTCGGTTGCTCAACGACAGGGCGTTCATCGCACGGATCCAGGTGTTGCAGGTCACCGGACGGACGCCGCGTTGGCGCAAGCGAACGACGAAGTGTTGAAGATCGGTCTTGCTAATCAAGCCCGCAGACGGCGCGCGATCTGCCGCATGCGAGCGGCAGCCCTGGTATGCCTTCCACGCGCACTGGTACCACTCACACGTCGCCGGAGTAACGTTCAGGATGTAGGTGCGTTCGCGGAGGAATTGTTGAAAGCGCTGATCAAGTCGATCCATGGAGCCAGAAGGTCCTTTCCGACCTGCCTGCCTCCAGCGATCCGCGCGAACTGCTTGCGGTGCTTGGGGATGGTGCGCCCTGCACGACTCGCACCCCATTCGCTCCGAGCAGGAGCGAGGAGCGATGTGACTGAGGACGTGCGGGGCGTATCCAACTCCCGAAGGGAGTTGGTGCGCCCTGCACGACTCGAACGTGCGACCTCCTGGTTCGTAGCCAGACGCTCTATCCAGCTGAGCTAAGGGCGCTGAGGGGCTAGATTGTAGCGGGCGCTTACTCCAGGGAACCCGGATCCATGCCCAAATCCTGACTATATCACAGGGATTTTCGCCTCGACCGGACCTGGCCGGGCGACGTACGATCGACGGCGATGAGCGTCATGGAGAACCGTCAGATCGAGCTGAAACCCGATCAAATCGCCTACCTCGATGAGGCCGTGAAGGCCTTCGGGCTGCCCGACACCGGCAAGGCGCTGCGCGTCCTGATCAACTACGCGCGCGAGAACCCCGACAAGCGCAACGAGATATTCGGCGACGTCCACTGCACCGGCGACTGCTGACGCCGTGCGCGACGTCTACGAGCTGACGACCTGGCAGTGGCTGCCAAGGCCGCGGCCGGAGGTGTTCGCGTTCTTTGCCGACGCGCGCAACCTGGAACGCATCACGCCCGCGTTCCTGCACTTCCAGGTGCTGGCGGCCGGCCCGATCGACATGCGGGCCGGAGCGCTCATCGACTACCGGTTACGACTGCGCGGCCTGCCCATTCGCTGGCAGAGCGAGATCACCGCCTGGGACCCGCCGCGCCGCTTTGCCGACCTGCAGCGGCGTGGCCCGTACCGGCAGTGGGATCACACGCATACGTTCGAGGAAGAGGACGGCGGCACGATGGTCCACGACCGCGTCCGCTATCGCCTGATCGGGCCGGACCTTTTCACCCGCGTGATCAACCGGGTCCTGGTCGCGCCCGATACCCGGCGTATCTTCGCGTTCCGCCACGCGGCCCTCGAAGAGTGCCTCGACCTGCGTGGCCGGAGCCGCTCCGGGCCGGTGAGCCTCGTCAGACGCCGCCTATAATCGCAGCGGGGATGACGAGACGCTGCCGTGGCTGATCAGGACCGGACGCCCATCGACCAAGGACTGGACGACGCCATTGCGCTCGCGACCTGGCTGCGCGATACCGAGCGCGCCTCGGGTGCCGTCGCCGCCATCGCCCAGCACCTGGCGGACTGCCTGCGCGCCGGCGGCCGCATGCTCACCTGCGGCAACGGCGGCTCGCTCTGCGACGCGATGCATTTCGCCGAGGAGATGTCGGGGCGTTTCCGCGACGACCGGCCGGCGCTGGCGGTGCAGGCGATGGCCGACCCCACTCACCTGACCTGCGTGGCCAACGACTATGGGTTCGAGCGCGTGTTCGCCCGCGGCGTCGAGGCCTGGGGCAAGGCCGGCGACGCACTGGTGGTCTTTTCGACGTCGGGCCGGAGTCCCAATCTGATTGCCGCGGTCGAGGCCGCGCGTGCCCGCGGTCTCAGCGTGGTCGGCCTGCTCGGGCGGGACGGTGGCCCCCTCAAGAATGCCTGCGATCACGCGATCGTCGTACCGGGCACGACATCCGATCGCATCCAGGAAGTGCACATCAAGATCGTGCACCTGCTGATCGAGCTGATCGAGAAGAAGTTGTTCGGGACCAGGGCGGTCTAAAGACCGCCCTCTACACAATCACGCGCGAGCCAGGAGCTCGTCGGGGCTGACGGTGGCGGTGCCGCGCTTTCCCACTACCACCGCCGCCGCACGGTTGGCCAGCAGCACGGCCGAAGCGTGGTCGCAACCGCCGGCGCGCGCTAGCGAAAACGACGCGACGACGGTGTCGCCAGCACCGCTCACGTCGAACACTTCCTGCGCCGCGGCCGGCACCACGAGCGGCTCGCTGCCGTCGCTGGCAAAGAAGGCGATGCCACGCGACCCGAGTGTCAGCAGCACGCTGGAACGAAACCGCCGGCTCACGAGCGCCCCGACGCGTCGGATGTTTTCCGGCGTCAGCGCCGCCTCGTTCTCGCGTAGCAGCCCCAACGATTCACGCCAGTTGGGCGTCAGGTAATCGCACTCCCAGTAGTAGTCCGAATGCTGAGGCCGCGGGTCCACGACCACCTGCTTCCCGGCCGCGTGCGCCCGGCGCACCACCTCGCGGCACACGACGTTGGTCACCAGCCCCTTGGCATAGTCGGACACCACCACGATGTCGCACGCGTCGAGTCGGCCGGCGATGACGTCGATGAGCTCGCGTTCGTGGGCCGCGTCGATGGACGCCGTCTCCTCGTAGTCGATCCGCAGAAGCTGCTGCTGCTGGCTGATGACCCGTACCTTCCGGGTGGTGGGACGCCCGTCGCGGAGCGGGAGGAAATCGATGCCGGCGCTCGCGCAGCGGCGGGCGATGTCGGCGCCCGCCGCGTCGTCGCCGACCAGGCCCACCAAGGTGGCCTCGCCGCGCAGGCCAGTCACGTTGGCGGCGGTGTTTCCAGCCCCGCCGAGCGTGGCGTGCTCGCCGGTATAGCGCAACACGGGTACCGGCGCCTCCGACGAGATGCGCGACGACTCGCCGACGAGGTACTCGTCGGCAATCACGTCACCGAC
>Ga0070670_100004642_pt1 | contig 11520 bp, 11 predicted proteins | sample KBSS63metaG_FD_64665 | JGI IMG/M metagenome (GOLD analysis project Ga0070670, IMG submission 64665) | Switchgrass rhizosphere microbial communities from Kellogg Biological Station, Michigan, USA - KBS S6-3 metaG | ecosystem: Host-associated > Plants > Roots > Rhizosphere > Soil ... | reverse complement strand
CGCGTCGACTTCCGCACGCTCGTGCGCGAGCTGGCGTCGATGTTCCGCACGCGGATCGAGCTCAAGCAAATCGGCGTGCGCGACGAAGCGAAACGCCTCGACGGAATCGGCCGGTGCGGGCGCCAGTATTGTTCGGCTTCCTGGCTTCCCGAGCTGCGCCCAGTCAACCTTGGCGTGGCGAAAGATCAACGACTGTCGCTCAATCCGTCGCAGATCTCCGGAGCGTGCGGACGCCTGATGTGCTGCCTGCGCTACGAACACGAGTTCTACGTTCAGAGCCGGAAGCGATTTCCGAAGGAAGGCAAGGCGGTCAGGACGAAACGCGGCGAAGAGAAGGTCATCGCCAACGACATCTTCCGCGAGCGGGTAACGCTGCGTGGCGAAGACGGCGAGCAGCGAACAATTCCGCTCGTGGACCTGCGCGCGGAGCTCGACGAGCTCGGCGCGGCGTTGCCGGTGGCTACAGGCGCCTTCGCCGTCCCGGTCGCGGAGATCGAAACCGAAATCGAACAGGACTTCACCGAAGCGACGATCGAAGTCAGTGAGGACGATCTGCCTGAGATGACCGCGCCCGACGCGCCGGCAACGAGTGAGCCCGAGGGGCAGGAACGGCGTCCGCATCGACGACGCGGACGGCGCGGTGGTCGCCGCAACCGCTCCGGCCGCGGACGACCCGATGGGGGTGGAGACAGTGGCTCCTCGAACGGTACGCCTCCGGCCGATGACGGGAACGGGGGGAGCGCGTGACGTCGAAGTTCTATCTCACGACGGCGATCGACTACGCGAACGGCGAACCACATATCGGGCACGCGTACGAAAAGATCGGCGCCGACGCCATCGCGCGATATCGGCGCCTGCTCGGCGACGACGTGTATTTCCTCACCGGCCTGGATGAGCACGGCCAGAAGGTGGCACAGGCGGCGGCGGAGCGCGGCGTGTCGCCTCAGGAATTCGTCGACGAAATGGCGTCGCGCTTCGAGCGGATGTGGAGCCGGTTGTCGATCTCGTACGATCGCTTCATGCGCACCACGGCGGCCGACCACAAGCGCGGCGTCCGTGCGCTGATCAAGCGCATCCACGAAAACACCCCCGACGACTTTTATGAGAAGTCGTACGAGGGCTGGTATTGTGTGGGCTGCGAGCTGTTCAAGCGCGACAACGAGATCGAGAACGGCAAGTGCGTTCTGCATCCGACGCGTGAGCTGCAGTGGACCACGGAGCGCAACTGGTTCTTCCGGTTGACGCGATACGAGCCGTTTCTTCGCAAGCTGTTCGCCGAGCGGCCGGAGTTTCTCGAGCCCGAGACGCGCCGAAACGAGATTCTCGCGCTGCTCGAGCAGGGCCTCGAGGACATCTCGATCACGCGCTCAAGGCTGACATGGGCGATTCCATTTCCGCTCGGGCTGTCCACAGGCGAAGAGCAGGGAACGTGGGTCTGGTTCGACGCGCTTCCCAACTATCTCACGGCCACCGGTTTTCCGGACAAGCACTATCACGAGCGTTGGCCGGCGCAGCTCCACGTGATCGGTAAGGACATCACGCGCCTGCACACCGTCATTTGGCCGGCGATGCTCCAGGCGGCCGAAGTGGCGCTGCCCGAGCGCGTGTGGTCGCACGGCTTCGTCTTGCTCTCCGGCGAGCGATTCAGCAAGTCGTCGGGCGTGCGGCTCGATCTCGACGAGACCATCGACCGGTTCGGCGCGGACGCGTTCCGCTACTTCCTGCTGCGCGAAGTACCGTTCGACGCCGACGGAAGCTTCTCGTACGAACGCTTCGACGAGCGTTACAACGCGGACCTCGCCAACTCACTCGGCAATCTGGCCAGCCGCGCGATCTCGATGGTCGAGCGCTATTGCGACAGCGTCGTCCCCGCCGGAGATCCAAACGAGCTCGATCGCGCCGATGCTGTCGATTGCGCCGAATATCACGCGGCGCTCGACGGGAGCCGCGGGTTCCTGCTGCACGAGGGGCTGCGACGCGTGATGGCCTGCGTGTCGCGCGGCAACGAGTTCGTCCAGTCGCAGCAGCCGTGGGCGCTGGCGAAAGACCCGGCGAAGCGCGCGGCGCTGGAGCAGGTTCTGTCGGCGATCATCCGCCAACTCGCGCGCCACGCCATTTACCTCGCTCCATTCATGCCGTCGAAATCGCAAGAGCTGTGGGCGCAGCTCGGTGGACCGGGGCGCGTCGAGGACCAGCGATTCAGCGGCGTCTCGGCGTTGAGCGTTGGCGGCTGGCGCGTCGCCAAGGGGGCGCCATTGTTTCCGAAACCAGCATAACTGCGGTTTTGAAACACAGAGAACACAGAGAACACAGAGGAACAGCGCTTCGACTTTGAGCGCGTCGCGCAACGAGCCAAGATGCTTTAGAAAAAACCTCGGGACGCTTCCCGTGCGAGGAGCGTCCCGAGGTTTTTCTAACACGTCATTTCGGCGCGTCGCGGAAAAAGCTCTGCTTGCCCTGTATTTCTCTGTGTTCTCTGTGTTCTCTGTGGTTCGAAAACGCAGTTACGGTTTCTTCGCGTCGGGCTTCGAGAAGTCGACGGTCGGCGGGCCGGTCTGTGCGTTCGCGGACGCTGTAAAGTATTTCCGCGGTTTCGCGCCGGTGACCTTCGCCGTGATCACCGTAGGGAACTGGCGGATGTACGCGTTGTACGCGTTCACCGCCTGGTTATAGTCGTTTCGCGCAACCGAGATTCGGTTCTCGGTTCCGGTGAGGTCGTCCTGCAGCCGAATGAAGAGTTGATCCGCCTTGAGTTGCGGATAGGCCTCCACGGACACCATGAGTCGACCGAGACTCGCGCTGAGCGCGGCGTTCGCGTTCGCCATCTGCTCCGCGTCGTGTGACTGAATCGCACTCACGAGGCCGGATCGCGCCTGCGTGACCTGGAGGAATACGTCCTCTTCGTGCTTGGCGTAGCCCTTCACCGTGTTCACGAGATTGGGAATGAGATCCGCGCGCCGCTGTAGCTGCACCTCGATCTGACTCTGCGCCGAGGCGGCCTGCTCGTCGAGCGACTGAATGCGGTTGTAACCGCACGCCGCGAGCGGCAGCACGAGGAGAAGTGAGAGCCAGCGTTTCATGGTCATGCTCCTGGGTGGATTACGAGAACGATAAGGACTGCCAAAACACTACGGGTTCCGGCCTGCGTTGGTGACGTCAGGTGGGCGCGTGGAAGGTGTCGAGGTAGCCCACCAGCCGTTCCAATGCCTGCAAGTATCCGGCAAGCACGGAGTTGGCCTCTTCTGCCTTCAGCTTCGCCTCACCCCGCACGTGCCTGACGACTCGCGTGATCGGAGACGCGTCGAAACCGACGCGGCCGGCAATCAGCTCGGTGAGCGCGACGTTGTCCGTCGGCGGCTTCACCTCGTGCAGCCGCATGAAGGCACGGAAAACGATCATCACCGGGCTCACACTCGCCGCCAGCAGCTCGAGCTGGCGATCGCCGTCGTTACCCGCCGCGAGCGTGCCTTGCCGGAGCTTGATGAGTTTTCCCATCGCTTCCTGCTCGAGCTGAAGACGGAGATCCCCGCGATCGACGTAAATGCCGTCGAACGGCGGATCGCCATACAACACACGGTGTCGCTCGAGGATGTCCGCGTATTCCATCGGGAAGATGTCCGACGAGCCGCGCCATTCCTGGTGCGTGAGTGTGAGCGGCGCCGGGTTGCCCGACTCCGCCCACGCGTGCGCCGCCGCCGACGCCGCGGCGAGATGCGACGCGTCGAGCGCGTCGACGATCACGAGCACGTTGTAGTCCGACCGTTTGGCGATGTGCTCGCCCGCCGCCGCCGATCCGTAGAGCACGACCGAGCGCAGCGTGTCGCCGTACGCCGCGCGGAGCTGCTTCACGAGTTCATCGAGTGTCATGCGCGCCATGGGTCACCAAGATCCGCTGGAGCCGCCGCCGCCGAAACCACCACCACCACCGAATCCGCCGAATCCTCCTCCGCCTCCACCTCCAAATCCGCCGCCCCCCCATCCACCGCTGCTCCATCCACCACCACGACCGCCGCCGATTGGAATGAAGAGCGGAAGACAGCCACGGCGTCGCCGCCCGCCAAGCATCGACAGAAGGAAGAACAGGAGGAAGAGCCAAAGGATCGGCGGAATGCCTCCGCTCCCGCGACGCGACGACGTACCCCGCCCCGGTTGCGGCACGATCTGCTGGAGGCTGGTGTCGATCTGAAAGTTGAATTCACTCGCAAAGCGCTGCGCCACACCGAGCGTCATGACCTCGATGCCGGTGCCGTAATCACGATTTCTGAAATATGGAATCGCCGCGTCGCGGAACTGGCCGGTCTGCGCGTCGGTGACGAACCCCTCGGCGCCATAGCCGACTTCGGTCCGTACGTGTCCCTGGCCGTCGCTGCTCGTCTCCTTCGGCACGACGAGGATGATGACGCCTCTGTTCCGCGCCGGATCTCCCGGATTCCCCTTCGTTCCAACCTTCCATTCGCGCCCGATGCGAAGGCCAATTTCCTCGACCGGGCGTCCCCCGAGATCGGGGAGCGTGACGACGACGATCTCGCCGCCCGACTTCGCGCGCACATCGTCGATGATGCGCTCGATCGTCGCCTTCTTTTCCGCCGGAATGACGTTGGCGAAATCGTTGACGTATCCGACAGGCGCGGGGATCTGAAGCGCTTGCGGTGTCGCGGCGATGGCGGCGACGGTGAACGCGAGCAGCGCAAACGCGCGGCCGGGCAAGAACGATCGGAAAGGCCGCAACGAGGCGGCGCGATGGCTTGTCATGCTGCTCAGAGAAGGCTACGTCCGACAGAACTACGATGGAAGCGTCGGCGCAGTTGCAATCTCCCTCAGCGGTGGCCCAAGCGAACGTCCGGGCGGTCGAGCAGCGCGTTCACCAGCCTCGCCGAGAACTCGTGCAACTGCTCGGTGAGCGCCTCGGCCTGACTCACCAGATACGCACGACCGATCACGAGCACGATCGCGACGGCAAGTCCGACCGCGGGCGGCGCGAAGGCGCGGGAGAGTCCGGCGGACAGTGGAGCGGACGACCCCGCGCCCGCGGCGAACAGGGCATCGTGCGCGCGCAGCATGGCGCCGAGGGCGCCGAGCATCACCGCGGCCAGCGCCATCGTCGACAAGTAGTGAAGGCGACGAGTCAATATCGGGACGAGCGCGAGCGATGCCGCCTGGGCGAGCGTTCGAAGCTCCGCTTCATCGCGGCTGCGGCTGCGCAGAATGAGCAGCCCCATGTCCGACAACACCGCCTTCGAGTCGGCGCACTGCTTGATCGCGTCTTCCATCTTGCCGGCGCGAACGAGCTTGATGATGCGCTCGATGAAGTTGCGGCCGTTGTTCTTGGCGCGAAGCAAGATGACGAATATCCGCTCGACGAGCACCGCGATCCCGATAACGCCAACGAGGGCGATGAGCCACATGACGGCGCCGCCTTCGCGGAACCATTGAAGCGTGGTGGTCACGTGGATCGATGGAACGAGAGTGGTGATCGAACCGTAGCAGTGCCGAGCGACGTGCCGCGCGCCGTGAGAGGTGCAAGACGTATGCCTCCTGCGGACTGATCGATTCGCGCGCCAGGCTATTGTGTGACAAGCATTTGGCCGCGCGCGCCGCCACGGGGTAGATTCGTAGTAACCAGTTCCCGCCGCCCGCCCTCACCCGTTATGACGCGAACCAGTCCTCACCCCCGCCCCCAGCCCCGCACGGCGCTTATCCTCCTCGGGACGGCGCTTCTCGCCTGTTCGGGCGACAAGACCCGCACTGCGGACGCCACGCCCGCCGCGACGGCCAAGCAGGCCAACGGCACCACCGCGCCGGCATCCGGACAGAGCCAGGATACGATCAGCCGACTCGCCGACCGCGGACGCATTCTCGGCGACTCTTCGGCGCAGGTGTGGGTCGTGATGGCCAGCGACTTTCAATGCCCATACTGCAAGCAGTGGCATGATGCGGCCTTCGCCGGTTTGGTGCGGGACTACGTGAACACTCACAAAGTGCGCATGGCGTTCCTCAACATGCCGCTCAGCATTCACCAGCACGCGAAACCGGCGTCGGAAGCGGCGATGTGCGCGGCGGTCCAAGACAAGTTCTGGGAGATGCACGACTCGCTGTTCGCGACACAGAAGATTTGGGAAGTCCTCGAGAGCCCGCTCTCGATGTTCGACACGCTGGCCAATCACAATCACGTCGAGATGATGGCGTGGCGGGCGTGCATGTCGAACCATTCCACGGCTGCGCTCATCGATGCCGACCTCGATCGCGCGCGGCAAACGGGCGCGAACTCGACACCGAGTTTCTTCGTCGGCAGCATGAAGCTGGCCGGTGCCGACGCCAACGTGCGCGGTGCGATCGACAGCGCGCTGAAAGCGGCCGCCGCCAAGCCGAAGCGCTGATCCGCTCGTGAAACTCCCGGTGCAACTCGGTTACCGCGCGCTGGCGCAGTTGGCGCGCGGCGCCGCGATCGTTGCGCCGCCCAGTGAATCGAAGCTCTTCCGCGCATTGCGCGCGCGCCGCGGCATTCGCGCGCGCTATCGCCAGTGGGGAGCCGCGGAGCGCGACCGCCAACGCGGCCTGTTATGGATGCACGCGCCGTCCGTCGGCGAGGGGCTGCAGGCGCGGCCGGTGCTCGAGCTGGCGCGGGCGCGGCGCCCCGAGCTTCAACTCGCGTACACGCATTTCTCTCCGAGCGCCGCGGCGTTCGCGCGCAGCCTCGACGTGGATTTTCAGGATTATCTGCCCTTCGATACCCCGGGCGATGCTCGCGTCGCACTGGAAGCGCTCGCGCCGACGGCGCTCGTGTTCTCGAAGCTCGATGTCTGGCCGGTGATCACGCGAGAGGCGCGCGCCCGCGGTGTGCGGCTTGGATTGATCAGCGCGACGCTGTCGCGCGGCTCCTCACGACGCTCGCGCACCGCCGGCGTCGTCCTGCGCGACGCGTACGCGGCGTTGGAGGCCGTCGGCGCGATCGATGACTCCGACGCCGACCGGCTGGTGCAGCTCGGCGTCCGTCCGCAGGCGATCAGCGTCACCGGAGACACTCGGTACGACCAGGTCTGGCTGCGTGCCCAGCGCGTTGATCGCGAGAGTCCGCTGCTTCAACGACTGCGGGCCGCTCGACTCACGCTCGTCGCCGGTTCCACCTGGCCCGCCGACGAAGCGGCCCTCCTGCCGGCGTTCGACGCGCTGCGTGCGGCTGGCGTCGATCTTCGTCTCGTGATCGCTCCGCACGAACCGACGCAGCAGCACGTCGCGAGCATCGTGGATTGGGCGCGCCTGGCGAAGCACAGCATCGCGCGCCTCGACGACCCGGAGCCGTCGGGCGCCGACGTCGTCATCGTCGATCGCGTCGGTGTGCTCGGTGACATCTATTCGATTGCCGACCTGGCCTACGTTGGCGGCGGCTTTCATTCGGCGGGGCTGCATTCGGTGCTCGAACCGGCGTCGTTCGGCGCGCCGGTGCTCTTTGGTCCGCGCCACGACAACAGCCGCGACGCCGCATTGCTCGAGCAGCGCGGCGGAGGCATTTCGGCGGTCAACGCGTCCGACCTCGTACGACGATTGCGCGGCTGGGCGACGGATGCGGCCGCGCGCCGCGAAGCCGGCAACTACGCGCGTGCGCTCGTGCGGAGCGGCGTCGGTGCGGCGGAGCGTTCGTTCGAGCTTGTCCAGCGGTTGCTTCGGTAGTTGCGGGCGGGCCCGCACCTTTGTGGCCGCGTCTAGTTGCTCGTTCGGTCTGAGCTCCTTGAGATTTTGGACTCGCGGGCTAACGCGGACACGCGCGGACTGACGCGGGTTTCGGGATGCTCCCTCGCGCCGACCTGAGGGTCCGGCGCGGCGACAACGTGAACTCTTTTGGGACTGACGTCGAGATCTTTCGGTGCGCGGAGCTACCCGAGGCCGTCTACCGAAGACTTTCTTTTTCTGTGAACACCCGGGCTGAATGCAGTGCAACGAAGTCGGCCTGATTCCGCGTTAGCCGGCGCGTGTCCGCGTTAGCCCGCGAGTCCAAAATCTCAGGGAGCTCAGCGCAAAGAGGAGTCACACGCGGCCAAGACGAACTGCAAATCAAGGCGCTCGCGACTTCACCCTCCAACCAAAGACTTCGCCACCGGCGCGACCGGAAGCGTCGACGGACGGTGGAGGAAGAATCCCTGCACCAGGTGCACGCCGAGGTCGCGCACAGTGTTGAACTCTTCGGCGTGCTCGACGCCTTCGGCGATGACCTTCGCGCCGTGGTCGTTCGCGAATCGAACCATCGTCTCGACGAGGTTCTGCTTCAGGAAATTCGTGTCGATCGCGTTGATCAGCGAGATGTCGAGCTTGATGAAGTCGGGCTCGAGGTTCGCGATCGAGCCGAGGCCGGCGTAGCCGCTCCCCGCGTCGTCGACAGCGAAGCGAAATCCCTTTTCCCGAAAGCTCTTCAGCCGCTCGCGGAACTTGGGGTAGTCCTTGATCGCCGTGCGCTCGGTGATCTCGATGACCACGCGAGTCGGGTATTTGACTTCGTGCTCATTGAACGCCGGATCATTGAAGTCGTGCGGATCGACATTCAGGAAGAGCAGCTCGTTAGGTCGCAGCCGCGTTTCAATGCCTTCGATCGCGCGACTGCGGCAGAGACGGCTCAGCTCCCACACCAGATCCGCTTCCGCCGCGACGTCGAACATCACTTCGGGGCTGCGAAGGCTGCGCATCACCCCGCGGGCCAACGCCTCGTAGCCGAAGATCTCCCGTGTCTCGGTGACGACGATCGGGTGATAGTCGACGTACACGCTCCGGTCGCGAAGGCTCGTGCGTAGATCGGCCACGCGACGGGCCCGTTCCCGGGTCTCGATCGATCGCGACGCGTTCGCCGCCTCGCGAATGCCGCGATAGATCAGCCGCTCGAGACGAATCTTGGGATTGTAGTACACGTGGGCCCGCCCGACGTAAATGTCGAACAGCGCCGCGATGTCCTCACCGTGTTGCGCCTCGATGCGCCCACCGACGTGGCGCTGGAGGCGTGTCACGATGTCGGTGATCTCGTTCTCCGACGCCGCCGCGACACCGGCCGCGGGCACGTGGAAGAAGATGAAGTCGTCGTCGTTGGTGAAGCTCACCATGAGACGCGACGTGCTGAGCGCCGTATCCTCGAGAAATTCGCGCACGGCGGCAGCCGTCGTCTCGAGAACGGCATCCAGCTTCTCCCACCCATAGATCTCCTCGATCTTCGAGTAGCGCACGAAGTTGAGGTACAGCACGACGAGCTCACCGCGCTCCTTGAACAGCGCGCGGCACTGCTCGATCATCACCGGAAGCGTCGGCAAACCCGTGAGCGAGTCGTGGAGCAGCTGCTCGTACTCGACGCGCTCGATCTTGTCATCGGCGGTGCCGAGGTGCGGTGCGCCGCGGCCGACGGCGGCGCGGATCCGCTGCGCGATCTCTTCGGGCGTCGGCGGACAACGATACCACTCCTCCGCTTTCAGCTCGACGGCTCGGCGGCGCCCGACGTCGTCGGCGCACGCGACGACCACGGGGATGCTCGCCGCGTGCGCCCGTTCGATCGCCGAGCGGAGGACCGTCGGGTCTTCGGACTCGATCAGCACGGCGCGGAAGCCGCTGTCGGCGCCGCCACCAACCGCGCGCGCCAGCTGGTCCGCGGGAACCTGCTTCACCTCCCAACCATCCAAAAGCTGAACCGCTTCGCTCAACTCTTGCGGGTCGATATCCGTGAGCAGAATGGAGTCGCTCATTACCGACTCGCCAAACCGATCACGACGCCTTGGCGCGCTGCATCTTGAGGTTGCGCTCGACCGTCGCGGCAAGCGACGGAAGATCGAACGGCTTCTCGACGTAGTCGTCGGCGCCCGTCTGCAGCGCCTCGTGCTTGTCGCGCAGCTCGTCGAGCGCGGTGACCATGACGACCCGAACCGATCGCCCGAGCGTGGGATGCTGCTTCATCACGCGGCAGACTTCCCAGCCGTCGCGGCCGGGCATCATCACGTCGAGTAGAACGACGGCGGGTTTTATGGTCTCGAACAACGCCAGCGCTTCGTCGCCGCTGTGCGCCACAGTGGTCGGATATCCTCGGATCTCCAAGTACTGTCGGATGATCTCGGCGTTGTCGGGGTTATCGTCGACCACCAGAATCGGTGGTTTGTTGGCCGGTGTCATGTGTGCCCTGTCCAGGTTGCTCGGTGTCTCGCGCCCTGGAAGACGCGTCAACGGCGTACCAAAGGCAAATCACAAGCCACTTATCGCCGCTTAAACGCGTAGGAAACACCCACGCCGTATAGTACACCGCTCGGACCGCCGAGCGTGGGTTCGCGCGTCCCTCCGAATTCGACACCCAGCGTGACGCCGATCGCCGGAGAGATCGCGATATCGCTGCCGATGCCCACGCGAATCACGTTGCCGTTCGACGTCCCTCCGGAGTAGAACACGTAGTTCGGAGTCGCGTAGATCGAGAACCCCTGCGAGCCGCCAAAGAACCGACGCCAGCCGACAGACAGCCCAATCGGCACCTCCGTCGTGCTCGAAGTCGTGTCGCGGATGGTCACTGTGGGCCCTCCGCCGACACCTGCGAACGCCGCGAACCCGAAGCTTCCCGTCGTGGTGCCGAACGGGAATGCCAGGCGGAATCCGTATACGCCGCTCTGCGTCGTCCCCGAGCCGTTTCGCCATCCGTAGCCGGCTGCGAAGAGGAGCTTCGCCGAGCTCGGTGCGTACGATACCGCGCCCGCATACGTCTGACCCTCTGGGCCGCCGCCGAAATTGAACGCGGCGACGGCGCCGGGCGCGGCCCAAGCGTTCTGAAGAGTCGGTGTGCCGGGCATTTGAGCGGCGCTCGAGGCCGCCAACATTACGGCTGCGATCGCCGCAAGCCGCAGCGTCCAGAGCCAGCGCTGAACGCGGATATCCTGCGAGTCCTTTCCGTCGAATAACACGTCGTACATCTGGCGTCCTGATGGGTGCGCCAGAGCAACGAGCAAGGGCCGTGCGACGGCGAACTCAGACGGCCGAAGCCTTCTCCGTGACCACACGGACGACGTTGTCGGCGACCTGTAGGAACCCACCGTCCACGTTGAATCGCTGGCCCCCCCCTCCCGCGCCCCCACCGCTTCCGCCGAGGCGCAGGACGCCCTTGCCGAGCAGCGTCATCATTGGCGCGTGGCCAGTCAGGATTCCGACCTCGCCGTCAAACGCGGGGGCGACCAGTGAATCGGTCGTCCCCTCGTACAGCACCGCCTCCGGCGAGATCACTGAGACCGTAAGCATGCGCGATCAGGCCTGCAGCTTCTTCGCGTTCTCGACGACGTCGTCGATGCCGCCCGCCATGAAGAACGCCTGCTCGGGCAGGTTGTCGAACTCACCCGCGACGAGCCGCTCGACCGACGAGATCGTCTCTTCGAGCTTCACGTACTTGCCCTTGATGCCGGTGAACTGCTCGGCGACGGCGAACGGCTGCGACATGAAACGCTGAATGCGGCGCGCGCGGCCGACGATCTTCTTGTCGTCTTCCGACAGCTCGTCCATGCCGAGGATCGCGATGATGTCCTG
>Ga0070670_100004639_pt1 | contig 11523 bp, 10 predicted proteins | sample KBSS63metaG_FD_64665 | JGI IMG/M metagenome (GOLD analysis project Ga0070670, IMG submission 64665) | Switchgrass rhizosphere microbial communities from Kellogg Biological Station, Michigan, USA - KBS S6-3 metaG | ecosystem: Host-associated > Plants > Roots > Rhizosphere > Soil ... | reverse complement strand
TGGACGAGGCAGCCGCCGCGCTCGAAAGCCGCGGCTGAGGCCCCAACCTCAGGATTAGTCTCGATAGCGCGGCGGTTCCGCAGTCCTAAAGCTGTGATCGGTTTTTGGGGGGGCTCCGATTATGGTTCGCGGCCAGTTTTTACCTGCCTTGCTCATTGTGCCGCTGTTGGGCTTTGCCTCGATCGCTCACGCTGCTGAGACAGACAGTGCGACCAGTGCAACGGCCGCTGCAGCAGTTGGGGCTGCCGCCTCCGAAGCGCAGGAGCCGACTCCTCCAGATGCTGCGACTGCAGCGGCGCCGGCCGATGATAGCGCCAACTCGAAGGACTGGGAGTTCTCGACGCTCGGCTATGCCTGGTTCGCCGGCGTGCGCGGCAAAAGCGATCTAATCGGGCCGGTCGAGCCGGTCGATCTCGATCTCTCATTCGGCGACGTGCTCAAGGCATTCAAATTCGCCTTCATGGGTGCAGCGGAGGCAAAGCACGACCGCCTGATCATCCTCGGCGATTTCACCTTCATCCACCTAGACGCTGACCAGGGGATCGGCATTCGCGATCCGGACTTCCTTCAAGCGGAGCTTGATTCGCGTACCGCCGAGTTGACGCTGATGGGCGGATATCGCGTCGCCAATAAAGGTCCGGTAACTGTCGACCTCCTGGCTGGCGGCCGCATGAACTGGTTCAAGGCCACGCTGCAGCTCGACGGGCCGACCCAAAGCGTCGACGGATCCAAGAAGGAAAGCTGGTTCGACCCGCTGATAGGCGCCCGCGTGGGTGCCTCACTAGGCGGGAAATGGAACGCGGGCATCTATGGTGATCTGGGTGGAATGATCACCGGCTCGGACGTGACCTGGCAGGTTGCGCCCTCCGTCGAGTATCAACTTAACCACAAGATGCGGATCGGGGTCGGCTGGCGTGTCTTCAAGGTACATTACGACAAGGGCGACTTCCTCTACGACGTCGCGCAGAGCGGCCCGCTGATCACCTTCCGCACTGCCTTTTAGCCGTTCGAAAACTATTGCTGCGGCGTGACAGGCCGCTCCCGCATCTGATAGCGCACGGCCATGCCGTTGACTGCCGCCGCGTCTGCCCGTGAGATACTGACAGGACTGCACGCGGTTATGGCGGCGCGCGGCAATGCGCAGTCGAAGTTGGACCGGGTGGTCGACCTCATCGCCGACAAGATGGCGAGCGAGGTCTGCTCCATTTACCTGCTCCGCGATGGAAAGCTGGAGTTGTTCGCCACCCACGGATTGCGCAAGGAAGCGGTGCACGTCACGCGGCTCGCAATGGGAGAAGGGCTCGTCGGCACCATCGCCGCCGAAGGCCGCATTCTCAATCTTGCCGAAGCGGCGGACCACCCTGCATTCGCCTACCGTCCTGAGACGGGTGAGGAGCGTTTCCACAGTTTTGCGGGCGTCCCCATCGTGCGCCTCGAAAGTCCTATCGGCGTTCTTGCCGTCCAGCATGCCGATCCGCGGCGCTACGACGATGTAGAGATCGAAGCGCTGCAGACCGTGGCAATGGTCCTATCCGAGATGATCGCAGCTGCGCGACTGGTCGACGGCGCACGTCGCGGCCGGCTTCGCAGCGCTGGCCCCTTGCGCCTGTCGGGCCTGAAACTGGTTGCCGGCATGGCCAAGGGCGAGGCGGTTTTCCACGAGCCGCGAGTCGTCGTCGAGCATACGGTTGCCGACGACATCGAGGCGGAGCGCGCTCGGGTTTATGGCGCCTTCCGCAAAATGCGCGAACAGATCGACAATATGGCGAAGGAGGCCGAGTTCGGCACGGCCGGCGAGCATCAGGAGATCCTCGAGACCTACCGAATGTTTGCCTACGACGAAGGCTGGTCGCGGCGCATCAACGAAGCGATCGACAGCGGCCTGACGGCGGAGGCCGCGATCGAGCGCGTCCAGCAGCGGACGCGGGCACGAATGCTCGAGATCGACGACACCCTCCTTCAGGAGCGGATGCACGATCTGGAGGATCTGTCGAACAGGCTGCTGCGAATCGTCTCGGGCCGCATGGGCACTGCGGCGCAAACTGGCTTGCAACGCGATACGGTCCTAATCGCGCGCAATCTCGGTCCCGCAGAACTGCTCGAATACGATCGCCGCCGGCTCAAGGGAGTTTTGCTCGAGGAAGGCTCGTTGACCTCGCACATGGTGATCGTCGCAAGAGCGATGGGTGTCCCGGTCATCGGCCGCCTGAACGACATTCGTCACAGCGTCGAGGAAGGGGAGGCGATCCTCGTCGATGGCGACAACGGCAGCATTATCATCAGGCCGAACCGAACCCTGCTGTCTGGCTTCGAGCATCGCATGGCGCTCAGCCAGAAGAGGCGAGCGGAGTTCGCTGCCGGCCGGAGCTTGCCGGCCAAGACCAAGGACGGGCTGCGGGTCAGCGTCATGGTCAATGCGGGGCTTGCGGAGGATGCCGCAGCGCTGGAGATGACGGGCGCCGACGGCATCGGCCTGTTCCGCACTGAATTCCAGTTCCTGATTTCCGCGACCCTTCCCGGCCGCGAACGCCAGCATCGGCTTTATTCCAAGGTTCTCGAGGCCGCGAAAGACAAGCCGGTCATTTTCCGCACCGTCGACATCGGCGGAGACAAGGCGCTTCCCTATCTCAGCGACGTTCATGACGAAGCCGAGAATCCGGCCATGGGCTGGCGCGCGCTCCGCTTGTCGCTCGATCGCTCGACCCTGATGAAGGCCCAGGCGCGGGCCCTTATCGAGGCGTCGGGCGGCAAGGTCTTGCGGGTGATGTTCCCGATGGTTTCGGAGCCTTGGGAATATGAGGAAGCGCGCGCGCTGTTCGAAGAGCAGATCGAATGGGCTAGGCATGCTCACCGAAAGCTTCCCAAGCAGGTCGAGTTCGGTGCGATGCTCGAGGTCCCGAGCCTGGCGGAAATGCTCGACCAGCTGCTGCCTCGCGTCGATTTCCTATCGATCGGCACCAACGACCTGACGCAGTTCCTCTTTGCGGCGGATAGGTCCGAGCCGCGGCTGGCACAGCGCTACGATTGGCTCAGTCCTGCGATCCTTCGCTACCTGAAGCGTGTTTTGGACGCCTGCCGGGATTACGATGTGCCTGCGCGGATTTGCGGCGAAATGGCTGGCCGCCCGCTTGAGGCAATGGCCCTGATCGGCGTCGGCGCGGAGAATTTCTCAATCACGCCGGCTGGGCTCGGACCGGTAAAGGCGATGGTGCGTTCGCTGGATGCAGCCGCGCTCCGTGTCCGGCTCGACCAGTTGCTGGCGCGGCCTCCGAAGGATATGCGAAGGGCGCTGAACGACTGGGCTCGTCGGCACTCCGTCACTATCGGTTGACACGCCCGTCGCAGCCTTCAAACAGGACTTTTCCGCGGCACTTCAAGGCGAGGCGATGGACGAAGATCTGGTTCAGACTGACGTTCCGACGGTTGGAGAGCGCCTGCGCGCCGCGCGCGAGGAAAAGGGTCTTACCCTGGAGGACATCGCCGCCCAGACTCGCATTCCCCGGCGTCACCTCGAAAGTCTCGAGACCGGTGAATGGGACAAGCTCCCTGCGCCAACGTACAGCACCGGTTTCGCCAAAAGCTATGCATCATCCGTGGGCCTCGACCGGACCGAGATCGGCGAGCAGTTGCGTGCCGAAATGGGCGGACAGCGGACGACGATGGCGCCCGCTGAAGTGTTCGAGCCTGCCGATCCTGCGCGGACCATGCCCAAATGGCTGGTGCTTGGTGCAATTATCGCCGTCATCGCGATCGTCCTGCTGATGTCCTATCTCAACGAGCGTTCACTAGACGCCGGCGATGAGGCGGCACCGCCTGCCGCGGAAGCTCCGGCGGCCGCTCCGCCCGCGACGCAGGCGCAGCAGCAGCCCGCTGCTCCCGCCGCATCGCCGCAGGGTCCGGTCGTGCTGACGGCCACTGGCCCGGCCTGGATACAGGTCACCGACCAGGGCAAGACATTGTTCTCGGGTGAACTCGCACCTGGCCAGACTTTCACGGTGCCGGCGACTGCCACCGCGCCGCTATTGAAGGCGGGCAAGCCCGAGGCGCTGCGTATCAACGTCGGCACCGCGGTCGCGCCGCCGGTTGGGCCGCCTGGCAAGGTCGCGTCGAAGGTCAGCTTGCTTCCAGCCGACCTGATGCGCGGTCCGGCGGCGCCGGGAGCCGCTCCGGCGACAGGAGCTCCACCCGCGACAGGCAACGCCGCCGGCTGACCCGATTCATCCGCCCGCAAGCTGCCGCAGAGCACAGTTGGGTTCAATAAAGTGTGGGGAATCTCATCGTGAAGTCTCGGGTCAAATACGCCACCGTCGCGCTCGGCGCGATGTTCTCGCTGCTGCCGGCTGCGGCCTCGGCGCAGCGCCAGCCGCCCAGTCCGGAGCAACGGATCGAACGGCTCGAGCGTCAGATCCAGCAGATGCAGCGGCAAGTCTTTCCGCGCGGCCGGCCTGCCGATACGGCCGGCTTCAGCGATGAGCCCGCGGCCACGCAATCGTCCGTCGCCTCACTCGACCAACGGCTGGATGCGCTCGAACGGCAAATGACCGATATCCTCCGCATGTCCGAAGAAAATGGGAATCAGCTGCGCACGCTGACTTCGGATCTGCAGCGCGCACGGGAAGAACAGCAGCAGCGGATCAATGCGCTCGAGCAGCGGATTGCCGATGCGGCCGCGACGGTACCGGCGCAGCCGATTGCCGAGCCGCAAGTCTCGGCGCCCAAGCCGGGTTCCGCCAAGCCTGCGGCGACCAAGCCGGCGCCGTCGGGTACTTCCACGACGGCTGCGACCGGGGGCCCCGTCGTCGGCGCGGCGGTCGATGCCGGCGAAGATGCCTACACCGAGGGATTCAAGCTTTGGGAAGCGGGCCAGTACGACCAGGCGATTAATTCCCTGCGAGCGTTCACTGCAGCCTATCCCAAGCACCGCCGCGCATCCTATGCCAACAACCTGATCGGGCGCGCGCTGCTCGACAAGGGCCAGCCGCGGGCTGCCGCGGAGGCATTGCTCGCCAACTATCGCAACAACCCCAAAGGGGAACGGGCGGCCGACAGCCTTTATTATCTGGGGCAGGCGCTGGGCCAGCTCGGTCAGCCGGCTCAGGCCTGCAAGGCTTATCAGGAGCTCGACGCAGTTTATGGCGCGAAGGTTCGCGCCGATCTTCGCAAGCAAGTGGATCAGGCGAAGGCGAGCACGAACTGCAGCTGACGTGCTAATGCGGGCTCGTGCCGATTGCACCTGAACTCATCGAACGTTTCACCCGCGGCCTGGACCGCCGCGTGCCGCGGGACGTGCCGATCGGGATCGCCGTCTCGGGCGGGCCGGACAGCATCGCACTCCTTCTATTGGCGGCACGGGCGCGTCCGGGCGCGGTCGAAGCAGCGACGGTCGACCACAGGCTGCGTGAAGGAAGCGCCGATGAAGCCCGCTTCGTTGCCGAAGTCTGCGAAAGGCTTGGGGTCCGCCACAGCATCCTGGAGGCCGACTGGGGCGAGACTCCGCAAACTGCCGTTCAGGAACGTGCGAGGGTCGAAAGATATCGCCTGCTACGCGGCTGGGCGACCGAACGCGGTCTCGGCGCGCTGGCGACTGCCCACCACGCGGATGATCAGGCCGAAACGTTCCTGATGCGCCTTGCCCGGGGCGCCGGCATCCGGGGCCTTGCGGCCATGCGTCCGTTAGCGCCGACACCCGGTGCACAGGATGGCGACGCGCAGCTGGTCCGACCTTTGCTGGGTTGGCGCCGATCCGAGCTGGAAGATGTCTGCGCCGCTGAGGGCATCCAGCCCGTGACTGACCCCAGCAATGACGACGATCGTTTCGAACGGGTGCGGGTGCGTCGCGCCCTTGCCGACTTGGCATGGCTGGATGCAGCCGCGATTGCGCAGAGCGCGGCCCATTTGGCGTCGGCCCATGCCGCGCTTCGCTGGGCCGTTTCGCAGGCGTGGGACCAGCGCGTGACTGCCGGCGCTGGGGAGGTCCAGTTCGATCCGTCGGGGCTTCCTGATGAAATCCTGCGGAGATTGGCGCGGCGCGCTGTGTTGCGGCTCGCGAGCGAAGGCCAGGGTACGGACCTCCGCGGACGCGAGCTCGACCAGCTGCTTTCCAGTCTGAAGTCCGGAGGCCGCTCGACGCTGCGCGGAGTACTTTGCAGCGGCGGTCAAAACTGGCGCTTCATTCCGGCGCCGAACCGGACTCGACGAACCGGCAACAGCCGTTAAATTTCCGTTCAGCGACTCGGGGGCTGGGGGAGGCACCGGTGGAATCTGACGCACGTTTTTATCGCCGCCGCGCGAATGAGGAGATCGCCGCAGCCGGCCGGGCCGTGACCGAGGCTGCGCGCGAGCGGCGTATGATCCTTGCCGGCATTTTCCTCGACCGTCTAAAGACGATCGAAGCATGCGATCCAGCAATGACCGCTTCGGATTCCTCAGCCTTTAGCTGGTCTGACGCGCGGCGCGCATACTGAAAAAGACCGGCGCGAACTCCGCGCCGGTGATTCCGATGAGATCGGGCAACTCCGGCTGGTAGGTCGAAATTGGCCGCTTTCCGGAATCCGCGCCGGCCGTTGACCGTCAAGAGAACCCGTCGTGGTTTTTAGTCATTGAAAGCTCAGCAGATTTCCCGATGCCATGTTTACGCCTGCGGGACGAAGCTGGCGTCCGACTCTCGGGGACCTTTAGGTCATGAACTTCAGTCTGTTCGGCGCGTCGGGGGGCGATGGTCTCGCGATCGATCTTGGGACCGCGAACACGCTTGTCTACATGGCCGGGCAGGGCATCGTGATCGACGAACCGTCGGTCGTGGCGATCGAGGCCGTGGACGGGATCCGGCGTGTCTTCGCCGTTGGACGCGACGCAAAGATCCTGACCGGCAAGACCTCCGAGAGCATTCGGACCTATCGTCCACTCACGGACGGAGTGATCAACGACCTGGAGATTGCCGAGGCCATGATCGCCCACTTCATCGAGAAGGCGGCGGGCCCCCAGTCCCGCATGTCTCGGGGCCCGGAAATCGTCATCTGCGTTCCTTCGGCCGCTACGCCGGTCGAGCGCCGTGCAATCCGGGCAGCAGCCATGAATGCGGGCGGGCGTGAAGTCTGGCTGGTCGAAGAGCCGCTGGCAGCAGCGATTGGCGCCGGGTTGCCGGTCAGCCAGCCGGTCGGGTCGATGGTCGTCGATATCGGCGGCGGGACCACCGAAGTTGGGATTACCTCGATGAAGGCTCTGACCTACGGCACGTCGGCCCGGGTCGGTGGCGACAAGATGGACGAAGCGATCACCTCCTATGTTCGCCGCAAGCATAATCTCGTGATCGGTGAAGGAACCGCCGAGCGCGTGAAGCAGCAGGTCGGATCCGCCGTCGCGGAGTCCGAGAGCGACCACATCATGGGAGCGGTGCGCGGGCGGGACGTGTCGAGCGGCTGCCCGTCGGAGGTCGGCGTTAGCCAGGCGGAAATCGCAGAGGCGTTGCGCGAAACCGTCGATCACATTGTCGAGACCGTCATGGCAGCGCTCGAGCACGCGACTCCCGAGATCGCGGCCGATGTGATCGATCAGGGGATCACTATGACCGGCGGCGGCTCGCTGCTGCGCAATATCGACAAGGTCCTGGCCGACGAGACCGGCCTTCAAGTGCGTATCGCGGAGGCGCCGCTCACCTCGGTTGCATTGGGTGCGGGGCGTGTGCTCGAAGATGCGGAGTTCAAGGGCGCGCTCTGCACGGCCTGAGTGCTATCTTGCCGGCTAGCTCACCCGGGAACGATCACCGGGTTCAGCAAAGGGGGGTCCGGCTGCGTTCCGGGTTCCGACTCCTGCTTTCCAACCGTCGGCCGAGCGATGAACGGGCCGCGAGCCGGGGACGGCAGGTCGTTGAGCGGGGCACAGTGAAGGCGGAGACGGTAAGCGTCTGCGAGCTCCTCATGCCGCTCCACCGCGGCATCGCACGTCGCCTGCTTGGCCGCTTCTTCCTCCTGGAGGAGGCGCCTGCGGTAATAATTGTCATCGTCGCTTGGCATTTGCGCTCGCCCTAGGGAGGTGGGCACGCTCACTTTGGATCGTCACGAGTTTTACGCGGCCGAAATAACACCCGCAATTCGTAGGTTGTCGTAAGTAGTTATAGCGAGGAGCTGTTCGGGGGATTCCCTTTTGCCGTTCTAAGCCAGACCCGGCTCGCCGGCTGTCACGAGAAAATTTCCCGCAAGGAATGGCTCCCCAGCTCACGGCTCGACTCTCAGGATCATGGTGCGGTTTCGAACCAGCCACTCCGCTTTCGAATCGTCTTGAAAATCGACTTCCTTCAAGGTGACCACCTTTTTCCCCGTGCGGGTGGTGGTCAGCCGGATCGTTGCCGGCCGGTCGTCATCCTTGCCGGCTATGGTCTCGATCAATGTCCAGTTCTCGCGGTCCTTACTCGACCCTACCAGCGCCAGCTTCGCAGTAGCCGTTTCGACTGCCCTGCCTTTTCGAAATGTTGCGCTCGTCTCTTCCGTTCCATTTGGCGCCAGCATCGAGACAGTTGTGATGCGCACGGTCCCCGTGGAAGGGCCGTCGTCATAATCAGCCGTCCTGATCAGCGTTACGCCGTCGCCGCCATCGCGAACTTCGACGATCACTGGCAGTCCGAACCAGCGGTCAGCTTGATAATCGCGATATTCGAGCTTCCCCTGCCATCGCCCGACCAACGATTGCCGTGCTTCGGCCAGGGAGGGCTCCGCCGCAGCCGGGGCAGCCACCACAAACGCCGTCGCCACGAACGCTTGGGTCAGCCGCATGCTCGAACCTCCTATCGCCATGTTGGTCAATTGGAAGCGCGGCAGGAAGCTGGACGAACGGCGGTACCCGGTGGCGACTTAATGCGCACTTCACCCGTTAAAAGAAACACTATCAGAACAACCGCTTAACGTAGTCGCTTGGGCGATAACTCCCCGCATGCTCAGTCGAAGGTGATAAAAACTTGCCGTCAAACTCGCGCGACTCTGCCGGTTTGAGCTCCAGGAAAGGAGCGGGTCATGAAGAGTTCAATCTTGGGTATTTTCTTGGCGATACTGATTTCTGGCACCGCAGATGCGGCACCCAAAACCAGTCCCCCAAATGCGTCCGGCGGACAAGCTCACGTCCTGGTCAAAGGGATGAGAGCCGTGCTTGCCCCGGCCAGTGCGCCCACCGTTCAATCGTCCACGAACTCCGGGCGAGATCAGGGTGACGAACATGCATCGGACCGCGCGATCCTGGTAGTCTGCTCCAAGTCCACACCGGCCGCCCAGAGGTCGGCCATTTGCAGCGATGAAAACGTCTCGCCGGATTGAATCCGGCTTTTGGCCTGGCGCCTTTTCGACGGACTGCCGGGCAGGCGCGTTCATCACTCCCTAAGGGCACATTGTTATTGAATGCGATGCGCCTATTTTAAGGGCGAGCGCGCTTGGCGCTTTCGAGAGAGCGATGGACGAGAAGAACAAGAAGCCCGGCAACCCCTGGACCAAGAGCCTGCTGATCTGGGTCGGCATCCTCTTCGCACTGGTCCTTTTCGTTCAGATGATCGACGGCGGCTCGCGCGCCAGCACCGGACAGGCGATCGCATATTCGGAATTCGTCCGGCAGGTCGACGAAGGCAATGTGCGCACCGTCACCATGGCTACCGGCGCCAGCGGTAACGCGACGATCACCGGCAAGCTGGAAAGCGGCGAGGATTTCCGCACCACTGCGCCGGCAGACGCTAACGTGTCCGATCGCCTGATTGGCAAGGGTGTCGCGGTGCAGGTGAAGGCGGAAGAGCAGTCGAGCATCTGGCTTTACATGCTCTACAATTCGCTGCCCTTCCTGCTCATCCTCGGCATCAGCTTCTTCGTGATGCGCCAGATGCAGAAGAATGCGGGCTCCGGGGCCATGGGCTTCGGCAAGAGCCGCGCCCGGATGCTCACCGAAAAGCATGGGCGCGTCACCTTCGCAGATGTCGCCGGCATCGACGAAGCTCGCGAGGAGCTTCAGGAGATCGTCGAATATCTGAAGGACCCCGGCCGGTTCGCCCGACTGGGTGGCAAGATCCCCAAGGGCGCTCTGCTGGTCGGCTCGCCGGGAACCGGCAAGACGCTTCTCGCCCGCGCCATCGCGGGTGAGGCGGGCGTCCCCTTCTTCACCATTTCCGGTTCCGACTTCGTCGAGATGTTCGTTGGCGTCGGCGCCAGCCGCGTGCGCGACATGTTCGACCAGGCCAAGAAGTCGGCGCCCTGCATCGTCTTCATCGACGAGATCGACGCCGTCGGCCGTCACCGCGGCGCCGGCCTCGGCAACGGCAATGACGAGCGCGAGCAGACGCTCAACCAGCTGCTGGTCGAGATGGACGGCTTCGAGGCCAATGAAGGCATCATCATCATCGCCGCGACCAACCGGCCCGACGTGCTCGACCCGGCGCTGCTTCGGCCGGGCCGCTTCGATCGCCAGGTCGTCGTGCCGCGCCCCGACATCGAGGGCCGCGAGCAGATCCTCGCCGTTCACATGAAGAAGGTGCCGCTGGCGCCCGACGTCGATCCGCGCGTGATTGCCCGCGGCACTCCTGGCTTCTCCGGCGCCGACCTCGCCAACCTCGTCAATGAGGCGGCCCTGCTTGCTGCCCGCCGCGGCAAGCGCCTGGTCGCGATGCAGGAGTTCGAGGACGCCAAGGACAAGGTGCTGATGGGCACCGAGCGCAAGTCGATGGTGATGACCGAAGATGAGAAGCGGATGACCGCCTATCACGAGGCGGGCCACGCCGTCGTCGCGCTGCACGAGGCTGCCTCCGACCCGATCCACAAGGCGACGATCATTCCGCGCGGCCGTGCGCTGGGCCTCGTCATGCGCCTGCCGGAGCGGGACAATTACAGCTATCACCGCGACAAGATGTACGCGAACCTCGCCGTCTCGATGGGCGGGCGCGTCGCCGAGGAGATCATCTTCGGTTACGAAAAGGTGAGCTCGGGCGCTTCGTCGGACATCAGCTATGCGACCGGCCTCGCCCGCGACATGGTGACCCGCTGGGGCATGTCGGACGAGCTCGGCCCGCTGCAATATGCGGAAGCCGATGAAGAGGTGTTCTTGGGCTATTCGGTCAATCGCCAGAAGAACATGTCCAACGAGACCGCGCAGGCGATCGACAAAGAGATCCGCCGCATCGTCGAGCAGGGCTACGACCGCGCCAAGCATCTTCTGACCGAGCACCGCGACGAGCTGGAAACGCTCGCCCAGGCTTTGCTCGAATATGAGACGTTGAGTGGTGAGGAGATCAAGACGGTCCTCGCCGGCGGCTCGATCGACCGCGGCGGCGTCAGCGGCCCGTCGATCCCGGCGGCCGGCTCCTCGATTCCGAAGGCCAAGCGTCCCAAGGCCGGAATCGGCGGTCCCGCTTCCGCGGGCGCTTAAGGCGGTTCAACAGCGGTTCACGCGGCCCGCTGAATTCCTCCCTTTAACAGGGGGATTCATGCGCGTCGCTATTGCCACACTTCTCATCGGGCTGGCTTCCGCAGCAACTGCTGCGGCTCCGATCACCGCGGGCGA
>Ga0070670_100004636_pt1 | contig 11531 bp, 9 predicted proteins | sample KBSS63metaG_FD_64665 | JGI IMG/M metagenome (GOLD analysis project Ga0070670, IMG submission 64665) | Switchgrass rhizosphere microbial communities from Kellogg Biological Station, Michigan, USA - KBS S6-3 metaG | ecosystem: Host-associated > Plants > Roots > Rhizosphere > Soil ... | reverse complement strand
GGCCAGACCGATGGCTCGCGAATCATGCGCGCGCTCCGCCTGCTTCAGGGCGCGGCCGAGCAGGGCGATGCCGCGCGATGGCTCACCTTTGGCGATGGCGAGCTTGCCGTGCAGGCGCCAGAGCTCCGACAGTCGCGCCGGATGGACCCGCTCACGCTCGTCGGGCGGCTGCCCGAGCGCGTCTCCGGCCTGGCGGATGTCGTCCTGCTGAAACCACGCTTCGGCGAGGCCGATGCGGATTTGGAGCGCCTCGTCGCGCGAGAGGCCGGGCTGCCGCAGCGAGCGCACAAGCAGCGCGGCGGCGTCGGCACCGTGCCCCCGCTGAAGGGCGTCGCTAGCCTTGGTGAAACTGTCTGGCAGCGCCATGGCGGGCGCAGTATACAAGGTATACAGCCGCCGCACCAGCCGTTTACACTTTTGCGCTCAGTCGCTTGGCGCGGGGGTCGTTCGCGAAGCGATAAGTCAGGAGCTTGTAGAGCAGCCGGGCGCACAGAAAGTTCGGCGCGACCATGCCGGGAATCGGACTGAGTTCGACGATATCGGCCGAGACGATGCGGCGACGCTCCGCTGTGGTCCGGAGGAGGCGCGTGATCTCGGGCCAGGACAATCCTCCAGGTTCCGGCGTGCCGGTCGACGGCATGATCGCCGGGTCCATGCCATCCACATCGATCGTGACGTAGACGTTCTGCCCGAGTGACTCAACGATGGTGTCAATCCAGTTCGGATCCCGCCGCATCGTCGAATCGAAGAAGACCGTCGTCTTGAGTTTCGGCAGCACCTCGGCTTCCTCTGTCGAGAGGGAGCGGATGCCGACCTGCGTAACGCTGGCGTACTGGAGAGAGCGGCGCATGGCGCAGGCGTGGTTATGAGTCGTGCCCATGTAGGCGTCGCGCATGTCCGCGTGCGCGTCGATCTGCAGCACGGATAATCCGGAGTATTTCCGCGCCGCCGCCGAGACGAGCGGTGGCGTGATCGAATGCTCGCCGCCGAGCGTCACCAGGAATTTGTCCCGGCTGATGATCTCGTAGGCGACGCGCTCGATCTCGTCCACGAGGGGCGCCATTTCCCCGAACGGCAGCTCCATCTCCGGCAACGTGAAGATGCCAACGCCGTGGACGTCGACGTTCATCTCCTCGTCCCACAGCTCCATGTGGGTCGACGCCTGCAGGATCTCGTGCGGCCCATTGCGGGTGCCGGCGACGTACGACGTCGTGCGATCGACGGGACAGGGAAGGATGACGACACTGGAGGTGTCGAAGGTGGCTCGTTTCGGCAGCGTGCCGCCAAAGACGAGTCCCTCTATGTGGTCATACTCGAACGGGACATCCATGACTACCGGGCCTCGAAGCGCGCGGGCGGAAAGGGGCGGCCGTTCACGGCCATCGTCGGGCCGGACGGATCGAAGACGATCGGTTTGCGTGCCGCAAGCACGTCGCGCGCGCTCGCGGACAGCGCACTGACCAGAAGCGGCAGCGCGATCGTGGCATCGGCGTGCACGGTGACCTGCTCGGCGTCGGTCGCCAGCTTCCCCCAGCTGCGCGCTTCCTCGAGGCTCGAACCGGAGGCGCCGCCGAAATGCGGAACGTCCGTGACGATCTGGAGCGCGTAGCGGTGGCCGCCGATGCGATCGTCGAAGAACTCGGCCTGCACGCTCGCCTGGTTGATGAAATTCTTCGGGGTTCCGCCGCCGAGTACGACCGAAGCGGTGCGCGGGTGGCGGATGACGATGTTGGCGGACTCCACGATGTCGCCGATGACATCGATGACGCCGGCGGCCGCATCACGATGGCGGGCCTGCGATAGCCCCATGCCAATCGACGAGTCGGCGATGGCCGGGCAGAAGATCGGCACCTGCGCGCGATACGCGGCCGTGAGGATGCCCTCCTGCCCGGTCTCGTTCCACAGGTATTCACCGAGCCGGTAGAGAAACTCGCGCGACGTGTAGGGGCGGCGTTCGAGCGTGAGCGCGAAGGCCGCGATCCACTCGTCGTTGTCGCAGAACTCCTCCTCGCTCGCATAGGTGTCGTAAACGCGATCGATGCGCTCGTTCTGAAGCTTGGCGTCGTCTTCGTGCGGCGAGCCGAGATAGTGGTGGCGGCCGCGCGTTTCGTGGAGGTCGTGGTAGAGATTGGCGCCGGTCGAAACCAGGCAATCCACATAGCGCTTGCCGATCAGGTGAGCGACGATTGACCGCAGCCCGCCGGCGCTCAACGCGCCGGCCATCCCGAGAAAGATGGTGCAGTCGCCGCCGAGCATCTTCTCCCAGATGCGCCTCGCGGTGGCGAGGTTGCGCCCCTGGAACGAAATCTTTTCCATGCGCGCCAGCAGGTCGTCGGCCGTGGCGTCCGGCTGGACGGCGAACGGCTCGACGGGCGCGCGAAGAAAGCGGGACTTCGTCTTCATGCCGCGATCATTCTGCCATACGAAGGAGCTGACAGCTCACAGCTTGCAGCTCACAGCTAGCTGTCAGCTGAAAGCTCAAAGCTGTCAGCTCAGAATGCACGCCCGATGCGGACGAAGAACGCCGCGCCGCTGTGCGACGCGACCGGATCGCGGGTCCAGGCGGCCCCCGAGGCGATCGTCAGTGGCAGCGAGTGGATGAGCACGACGTCCGCCGAGAGTTCGCCACCCACGGACGACTTGATGTCGGAGGCGCGGAACTCGCGGTCCCACGCGTGCGCCGCATCAACGAAGGCAGCGGCATGCAGTGAGTGCAGCAGGACCGGCCACGACACCAGACCGCGCTGGGGACGGGCGAGCGGAAAGCGGAGATCCAGACTCGCCGTCGCCGCGCGCGTGCCGACCACGTCCTCCGAAGTGAAGCCCCGCAAAAGCCCGATCGTGTCGCGGCCGAAATCAAATGCCAGGTAGGCCGGACCGGATCCGGCGGCGGAGAACACACGTCGCGCCTGAAGATCGCCCCACGACGCGGCGAAGGCGGCGCGGGCCGCGAAGACCGTGTGGCGCGTGAATGCGCGCTGGAACAGCCGCGTATCGACGACGGCCGCGTTGGTGTCGGACTCAGATCCGAGCGCCGCCCGGCTCGCCTCGACAGCCGCCTCCACGGCGAACCCCTCTTCGTCGCTGATCGAGTAGCCGAACTGGCGGCGGCTGTCGTGAAGCCATCCCGCGCGAATCGATCGAAAATCAGTCGCCGCGCCGGAGGGGCCTCGACACTCGGCGCGGCAGGAGAGCGTATCGGTCTCGGCATCGAAGCCGGCCAGGAACGACTCGCTGAACCGCACCTCGCGGAAGCGGACGAGCACACCAGTAAACAATTCGCGGCTGCGCAACTCGCCGCCGCGAATCGGATCGGTGTCGTCGGCGTAGGAGGCGAAGAGGGTCGGACGCCATCGATCGTACGCGTACGACACGCGCCAGTCGGGGCGCCCGCGCGACGACCATCCAGCGCTCGCGGCATAGCTGTGGCGGCCCAGTGCGTCGGTCATCGCCGTGGCCGCACCGGCGACCGTCTCGCCGGCATCGGATTCGATGACGGGCGTCCAGTAGGTTGGCACGAGGGTGGAGAAGGGGGAGTAGGACGCGAGTTCTGCCGTTCTGGGGTTCTGCAGTTCTGGGGTTCGGAGGTTTTGGGGTTCTGGGGTTCGGAGGTTCTGGGATTCTGGGGTTCGGAGGTTCGTCGGGTTCCAGGCGGCGGGAGTGGTTGGGATGCTGAACACGTCGTAGCCGTCCGGCGTGTAGCCGACGTACGTCAGCGTCCCGTCCGGGCCGAGTTCGGGGAACTGAGCGCCGCTCGCGCTGTCGGTCACCTGACGCACGGCTCCGGTGGTGAGATCGAACGCGAAGACATTGAAAGGCCCTCCGGCGGGATCGGCGGCGAAGAGAATCGTCGACTCATCGGTCCATGACGGCGTTACGAGCCGCGTGTCCCGCAGAGCGATGAGCGTCGTCACCTGGCGCGTCGCCGCGTCGATAGTCACAAGCTCGTAGTTGCGGGCCCGACGACGTTGCGCCACGATGCGGCGACCATCGGGAGACCAGCGCGGGCTGCCAAAATCGGACTGCGCGTCGTCAACCAGCACGCGCGGCCGGGCGATGGAAGATGGTGTGAAGTCGACGACGGCGAGCGCGCGGTGGCCGCCCGCCTGGATCGTGCAGACAATGACCGCGCCGTCCGGAGACAGGTCGGGATCGGCGGCCCGTGCATCGCGCGTCAGGCGACGCACGCGGGAACCGTCGGCGCGGACCGCGTACAGATCAGAGTACAGGGCAACCGATCGGACCCGTTCGACGCGATCGAAAACGACCCAGTCTTCTCGCACCGACACGCGACTGCCGCCGGCGCGCCAGGCGAGGCGCTTGGTCTCGCGATCGGACGTCATCCGCAGCAGCGCCGAAAACCCGTCGGGATTCGACACTCCGTAGTAGAGCGCGCCATGGGCGTCGCGGCGCGGAGAGGTCACGATAAAACCGTGCTGTGTGAGCCGGGACGCGCGCGCGTCGGTCTGGCTCGAGGGCTGCGCCGCCCGTTCGCGCGCCTGAGCAAAATCGCTCCACACCTTTCCGACCGGCGCGCCGAAGATCTTGCGAAAGGCGCCTGCGCCAAAGAGCGGCACACGACCCGCGGTCGCATCCGCGAGCTGAGACAGGCGCTCGGCTCCGAACCGGTCAGCGAGGTATTGATGAAAGTAGGCGCCATAGGCGTACGACCCCTGGCCGGACGGCCAGTCGGTCAATCCGCCGCTGGCGCGATCGACCGGCTCGAACCGGCCACGCACGGCGGCGATGTCTACAATCGCGCGAAAGTCTCCCGCGGGAATCCGGCCTTCCCCGGTCATGCGGCTCTCTTCGTACGTCGCCAGTCCTTCAATCTGCCACTCGGGCAGAAACGCATTCGGAAACGCGAACGGATTGCGGCCGAACACGTGCCGCACGCCCTGCATCACGCCGCGCGACCGGTCCAGATGCAGGATGTGGGTGTACTCATGCGTAAACACCACCTCCAGCCAGTCGGTGGTGTTCCCGATGAGAGACTCCATCGGTGGCGGTGTCGCAGTGATTTCGATGGCATCGTAGGGGAACGACGTCGCCCAGCCATTCGACAGATCGGTTTGATCAACGAGAATCACTTGCACGCGGCCGCGCGGGCGTCCAAGCGTCGGCTCGAACCTGGCGCGCACCCGCTCGGCAATGGCGGCAAGGCGCCGCGCCAGCATCTCTTCGCCCTGGTGCGCGTGAATGTCGAAGTGTGCGGTCCGAGTGGTCTTGAACCGAAGTCGGGGATCGTAGCGGTCGGAGGCGAACACGGTCGACGACAGGGCGACAATTCCCAACGCCGCAACTCCCGACGGCAGAATGCCCGACGCCGCAACTCCCAACTTCCAATTAACGCCCAACGCCCGACGCCCAAAATCCCCAAGCAAGAAACGAAACACCCAAGCTTGACACCTCGATCGGGTTTTCGTGCTCGGGCCTTCCTGCTTTCTTACCTTGGGAGTTTTGGCAGTTGGGATTTGGGCGTTGATTGGGCGTTGCGGAGTTGGAAGTTGCGGAGTTGGCAGCTGCGGAGTTGGCAGCGAAGTCGAGTTGCTCACTCCGTCGTCGCCTCGTTTTTGAGCTCAGCCAGCAGCGTCAACGCCTGCAACGGCGTCAGCTGATTGATATCGACCTCGCGGAGCTTCTTGCGCAGCGCATCGTCGGCCGGGGACGGCGTCTGAAACAGCCCGAGCTGCTGCTGCCGATCCGGCAGGGCGCCGCTCAGCGACGGGCGGCCGCCGCGTGAGAGCTCGTCGCGCTCGAGTCCGATCAGAATCTCGCGCGCGCGGGCGACGACGGGTCCGGGCAGGCCGGCCAGCCGTGCCACCTGGATGCCATAGCTGCGATCGGCGCGGCCGGGAACGACCTTGCGCAGCAGCACGAGCTCGTCCTTCCATTCCCGCACGACCACATGGAAGTTGGCGACGCCGGGGATTGCGTCGGCGAGATCCGTCAGTTCGTGATAGTGCGTGGCGAAAATCGTCTTCGGCCGCGCACGCGGATTGCTGGCGAGGTACTCGGCCACCGCCCAGGCCAGACTCAAGCCGTCGAACGTCGCGGTGCCGCGGCCGATTTCATCGAGGATGACGAGGCTGCGTGAGGTGGCGCAGTGCAGGATGTTCGCCGTTTCCTGCATCTCCACCATGAAGGTGGACTGGCCGCGCGCGATGTTGTCGGAGGCGCCGACGCGGGCGAACAGCCGATCGACGACGGGGAGCTTCGCGCTGCGCGCCGGCACGAACGAGCCGGCCTGCGCCATCAGGCAGAGCAGGGCACACTGTCGGAGATACGTCGACTTGCCGCCCATGTTCGGGCCGGTCAGGATGATCAGCTGCTGTCCGGAGTCCAGCGCGATATCGTTCGGCACGAAGGCGTCGGCGACGTGGCGTTCGACGACGGGATGGCGTGCGTCGCTGGCGGCCAGCTCGTCCCCGGCGTGCATCAGCGGCTTCGTGTAATTCTGAATGGCGGCGGTTTCCGCCAGCGCCGCCAGGACGTCGAGTGCGGCCAGTGCCCGCGCCGTGTCCTGGATTCGCGGGGCCTCTGATGCCACCCGGCCGCGCAGCGCGTCGAAGATCTCGATCTCGCGCTCGACGATGCGCTCGTCCGCCCCGAGGACCTTGTCTTCGTACTCCTTCAGCGCCGGCGTGATGAAACGCTCGCCGCCGGCAATCGTCTGCTTGCGGTGGTAGTCGGCTGGAACGTTCGCGAGATTCGATTTCGAGATCTCGATGTAGTAGCCGAACACACGGTTGTAGCGGATCTTCAGCGAGGAAATGCCTGTCCGTGCGCGCTCCGCCTCTTCCATCTCGGCAATGCGCTGCTTCCCGCTGCGACTGATGCCGCGCAGATCGTCGAGCTCGGCGTCGACGCCGTCACGTACGACTCCGCCGTCGCGCGCAACCAGCGGCGGTTCGTCCAGCAGCGTGCGGTCGAGCGCGTCCCGTACGTCCGCGAGATCGTCCAGTTCGGCGACCAGGCTGCGGACGAGCGGCGCCTGGAACTCGTCGAGCACCATGCGCACGCGCGGCACGGCGGCGATCGACTGGCGCAGCGACACCAGGTCGCGCGGACCGGCCGTGCCGAGCGCCGCACGCGCCACCAGCCGCTCGATGTCGTGAATGGACTTGCACGTTTCGCGCAGCTTGGTCCGCGCGGTGCTGCGAAAGGCGAAGTCCTCCACCGCGTCGAGCCGGTCCTGGATACGCTCGAGGGCGAGGAGCGGACGCAGGAGCCAGGCGCGGAGGAGCCGGCCGCCCATCGCCGTCACCGTCCGATCCATTTCCTGCAGCAGCGACCCGCTCTTGCCGCCGTCGCTGGCTTCGAGCACCTCGAGGTTGCGCAGCGTGGTCGGGTCGATGACCAGACAGTCCACTCCGGTGCGGAAGGAGACCGCGCGGACGTGCGCGAGATCGGCTTTCTGCGTATCGCGAAGGTACTGCACCAGCGCCCCGGCGGCTGACACGGCGGCGGGCTTGTCCTCCATGCCGAATCCCTGCAGCGACTGCGTCTTCAACTGCTCGATCAGCGTGCGCCGGGCCGATTCGTACTCGAACGTCCAGGGCTCCGCCGTCGTCAAGCGCGCGTCGATGCGCGCCGCGGCCAGCACGCCGGCTGCCGCTTCGAAACCGAGTGGCGCGAGGATCTCGCGCGGCCGCAGCACCGCCAGCTCGTCGGCGAGTGCGCTGTGGCCGTCTTCGCCGCCGTACTCGGTCGTGGTGAACTCCCCGGTCGAGAGGTCCAGCAGCGCCGCGCCGAATCCTGGTCCTGGATGCATCGGCGCAAGCGCGAGCAGGAACGCCGGCTCGCGGGCATCGAGATAGCCGGCGTCGGTCAGGGTACCGGGTGAAACGACGCGAACGACTTCACGCCGCACCAGGCCCTTGGCCTTTTTGGGATCCTCGACTTGTTCGACGACCGCCACGCGGAAGCCCTTGCGCACGAGGCGGGCGATGTAGCCGTCGGCGGCGTGAAACGGCACGCCGCACATCGGAATCGCGCCACCCGAGGCGTCTTTCGACCGGGACGTCAACGTGAGCTCGAGGGCCCGCGCCGCCGTCAGCGCGTCCTCGTAGAACATTTCGTAGAAGTCGCCCATCCGGAAAAACACGATCGCGTCGCGATACTGCCGCTTGGCGTCGAAGTACTGACGCATTGCAGGCGTCGCGCCGGCCGGTTCACTGGACACGGGAGGGGACGACATCGGAGGGGCTTGGGCGGAGTATAACATTGCAGATTTGCGATTGACGGTTGACGATTGGGAGTGAGGATTGTCGAGTGGCGATCGACGGATTGATGATTGATGATTGTTGTTGTTGCGCTCGATAGCTCTTCAGCCGCGGGCAGCGCGGCCGTGCTGCGCGACGGTCACATTGTGGCGGAGCGGCGCGGTGATGCGACGCGCACACATGGCGAGCGCCTGCCGCGCGAGCTGATGGCCGTGCTCGAGGACGCAGGCGCGGAGCTGCGTGACGTGACCACATTCGCCGTCTGCACCGGTCCGGGATCGTTCACCGGTCTACGCGTCGGCATCGCCACGATGCAGGGACTCGCCTTTGCGCAACGCAAGCTCGTCGTTCCCGTCTCCGCGTTCGAAGCGCTGGCGCGAACGTCGAACCCGCGAACCCTAGAACCCCAGAACGCCAGAACGCCAGAACCTTCTTTCGTGGCCACCTGGATCGACGCGCATCGCGGCGAAGTGTTCGCGTGCCTGTACGACGCCGGCGGCCGTGTCGTGCTGCGCGAGCCGACGTCACTGTCACCGGTGGCAACACTTGACGACTGGCTGAGTGGCGGCATCGCCGCTGACGCCGTCATCCGGTTCGAAGGGGATGGCGCGATCAAATACGCTGGCCTGATCCGCGAGCGTCTCGCGCACGCCAGCATCGCGGACGCCGTACCGCTCCTGGCAGGAACGATCGGTCGGATCGCGGATGTGGAGCGCGACCGCGCCGTGGCGCCGCACGCTGTCGTAGCGCTTTATGTGCGCCGGCCCGACGCCGAGCTGGCGCGCGATCGCAAGGCCTCGGCGACGACGCCGCGGAGACCCTGACGTGCGCGTCCAGCGCCTCGAACGCGATTTCGCCGACGCGGACGTCGACGCCATCGTGGCGCTGGAAGCGGAGTCCTTCACCAACCCATGGTCCCGCGAGACGCTGGTCTGGGAGCTGCGCAACTCGGACGTGACGAGGGTGTACGTCCTGCGAGATGACCGGGACCTCGTGACGGCATTCTGTGTCTGCTGGGTCATCTTCGATGAGCTGCACGTCAACACCCTGGCGGTCGCAGCAGGGTCCCGCCGCCAGGGGCTGGGCTCCATTTTGATGCGGTCCGCGATGGCGGATGCCGCTGGCGGAGGCGCGACCCGGGCGACGCTGGAGGTGCGGGCCTCGAATGAGGCCGCCCTCGCGCTGTACCGGCGGCTGGGGTTCGGCATTGCCGCGCGCCGGCCGGGGTACTACTCAAAACCCGACGAAGACGGCCTGATTTTGTGGAAAGAAGGGCTTGGCGCCTCACCTTGAAGGCCCCCCCGGCTTGTGCTACCTTGGCCTCACTATGAATGTCCTTGGCTAGGCTCCCATCAAGGAGGCGGAAATGCCGACAGATTTCGAAGCGATGAAGCAACAGTTGCTGGCAAGCAACGACGAGTTCCGCCAACTCGCCGCCCTGCACCACGACCTCGATGAGCAGATTCACAACCTCGCCACCCGCCAGTACCTCACAGAACCCGAACAGCTCGAAGAAGTAAGATTGAAGAAGCGCAAGCTCCAGCTCAAGGACCAGATGGAGAGCATGGTGCGGCACATGCGCTCGGAAACGGCGCACTGACGCGGACGGAGCGCGCTCACAAATTCGAGGCCGGTCCCATCGTGAGGCCGGCCTCTCTTTTTTTACTCATGAAAATCGACAAGGCAGGTTTGCCGTTCATCGCCGGCGCGCTCGTCCCGGCGGCCGTACTCGCGGGCACGCGGCGTTACGCGTGGGCCACAGGTTTTGGCGTCCTCGGCGCCTTCTTCGCGTACTTTTTCCGTGATCCCGAACGGATCATTCCGAGCGCTCCCGGACTCGTGGTGTCGCCCGCTGACGGCCGCGTGGTGATCGCCGGTCCGTCCGACGGCCGCTGGAGCCCGCCCGGGCAATGGCAGCAGGTGACGATTTTTCTGTCGCCGATGGACGTCCACATGAATCGCACGCCGATCGGCGGCCGCGTGACCCGGATTGAGTACCGGCCGGGCAAGTTTCTGCCTGCGTATAAGGAGAACGCCAGCGAGAACGAGCTGAACGAGATCTGGATCGATCATGGCGGCGAAACCGTGGTCGTGCGGCAGATCGTCGGGGTGCTGGCGCGACGCGTCGTGTGCCGCGTCCAGGAAGGGCAGATGCTCGAGCGCGGCGAGCGGATCGGCCTCATGAAATTCGGATCGCGCATGGATGTGTTCCTGCCGATTCGCGCGCACCTGCTGGTGCAGGTTGGACAGACGGTCGTGGCCGGCGAAACCGTCCTCGCCCGGCTCGACCCGGCGGACAAGGCCACGAGGTGATCTACCCGTTGCGCCGGCGGCGCGAGGACCGGCCGCAGCGGTTCCGGCGTGGTGTCTTCCTGCTGCCGTCGCTGATGACGGTCGCTAATCTATTCTGCGGTTACGCCTGTGTGGTCTATTCGACGCGCGGCGATTTCGATACGGCCGCGGTGCTGATTGGCATCGCGATGGTGCTGGACGCGCTCGACGGGTTCCTCGCGCGGCTCACCAATTCGACGTCGGCGTTCGGCGTCGAGCTCGATTCGCTCGCCGACGTCGTGTCGTTCGGCCTGGCGCCGGCAATCCTCGCCTTCACGTGGGGCCTCTGGCCGCTCGGCCGTCTCGGCTGGGCCGTGGGCTTCGTCTACGTCACCGCCGCGGCGATGCGTCTGGCGCGGTTCAATATCCAGACCGGCGGCACGACCGACAAGCGCTACTTCGTGGGCCTGGCGAGCCCCTCCGCGGCCGCGGTCATCGCCTCCACGGTCTTCATCTATCCATGGGGTCTGCAGGATCCGCGCGTCGCCATCCTCGCGATCCCCATGGTGCTGGTCCCCGGCTTCCTCATGGTCAGCACCATGCGGTTCCGCAGCATCAAATCAATCGACGTCGGCTGGCGCCGCTCGTATCTCGGGCTGTTCCTGGCCGCCCTGACGATCGCGCTCATCGCGGCACACCCGCGCGTGGCGCTGGTGACGCTGGCCTACAGCTACGTGCTGTGGGGCGTCGTGATGTTCGTCGTGGCACGCGTCCGCAGGAAGCCTACGACGCAACCGGCAGCCTGATCGTCACCGCCGTGCCGCGGCCTTTCTCGCTTTCAACGTCGATGTGGCCGCCGCTCAACTCGATGTTGCGGCGGGCAATGGGCAGGCCCAGCCCGGTGCCCGTCGTTTTGGTGGAGAAGTAGGGTTCGAAGACGCGGTCGAGTGCCTCGGCATCCATGCCGATGCCCGTGTCCTCCACGCGAACAGCGACCCATCCATCATCGACCGACGCGCGCAACCGCAACGATCC
>Ga0070670_100004634_pt1 | contig 11537 bp, 11 predicted proteins | sample KBSS63metaG_FD_64665 | JGI IMG/M metagenome (GOLD analysis project Ga0070670, IMG submission 64665) | Switchgrass rhizosphere microbial communities from Kellogg Biological Station, Michigan, USA - KBS S6-3 metaG | ecosystem: Host-associated > Plants > Roots > Rhizosphere > Soil ... | reverse complement strand
GTCGTTATTTTTGTTTCAACAGTACCTGGTTTTGCGGTTACCTCCGGCATTGGAATACAAGCAGTCGGATCATGACACGGGTCGGGACCAATTGCGTCCAAAGCAATGTCTAATTGCATCTTGCCCAGATAAGACGGAACCACTCGGACATCGGTCACGATAGATTTCAGGAAATTTGGCGCCTCGGCGATACCTTGTATATCGAAATCTTAAACTTTGAGCCAGGCTCATACTTCTGATATGGCAGGATCAATTCGAAAATTCCTGATTCGTTGGTAACCGATTTGCGGATCTGCGCATTTGAATCAACGGCATTAACGGTTGCACCCACGATAACGGCACCGTTTGCGTCGTAAATCCGACCGGTTAGAATTGTGGTTTGTCCAGCAACTCCTTGGGTAGCGAGGAGAACCAGAAAAACGCATAAAAGAACTTTCATCTCATCACCTGAAACACTAAGCAGCAGCTTTCGACCCCAAAACATCGACGATGGCCTGTCCGATGTCTGCCGGCGATTGAACGACGCGGATGCCCGCTTCGTTCAATGCCTTCATTTTTTCGGCCGCGGTGCCTTTCCCGCCGGAAATGATCGCGCCGGCGTGGCCCATTCGGCGTCCGGGCGGAGCGGTCTGGCCCGCGATGAATGCGACTATCGGTTTAGTCACGTTTTCTTTTGCAAATGCAGCTGCGTCTTCTTCTGCGGTTCCCCCGATCTCGCCGATCATCACGATCGCGTCGGTCTCATCGTCTGCTTGGAACAACCGCAGAGCGTCGGTGTGCGTCGTTCCAATTATCGGGTCGCCCCCGATGCCGATCGCGGTCGACTGTCCGAGGCCGAGAGCGGTCAACTGCCCGACGGCTTCATACGTCAGCGTTCCGGAACGCGAAACGACGCCGATCCTGCCCTCTTTGTGAATATGTCCGGGCATGATGCCGATCTTGCATTTGCCTGGCGAGATGATGCCGGGGCAGTTTGGCCCGATCATTCGCGTTTCGCGGTTGCTCAGATATTCGTTAGCTTTGACCATGTCCGCCACCGGAATGCCCTCGGTAATGCATACGACGAGCGGCAGGGCTGCATCTGCGGCTTCCATGATCGCGTCTGCGGCAAATGGCGGCGGTACGTAGATCACCGATGCGTTCGCACCGGTTTCTTTCACTGCGTCAGCAACCGTGTTAAAGACGGGAATGCCCTCATGTGTCGTACCGCCCTTGCCCGGGGTGACGCCGCCTACGACATTCGTGCCGTAATCACGCATCTGCAGGGTATGAAACGTGCCCTCTTTACCCGTAATTCCCTGAACGATCAGGCGTGTACCTTTATCTACTAAAACTGCCAAAGCGTTTCTCCAGAAGCGAAAATATTGATCAAAAACAAGCGACGAGTATAACACGACACGAAATGGCGTGTTAATTGTTGGCCAGCTTCAACGTTTAACTCATATTGGGGGAATGTGAAATGTAACATTTGCCGAACTTTTTGCGACCTATATACGTTTGAGACCTTGACCGTAGTTAGACTTACTCATTTCCGGTCAACTGACCACTGACAACCTGGAACGGACCACTCAGCCATGCGCGAGTTTTATTCATTTTATTTCGACGCTTTCTGGATCGCCATTAAGTCAATCCTTGAGCATAAACTGCGTGCGTTTTTGACGCTCATCGGTATCATAATCGGCGTTGCTTCCGTGGTGGTCGTAGGAGCTTCCATCAGTGGTTTGAACTCGTATGTTACAGAAAAGATCTCGAAGGTGCTCGGCGTAAACCATTTCATGATGACCCGTATGGCATTTTCTGGGCAGATGGACGACGAGATGTTTGAACGGATGAATCGCCGGAACAAGAAGGTGACCATCGAGGAATACGAATATATAAAAGCGAATTGCGCGAATTGCTCCGAGGTCGGTGCACAAATGAATGCCGGGACGGACCTTAAGGAAAACGGCTTGGAGATGCCGTCAGTACGCATCCTTGGCGTTACCGCAAATATGATCGAGATCGAAGAAAAAGAGATCGAGCTGGGACGATTCATATCAGATGACGAGGTTGCCCGTTCGGCGAAGGTCGCGGTCATCGGTTATGACATCAAGGACAAATTTTTTCAGAACAGCAATCCAATAGGACAGGTGGTCAGAGTTCGCGGTGTTCCGCTTCAGATCGTCGGCGTCGAAGAAAAACGGGGCTCGATGTTTGGCGATTCAATGGACAGGCAGATATACATTCCGTTGACTCAGCACCAGCTCATCTTCAATCGACAGGAAGGTTTGCAGATACACGGAAAATCTCAACAGCCGGAAAACTTCATGCAGGCCATCGAGGACGCCCGTAAGGCACTACGAAACAAACGAAAGCTGATCGGCAGCGAAGAGGACACGTTCGGGGTCGTAAACACGCAAGACCTCGGGAAACAGATCGATCAATTTACAGCGGCGATCGCTGGCGTGATCGTGCCTATAACGCTGATAACGCTAGTAGTCGGCGGCATCGTGGTGATGAATATCATGCTTGTTTCTGTAACTGAGCGTACATTCGAAGTGGGTTTGCGAAAGGCTCTGGGGGCGACTAAAAAGCAGATCCTCCTTCAGTTTCTTATCGAATCGGCATTGCTTTGTATTGTCGGAGGATTGATTGGCCTGCTGCTTGCCGCCGGAGTAACTCAGCTGATCACATTTCTCGCCGAAATAACCATGACGATCACGATCACATATGTGTTCTTGTCCGTCGGTGTTTCGACCGTGATCGGTGTCGTCGCCGGGCTGTACCCGGCATGGAAAGCCGCTAGGCTAGACCCGATCGTGGCACTGACGCAGAACTAGAGATCGCAGATCGTGAATCGGATCACAGTGCTATGATCCACAACCCATGAAAGTCTCGACATCATTACCCTTAGAAGTCCTGAAGATGGCGCTCGACAGCATCAGGGCAAACAAGTTTCGCAGTTTTCTGACGATCCTCGGAATCGTTGTGGGCGTGCTGACGGCGATCGTGGTTGCCTCCATCCTGACTGGAATGCGCCAGAGCATTGTTGCGATGGTTGAAGACTACGGTACAAACAACATCTACGCGTTCCACCTCACTACCGGAATGCACGGGGATGACCGCGATGAACGCAACCGAAAGGTGTTAACAGAGGAAGATGCCAAGGCGATAATGTCGCAGTCGACCGCGATCGAGGACATCGCCCTGGTCGCACCCGGCATCGGCAATTTCGGTGCAGCAAGTTTCGATGACAACATTACCTACGACGGCAGAAACTACCGGCGTGCCCAGACCGATGGTGTCTCACCCAATTATGACCGCATATCGAATTTGACTCTCATGGAGGGCCGTTTTATTAGCGAAGCAGATGACCAGCAGCGGCGTAACGTTATCGTGATCGGGGTCAACGCTGCCGAGGCGCTGTTTCCAAATGAACCGGTCGGCAATGTCGGGAAGGTCGTTCGAATGAACGGAACGAATTGGGAAATAATCGGAGTTATCGCCAAACGAAAGGCCGCTCTTTTCGGCGAGAATGAGGAAGACAGCAAGGTGCTGCTGCCCTTTCGCACCGCACGAAAGGTAGCACCGCAACGCGAATACCTACTTCAGATCATTCAAGCAAAGAGTGGACGCCTGCAAGAAGCCTTGCTTGATGCGGAAGGCGTCCTTCGTCAACGGCGTGAGGTTCCCTTTGGTCAAAAGAACAACTTTGATATTAAGACTGCAGGGGAATTCATTCAGGAGTTCGACTCGATCACGGCAATGGTCGGCCTCATTGCCATAGCGATTTCGAGCCTCGGCCTGCTCGTCGGGGGCATCGGTGTGATGAACATAATGCTCGTCTCGGTGACGGAGCGCACAAAAGAGATCGGCATTCGCAAAGCTATCGGCGCCACTAAAGGCAACATCGTCCTTCAGTTTCTGCTTGAAGCGATGACGCTAACCTTCTTCGGCGGTATCCTTGGGGTCGTACTGGCCATCGGAATTAGCAATCTGATAATGTTGCTCATTCCCTCGCTACCTGCGTCGATACCGCTGTGGGCAGTGATTTCAGGCCTCACGGTCTCGGTCGGCGTAGGCCTGGTGTTTGGCGTGCTCCCGGCTCGTAAAGCGGCAAAGCTCGATCCGATCGAGTGTTTGCGATACGAATAGATTTCAGTTACACAAAAGAAATGCCCGGTCCGAGATTCGGCCGGGCATTTTTATGTTCACAGTGTAAGCGGACTCAGTTACAGGTTGTCCGTGTCATCGGAAAATCGATCCCCATAGATTTTCCGTTCTGTGTTCCTTCTATTCGACCGGTCAGCGAATTTCCCTTCGCCTTGTAAATAACCCGTTGCGGGAAATCATGCTGCAAGTTCTCAAAGACGAAGTCGCCCGCCGACGAGCTCTTTAATTTGAACGGTGTCTCTTCCGCGTTGGCTTTCGGCCTTGCGACAAAGTAAATGCCGTCGGCTCGCTGCTCGATCCGCATCATCTCAAAATCTACGGTCTTGCCGCCTTTCACGGTGCGCCCCATTCCGAAGATCGACGTACCAGCCGGCTTCATCCACATTTCACTGATCAGCGACCCCTTTGGGTTGCGTTCCCAGCAGCCTGCCATTCCGGCAAAACTTTGGATAGTTGCCGTTTGCGCATGCACTCCGATCGACGCTGCAAGTACTACGAAGCAAAAAGTTCTCATTCCGACATCTTCCTCGTTTGTTACGTCAGTTCCGCGACTTGTTCGAATTGCGGAACGACAACATTCCATCCAAAATGTTCTCGAATGTGAGCGGCCATCGCTGCGGCAGATTCGGGTTCGCCGTGCGTCGTAAAGACCATCTTCGGCGCGGCCGGCAACCCTTCCAGCCAACGCAGAACGTCCTTCCAGTCGGCGTGTGCCGAAAATCCTTCGACCTTTTCGACGTGGCATCGGACCGGCACCTGATTTTTCATTATTCTTACTTCATCAGCCCCGTCCTGAACGTGTCGTCCAGTAGTTCCTGCAGCCTGATATCCGACGAAGATCACGGTGGCGTTTGGATCAGGCAAAATTCGCATCGCGTGGTGAAGAACGCGTCCGCCGGTCATCATTCCCGATGCAGAAATAATGATCCGCGTGCCGCGCATCTCGTTCACTCGTTTCGATTCTTCGCGCGACGAAGCGGTAATCATCGACCCGGTCCGAAGCGGATGTTGTTTGCGAGCCAGGATCGAAGTGTACTCTTCGTCCTGTTCTTCATGCCATCGATTGTAGACCTGCGTCGTTTGCGCAGCCATCGGCGAATCGACTATCACCGGCAACACCGGAATTCGTCCCTTCTCTTCCAGGTCGCGCAAAAGATACAGCACCTCTTGAGTGCGCCCGACCGCGAACGCCGGGATCAGGATCGGCCCATTTCGAGCGATCGCTTGATTAATGATCCCCGCCATCTGATCTTCCGAAGATATGTCGCCGTGTAGGCGGTCACCATAAGTGGATTCGACCATAAGGTAATCGCAGGCAGGCGGCATTGCCGGGTCTTTTACTATCGGCTGGTCGTAATGTCCTAGGTCGCCTGAGAACAAAAATCGCAGGTCGGTGCCGTCCGGCTTTCCGCCGTCGATCTCGAGCAGCACAAGGCTTGCTCCCATTATGTGTCCGGCAACCATAAAGCTGGCCTTCACGCCCTCGCAAACATGGATCGGCACACCGTTATTGGGCACGGGATGCAAAAGCTTGAGCACGCCCCTGGCATCGTTCTCGTCGTAAAGCGGCAGGGCTGGCGAATGCGAAGTCAGTTGATGCCGGTTTCTGTAGTCCGCTTCTTCTTCCTGCAAACGACCGGAATCGGGTAGCAATATCTTCAATAGATCGGCCGACGCGCGCGATGTGAATATCGGCCCTTCGTATCCTAGTTTTATGACACGCGGAAGATAACCCGTATGGTCGATATGTGCGTGCGTGATGATAATAGCATCGAGCGACAATGGGTCGAACGACGGCTGCAGCCAATTGCGCTCGCGCAATTCCTTCAGCCCTTGAAACAGTCCGCAGTCTACAAGGATGCGCTTATCGTTGTGCTCAACGAGATATTTTGAACCGGTAACCGTCCCGACACCGCCGAGAAAAGTGATCTGTGCCATTCAGAAAATAGTAAGACTTATAAGGCGAAAAACGAAAAACTGAAAGCGAAAAGTGGATCATTAGACTCCGCTTTCCGCTTTCCGCTTTCCGCTTTCCGCTTTCCGCTTTCCGCTAATGGACGTATTCCTTTTGGAGCGAATCAAGATCGGCCGGTTCTTCGGCCTTTGTCTGTTGCTTCTTGAATTGCGCGTACTTGATGAGCTGCGACGGCGTCTCTCCGTCTTTCCAGAAGCTCGCGGCCCCGATATCGAGCCTGATCTTTAGCTCTTGCCCATCGCCTGCGTCGAAGGCCGTTTTGTCGAAATGTTTCGAGATTCGTTCGATCACTTCCACTGCGTGCGTTTCGTTGGTTGCCGGAAGCACGATCACAAATTCATCATTATGGATCCGCGACAGCAGATCCATCTGGCGAAGTTGGCCACGGATGTTCGACGCAGTTAGTTTCAGGATCCGGTCGCCGGCCTCCTGGCCATATTTCTTGTTGATCTTCGCAAAATCTCTTATATCGATCGCCACGACACTCAACGGCCGCTCTTCACGATTACGCATGGACTCTGCGAGTTGGTGTTCCAGCACGACATGACAAGTCCGCTCATTAGGCAATCCGGTCACCGGGTCCGTGAATGCGACCGACTCGTTTCCTTCGCCATCGCCGATACCGAGCAGCATGGGCGGAATTCGCCGCCGCAAGGCGCCGAGCTTTTCGAGGAGCGCCGAGCGGTCTTCTATCGATCGGGCGAGACGAAATTCGAGAACGGAGAATGTGATCCCGTCCAGCACCAAAGGAACCGACGCGAAAGTTGCGTCATCATCCGTAACGATCTCTATCTCCCCGCTCAATGCCGCAAGATTAGATACGTGGCTGTCTGCAGCGACTGATGGTTCGCCATCACTTGCTACCAAAGACAGTTCCGTTTCGCCCGGGATGACGTCGAAGAGAACGATAGCCTCCGCCGGCAGCACTGGACGGATTCGGGATGCGAGCAGCCGAAAAACTTCGGTACGGCTTATTGAGTTTCCAAATAACCCGAAAGTTTTTTCAAGATCGCCGAACGATGGATCGAAAGAAGTATGCGGTTTCTGATCGCCACCGCCGCTCTTCGCAGCCGTCTCCAGATCGAGGTGCCGCGAATACGTCATAAAGAAAAGAATAGTGTAGATCACCGCAAGCGCCGCCAGAACACCGATCTTCGCCTCAGATGAAACGGGAGATGTAGCGATCAAAAACGTGACGATGGGTGCCAGAAAGCCAAAACCGGCGAACACGAGCATCGAGTTCCCGCTGGGAAGATTTCGAAATGAGGGGCGCATATTGACGAGGGCGGCGGAATGAATTCACGCGATGTTGAGCAACATCGCTCTCTTTTGACGATACGGTTTTATGGCGTTCAAAGTCAATAAAATTGTGGCTTTCCGCCCGAAACGCCGATTTTTGGGGAAAATACGTCAAAAAGATAAAAAAACGGACTTTTGAGCCAATTATGCTTCGTTTACAGTTGACTTACGCCGTGGCGATTCCTATAGTGACGTTTGCCCTAAATTCTTATGGATTTGGGGCGATTTCGCAGTGATGCGAAAGTTTGGGAAATATAGATATCTTTATTCTTTGAAGAAGACAGGAGACTTGAAACACAAAATGAAAAAAGCAATTGCACTTTCGTCAGTTTTAGCACTGGCAGCACTTGGATTTGCTTGCGGCGGTGCGGCTAACAATACCGCAAATAACGCAAACGTGAACCGTGCTAATACCACGATGAACGCAAATACCAATACCACCACGACAACGACCACGACGACCACGACGACAAACGCGAACACCGGGGCCGTAAATACAACCACGAACACTGCAGTGAACTCGAACAAGCCCGCGAACACGACAATGAACGCGAACAAGCCGGCGAATAAATAGTTCGGCTGAAAGCTTAAAGGCTTAAAACGGCAGCTGATCTGTAAGAAGATCGGATGCCGTTTTCGCTTGTATGTTTAACAAAAATAATCAGTTTTCGCCCTTTTACGGGTTGACTATCCCGCGGAACGTATTTATATTTGCGAGTGTTCCAAAAACTTAAGGTTGGGACCCGGGCTGCGCACTTACAGCCCGTTGAAAATTAAAGTTAACTTTATTCTTTGAAGAAGACAGGAGAATCATTTAAATGAAGAAAATTATTGCACTTTCCGCGCTCTTAGCCCTGGGTGCTCTCGGAATGGCCTGCGGCGACAGCGGAGCTAACAATGCAAATGCAAATGCTAACAGAGCAATTGCCAATGCAATGAATGCCGCGAACAACGCTCTGGCAAACGCACAGAACCAGATCGCCAACGCGCAGAATCAAATGTCCAATGCTGCTAAAGAAGTTTCGAATGCTGTTAGCAACGCAGCGGCCAACAAACCGGCGAACGCAGCTCCGGCAAACGTGAACGCAAACAAACCGGCAAATAAATAGTTTGACGTCAGGTTTAATTAGAAAGCACCTTGTTGAGAGACAAGGTGCTTTTATTTTGAGTGGAGCGCAGTCGTCGCTTCTGCTTAGATCAGCTTCTTTAGCTCATCAACTTCCGTCACCGGCCGGCTGCAAACAAAATTCTCGCAAACATACGCCGTCGGTTTTCCATCGATGAACTTTCGATCAGCAAGCAGCTGGACATCCGAACCTTGATCTTCAGTGCTTACCGCAACAACTTTAAAAGGCCGATACTCTGACCAAACTTCTTTCACTAATTCATTTTCACGCTGACCGATCACCGCAATTTCTTTCGTCTCTCCAAAGTAAAATTCGAAAGCCGACAGCGCGCGACCAAAACCACTCGGGTATCGCTTGATCTGCGGCGCGATCAGCCGCAACGTCGTTAACGCAAACCGTTCATACTTGTCATCGCCATAGAATTTCGAGAGCTTCAGCAACACATCCGCCGCGACCGAATTTCCAGACGGTGTCGCGTTATCAAAAAAGTCCTTGTTGCGGACGATCAGTTTTTCATGATCGTTGGACGTGAAAAAGAAACCGCCGTTCTCGGCATCCCAAAATTCCGTGATCATTGCGTCCGCCAGACGCTTCGCTTCCGCCAGGTAGTTTTCTTCACCCGAAATCTGGTAAAGCTCGATCAACCCGTCGGCAAGATTCGCGTAGTCTTCCAAATAACCATTCAACTTCGCCTTTCCGTCCTTCCATGTTCGTAATAGACGAAGATTCGTGGAAGCCTGACCATAAGGGAGGGCTAAGTCTCTATCGGTTTCGTTTAGCCCATCCTCTCGGTCGGGCTTCTGCAGATTCTCCAAAAGAAAATCGGCATTCCTTTTCGCGACGTCCAAATACGGGTCGCTCGCCAACACCGCCGCTGCCTCCGCAAACGCCGCGAGCATTAACCCGTTCCATGCAGTCAAAACCTTCTCATCCCGAAACGGTTTGATACGCTTTTCACGCTTTGCAAAAAGCTGATCCCGCATGGCGGAAAGACGACGGTCAGGGAGTGTGTCGCCTTTTACATTCAAGATGCTCGAACCTTCAAAATTCCCACCCGCCGTTACGTCATAAACCGCACAGAACTCCTTCGCGTCTTCCTCGCCCAGCACTTCCGCAATCTCGTCCGGCGTCCACACAAAAAACTTCCCTTCTTCGCCTTCGCTGTCCGCATCTTGGGTCGAATAAAACGCTCCGGTCGTGTCCAGCATCTCTCGCCGAACATATTCCAGCGTCTCGATCGCAACACGGCGAAAAAACTCCGCTTCTTGCGACTTTGAACTTTGAACATTGAACTTTGAACCACCAAAGATCTGATAGAGGTGCAAAAACATCCTGATCAGCTGCGCATTGTCATAAAGCATTTTCTCGAAATGCGGCACAAGCCATATCGAGTCGGTCGCATACCGGTGAAAGCCGCTCCCGAGCTGATCGTAAATGCCGCCCTTTGCCATCTTCTCTGCGGTGAAGCGGACCATCTCGAGAGCGTTATCATTTCCCGTCCGCTTCCAATAGCGAAGCAGAAATTCCATCGACATCGCCTGCGGAAATTTCGGCGCTCCGCCCCAACCGCCGTTCTTCGCATCGAACGACCGCACAAAACTCTGAAACGCTGCTTCGGAAAGGGTGTCATCGACGCCGCCCGTCGGCATTTCCGTCACCGACATTCGCCTCAGCTCGCCGAGGATGTCGTTTGCCGAATGCATCAGCTCGTCGCGCCGCTCACGCCATGCCTCGGCGATGCTCTGCAAGATCTGCGGCCACGAAGGCATGCCGTGTCGCGGCCCGGGTGGAAAATATGTGCCGCCGAAGAACGGCAACTTGTCCGGCGTGATGAAAACATTCATCGGCCAACCACCGCGACCGGTAGTGATCTGGACGAAATTCATATAGATCTGGTCCACGTCCGGCCGCTCTTCCATGTCCACCTTGATGTTCACGAAATGCTCATTCTGGATCGTCGCGATCTCTTCGTTTTCGAACGATTCGTGCTCCATCACGTGGCACCAGTGACACGCCGAATACCCGATGCTCACTAGCAGCGGCTTGTCCTCGGCGCGAGCCTTTTCAAACGCCTCTTCGCCCCACGGATACCACTCGACCGGATTGTGCGCATGCTGCAACAAATACGGAGACGTTTCACCGATCAGCTTATTCGTAAATTTCTTAGGTGCCTGCATACTTCGATGTTATCACCGTCAACTTCAATTTTTTATGTATGTCTCCCGACGAAGGTGATAGAATTCCTGCGCAACACTACGTTTTCGAGGTGTTTATATGAGCATTTTTCCAAATCACAGATCTTTGATATTTGTGTTGATCGGTCTGGCAACATTTACGGCCGTAATAACTGCCTCGCCCGTCCGTGAACTTACTGCCAGCGGTCGCGGCATTCTTCCCGCCGGCACGGCAACGGACGGCAGCACGATCGAACGAGAGTTTACGTTCAATGCCCACGCACGGCCGGACGGAAAGGTCGAAGGAATGGGAATGTTGTACAACCCCGCAGAGGGCGAAACCGCGCAGCCCTACGTTTTGCAGATCGATATCTCGTGCATGAACGTCGTCGGTGACGTCATATTTTTCGGCGGAATGACACACAGGACAACCGACGCGAGTCTCGCCGATGCGGTTTACTTTTCCGTTCAGGATAACGGCGAAGCCGGTGCCGAAAAGGACAAGATGAGCCGCGTGTATTTCTTCGACGACGATCCGAACACAACCGGTGATCCGCAGCTATGCAAGGCCAACCAACCAGGCGATTTTGCGATGGAGCCGATCCTGTCCGGAGACATTAACATCGGCGACTGACCCCGCGACATTTTTATGAAGATGGGCCGCCCATGCGCGGCCTTTTTGCATTTAGCCTAAACTTCACTGGCAATTCGGCTGTAGCTCGATGAAATACCGGTTGCCGTTCAAACCGATCTCGCTGCTTTTCTGCCGCTCTGTAAGATTGAGCCGGACGACGTTTCCGTTTTGGTATT
>Ga0070670_100004633_pt1 | contig 11537 bp, 11 predicted proteins | sample KBSS63metaG_FD_64665 | JGI IMG/M metagenome (GOLD analysis project Ga0070670, IMG submission 64665) | Switchgrass rhizosphere microbial communities from Kellogg Biological Station, Michigan, USA - KBS S6-3 metaG | ecosystem: Host-associated > Plants > Roots > Rhizosphere > Soil ... | reverse complement strand
CAGGATGGTCGCGACGTTCACTTGCATTGTAGCGATGCTCGGCTTAGTTACGCTCGCCGTGGTCTATTTCACAGTGAAGTCGTCGCTACGCTATCACGCGATTGAACGGGCGCGGGTGACGGCGGTAAACGTCAGTGACAGCGCAGCGGGATACATTTTAAAAAAGAATGCCAAGGGGATGCGAGAGCTACTTCAGAAACGTACCCACCGTTCCGAAGTGGCCTATATTCTCGTGCAAAATAACTTGAACAAAATTTACGCGCACACGTTCGATGTACTGCCAGCAGAATTAGAAAACACATCGTCAGCAGTAGGTGATCAAGGCGAACGGTCACTCCGTCTCGGCGGAGTGCCAGTCATTGAGGTGAGCGTGCCGATTTTGGAGGGTCGGAGCGGTACGGTGCGGATCGGAATATGGCAAAAAGAAATTGACCGTGAGATCAGCCGAGCGATAACGCCGCTCATCGAGACATTATTTCTTGTCGTGATGGGCGGGATTGCGATGGCAATTTATCTGGCGTGGAAGATTAATCGGCCTATCGTTCGGCTAGTACGGTCGGCACAAAAAATCAGTAACGGCGATCTCGATGCGCCGCCCTTCGGAACGGCCGACAGCACCGAATTTGGTGAACTCGCGCGCGCTCTCGAACGTATGCGATCGAGTATCAAGGCGGCATTGGCGCGGCTGAGCGAGCAGCAACACTCGTAGCCTTTCGTCAGGGCGCGCCTCCTCCTTATTTTGCGGCATAGAGTTCTTTGACGAATCCGCTACTTTCCAGCTCCTGTAAAAATCGGTTGTCGTAGAAATCCTTGGGATTGGCCGACGCCGCCTTCGGATGACCAGTGACCGACAGCGCCGAGCGGATCGCCTAATCAGTGACGTAAGGAATTTTCGGAAACAACGGGGCAAACCCCTTATAGGCTTCATCGATAATTGCCTGGTCCTTGGTGGCGAGGTATTTCGCGGCGGCGCGCTTGGAGAGCTCGGGCTGCTCTATAGCCATTTTTAACCCGGCAAGAAAGGCCTTGAGAAAGCCGCGGATCGTTTCAGGATTCTGCTGTAGGGCGGACCTTCGGATCGCGATTCCCATAAAGGGATACGGGAGTTTGAGTGAGCCGATGTTCACTAGCTCTTTATACCCAAGCCGGCGCGCCATTAACGTCGTGGGTGGCGAGTGAACCGCGGCTTGCACAAGACCTTGATGAAGCGCGGCCAGAGCATCCTCTTGCCGCGAGAAATAGAGCACTTTCAAATCGTGCTGCGTCATTTTGTACTGTCTGAGCAGAGCGATGGAAGCATGATCGGACGATGCGCCTTTGGTGATCACGCCCAGTGTCTTTCCACGCAGGTCGGTGACGTCTTTGATCTCAGGTCTTGCATAAAGTGAAAACGCATAGGTCGGCACCGGCATACCGACATAAATCATTTCGGCACCGCTCAACATCGCATTGATCGCCGCGCCTCCGGTCAGAGCGATGTCGACGGAACCCGAAAGAGCGGATTGCGTCAGTCTCACCCCACCGGGTATATAGACCGGCTTGATGTCGAGGCCATATTTTTGATCGAGTTTCTGCTCCGGAATATTCCATAGCGGTATTTGACCGCCGTTGAGTTGCGGATATCCGACACGAATCGTTGATGGCGCAGCCGCAATGGCGCGCGCCGCAGAGAGGCAAATTACTAAAAACAGAACGCAAATATTTGGTAGTAAGTTTTTTCCCAGAGAATCATGGCGTCTCATCAAAAGGTTCCTTTTTTGATAGCATCAATATACGAGTTTATTCAGATACGAGTTTATTCAGCACCTCGTCTGATACCCATCTCCAGGTGTTAAATATAACGCGTCGCCGACAGCAACCTCATGGAAGCCTAATCAGTATATGAACCTATTTGCAGTAGTTACGCACCGAGGATACCGCCACCTGATACTCGTTGTACCCTCTTGCTAACCTGCCAAAGTCGGCGGAACAGTCGTCTCGAAAGCTTGGGTTCGACAGCGCACAGGCACCGAGCCGACGAGAATAGGAATCTACGATCGAGGCTATCATCTTCGCTTGTCGGGTAGCAGACAGACAAATCGCACTTTGATCATCTTCGAAGCCGAAAGAAGATTTCTTCTGCTCCTGATTATCTTTCGTGGCTTCCTGCTTTGTCGATTGAGCCATCCCTATAGAGTCAAGCGTTGCGAAGAAAACCAATGTAGTCAACAAAACAGTGAACAAAATTCCTTTCATTTTGTACTCCTCGGCGCTGAAGCATAGATATCGGCGAGCGTATGCTCGATTGCCTGGATCTCGTCTCCAACCTACATGGGTTTTCCTGTGGGATTAATCGCCTTGACCGTCATCACCGCCTCCGCAAAATGCTCTCCCTTATAACCTCTCACCAAGGTGCCGGCCACTACGATCTGCTTTTCCAGGTACTTTGCGTAATCGCTAATTTCCGGAGGAAAGATAAGTTGGACAAATGACAGATTCGTGATTGACTCGTTGTTGACGCTGCTACTTGATCGGGCTTTCACTCGCGCGGGCACCGGGAGAATTAAAAAACCCACTTCGACTTTTTCGTCGGTCTCAGGATTCTCACCATAGCTAGGCTTGCCGTATTTGGTAATTTTGACAAGTTTACCCTCCAGTCTGGATACTGCCGGATAATAAGATAACCAGTCTTGCAGTTGGTTTTGTTGAGGGCTTGTTTCAGAGACGAAAAGCAAAATGCCAATGATGGCGAGAGCTGGTAGAGAGCATCTGGGCGATAGGTTTTTTAGATTTGCTAAGCGGCAGATCCGACCCATAGCTCTGAGTATGCGATGCAGACGAGTGTAATGCAAAGCAGTTAAATCAACGCCGCTCGCGATTGCCACGCCAACTTTGACAATCGGCAAGGTCGCGCTCTATGTCATACTTTGTTGGTTGCACGACCTTTGTGTGACTTATGGCGGTTGCCAGCTACCTAGCTCGTCGTCCATAAGAAATGGCAATGACAGGAATGTGTCGAACCGTTGTCGCTCTTGTGCCGACACTGCTTTCGGTTGCATGCTCTCCCAGGCCTCAAGTTCATCCCACTGAGACGGCGCCGGTTCCGGCCAAGGTCCGTATCTCAGAAGAGTGCTCGACAGCTGGCAAGCTCATGTGCGGTGCCGTATCGATGCTGTCAGGCGATAGCGCCGTCGAACGGACGTCCGCCTGCTTTGCCTACACGGAACAGAGTGGCAGGCGCGTCGAGCAATGCGGATCGGTTTCAACCTCCCAGACGTCGTCTCTTAATGTGCCGAATAACCCATCGGAACCGACGAAGGCAGCCAGTCTTTCATGGAAAGACAACAGTGACAGCGAAGATGGTTTTAGGGTTTATCGACTCGTCGGCAATATAGTATCGAAAATAGCTGAACTGGGACCGAACACGACGAATTTTGCCGATCAGGCTGCGCCACCCAAGGCGTGCTACGTCGTAGTTGCTTTCAATTCCGCTGGAGAATCTGTGCCAACGGCGAAGGCCTGCCTGGCCGAGTGACGCTACAAAAATGATGGGCTGCCGTCTGTCTGATGCGAGTGCGTGTGGTAGGGCGGCTAGAACGTCGTTGTTTCAGCGACCGAGTAGAGCTGTAAGCTGGACCAATTCCTCGTACCGGCTACCCCACTTGTCCGCATCCGGGACTAGCGTCTTGCGACTACCGACATCGTCCGGTCCGCCCACAGCGAGATCTTTGAAAGCCGGCCAACGGCGCTGCTTGAACGCGATCTCTTGACCTTTCTTGGAAAGCATAAAATCGACCAGTAACGCGGCGACGTGTGGATGAGGGGAGTGCGACGACATGACGAACGCCGAGACGGATTTCACCGGAATAAAGGGTTCCGGAAAGACATAATCCACCGGCGCGCCGGCTTGGCGCAGAGCTACAGCCTCGTGATGATGCGCGTCAATCTGAATGGGAAACTCGCCGGCAGCCACTAGCTGCGACACCAACGTCCGGCCTTTGCGAATATTCAACTGTTGCGCGCCCAAAGCTCGCGCCATCTGTTTGCCTTTCTCATCACCGTAATAATCGAGCAATGCAGCGATGTAGTCATCGGCATCCTGATCCATGCCCATTTTGCCTTTCCACTTGGCTTGCAAGAGATCGTCGATGCTTTTCGGTGCCTGAGCGCGGCTGACTTGTTTGTTATTGAACAGGTAAACCATGAGCGATGCCCAGAGACCGTTGAAGTAGCCCTCCTTATCGTAGAATCCTGGTCTAAGCCCGCGCCGTTGGGGCGATTCATAACGACCGATAGCGCCAGCTTTTTTCAGCGTGTAAAGCGCGGAGCTCCGAATGTTCAATGTATCGAAATTGTCCTTGCCCGCACGACGCTCGGTCAGGATTCGATTGAGCAAACTCTGCGGCCCTCCGGTGAGAATCTCGACGTGAAGAAACGGATACTCCGCTTCGAACCCGGCCGTGAACTGCCGCAGGTCCTCGCGGTTCATAGGCGCATACCAGATAACCGTTTTCTCGTTTTTTGCTTCCTTGATTAGAGCGACATCTCGCTCAGCCGCTGGCAATCGATTTATTTTAGCCAGTGCCTCTTCTGGAGTGGCTGCCGTGGCGGGAGAAATGCTCTCTGCAAAGTTAAACAACAGGACTAATACGGTGCAGAGCTCAATCCGCTGTTTCATAATTCGTGTCCGCCGATCTAAATCGGCTTGCCGAGGCGATAGTTTTTGCCGGCCAATCGACCCACTGGCGCAAGTTGATGATCAAGATGGGCGGCGAGCGCTTCACCCACAAAAAGATGCAATCCTTCGGCGAAAAAATCACTGACGACGCGGCATTCCACGCTGGCGTGGCAGCCTGCAACTAGCGGAGCTTGTACCTTGGTTGCCGGTAATGATTCCAGACCGAGGGCAAGAAACTTATCCTCCACTTCGCGTCCGGAAAGATCACGACTTTTATCAACAGCTTGCAACTGGTTCTCCGAGCAAACGTTGAGGACAAATTCGCCGCTTTTCTGGATCATTTCCCGGCTGAAATTCTTGTCCTGAATGCCGATGAGCAGTAGCGGCGGTGCCTCACTGATGCCGAGGGCGCGAAATGCGAATTGAACATTACGCTTGCCCTGATAGGCCGTGGAAATGAGATACAAACCCGTTGGGGTTACTCGGTAGGCTTGTGCCAGTGGAATTTCTTGTAGCATTGCGTCTCCAAAGATCTATTCTGGGATAGCGCCGAGATTTTTGTACCAGCTTTCGCTATCGGCGAATTCCCGTTGGCGAGCGAAGTAATCTTGATCTCGCCCGGACCGCGTCAGCTCAAGCAGCAGTTCGCGGGCCGCAGTAATCGCAGCCATGGGAACGCTCGACGGCATCAGAGCGATGCGATAGCCCATCTTGATGAACTCGAATGCGCTCATGCGCGCTCTCGGCCACATGCTGACCAATGGTGCCGGCGCGGTTGCGGCAATGCGGCGAAATTCCTCGATGTCATTAAGTTGCACGCCTACGGCATCGGCTCCAGCTTCAACGTATGCTGCCAATCGTTCTTGAACTTGGTTCAATGACTCCTTTGGACGGGAGTCGCAGCGCGCGATCAGAACCAGGGTTTCGTCTGTGCGTGCATTGGCGGCAGCCTTGATTCGCTCGATCATCAATTGAGGAGGGGCGATGGCCAGGGATTCGGCCGGGGTCCCGTACTCATTGAGGAGCGCGTCCTCGAAGCGCAGCGCTGCTGCTCCACCACGCTCGTACAACTTTACCGCTCGCGCCAAGGCTTTCATCTCAATGCACGCCGAGCCGCCATCCACGATTAGCGGAATCTCAGTGGCCTCCACGATCTGTGCCGTGCGTTGAGCGATTTGTGTGACGCTCAACAGGTTACGGTCGGGGAGGCAAAAATTCTTGTGAATCGCGTTACCTGAGAGATGTACCGCGCTATAGCCGCAGTCTTGCGCCAGTCGAGCAAACAGCGCATCGGTGACGCCGGGCGCGATAATGCCGTTGGGGCCGGCGAGAAGCTCGCGCAGCCGAGCACGTTTTTGTCGATCGTTCATTGTGATTCTATTCCATGCCGTCGGTAATGAACTGAATCACGTAACCCGCGGGATCGTCCATGTAGGTACCGCCTTGTCCTTCCTGCCGCTCCTTCGCCGCGCCACGGTCACCGTGCGCTATCCCGAGTGCATCAAGATGCGCCAGTGCATCGCGCCATCTGTCTCCGGGAACATAGAAAGCGATGTGCGGTCCCGGCACCTTGCGGCTCATCACGAGCCCTTTTGATGAAAACGGTGCCTCGGTAAGAATCAGGGCCTGTTCGCTGGCCATCGTCAACATCGCCTGACGCAGATCTTCCGACCGATGACTCAGCTTAAATCCGAGGACTTTCTCGTAGAAATCTATGGAAGCAGCGAGATCAGGCGCCTCCAGTTCGATGTAGCCGACGCCAGTCATACGTCCGGTTTCATACTGAGCTCGCCCGGATTCGGTGGGTGTGAATACTGCGTAGTGATTACCTGCGGGATCTGTGAAAAATAAAGACTGGTCTGCGAAAGGATACGGACGCCTAATCGGTCCGTCATAGATGCTTCCGAGATCACGCAAACGGTTTATAACCGAGTCGAGCCCGTGCGCTGCGGTGGTAAAGGAGTACGTCGGGAGTCCGCGCGCCGACACGGGTGGCGGGCGCTCTTCGCTCTGCAGATACACACCCATGCGTTTGCCGCCGATTTGAATGAAAGTGTGCGGCACGGCGCCGCGCTTGCGTTGCCGCGTGTTCAAGCCGTTCCGTTTCGTGATGACGCCGCCAAAAACGCGGACGTAAAATTCTTCGGCAACGACAATATCGTCGACGGGAACCACAAAATGATCCAATGATTGAGCGAGATTGCGAGCGTCCATCGTTGCTTCGCCTTTAGGCCGGCTGATCAGCTTTGAGCTGTTTCATAAACCAGTCGGCGATGTAAGTCCGTCGGTCAAATTTCTTTTGGCCGTGACCGACCCCGTCGATCATGGATCGGTCGGGCGAGTTGACGGCGTTTTCGTATAAGTTAAGGGCGCCGCGCGGGTCCATCACCCGATCGTCGATGCTGTAACCGACCAGCAAAGGGCATTCGATCTTATTTACTCGTCCAATCAAGGTAAATTCTTTGATCCGTTCACGAGCGCCTTTGAGATCCTTCGCGCCCATGAGCCAGCGGAGCCGCTCTTGAATCGGCGGGTAATAATCAAAAATGTCATCCAGCAAGTTGTAGGCGCCGCTCCAGACGGCGACCGCCTTGATTCTTTTCTCTGCCGTCGCGCAGCGCGGACCGGAGTAGCCGCCCATGCTTGAACCGTGGAGCCCTATTCGTGCGGAATCGACATCCGCGCGGGTGATCAAATAATCGATTACTGCTTTCGCAACGCGTTCCGAATCCGGCGGCGCATAGAGCTTTTTATAACGCAACGTCCCGCCGTGCCCCGGCCCATCGACGTCGATGAAGGACATACCGCGGCGCACGTATTGGCCGGCGCCGCCGTCTTCGCCACGGAGCAAAATGCCGTCCGCGCCGCCATAATTATAAACGACCGGTAGCTTGGTATTGGGCTTACCGCGTCCGGGCCAAAATAGCGCAGGCAAGTTGTGTCCGTCATATGGGATTTCCACACGTTCGAATGGCGGCTTCACCACGCTCCAGGCGTTCTCGAAATTTTCCTCCAATTTTTTGAAGGTTGGCAACATGCGTAAATCGCTTTCCGCCATATAGACAACGGCGCGGCGATAAAAATCCGCAGCCCGCAAATAAAACTCATGAGCAGTTTGCTTGCGGTTTTCTTGCGCAAAACCGGCGGCGACATCTTCGTTCTTTTTTGCGACGTCCGTCCATTCCTTATGCCAGCTCTCGAGATTGAAAAACTTCACCCGACGTGCGACGGCGCGAATATCCGGATCGGGATGATCCGCGGATATTTCCATTCGTACTTCCAACTGGCCGCCTCCGGGTAGCCCCTTGGCAGGGTAAAGCAAGGCTTCGGCTTGCTCGCGATTGAAAATATCGCCACCGCTTTGAATCGCCATGTGATCTCCTCAGAACGTAAAACTGCTCTTTCTTTGCCTGAGTAAGACTAGGATTTCAACCGGCATGATTTCGGCAAAATGATTTGGCGCAGATGCGCGGAAAAAGTTTTTCTTGGTCTGGCGAAACGGCGGTAGGGTTTCTATTTGCAGGCGGCGATGAACGCGGAAAAGATTCGGCGATGGGCTTGGCGTTTTGGCGCAAGCGCTTCGGGATGCCATTGCACGCCCAAGACAAAACGATGGCGTGTGCTCTCGATTCCTTCGATCACGCCGTCATCGGCAACTGCGTCGATGATCAATCCTTTACCGAGTTGTTTCACGGCCTGATGATGGCTAGTGTTAACCTCTATACGGTCGCGTCGAAGGATCATGGAGAGACGTGTGTGCGGGACGATTTTGACGTAATGGCCGCCGTAGGATTTTTTCTCGCTTTGTTCGTGTTCTAGCGCAGCCGGCACCTGCGCGGCGATATCCTGATAAAGCGAGCCGCCGAGTGCCACATTGAGAGCTTGCTCGCCACCACATAAACCGAGAAGCGGCAAATCCTTGCGCAGCGCCGCGGCGGCAATTTCCAGCTCGAATTCAGTGCGGCGGCTTTTCATAACGCCCAGTTCGGCGATAGGTTTTTCGCCGAAGTAACTTGGGTGAATGTCGAAATTGCCGCCGGTAATCACCAGACCGTCGAGTAGGCTAAGCGTCCTACGAACTGCCGCCGTACGCGCCATCGGCGGCAAAATAAGCGCTGTGGCACCGGACTCGGTAAGTGGATGCAAATAGCGCTGTAATAGGAAACATCGCGGCTCGCGCTCGGGGCTATCCTCCAAGTCGGCGGTAACGCCAATCACGGGAGAACCGACCCTTATCATTTTTGGATTTCGTAGAGGCTTTTATAGATTTGCTGATTCCGCAGGACGAGCTTCACATAGCCGCGGGTCTCGACGTACGGAATCCGTTCCACGAATTCTTCGATGTCATCGGTGGAAATTTCTTTTTCCCAGCGATCGACCGCAGATTCGCCCGCGTTGTAGGCGGCAATCGCTTTCTGGCGATTGTTCGAGTAGCGCGCCAGCAAGTCCTTCAAATACTGTGTGCCGAGAGTGAGATTCACGTCGGGGTCAAAGAGCATGTCTGGCGTTGGCACGGCAATACCGATTTGCTTTGCGACGCGGGCAGCCGTCGGCTGAAGGAGTTGCATCAAGCCCAAAGCCGCCGCTGGAGATCGCGCACGAGCGTCGAACAGGCTTTCCTGACGGATAAGTGCCAAAACGAGATAGGGATCAAGCCCGCGCTGCTGTGCCTTTTGTTGAATCAATTGCCAGAACGCCAGCGGATAGCGATAGGGTTCACGGTCGCGGCGCGAGCTTGGCAATTGATTGGCCAGCTGTAGGCTGCGTGCATACCCACCCGTTTTAAAATATTCGCGCATGAGAAAGGCACGCATACGGTTACTCGGCGTCGCGGCTCGGTTGAGCTCGTCCAACTCTGTGATGGCCAGATGTTGCAATGATAGAGAACCGAGGGCGCGGGCGCGGCTAAGATGAAAAACGAGCTCTGGCGCAATCGGCGGATCATCGGCTTCCTGCGGAGAGCTCGCCACTACCCATTTGGGCTCTTCACTGGCATCACCAAGTCGCTGTAGAGCGCGCCAGGATAGGCTTTGATAATAGGACTCCGGAGCGCTGGCGGTGATTTGCCGATAAGTTTGCCGAGCCTTGTCATTTTCACCCGACTTTTCGGAAATTCGCGCTTGCCAATAGAGAGCTGCAGTACCAAACGGACCGTTGCCGGACTGCTTTGAGAGAGTACTGAACGCTTCAGAAGCGGAGGGCAGATCACCGTTCCGATAATACAACCAGGCCAGCCGCCATGCCGCATCATCACGAATCTGGCCTACAGGAGATAGTTTAATAATGTCGCTGTAGAGCTGGATCGCTTCTGGCCGTCTGCCGAAATACTCATGGATGTCGGCGGCGGCGAAACGCGCGCGATCGACGTATTCACTGGTCGGGTACTTTTCCAATATCAACTGAAAGTATTCTAATGCCTGTGCGTTTTCATGCCGATTCCAGTAAATCTGGCCGATCTGATAGAGCGCTTTAGCGGCTTCCGCACTCTCGGGAAAATCTTGTGCAATCAACTCGAGAGTTGGAATGGCGTCGTTCCTACTGCGGGTCGACAGGAAGAGATTTGCCAGCTTCGTGAGATAAGTCAGCCGAGTGGCAGCATCTGAAGCGTTGTTCAGAAGCTTGTTGTATAGAGTCTCAGCCTCAATCGTTTGGCGTTCACGCGCCAAGCGGTCTGCCTCTGCAGCTAATTCATCGATCGTCTGAAACGTGAAGAGATCCGGAAATGTTTGTCGTAGGCTGATTTGCGCTTTTCTGGCGGCCGCTGCCCAGCGGGAATTCGGCGCGGAGTCGCGGACTGTGTTGTACAGCGCGTGAGCTCGGATCGGATCCCCTTGAGCTTCCCGAATCTGTGCCTGCAGATAGAGAGCTTCGTCGGCGATCTCACGTTTTGCCGATTTGTCCCTGAGCTGACGTAGAATTTCTTCCGCGGACCCGTAGTTTTTCTCGGCGATGTCAATCTTAGCTTGAAGCAGAGTCGCGCCTGGAATCCAAATGCTTTGCGGAAAACGCTGTTTCAATTGGGTTAGGATCTGGCGTGCTTGCTCGCGATTGGCCAGATCGTAATTTATGAGCGCAAGATAGTATTGGCTGTAGTCGGCTAAGCGAAACTTGGGATCAGTAATTTTTTCGAAAAGTTCTTTGGCATCCGAGGTTTTGCCCTTCGTGTAAAGTCCGTAGGCTTTTGCGAATATTTCGTTTGCATCGCTCGTTTGGCCAAAAATAGATATCGGGAAGGCTGCCAGAACGAGCGTGAGCAGCAGAACAGTGAATTGGCGTCTCATCAATTTGTGAAATTTTAGCTAACGTGGAGATCGGATTCAATCAAATACTCAGGCATTTGACAGAATCTGTCGGCCGTCAGGGTTGTGTTTTCTCCGACTGAAAGTTATCTTTTTGCGGTCGATCATCGGTCCGGTCGCGCGCCCATTAAGAAGCACGTCTAAACCGGGGAGGATAAATTGAAGATCGAAGGAAGTTACACATTTAGTGCGCCGCGCCAGCGAGTTTGGGAGGTTTTGCTGGATCCCAAGGTTATGGCGCAGTGCATGCCAGGGTGCGAAAGCATGAACGAAGTGGCGCCGGATCAGTTCGAGGCAGTGATGAAAGTGGGCGTGGCATCGGTGAAGGGGACGTATAAAGGGAAGGTTGCAATAAAGGACAAGCAGCCTCCTTCGCATTATATTCTGAGCGGTCAAGGATCAGGCGGGCCGGGATTTATGCAAGGGGATGTCGCGATCGATTTAGAAGAGGCTGGCGGACAAACGGTGCTTAAATACAGCACGGATGCGAAGGTCGGCGGATTGATCGCCAGCGTCGGACAGCGAATGCTCAATGGTGTGGCCAAAATGATGGTGGATCAGTTTTTCAAGAAAGTGGAATC
>Ga0070670_100004630_pt1 | contig 11540 bp, 9 predicted proteins | sample KBSS63metaG_FD_64665 | JGI IMG/M metagenome (GOLD analysis project Ga0070670, IMG submission 64665) | Switchgrass rhizosphere microbial communities from Kellogg Biological Station, Michigan, USA - KBS S6-3 metaG | ecosystem: Host-associated > Plants > Roots > Rhizosphere > Soil ... | reverse complement strand
TTGGAATCGATTTGCGTACGTGGTTGATCTCACCGAGGCGAAGCGCCCGGACCCGGAAACCCGCGCCGCGCTCAAGGCCCAGTTTCTCGGCATCAGCCCGCGCGTCATACATCTCGCGGTCGCGGTCGGTGACAATCAGCTGATGCGCGCGATGGCGCGGCTGTTCGCGTACGGCATGGGGTTGACGAACGTGAGTATTCACGCGACACGCGCCGAGGCGATTGAGGAGGCCCGGCGTGCCATGGGCAGGTAACGGCCCGACCGATCGCATCTTGATGCACCTGGCCGAAATTGGCGCCGGTCGATGCACGATCACCGACGACACTGTCGCTTCCGAACGTGATCCGGAGATGAGTCAGGTGCTGCTGGGACTGCTCGTGCTGTACGAGGATTTGAGCTATACGAGCCGGCAGCGTACTGAAGCGGAGACCGCGCTTCGGCTCGTCGCGGAGCAACGCGCGCGCCTGCTCGAGGATCGACGACAGGCAATCGCGGCGCGTGACCAGTTTCTCGCGGTCGTCGCGCACGAGTTGCGGACGCCGCTGGCGACGCTGACGTTGCTCGTTGATTGCCTGATCATGCCGCTGCATTCTCACTCCCCGAACGAGCCTAGCGATGTTGTCGTTCAGAAGCGGCAATTGGTGATGCTGAAGCGCCAGGTCGAGCGGCTGACGACGCTGGTCGTCGAGATGCTGGACGTCTCACGAATCACCGGCGGTGGGCTCGAGCTGAGCCTCGGCCCGGTCGATCTGCGCGATGTCGTCCGTCAGGTACTCGACCGGTTCGATCTCGATATTCAGCGCCGCCATATCACGCTGACGGTGAACGCGCCGGACCCGGTGCCTGGGATATGGGATGCCGCGCGCATCGATCAGGTGATCACGCACCTGATCTCGAACGCGCTCAAGTACGGGGCCGGGCGCCCCATCGAGGTTTCTGTCCGCGTCGTGGCGTCGCAGGCCGTCGTCGTTATTCGCGACCATGGGATTGGGATCGCGGACGAGGAACAGAGCAAGATCTTTGGTCCGTTTGCACCGGTCCTCGCTGCGACACATCACGCCGGATTGGGGCTGAGTCTGTGGATGGCGCAGCAGATCGTGCAGGCCAGCGGCGGCCGCATCAAGGTGGACAGCCGGCCGGAACAAGGTTCAACATTCACCGTCGAGCTGCCCCTATGAGCGCGTCGCCCCGCCTGCCCTTGATGATCGTGGACGACGACGATGACTTGCGAGACGCCCTCGCCGACATCATGACCGCGCAGGGATACGAAGTCGCGTCATTCGGCGACGCGAGGGCGGCGCTGGCCGCCCTGGAGGGGGGAGTGACGCCTTTTCTGATCCTGCTAGACCTGATGATGCCTGGAATGTCGGGTTGGGAGTTCCGCGCGGCCCAGCTCGAGAATCCGACGTTGGCCGTGATCCCGGTCGTTGTGGTGACTGCGGCTGGCCACTTGAGTGATTCCGCTCGCACGCTATCGAGCGTGGAGGTTCTTCACAAACCATTCGCGTTGGAAATCCTCTTGCCAGTGGTTGCCCGATACGCTGCCCGCGCCGCGAACGCACCCGGACCGCTGACCGATTAGCGCGATCGTCTATCTCACGGTCCCGCACCGACCCCGCGGTAACGGATTTACGGCCTTCCCCGTGGTAACTGGTCCACAAACATGGCGACGTGGTCGACAGCCGAGCCACATGCTTCTGACAATGGACTAGCGGCGGTTACTCGTCTCGGTGTGGCTCGGAGGATGCAACTGACAGTTCTGTCTGTGGTGACGCGCATCAAAGCGCACGCAGACTGGATCGCCGGTTTCTTCACGACATGTGGTGAGTCTGTGTCATCGCCGATGGGTCAAGGTCTTGGGGACTATCGAGCATAGCGTCGCGTCGATCTCCGACACCGATGCGCGGTTCAGGGCCATCTTCAAGAATGCAGCTGTCGGTATTGCGCGCGTCGCGTTGGACGGGCGTTTCCTCGAAGTCAACGAGCGGTTGTGCGAAATCCTCGGGTACACCAGCGACGAGCTGTTGACGAAGACGTTCGGCGACATCACCCACCCCGAAGATCTGGAGACCGACCTGAGGGGAATGAAGCGGATGCTGGCGGGTGAGGTTGCGACCTATCTGAGAGAGAAGCGCTATCGTCGGACGGACGGCTCCGTGGTGTGGGCCAACTTGACCGTCTCCCTCGCGCAGAAAGCGGATGGATCCCCGGATTACTTCATCTCGATTATCGAAGACATCTCTGCGCGTAGACAGGCCGAAGCCCATCTGCGCGAGGTCGGCGAACGCCTGTCGCTGGCCTTGGATGCAGCCGGGTTGGGCATTTTCGAGTGGGATGTTCAGGCCGACCGCGCTGTTTGGGAAAACGAACGGATGTACGAAATTTTCGGACATACGCGAGCCGACGGCACGCTCAGCAAGGCGGAGTTGCTCAAGCGCTCTGTCCATCCCGACGATGCCGAGACACTCGATCAGGCGCTCGCTGCGGGAATGGCGTCAGGCCGCCCGTTTCAGACGACGTACCGTATCCGCCGAAAGGACGGCGCCCTTCGCTGGCTCGACCTGGTTGGACATTTCCTGCCGCCTGACGGTGGGCCAGTGCGAATGATCGGCGTGTTGACGGACAACACTGAACAACACCTGGCTGAGGAGATTCTCCGCGCGAGCGAGGAACGGTTCCGCATCATGGCGGATACGGCGCCCGTGATGATCTGGATGGCAGGAACCGACAAACTGTGCACCTTCTTCAACAAGCCGTGGCTGGACTTCACCGGACGCTCCCTCGAAGCAGAATTTGGGAACGGCTGGACGGAGGGTGTTCATCCCGAGGATCTCGAACACTGCGTGCAGACGTATGTCGCATGCTTCGAGGCGCGCCGTCCGTTCGGGATGGATTACCGGTTGCGCCGTCATGACGGACAGTACCGCTGGATATTTGACCAGGGAGTTCCGCGAGTGTCGTCGAGGGGCACGTTTCTCGGCTACATTGGATCGTGCGTCGACGTCACCGAGCGCAAGCAGGCCGAAGCAGAGCGTGAGAAACTCGCCGAGGAGCAGGCCGCCCGCGCGGTCGCCGAGGCGGCGAGCCGTTCGAAGGACGAATTCCTCGCGTTGGTTTCCCACGAGCTGCGGACGCCCTTGAGCGCAATCCTCAGCTACGCGCAACTCCTTCGGATTGGCCCTGTAGACATTGAGGCGATCAACCGCGCCGTTACGGTCATTGAGCGCAACGTGAAGGCGCAGATTCAAATCATCGAAGATCTGCTCGACTCGGCGCGTATCACCACGGGCAAGCTGCGCATCGAGCCGGCGCTGATCGATCTGATCCCAGTGCTCCAAGCCGCGGTCGACACCGTTCGTCCGGCGGCTTCGGCGAAAGGCGTCACGCTCGTTCTCGATTGCGAATCGAAGCCCGCCGAAGCATTGGTCGATCCAGCGCGTCTTCAGCAAATCGTCTCGAACCTGCTGACCAACGGTATCAAGTTCACGCCTGATGGCGGACGCGTCTGGTTGGCGATGAAGCACGACGCTGGCCAAATCCGCATCATCGTCAGCGACACGGGAGAGGGCATCGAGGCGAGTTTTCTGCCGTTCGTCTTCCAACGCTTCAGTCAGGCCGATACGTCGAGCGCGAGACGGTTTGGCGGATTAGGACTCGGGCTGTCGCTCGTCAAGGATTTGGTGGAACTTCACGGCGGCACGATTTCAGCACAAAGCGAGGGGGTTGGGCGCGGGGCGACCTTCACGGTGACGTTTCCGGCCCGCCACGCCGAATTCGTCATGCCGCCGCCGGCGGGGGATTCGAGTGCCGACATCCTCTCCGACCGACCAAGTAATAAACCTTCTGATTAACGTTCGCCGACACGAGTTCGCGTAACCAAGTCAAATCGGCGCGGCGACGGATCGTGGCCGCCGGCATTTCCGCTGTAAATGGACCAGTGTCTCGGCACACGAAACTCCCGCCGGGCCGTGCGCGGCGCCACGGTACGGTTCCTGCCTTTCGTCGGGCATGCTCGATGGCGTCCGTGTGCTCGTCGCCGATGACGACCCGCTGTTGCTGGCGACCGTTGCCGACGCACTGACACACCTCGGCGGGAACGTCACGAGCGCCGCCAGCGGCGCAGAGCTCATCGAGCAGATGGCGAACGAAGGGCCGTTTGATCTCGTTGTCACCGACATCTCGATGCCTTGGATGAACGGGCTGCAGGCGATGCAGGCCGCACGCACCGCCGGTCTCGGCACGTCGGTCATCTTCATAACCGCGCTGGCCGACGAGCGCATCTCTGCGCAGGTACGCGCGCTCGGCGAGAACGCCCTCCTGCTGCGCAAGCCGTTCGACCTCTCGCAACTCGTCGCCGCTGCCTCGGAGCTGCTGGGGAGAAAACGGACGACCGCCGTATTTCGGAACTCATGACGACGTCCCGCGCGGTTCGGTTGAGCGCGCTTCTCCCGATGGTGGTCGCATTCGCTGCGCACATGGCACGGCAGCTGCCGCTCAGCGAGGCGCGCCGCTGATGTCTGCCGACGCTCGAGCCGTCGCGGGCGCGACGGCGCACGTGTTCCCGCCGGCGCTGGTGCCCGTGTTGCGCGAGCGATTCGCATCGAGCGGCGGATCGCTGGCCGAGATCAATGACAGCGTGCTGATCGAATTGCTGACGACGATCTTCTTTGCTGGGCTTGCCACCTACGAGGGCGAACATCATCCCATCGGCGTCGTCTTTCTGGGGCGCAGTTCCACCGACGTGGTCATCCCCGACGCGACTGGTGTCGCGCTCCTTTACCAGTGGAAGATCGTACGCTTCGAAACGCCCCGTCCGTTCATCATCCCGGAGCTGGTGAAGCTCGCGGTCGCCGGCGCCGAGCGTCGCATTCACACCGGGGTGAACGTCCTCGACGACGGCCGCGTCGCGATCACCGGTCTTGCCCGGGAAGGCTTCAACGCGGACGGCGACCCATTCGTTCGCGTGGTGGCGTCCAGGCCGGGCTGCCTGTCGATCCGCTGCGGCCGCGAGCTAATCCTGGGATATGAGCACGGATCGATCCTCACTGGCGGCGAGAACCTCGTCTTCGTGGCCGGCCCTGTACGGCACGCGCTCGAAACGATTGCACGGGCGGCGCAAATGGATGATGCCGCCGTGCCGGTCTACTTGGATGCGGTGCGCTCGCTTGTCCGCGAAATGGCAGCTCATGGCCATGGCGGCCTGCTCGTGATCAGTCCGGAAGAGCGGCCCGTCGTCCACTCGGCGCCGTACCGAATGGCCCTCGATTCCTCGATCGGGGCGCTGCTGCGTCTGGGCCGGCGGATCGACCCAAGTAGAGGCGCATCGGGTGAGCTCGCGTTCGCGCAGCTGTTGCGGAATGCCTTCCTGACCGAGACCGAGCGTGTCATCGAGGAAGTGGGCGCGCTGACGGCGATCGATGGAGCCCTGATTCTCAACCGGAGTCTCGCGCTGATTGCGTTTGGGGCGATTCTGCGCGTTGGACGCGCAGCGCTGATCCGCGAAGCACTTGATGCTGAGGGCACCCGGCACCGGACCATCGACTTCGCGACCCGCGGCACGCGTCATCGCGCAGCGGCGACCTACGCGGCCGACCACCCAGGAGCGGTGGTGTTCGTCTCGTCCGAGGATGGGCACGTATCATGCCTGCTTCGCGATCACGTGCATTCATATGTCCTGCTCTGGCGCCTCGGGCCGGCTGACGGCCACGGCGTGCAACCGATCCGCTGAGTCCCACGCATAAAACGAACTTGGTCCCGGATACCGTTTCGGGAACGTCGTGAGACAGTGCGACGGTTGGACTCGACGTCGCTGCGCGCACCTCAAGCGGCTCGGTAACCTTCCGGATGCAGGGAGCCGCTCGGTTCAGACGGTCGACCTTGCTCTGGGGTTGCCTCGGGAATCGTAAAGGAGATGGTAGTGCCGCGCTCTGGCGTACTCTCCACCCAGATTCGGCCGCCATGAGCCTCGACGATGCCCTTGGTGATTGGAAGGCCGAGCCCGGCGCCTTGACGCGTGGCGCTGGCCGCTTGCCAGAACCGGTCAAAGACACGGGGCAGGTTCTCGGGCGCGATGCCGGAGCCCGTGTCTGCAACCCGGAAGATGACCTCGTGATCTCTCGAGGCCGCGCCTACCGTGATACGACCGCCGGCCTTCGTGAACTTGATCGCGTTGCCGATCAGGTTCTCGAACACCTGAAGGAGCCGGTGCCGATCACCGAACACGTCGGGAATTTCTCGGTCCAAGTCGACTCGAAGCTCGAGCGACGAGGAAGAGGCGAGCGGTCTCTGCGTGTCGACCGCCCCGACGATCAGCTCACGCGCAGACAGTCGCGCTCGTTCGATGGTCAGCTGCCCTGACTCCATGACCGCGACATCCAGGAGATCTTGAATCAAGCGGTTCATCCGCGTGGCTGCGCGGTGGATCGCTTCCCCCCGCTTCTGAGAACGCCGCTCCGGATCGGGGCCGTGACGCTTGAGGGCCGCCGCGTTCAACAAAATCGCGGAAAGCGGATTCCGGAGGTCATGAGCGACGATGCCGAGGACTTGATCACGAAGCTGGGTAGCATGGACTGAGGCGCGGTAGAGACGTGCATTCTCGATTGCCACCGCCGCTCGATCCGCGAGCGCTTCAGCCAAACGAAGATCGCCCGGCGCGTAAACGCGAGACGGGGTGGAGGAGACGAAAACGATCGTCCCCAGAATGTGTCCACGCATCAGCAGCGGCACAGCCATGAGGGACCTGGGACTGATGGAACGGAGCGCCTGCAGGTGCTCTGGACCTTGCGCGAGCGATTCGAGTTGCTCGGAACTGACGCGCTCGATGAGGAGCGACTGCCTCTTCTCGATCACCGGCCCGACGAGGTAAGGGCGATTGCGGTCGATAGCCACGCGTTCGAGGTGTGCACAGAGCGCCGCGTTCGCCGGGTCCGCGCTGGTCACCTTGAGCCGCCGGAGGTTCTCGTGCTCCTCCAGGATCTCGACGACGCACCAGTCGGCGAAGTCACGAACGACGAACCGGGCAACCGTCGCCAGCGTCTGTTCGTAATCGAGCGAAGCGGAGAGCGCGACGCTCGCCTCAGCCAGAAACTGCCGTTCCGTTTCAATGCGCCTTCGCAAGGTAATGTCCTCCGAGATACCGAGTAGATAGGTCGCGTGGCCTGCAGCGTCGCGGATGGGAACTTTCTTCGTATGCAGGAAGCGAACGCCGTGATGACGCGTTTCTATCGGTTCTTCCAGGATGTCTACCACCGTGCCGGCGTTCAGGGCCTCGCGATCTTTCTCGATAAAAAACTCGGCTTGTGCGCGCGGCCACAGATCGTAGTCGCTCTTGCCTAGCACTTTGTTCCTCGACCAGCCAAGCAGGTCTTCGCCCGCGCGATTGAATCGCACGAATTGCAGCAACCGGCTCTCCTTGATGAACAACATCAGGGGAATGTTGTCGATGATGGCGTCAAGGAATGCGTTGGCATCCTTGAGTTCGTGCTCGATGCGTTTGATCTGTTCAATGTCGGTGCACGTGCCAAACCATTTGCGAATCTCTCCGTTCGTGCTCAGGAGCGGCACTCCTCGAATCAACCACCACTGATATACGCCATCGGCGCGCCGCAACCGGCATTCAAGCGAATACGTGTCACGCCGTTGTACTGCACGCTGCCAGGCATCCCACGCACGCTGCCGATCGTCGGGGTGGACAGGCGTGATCCAGCCTTCTCCGTAGCTCGCTTCCAGGGTGAGACCGGTATAGTCCACCCACTGCTGATTGAAATAGATGTTCCGGCCATCGGGTCGAGTGACCCAGACGATCTGCGGCATCGACTCAGCCAACTCCCGAAGCTCGCGTTCGCTTGTCTGCAGCGCTTCCTCCGCACGCTTTCGCTCGGTGATGTCTTCGATCTGCACGATGTAGTAGAGGGGTGCGCTGTCTCGACTGCGAAGAATCGAGGCGCTCAGCAGAATATCGACGATCGTGCCGTCCTTTCGGATGTAACGCTTGCCGAGCTGGTAGCGTGGGATTTCCCCACGCGCGAGTTGATCGGCAAGCGCGACGTCCGCGTCGAGATCATCGGGATGGGTGATCGCCTGGAACGTCAGGCCCGTCAACTCGGCGGAGGAATACCCGACGATTTCGCAGAGCGCACGATTGACACGAACGAAACGCCCGTCGAGCGCGACCAGTGCCATGCCGATGGGCGCTTCATCGATCGTGAGTCGGAAACGCTCCTCCGATTCCTGCAGTGCTTGTTCGACGCGTTTGCGTTCACTGACGTCGCGCACGAATGCCTGCCAACGGCCGTCCGGCAGAATGTTCGAACTCACTTCGACCTGGACGAACGTTCCATCCTTCCGCTGTTGTGTCCACTCCGCCGTGTTCATCCGGCCAGGCAGAAGAAGATCGGCCCTCACCGCCCGCAGCCGGTCCGCGTCCTCGGCCGGAATGATGTCGAAGATGGTCTTCCCAATCAGCTCGTCCCGTTCATAGCCGAGGAGCCGGCAGGCGGCTTGGTTCACGTCCGTGAAGCGACCGTCGAGATCCGCCTGGAAGAATGCGTCGGGCGCGAGCTCAACGACCTCGCGCGTCCGCACCATCGATCCGATGATCTCTTCGTTCGCCCAGCGCAGTCGCTGATTCGCTCGCTCAGCGGCCTGACGCTCCTTCTTCATGAGAAACGTCAGATAGACGACGACTATCCCATCGATCGCAAACAGCAGCCCCTGAACGACCGCTTGCAACGGGGGGTAGCCTGCGCGCGTCACGAAGGTGTACGCCGCAAGCGGCACGCTGAGCGCGATCGCGCAAATCCCAGGCCCGATGCCTGCAACGAGGCTGGTCACCAGAATCGCCGCAAAGAACAGCACGAAGGAAGCGCCTGGTCCGGTGAAAGGGATCAGCCATAACGTGAGGACGAACGTGCCTGCGACCGTCGCCATGGCAAAAAAGTACCGGACGAAGGTGTTGTGGAGCAGTGTGCCGACGCGACCCTCCATGCTAGGGACTGCGCAAGTCATTGGCCATCAGCAGGTCAACTGATGGCTCCACGGCGTCATCGATGGCGGCGTGCGTATGCCTCGTTGTCGGCGACGTCGATCGCTGGATCTCGAGCGGCAGACTGCAGCAGGGGTGACTCGTGGTGATGTTTCGATCTCACTACGTATGGTCACCTGCGACTCGCCGCCGCCTGGCCTTTTCACAGAAAACGTTCGCGGTCCACCCACGGGAGGATTCATGCGTTGAACGCTGGGAAGTGAGCAATTTAGGGAGGAATTGCACTGTGCATCTGATCGATGCGGGTTCCGACATCCGTGAGCACCGGTTCGATGGGGCCTTTGTTCCGTTTCGTGCGACACCGAACGTATATAGAATCCGCTCTCGACTTATCGAGTCTCATGACGGCAGAGAACTCGTTGGAATCGGCGTTTGAGCGACTGCTGGCGCGGCGGGCCGGAAGGGGCGCCGATGCCGCAGCCGTTGCCGCAGCGGCTCGTCGGCTGTGTGAAGACTTCGCCCAGCATTTGAGGCCGCTCATCGGCGATGGTGGTGTCGCCGCGATCTGTGGTCGCAGCCTACAGTTGGCAGAGCGGCGATTTCCGGGGCTCGCGCCTGCCCGCCCCTCTGGCCAGCATGGCGATCCATTCACGCACGTGCAGCACTTCCTGGAGCATCAAGATCCGGTCATTGCCATCAGTGCCGCCGTGACCGTGCTCGTCTTAGCCAGTGAGGTGTTGGCCTCGTTCATCGGGGAGACCCTGACACGCCTTCTCTTGCACGAGACGTGGCCCGACCACTTTGATCGCATTACACCGGAGCCTCCGACATGACCGACAAGGTCCCCATCCGCCGCCTATCGACGGGCATCCCTGGACTCGATGCCGTTCTGGGCGGAGGTCTGCCCGAATTCTCGTTCAACATCGTTGCAGGTGCGCCCGGAGCCGGCAAGACCACGCTGGTGCAGCAGATCATGTTCACGTTGGCGCGTCCCGATCGGCGGGCCCTCTTCTTCACCGTGCTCGGCGAACCGCCGCTGAAGATGCTCCGCTATCAGCAGCAGTTCGAGTTCTTCAACATCGCGGAGGTGAACGCGTCGGTGCGGTTCGTCAACCTGGCGAAGGAGGCGCTCGAGGGCGGGCTCGACCAGGTGCTGCGGCGTATCGTCCAGGAAGTGGAGGCGGCGTCGCCCGCGATCGTGATCGTCGACTCATTTCGATCGGTCATCGAAGCCGCGAAACGGCAGAACGGAGGGGTCCACCTGCAGCACTTCATCCAGGACCTCGGCATGCGGCTGACCGAGTGGCAGGCGACGACGTTTCTTGTTGGCGAGTTTCAGCTGACCGAGACCGAAGACCACCCCGTCTTCACGGTCGCGGACGGCCTGGTGTGGCTGCACCAGAGCCTCGACCGAAATTCCATGGTGCGCAAGATGCAGGTCATGAAGATGCGCGGCCAGGCGCCCATTCCGGGTCTGCATACGTTCCGCATCACCAACCGCGGCATTCACGTGTTTCCCCGGCTCATTCTCGTCCCGCCCGAAAGGCCACCGGTTGATGGAGAGGCCGAGACGAAGCGTCGACAGCCACGCGTGTCCGTTGGGGTGACAGGCCTCGACGAGATGTTGGGCGGCGGCATTCCGTCGGGGCAATCCGTGCTCGTCGCCGGACCGTCGGGATCGGGGAAGACCGTCCTCGCCACGCAGTTCATTCGCGAAGGCGTCCGTCGCGGTGAACGGGGGGTCATCGCCATCTTCGAAAAGCGCCCGAGCGAGTATGCACAGACCAGCGCCATCGGGCTTGACCGGGCCGTTCGCGACGGCCAGGTGGGCATCATCCAGACGCGGCCCTTGGATCTTTCGATCGACGAGACGCAGTACGAGTTGACCGAGGCGATTCAGCGGCTCGACGCCCGGCGCGTGGTGATCGATTCGCTGTCCGGATTCGAACTCGCGCTCGCCCCCACATTTCGTGAAGATTTCCGTGAATCGCTGTACCGGTTGGTCGCAGCCTTGACTGGGATGGGCGTCACTGTGATGATGACCGCGGAGTTGGAAGACAACTATACGCACCTTCGGTTCAGCCCGCACGGGACCGCGTTTCTGACCGACGCGATTATCGTGCAGCGATATTTAGAGCTCGAAGGTCAGCTGCAGCGTGTGATGGCAGTGGTGAAGGTCCGCGCGAGTGCCCACAGCAAAGACCTGCGCCTGTTTGAAATCAGCGCCGACGGCATCACCGTCGGTGAACGCGTCGGTGACTACGAAGGACTACTCACTGGCAGCCCACACATCGTCTCTTCCCGACGTCAGCCGCCACGACTTCGGGCGCGCTCCCGACGATCGAGATCGTAAAACAATGTCACCTGCACGCACTCCGCCTTCGAAGGAGGCCTCGCCCCACCGCCCCGACGATACCCTGGGCGAACACGAGGCGGCGCTTCGCGCTCCCCAGGCCTCTGCCCAGACTCAGGCGGAGGTCGAACAGCTGATGGGGCGGTTGCGGGAAGCCAACGAGCGGCTGATCGTCACGGCGATGCATGCGCAGGAAATGTCCGA
>Ga0070670_100004628_pt1 | contig 11541 bp, 13 predicted proteins | sample KBSS63metaG_FD_64665 | JGI IMG/M metagenome (GOLD analysis project Ga0070670, IMG submission 64665) | Switchgrass rhizosphere microbial communities from Kellogg Biological Station, Michigan, USA - KBS S6-3 metaG | ecosystem: Host-associated > Plants > Roots > Rhizosphere > Soil ... | reverse complement strand
CGAAGAGCAGCGGCGCAGCCGGCAGCTCGGCGCCCTGCTCCTCCGCGTGGTCACGGTAGTTCAGGCCGACGCAGACGATCTTCCCCGGTCGCTCGATGGGCAGCACAGGGCAACCCTATAGTGGCCGCGTGCCTCTCTCGCGCACCTTCGTCGACGAGCTGCGCGCGGTCCTTGGCGCCGAGCATGTCATCTCCGAGCACGAGCAGCTCCGGGTCTACGAGTGCGACGGCCTCACCGGACATCGCGCCGTCCCGGAGCTCGTCGTCCTGCCGGGCTCGACGGAGGACGTCCAGGCGGTCGTGCGGGCGTGCACGCGCGAGAGCGTGCCGTTCGTCGCTCGCGGTGCCGGCACCGGGCTGTCGGGCGGCGCAACGCCGATGGCGGGAGGCGTCGTCGTCTCACTCGCGCGCATGAACCGCATACTCGAGATCGACGTCGACAGCCAGCGCATGGTCGTCGAGCCCGGCGTCGCGAACCTCGACGTCACCCGAGCGGTCGCGGCGGACGGGTTCTTCTACGCCCCTGACCCGTCGAGCCAGCAGGTGTGCACGATCGGCGGAAACGTCGCCGAGAACTCCGGCGGCGCGCACTGCCTCAAGTACGGCTTCACGACGCACCACGTGACGGGACTGACCGTCGTGCTCCCGGACGGCGAGGTCGTCGAGCTCGGGGGAAAGGCGCTCGATCCGGACGGGCCCGACCTGCTCGGTGTGATCGTCGGTTCCGAGGGGACGCTCGGAATCGTCACCCGGATCATCCTTCGCCTCGTGCGCACGCCGGAGACGATCCGAACGCTCCTCGCCGGATTCCAGACCATGGACGCCGCGGGCGCCGCGGTCTCCGGGATCGTCGCTGCGGGAGTCATGCCGTCCGCGATCGAGATGATGGACCGGCTGACGCTCGAGGCCGCCGAGCGGGCGGGGTCTCCGGGCTACCCCGTCGGGGCAGGCGCGGTATTGCTCGTCGAGCTCGACGGCGTCGTCGAGCAGGTGGAGGACGACGCTGCCGAGATCGAGCGGATCTGCACCGAGTGCGGCGCCTTCGAGATCCGCGCCGCGACGAGCGACGCGGACAGAGCGCTCCTGTGGAAGGGACGGAAGTCGGCATTCGCCGCAATGGGCCGCGTCGCGACCGACTACTACGTCCAGGACGGCGTGGTCCCTCGCACACGGCTACCGGAGGTGCTCCGACGCATCGAGGAGCTCTCCGAGCAGCACGGTCTACTCGTCGGCAACGTCTTCCACGCGGGCGACGGCAACCTCCATCCGCTCGTGCTCTACGACTCGGGAGCGGGTGAGACCGAGCGCGCGCGCAAGCTCGCCGAGGCCATCCTCGACGCGTGCCTCGATGCCGGTGGCTCGCTGACGGGCGAGCACGGCGTCGGCATGGACAAGGCGTGCTCCATGCCGCGGATGTTCTCGGAGCGCGACCTCCGCGTATTCGAGCGACTGCGACGCGCGTTTGACCCGAGCGGCATCTGCAACCCGGGCAAGGTCATCCCCACGCCCCGGCTGTGCGGCGAGGTTCCAGGCCCCTATCGCATACACGCCTTGGAGAGGATCGGCGTTGCCGAGCGTCTCTAGCGCCGAGGAGGCCTCGGCGGCCTTGGCTGCCGCGCACGCCGAGGGACGACGGCTGCGGATCGGCGCCGACCTGACCACGGACGGGCTCGACCGGATCCTCGAACACGACCCGGGCGACCTCACCTGCACGGTCGAGGCCGGCGTCCGGCTCTCCGAGCTGCAGTCCGCCCTCGCCACGAGGGGGCAGCGCCTCTCGCTCGATCCGCCCGACGACCCCACGGTCGGCGCGCTGCTCGCGCGGAACGTGTCCGGACCGCTGCGTCATCGATTCGGCGCGCCACGCGATCTCGTCCTCGGCGCGACCCTGGTGCTCGCCGACGGGACGATCGCGAGCGCCGGTGGCAAGGTCGTCAAGAACGTCGCGGGGTACGACCTCGCCCGGCTCGTGTGCGGCTCCGAGGGTCGGCTCGCGCTGATCGTTCGCGCCAGCTTCCGCCTCCATCCGCTTCCCAAGGCGTCGAGGACGATCGCCGTCGAGGTCGACGAGGTCGTGGACGTCGCGGCGCTGGTCCTCCGCTCGCAACTGCAGCCGAGCGCACTCGACGTGCTCCATCCCGGTCGCGTCCTCATTCTCTTCGAGGGCTCGGAGCGGGCCGTCGAGGCGCAGGTGGCGACCGTGCGGGAGCTCGTCGGCGGGACCGTGGGCGATGCGGCGATGTGGGACGAGTCGCGGGAACGCCAGTCGGCCGCGCTGGGGCGTGTTCGCTTCCCGCCGGGCGAGCTCGCCGACACGCTCGTGGAGCTCGGATCGGCAGTCGTCCGACCGGCCGCGGGAATCGCCTACTCAGCTGAGCGAATGAGTGAGACGCGAGCGGCCGCAGGGCAGGAGCTCGTCGACCGCATCACCGCCGAACTCGATCCACGCGGAGTGCTCGCCGCGTGATCCGCGAGTACACGTCGGATTGCGTCCATTGCGGTTTCTGCCTTCCGACCTGTCCGACCTACGTCCTGTGGCGCGAGGAGATGGACTCGCCTCGGGGCCGCATCCACCTGATCGATGCGCGGCTCGACGGCACGATCGCCTTGAACGCCACCGTCTCGCAGCACTTCGACCGCTGCCTGGGGTGCATGGCGTGCCTCTCCTCCTGTCCGTCGGGCGTGCGCTACGACCGCCTCATCGAGTCGACGCGAGCCGCCGTCGAGGACGAGGTCGAGCGTCCGCTCGGCGACCGCATCGTCCGCGGCCTGCTCTTCCGCCTCCTCCCCCACCCGCGGCGAATGCGCTCGGCGCTTCGCCTGGCGCCGCTCGGACGCCACGCGCCGGTGCCGAGGCGATTCAAGCCGCTCGTCGACATCGCCCCGCGCTGGCGCGGCAATGGGCGTGTGCCTGCGGTCACACCGGCAGAGGGACAACGGCGCGCGCGGGTCGGGCTGCTGACCGGCTGCGTCCAGAGTGCCGTCTTCCCCGACGTGAACGCCGCCACCGCGCGGGTCCTCGCTGCCGACGGGTACGAGGTCGTCGCGCCACCCCAGGGCTGCTGCGGAGCGCTCTCCGTGCATGCGGGTCGTCTCGACGAGGGCAAGGAGTTCGCGAGACGGCTGCTGGCCGGTTTCGCAGACGTCGATCTCGTCGTCGTCAACACGTCGGGCTGCGGGTCGCACCTGAAGGAGCTCGGCTGGCTCCTGGGCGACGAGCGGGCCGAGGCGTTCTCCTCGAAGGTGCGCGACGTCGGCGAACTACTCGGAGAGACGCGAGCGAGGGCGCCGCGCCACCCGCTTCCCCTGAAAGTGGCGCTCCAGGACTCGTGCCATCTCCGCCATGCGCAGAAGCTTCCGCTCGTGTCGCGCACGTCGCTGACTCGCATCCCCGGCCTCGAGATCGTGGAGCCCGCGGAGCAGGACCTCTGTTGCGGTTCGGCCGGGATCTACAACGTCGTCCAGGCGGATGCTGCGCGCGAGCTGGGGGACCGCAAGGCCGCTCATGTGCTCGCGACAGGCGCGTCCGCCTACGCGAGCGCGAACCCCGGCTGCCTCGTGCAGATCTCGGCCGCGCTGCAGCGCGCGAAGCGGCCGTTGCCCGCACTCCACCCGATCGAGCTCGTCGACGCGTCGATCAGGGGAGTGCCGGCAGGACGGCTCGCAGCCGAAGCTCGGCGGTAGGCCATGTCCCCGATGTAGATCGCGATGGGTGTCGTGACGCCTGGTTCAGGCCTCGACGGCGACGGGCCGGAGCTCGTCGAGCCGGTCGACGTTCGCCAGCGCGGGAAAGAGCTTCCACCACACGCCCGCGACGACGACCGTTGCGATCCCACCGACCACGACCGCCGGCACCGCGCCGATGAGCGCAGCGGCGACTCCCGACTCGAACGCGCCCAGCTCGTTCGACGCGCTGATGAAGACCATCTCGACCGCGGTGACGCGACCACGAAGCTCGTCGGGCGTCACGAGTGGGAGGATCGTCGAGCGGAGGACGACGCTCACCGTGTCGAATGCAGCCCCGAGACCGAGCGCGAGCATCGAGACCCACATCGTGCGGGACAGCCCGAAGGCGACCATGCAGACCCCGAACCCGGCGACGACCACGAAGAGCAGCGGCCCCGCCCGCCGACGGATCGGGTACTTCGTGATCACGAGAGCGCATGCCAGCGACCCGACCGCCGGGGCCGCACGCAGGAAGCCGAGCCCCGTCGGGCCGACCCCGAGGATGTCCTTCGCGAAGATCGGCAGGAGTGCGACGGCGCCGCCGAGCAGCACCGCGAAGAGATCGAGGGAGATCGCGCCCAGCAGGACGTTGGTGCGCCGGATCAGCCGGACGCCTGCGAGCACCTCGTCGAGGCCGACGACGCCTTCGGCCACGGCCGCCCGACCGCTATGCATCGCCAGGATGCAGAGGAGCCCGACGAGCGAGAGCCCGATCGCGACGACGTAGACGAACTCCGGCTGGATCGCGAAGAGGATGCCCCCGATCGCTGGGCCGATGACCGCGGAGCCCTGGAAGGCGATCGAGCGCTGGGCGAGCGCGCTGACGAGGATCTCCTGCGGCACGAGCGACGGCGTCAACGCACGGCCCGCAGGGGCGCCGATCGAGCTTCCGACTCCCTGAACGAACGCGAGCGTGAAAAACGGCCAGACGTGGCCCGTGTCGGCGACGGTCACCGCGAGGAGGCCACCGAGCACGAGCGCGTTCGAGGCCGCCATCACCGTCAGGAGGTTCCGTCGCGGCAACCGGTCCGCGAGCTGGCCTGCCGGCAGCGCGAGAAGGAGCAGCGGGAGGAACTCCGCGAGGCCGATGAGCCCGAGGTCGAGCGCGCTGCCGGAGATCGAGTAGACCTGCCAGCCGATCGCGACGACCGCCATCTGCAGCGCGAGCGCCTCCGCGACCAGGGAGACCCAGAAGAGACTGAAGTCGCGGTGCCGGAAAGCGGAACCGCCGGCACTGCTCACGGGCGAAACCTACGCAGCCGCAGGTTCGTCGGTCGGCGTCTCGTCGTCCGCGGTGAACTCGATCTCGAGCTTCAGAATCCGCGAGCCCTCGATCTCGTTGACGCGCAGTAGCAGACCGTCCACCTTCACCTCGTCGCCGACCTCTGCTGCACGCCCGAGAGCGCCGAACACGAGCCCGGCCATCGTGTTGAAGTCCTCGTGCTCGAGCTCGGTCCCGAACTCCTCGTTGAAGTCGTCGATCGTGTACGTGCCCTCGATGCGGATGTGCGTGTCGTCGACCCGCTCGATGGAGGTATCCGGCAGGTCGAACTCGTCCTCGATGTCGCCGACGATCTCCTCGAGCAGGTCCTCGAGGGTGACGATTCCCTCGACGTCGCCGTATTCGTCGACGACGATCGCGAGGTGCTGCTTCTCGCGACGAAAGTCGGCGAGGAGCGCCGCGAGATCCTTCGTCTCCGGGACGACGTAGGCGGGCCGGACGATCGACTCGAGCTCGACCGAGGCGATCCCGACGTCGTGCATCGCGCCGAAGAGGTCGCGGACGTGAAGGATCCCGACGATGTCGTCGAGCGTCCCGCGGTAGACCGGATAGCGCGTGAACGGCGAATCGACGACCGCGCGAAGCGCCTCGTCGGGAGGCATGTCCGCCGAGATCCCGACGACCTCGGGGCGCGGCACCATCACGGCCGAGACCTCTTTCGAGGCGAAGTCGAAGACCTTGTACAGCATCTCCTCCTCCGCCTGCTCGAGTTCTCCGTGGTCCTCGGCCGCGGCGACGGAGAGTCGGATGTCCTCGCGGGTGTACGCGATCATCCCGGCCGGAGCGGGATTGACACGGAGCAGCCTGAGGACGGCATTCGCCGACACCTGCAGGAGCCAGACGATCGGATGCGCGACCCGCCCCAGGAAGTCGAGCGGCACGGCCAGCACCCCGGCGAGTGCCTCCGCCCTCTGCAGCGCGACCGCCTTCGGCACGAGCTCCCCGAGCACGACCGAGAAGTAGGTCAGGATCGCGAAGGAGACGACGAACGCGACGGTGTTCGAGAGCGGCGGCTCCATGAGGCCCGAGATCAACGGCTCGCCGATCGCACCGACGAGGATCGCGAAGATCGTGATGCCGAGCTGCGTGCTGGAGATGAAGCGCACGGGCTCGTCCATGAGCCGAAGCGCCGCCTTCGCGCCGCGGTTCCCCTTCAGCGCCCGCTCCTCGAGCCGCGCGCGGCGGGCGGTGATCAGCGCGTACTCGGCCGCGACGAAGACCGCACTTCCCAGCACGAGGAGCAGCACCACGATGATGCGAAGCAGGACACTCACGCCCGCTCACGCCTCTCGGCACGAACGTCGCCGTTTGCCTGCTCGAACGGAAACGCCCCTCGAGGGGCGCAGGTACTCGGCGGGTAGTCGTCGCCCACGATGATCAGCCGCCAGTATAGGTAACGACCCCGTCGTCCTCGTGCCGCGCCGCTGCACCGTCGCGCACGAGCCGCTCGAGATGCGAGAGGGTCTCGGCGATCGCGAACCGCCTGCCCGCAGGCGGAAGCTCGGAGCCGAAGAGCGCATACGACAGCTGATACCCCGTCTGCGAGTCCTCACGCAACGCGCCTATCGTCTCGTCGAGACGAGCACGGTGGTGCGCCTTCAACTCGTGCGCACGGGCAACCGGATCCTCGATCGGATCGCCGTGCCCGGGCAGCGCGATCCTCGGGTTCAGCTCGATTGTCCGGTCGAGTGCCGACAGGTAGTCGCCGAGCGGATCGGGGCGACTCGCGGGCCAGAGCCCGACGGTCGGAGTGATGCGTCCGAGCAAGTGGTCCGCCGCGACGAGCACGCCGTCTCGCAGGAGGCACAGCTGGCCGTCCGCGTGCCCGGGGGCGGCGATCAGCTCCCAACCGTCCACGTGCTCGCCGGCCTCGACGAGGCGAGGGTCACGCTGGTAGCGGATGAAGGGCCGATAGACGGAGCTCTGGCCGACGAGCTCGGCCGTCACGTCCTCCGGGGCGCCCTGGAGCCGAAACCAGTCGACGAGCCGCTCCGACCACGCCGGGTTCCCCCACACGAGCTCGCACTGCGCGTAATCGAGCGTCCCCTGCACGACGGGCGCACCCGTGAGCTCGTGGAGATCGGCGGCGGCGCCGACGTGGTCCGGATGGAAGTGCGTGATGAAGACGGTCGAGACCGTGCCACCGGCCTGCGCGAGCTCGAGTGCCCACGACGCCTTCGCGTCGGGCAGCCCGATGCCCGTGTCGACGAGCGTCCAACCCTCGTCGCCGGGGAGCAGATACGCGTGGACGTGCCCCGGCCGCGTCGGAAGCGGCAGCGTGACACGGCGGATCCCGTCGCCGAGCTCGTCCATCGCGCGACTCTAGATGAGGTCCAGCAGCAGCCGACCGACGCTGCCGGAGGAGCATCGCCTCGCCCAGATGACTTGATCGCCGACGCTGCGCCGACACGGCGTACGAACACATGTTCTATACTCGCTACATGCGGGTCGACTACCGGATCGAACCGTGCAAGTCGGCCCTCACGCAGGTCCGCGGGATGCCGTTTCGCTGGTCGCTCAACCCGTACATGGGGTGCGTCCATCGGTGCACGTTCTGTTACGTCCGCCACTTCGAGCAACGAGCCGAGCGCCCGTCCGACGACCGCTACGGGCGTTCGATCCGCGTGAAGGTGAACGTCGCGGACATTTTGCGGCGAGAGCTCGCGCGACGCTCGTGGCGACACGAGGAGGTCGCGCTCGGCACCGCAACCGACCCCTACCAGCCTGCAGAGGGCCACTTTCGGCTCACGCGCGCGTGCCTCGAGGAGCTCCTGTCGTCCGGGACGCCATTTTCGATCGTGACCCGCGGGCCGCTCGTCGTCCGTGACGTCGACCTCCTCGCGGCCGCATCCCGCGAGGTCCAGGTGAGCATCTTTCTCTCCCTCCCCACGCTCGACGAGCGCGTCTGGCGGACGACGGAGCCGGGCACTGCGCCGCCGACGAGCCGGCTCCGGGCAATCCGCGTGCTCGCCGACGCCGGAATCGACGTCGGGGTCGGGATGGCACCGATCCTCCCCGGGCTCTCGGACGGCGAAGAGCAGCTCCAGGCGGTCGTCCGGGCGGCGCGCGCTGCCGGCGCCCGCACGATCTGGGCGAGTGCCGTCCACCTCCGGCCGGCAGTCCGCGAGCACTTTCTCGAGGCGCTTGCGCGCGACTGGCCGGAGCAGGTCGCGCGCTACGAAGCCCTCTTCGGGGAGCGGGCATACCTGCCTTCGGCGGTCGCGAACGGGATCGTCTCGCCGGTGCATGCGGCCAGGGCTGACTCGCGTCCGACGCGCCGAGCCCCTCTGCGGCCCGAACCCCGGCAGCTCGCTCTCGTCATCTGAGAACCGAGGGAGGATCATCCGGGTCCGCGCCGTAGACTGGCTTCGTGGCCGATGAGATCACGTGCCTCATCGCGGACGACCACGAGGTCGTGCGCGAGGGGCTTCGCCTCGCGCTTTCCCGCTCGCCGAAGATCCGGGTGATCGGAGAGGCCGCCGACGGCGCCTCCGCAGTCGCCCTCGCCGAGCGGCGTCGTCCGGACGTCGTGATCATGGATCTGCGCATGCCCGACATGGACGGGCTCGAGGCGACCGAGCAGCTCCTTGAGCGCGCCCCGAGCACCGGAGTGCTCATCTTCACGGCGTACGGCGAGCGCTCGCTCCTCCAGCGCGGCCTCGAATCGGGCGCGCGCGGGTACATCCTCAAGGAGGCGCCGCACGAGACCCTCCTGCGCGCGATCGAGAAGGTCGCCGTCGGCGAGACGTTCGTCGACCCCGGGCTCATGGCCGAGTTCGTCTCCGCGCAGGGACAGGCCGAGATCCTCACTCCTCGCGAGCGCGAGATCCTCCAGCTGCTCGCCGACGGGATGTCGAACGCGGACGTCGCCGCGAAGCTCTTCATCAGCCAGGAGACCGTGAAGAGCCACGTGCGGCACATCCTCGCGAAGCTCGAAGCCGACACGCGCACGCAGGCGGTCGCGATCGCGCTCCGCGAGGCGATGATCGATTGAGCCCGGACGACGCGGAGCGGGCGCTCCTCGCGGAGCGCATGCTCTCCGAGCAGGAGGAGCGTCGCCGCGTCGCAGAGCTCATCCACGACGGCCCCATCCAGCAGCTTGCGGCGATCTCGCAGATGCTCGATGCGGGCCTCGCCGAGCTCGAGGGAGGCGACAAGGATCGCGCGAGGGAGGTCTTTGCGCGCGGACTCGAGCTCGCCCGCGACGCTGCTCGCGATCTGCGGCAGCTGTGCGACGACCTCGAGCCCCGCGTGCTCCAGCAGCTCGGGTTCGCTTCGGCGGCGACCGCGCTCGCGCGGCGGATCTCCTCCCGTCACGACATCGAGATCGACGTCGACGTCGAGGCCGCCGAGGCGCTCGGCGAGAACGCGGCCGTCGCGCTCTACCAGATCCTTCGCGAGGCGATCGAGCAGGCCGTGAAGCGCGGCGGGCTCACGCGCATCGAGATCTCGCTCCGGCCGACGGACGCCGGAGGGGTCGAGCTGGTCGTCCAGGACGACGGCTCGCCCGAGCGACGCGCAGCGGTGCTCGATGCGCTCGCCGAGAGGGCGGCGACGCTCAACGGCCGGTTCAGCTCCGAGGTCCGCTTTCCAAGCGGGTCGACGATCCGGATCGACGTCCCGCCGGTCGCAGCACACCGCTAGGATCGGCCGAGTGGAGGGAAACGGACGGAGCGGCTTCCTCTTCTTCGTCTGGTCGCCCGCCGGCTACACGCTCGTCGAACGCTCGGGAGATCCGCCACGACCCGGGGCCGAGGTCGAGGACGGCGACAAGCGCTATCGCGTGACGAAGATCGCGCCCTCGCCGCTCCCGGGCGACCCGCGGCCTTGCGCGTATCTCCAGCCGGAGTAGCGACTACTCCAGCGGCTCGTTCTGGACGTTGTTCTCCGTCGCGTACGTATCGACGAGCGGGTTGATCTTCGCCGGGTCCGGGAACGCGTAGTTGATCTCCACGAAGGCGTTCCACTTGTCCGGCAGCGCATCCTCCGGGAAGATCGCCTCCACCGGGCACTCGGGCTCACACGCCCCGCAGTCGATGCACTCCTCAGGATCGATGATCAGGATCCGCTCGAACTCGTGGATGCAGTCGACCGGGCAGACGTCGACGCAGGAGCGATCTTTGATGTCGATGCAGGGCTCGGCGATGATGTACGTCACGGGAGTGCGAGTCTAGCCACGCCGTCGGCGACGGCTACGAGGGGTCGGTCACGCCCGAGCCGCTGAGCTCTGTGACCAATTCCGCCGCTCTCTCGACCAGCGCCGACTTCACGATCACCTGGTCGAAGCCGGCGGTATGCGCGCGCTGCAGCCCGGCTTTGTCCGTGTGGTTCGTGTACCCGAGGATCGGGATATCGGGCCATGCGTCGACGACTTCGTCGGGCTCGACGCGGGCGATGTCCGCGATCACGAGGTCGGGCTCGTGCACGCTGTCGCTCGTGACGAGGCGATGCCCAGGGAGCAGACCCTCGAGTTTCCCTCGGAAGAAGAGGTCGACCCCAACGAGCAGGATCGTCGCCACGTGCGCGACACTAGCACCCCTCGCGGATGCCCATAATCATGCACGATGAGCCTGGCTCGTGGGCTCGAGCTGATCCGCGCGGGGCGCTATTTCGACGCTCACGAGGAGCTCGAGGACGATTGGCGGAGCGCCCCGAGCGAGGAACGGGACTTCCTCCAGGGCCTCGTCCACGTCGCGGTCGCGTGGCTGCACGCCGAGCGCCGGAACCGCCCGGGGTGCGAGCGCCAGCTCGAAAAGGCGGCGCGGCGACTCGGCCCGTACGCACCCGAGCATCGCGGCGTCGACGTCGCCCTCGTGCTCGACGACGTGGCAGCCGCACGCACTCTCGTCGCGCGCGATTCGCTCGAGCTACCTGCCCCGCGCGTCTAGGTCAGAACGCAGGCTCGAGCCCAAGCCACTCGAGGAAGCGGTTCAGGTACACGCGGAGGACGTAGAAACGCTCAAAGAACAGAAGGAGACCGAGCGCGACCATGATCGCGCCGCCCCCGACCTGGATCACCCGATAGTGGTCGCGCAGCCAGCGAAACGCCGACATCGCGCGCGTGAAGAGGGCCGCGGCGAGGACGAACGGGACGGCAAGGCCGAGCGAGTACACGCCGAGCAGCGCCGCGCCCTGGAACGCCGTGTCGGACGATCCGGCGAGGACGAGGATGGCGGCGAGAACCGGCCCGATGCACGGTGCGGCGCAGACCGCGAACGCCCCGCCGAGGAGGACCCGCGACCCGCGCCCCCTGGCCTCCTGGAGCAGGCCGGCTCCGACGAGGCGCTCGGGCCAGGGCAGCAAGCCCATGAACGCGAGCCCGAACACGACGAGCACGAAACCGGCGATGCGCTCGAGCAGGAACTGGTCGCTGAGGACCCGCCCGCCGACGAGCGCCGCGCCGACGCCGAGCAGGACGAAGAACGCCGTGAAGCCGGCGACGAACGGGAAGCTGCCCGTGACGACACGACGCGCCGTTCCGCGCCGGCCGAGCTCATCGGCGTCGACGGCCGACACGGCCGACAGGTACGCCGG
>Ga0070670_100004627_pt1 | contig 11542 bp, 3 predicted proteins | sample KBSS63metaG_FD_64665 | JGI IMG/M metagenome (GOLD analysis project Ga0070670, IMG submission 64665) | Switchgrass rhizosphere microbial communities from Kellogg Biological Station, Michigan, USA - KBS S6-3 metaG | ecosystem: Host-associated > Plants > Roots > Rhizosphere > Soil ... | reverse complement strand
CCGTGATGCAGGAGGGCCAGAGCTCGTTCTCGGGTATCGGCCTCCGCGCACGGCTCCACCCCGACCGGTTGATCCCGGGCGTCGAGATCCTGCCGTCGCTCGAATACTGGCGGAACAGCAGCACCGTGCCGCCCTACGACATCCACACGACCCGCAAGGACGCGACGCTCGCGGTCGACGCGCGCTACAACTTCAAGTTGAACGCGTGGAACCCGTACGTCGGCGCCGGCTACGGCATCCACTTCCTGTCGAGCCGCGTGGACGCACCGTCGTTCGGCCTGTCCGACGCGACCGACAGCGTCATCAAGGGCGGCCTCGCGGCGATGGTCGGGACGACGTTCGTGATGACGAAGCGCCTCGACAACTTCCTCGAGCTCAAGTACCACCACATCCCCGGCTACCGGCAGCTCAAGATTAACTGGGGGTTGGCGGTCAAGCTGTAGCGCGCGGACTCGCGAATCGAAGCACAACGACCGGACGGGCGAAAGGCCCGGCCGGTCGTTTGCTGGCGTTCTGCGTGATCACGGAATGCGGGTGAGCTTCCTCGTGACGACTCGATCGGGTGTCATGAGTCGGACGAAGTAGAGACCGGCCGGCAGTTGCTCGCCGCGGCTGGTCCCGTCCCACGCGACCGTGAAGCGGCCGGACTGCTGCATGCCGTCGACCAGAGTCGTCACCACGCGACCGGCGACGTCCGCCACCTCGAGCCGCACGTGCCCGGCGCGCGCGACGGCGTATTCGACCGTGGTCGCGTCATGGGTCGGGTTCGGCGCAAGGAGTCGGAGCGCACTGCCGGCGATGTAGCCGCCCGCGATGGATGCGATCGGGCCGATCGTGGCATGGGAGCCATCCACCAGCGCCACGTCGAGCCGATAGAAGTACGTGCGTCCGGGATCGGCCGTGCGGTCGAGCGCGATCGTCCCCTCGGCGTCATGGCGCAGCGTCGCGGCGATCGCGTTCCACGGGCCGGCGGACGTCGCCGCCCGCTGGATGGTGATTGCGGACACGCGCGAGTCGTCGGCGAAGCTCCACCGCACTTCGATGCCGTCCGGCCCGGCGGTCGCCTCGAATCGCGTGAACTCCACGGCGGTGGACCGGTGACCCTTGTTCAGCAGCACCGACACACCGGAGCCGCCGGTCCCCGCGACCACGAGGTCCGGCGCGACGTCGCGGTTCAGGTCGGCCGTCGCCAGCGCGAACATGGATGCTTCGTATCCGCTGTTGTACTGGCTCTGCGGCGCGAACTGCCCGTCGCCCAGCCCGTGCAGGACGAACACGTGCGACGCCCCGCCCGACACCGCGATATCCGGCCACCCGTCCCGATCGAAGTCGGCGATCGCGACGGCACGGGGTGCGCTCACGTCGCCATACTCGGCGTCGGGCGCGAACGAACCGTCGCCGTTCCCGAGCAGCACCGAAACGCGGCGGCCACCACCCTGATAACCGTAGGCCGGCGCCACGATGTCGAGGTAACCGTCCCCGTTCAGGTCGCCGAGCGCCACCATCACCGGGACGGTTCCCGTGTTGTACGCGTGCGGCGAGCCGAACGTGCCGTCCCCGTTGCCGAGGTACACCGAAGCCTCGCCGGTGAAGCCGTAGGGGTCGGGCGGATGTCCGCATGGAGGAGCCGGGCAGGTGTAGAGCGGGGTGTCCATCACGACCAGGTCCGCGCGTCCATCACCGTTCAAGTCGCCCGCCGCGACCGCGGTGGTCGGCGACGACGAGTGATCCAGCTGCGCCTGGAACGTTCCATCGCCATGCCCGAGGAGCACCGAGAACCCGTAGTCGTGGCACGTCACCGCGACATCGTAACGGCCGTCCCCGTTGAAGTCCGCGACCGCCAGCCCATTGGGACCCGGGCGCACCGGTCCGTAGTCGATGTTCGGCTGGAACGTTCCATCGCCGTTCCCGAGCAACGCCGACAAGCCGCCAGCCGACACGACCACGAGGTCCGGCGTGCCGTCGCCGTTCAGGTCGGTGACCGCGACGGAATTCGGCTGCGACATGTCGCCGTACTCGACGTGGTCCTCGAACGTGCCGTCGCCGCGGCCGCGCAGCACCGAGACGCTCGTCGCGCCCTGGTTCGCCGTCACGAGGTCGAGCCCGCCGTCGGCATTGAGGTCCGCGATCGCGATGGACCGGGGACCGAACTCGGTCACGTACGACTCGTACGTGTCCGGGAACACCTGATAGGGCGCGATCACGGTCACGGCGACGGTGTCCGCGCTCGGCAGGTAGTGCACGTTGCCGGCGAACGACGCGATGACGTGATGTACCCCCGGGCCGAGCTGCGACAGCGTCGTCACGGCGTTGTCGCTGTTGAGCCCCGCATTCCACGCGATGCCGCGTTCGACGTCGACGAAGTGGATCGCCCCGGTGATCCCGCTGGGCGCCAGGCGCGCGGTGAACGTGACGGAGGACGTCGAGTAGATCCCCGGGCTCGACGCCGTGAGGACGAGCACCGTCGCCGTCCTCGGCCCCACACCCAGCAACACGGGGCTGCTCGTGCTCGCGACGTACACGCCGTCGCCGCCGTAGTACGCCTCGATGTTGCGATTCGATCCGGACACCGGACCGTAGTTCAGCGTCGCGACACCGCTGGCGAGCGACGCCGTGCCGATCTCCACGGAGTTCGTGATGTCGAGGAAATGCACCAGACCGCTTGCAGCGGCCGGGCTCACGGTCGCGGTCATGACCACCGAGCCGCCGACGTCGACCTGCTCCGGGTCGATCGCCAGGGTCGTATGCGTCGCCCCGCCGCCGGACGGCACGACGTGGAGCGTCTCGGGCTCGGACGCGACATCGCTCGCACAGGTGTTGACATGCACCACGGCCGTGATCAGCCGGATGCCGGTGTTCTGCGGGTACCACGAAAACGACGCGGTCCCGTTGGCCATCGCGGCGCTGCCGAGTACGGCGCCGCCGTCGTAGAACGTCACCTGGCCGGACCCGCCCACGACGGAGCCCACGTAGAGGTGCGCGGTGGCGTACTCGCTGTCACCGATGACGACCGTCGACTCCGCCAGCGCGAGCGTCACCGTCGTTCCCGGTCCGGTGTCCGCCACGTCGTACGGCACGACCGGCGAGTCGCTCGCGCCGGAGCAACTCGTGCCGAGGTAACTCGCGGAAAGACCGTAGGAGCCCGTTGGGAACCCGGGCGAGACGATGTAGCTCGCGACCCCGCCGGTCGTGAAACGCGTTGCGAGCAGCGTCCCGTCGCGAAAGAACCGCACCGGCGCGCCGTTCTCGGCGCTCGCGACCGTCGCGGTCAGCGTCTCGGGCAGGGCGCACGCGCCGCTCACCGGTCGCACCGTGAGCGTCGTGGTCGTCCCCGGCAGCCCGAACGGCACGTACAGCACATGGTCGCTCTGCACGTTCGTGAACGTGTACGACGTGATGCCGGTGCCGACCGGCACGTCATCGACGGTGACCTCGCCGACGACGTTGCACCCGGACGGGGTGAACGTGAACGTCTGGCTGCCGCCCGCCGGCACCACCACGGGGTCCGATGGACTCACGGTGCCGGGGCCACCCCACTGCACCTCGAGGAGGTAGTCAGCCGCGGCGGCGGGCGTGATCGCGAGCGGTGACACCGCGAGCAGCGAGAACACGAACACACTCGACAGCCGGTGCATGGAGGGTCTCCGTCCTGTGATCGTCCGCTGGCGAATCACTGCAGCCGCGTGACCTTCCTCGCGACCGTGCCGTCCACCGTCGTCAGCCGGACGAAGTAGACGCCGGCGGGCACCCGCGCGCCGCGGCTCGTGCCGCCCCACACGGCGCGGAAGCGGCCGGGCGAACGGTCGCCGTCGAACAGTGTCGTCACCACGCGGCCGGTGACGTCGGCGACGTCGAGCCGGACGTGGCCCGCGCGCGCGATGGCGTACTCGACCTGCGACGCGGCGCGCGCCGGGTTCGGCACGAGGGCCGTAAGCGCGCTCGCGGCGATCGCCTCCGGGGCCGGCGGGGCCGCGAGCGGCCCGTCGTCGCCGTTCAGCAACACGCTGACGCCGGAGCCGCCGCTGCCCGCCACGACGAGGTCGGGCGCCGCGTCGCCGTTCAGGTCTGCCGCCGCGATCGCGTACATCGACGTCGGCCAGCCGGCGTTGTAGTCGCTCTGGGGCGTGAACCGGCCGTCGCCGAGGCCGTGGATCACGAACACGCGGGACGCGTCGCCCGCGACCGCGAGGTCCGGCAGCCCATCGCGGTCGAAGTCGGCGATCGCGGCCATGCGCGGGCCGCCGTGGGGATATTCACCGACGTTGCCGTAGTCGGTGACGTTCCCGTACGTGCCGTCGCCGTTGCCGAGCAGCACGCCCACGGTGCGGCCGCTCCCGCCGAGGCCGAACATCGGCGTGACCACGTCGAGGCGCCCGTCGCCGTTCAGGTTGCCGAGCGCGAGCGCGGCCGGCCCGTACCCCGTCCTGAACCCGTCGTGCGTGCCGAACGTGCCGTCCCCGTTGCCGAGGAACACCGATACCTCGCCGAGCTGGGGGCAGTGCGGGCACGCGGGGTCGTACTTGTCGTTGTCGATGAGCAGGTCAGGCCGGCCGTCGCCGTCGACATCGCCGACGGCCACGGAGATCACCGCCGGCACGCCGCGATCGATCTGCGGCTGGAACGTCCCGTCGCCGTTTCCGAGCAGCACGACGACCTGGCCGCCCCCGCACGACACGACGACGTCCCGGCGCCCGTCTCCGTTCAGGTCGGCGATCGCCAGCCCGTTCGCATCGCTGCCGATCGACCCGTGGGTCACCGCCGGCTGGAACGTCCCGTCCCCGTAGCCGGCTAGGACGACGAGGCCCGCGCTGCCGCAGACGACGAGGTCGGGATGGCCGTCGTCGTCCAGGTCGGCGACCGCCACGGCGGTGGGCTGCGCGAGGGCGCCGAAGTCGACCGCATCGTCGAACGAGCCGTCGCCGCGGCCGCGCAGCGTCGACACGGTGCCCGCGTCGTGGTTCGCCGTCACGACGTCGGGCGCGCCGTCGCCGTCGAGGTCGGCGATCGCCAGCGACCAGGGGTGGGCGCCGGTGAGGTACGAGCTGTAGCCCGGGAACAGGTCACGACGTTCGATGACGCTCACGGTGACAGTGTCGGCGCTCGGCAGGTACTGGGTCGTGCCCGCGAACGACGCGACGACGTGGTGGACGCCCACCGGGGCGAGCGGCACCGTCGTCACCGCCTGGTCGTTGTAGAGGCCCGCGTTCCATTGCGTGCCGGTTTCGAGGTCGGCGAACTGGACGAGCCCGGTGAACCCGCTCGGCGAGACGTGCGCCGTGAACGTGACCTGGTCTCCCGTGTAGACGCACGGTGCGGATGCCGTTTCGACGAGCGTCGACGGGGATTTCGGCCCGACGACCAGCAGCACGGGCGCGCTCGTGCTCGCGAGGTAGATGCCGTCGCCGTCGTAGTGCGCCTCGAGCGTGCGGTTGGTCCCCGACAGCGGGCCGTACTCGAGGTGCGCGACGCCGCCGACGAGCGCGCGGGCGCCGATCTCGACGGAGTTCGTGACGTCGACGAAGTGCACGAGACCGGTCGCGGCGGCCGGGCTCACGGTCGCGGTCAGCACCGTCGTGCCGCCGGTGTCCACCTGGTCCGGATCGGCCGTCAGGACGGTGTTCGTGCTGCCACCGGTGCCGTCGTTGGGCGCGATGTAGAGCGTCTCGGGCTCGGACGCGACGTCGTTCGCGCACGTTCCGAGGTGTGCCACGGCCGTGATCACGTAGCGGCCCACTTCCTTCTGCGTCCACTGGAACACGGACACGCCATTGCCCAGCGCCGATGAGCCAAGCGCGATGCCGTCCTCGAAGTACGTGACCTGGCCGTTGCCGCCCACGGTCCCGCCCACGCGGAGTGTCGCGGTGGCATGCGAGTCGTTGCCGGAGTAGATCCGCGCCGGATCGAGCGTGAGCGCGAGCGTCATGCCCGGCCCCGAGTCGGCGACGTCGTAGTGGACGACCGGCGAGTCGCTCGACCCGGAGCAGCTCGTGCCGAGGTAGCTCGCGGACAGGTCGTACGAACCCGCTGGGAACCCCGGCGCCGCGATGTACGTGGCGACGCCGTTCGCCACCGTGCGGGTGGCGAGCACCGTCCCGTCGCGATAGAACCGCACCTGGCCGCCGTTCCCGTTCGGCACCGAGGCGGTGAGCGTCTCGGGCAGCGCGCACTGCCCCTGCAGGGGACGCACGTCGAGCGTCGTCGTGGTCTGCGGCAGGACGAACGGCACGTAGAGCAGGTGGTCGCTCTGCACGTTCGTGAACGTGTACGACGTGATCCCGCTGCCGACCGGCACTTCGTCGACCGTGACCTCACCCACCGTGTTGCAACCGGACGGCGTGAACGTGAACGTCTGGCTGCCGCCGGCGGGGACCGCGATCGGGCCGGGCGGGTTCACCGTGCCGGGGCCACCGGACTGCACTTCGAGGAGGTAGTCCGCCGCGGCGGGCGAGACCGCCGGCGGTGACACCGCAAGCAGCAAGAACAGGAACCCGCTCGACAGCCGACGCATGGCAGCTCTCCGTCGTGTGATCATCCGAAGGCGAATCACGGTAGCCGCGTGAACTTCCTCGACATGGTGCGGTCCGGTGTCGTGAGCCGGACGAAGTACAGGCCGCCGGGCAGCCGCTCCCCGTGCCAGGCCGCCTGGTACCTCCCGGCCGCCTGAACGCCGTCGACCGGGGTCGACACGATGCGTCCGGCGACGTCGACGACCTCCACCCGCACGCGGCCGGCGCGTGCGACGGTGTACTGGATCCGCGTCGCCGTCCGCGACGGGTTGGGCGCGACGAAATCGATCGCCGTCGCGACGTCCGGCGACGCGTCGACCGACGTGACCCCGTTGTGACCGGCATTGAGCAGCACGAACACGCCGGCGTGATCGCTGTCGGTCACGACGAGATCCGGCCGCGTGTCGCGGTTCAGGTCGCCGGCGGCCAGCGCCCGCGCGGGCGCCGGAAGCACGAAATCGATCGGGGAGCCAAACCCGTATGGGCCACGTCCCAGCCACACGAGCAAGCCATCGCCCTGCACATAGGACGCCGCGACATCGGGCCGGTGGTCACCGTCGAAATCGGCGACCACGGCGTCCCATGGCGTGTTGCCCGTGTTGTAGTAGGGGATGCTGCCGGGACCTCCCGGGCCGACATAGTATGCGAAGCTGCCGTCACCGCTCCCGGGCGTCACACCGAGCGCGTCACACCTCGCGATCAACGCATCGAGTCGGCCGTCCTGGGTCACGTCGGCGAGCAGGGCGGCCGGCTGGCTCTGGAAGCCGAGTATGAACGTGCGCTGTTGCGAGAACGTGCCATCGCCGTTCCCGAGCTCGCTCACGAAGCTCGTCAGGTAGACAAAGCCCGGCTGCCCGTGCGGGTAATACGGAGTGAGGTTACCAATCAGGACATCCGCACGACCGTCCCCGTTCAGGTCGCCGATTTCGACCGACGCGATGCCCGCGCCCCCGACATAGTAGGCGGTCCGCGGCTGGAACGTGCCGTCGCCGTTGCCGAGCATCACGGCGAAATAGTTGTCCGGGCCGGTCGTCGCAAGGTCGAGCCTGCCGTCGCCGTTGAGATCGCCGACCGACACCCAGTTGATCTGTGGCCCATAATTCACGGTCGGCTGGAACGTGCCGTCGCCGTTACCGAGCAACACGGACGCACCGTTGGCCGACGCCGTCACGACGTCCGCCCGCCCATCACCGTTCAGGTCGGCGATGACCACGCGCTCAGGTGCGATCATTTCTCCGTACTCCTCGTGCGGCCGGAACGTGCCGTCGCCGTTTCCGAGCAGGATCGATAAGTCGTTCGAGCCGCCGTTCGCCAGGACCAGGTCCGGCACGGCGTCCCCGTCGAGATCGCCGATCGCGACCGCCTGGGGATTCGGTCCCGAGGCGATCTCGCTCGCGGGCTGGAAGATCTCCCCGGGCGGCAGCGTGTGGTCGAGCCTGAGAACCTGGCTGGCACTGCACGGGCCATAGTTGGCGTCACCGTCGAAAGTCGCCTGGATCGTTCGGTTCGCCCCGTATACGTCGTCATAGATCCGTGTCGCCTGGTGGTTGACGAGCGGGGCAGTGCCCAGGTCGGTTCCGCTCGTGAGATCGCGGAAGTGCACGGTGCCGGTCACCGACTGTGGGGACACGACCGCCGTGATCGTGGTCGGATCCCCCTCGTTCGTGGGGCTCGGCGTCAGCGTGAGCGTCATGCTGGTGGGCGTCGCGTAGACCTGCAGCGCAACCGCATTGGACGCGAGATCGAGAGCCGGACACAGGTTGGGGTGGACGACGGCGGTGATCGAGTGGTTGCCGACCGCCGCGCCGAACGTGAAGTTCGACAGTCCATTCGTCATCCCGACGGTGCCGAGCGGCGTGGCGCCATCGTAGTAGGTCACCTGGCCGCTCTGCGTGTTCGCGATGGTGCCACCGACGCGCAGGGTCGTGCTGCCCTGCGTCGTTTCGTTGGGTGCCACCGTGGTCTTGCTCAGGCTCAGCGTCAGTGTGACCGGCACGGGCCCGGTCTCCTGGACCGGGTAGTCGAGCGTCGGATTCGCACCATCGCAGCTCGTGCCGATGACGCTCGCCGACAACTCGTACGTCCCGACCGGCAATGGCGAGAGGATCAGCCGGCCCAATCCACCGAAGACGTAGGTCGACCCGATCTGCGTCCCGTCCTTGAAGAACTTCACCTGCGCGCCTTCCCCGTCCGGTGCGGCCACTTCGAGTGTTTCGGGCACGGCACACTGCCCGACCGGCGGCCGCACCGTGAACGTCACGCTCGGATTGAACGTCACGTAGAGCAGGTGATCGCTCTGCACGTTCGTGAAGGTGTACGACGTGATGCCGGTGCCCACCGGCACTTCGTCGACCGTGACCTCGCCCGTGGCGTGGCAGGTCGCCGGTGTGAACGTGAACGTCTGGCTGCCGCCGGCGGGGACCACGATCGGGCCGGGCGGGTCCACGGTGCCGGCGCCGCCCCACTGCACCTCGAGGAGGTAGTCACCCGCCGCTGCAGGGGCGGCGGCGAACAACGATACTGCGAATAGCGCGAAGACGAACCCGCTCGACAGCCGACGCATGGCAGCTCTCCGTCGTCCCATCGTCCGAAGGCGAATCACGGTAGCCGCGTGAACTTCCTCGCGATGGTCCGGTCCGGTGTCGTCAGCCGGACGAAGTAGAGCCCCGCCGGCAGTCGCTCGCCACGCCAGGCCGCCTGGTAGCGCCCGGCAGCCTGAACGCCGTCGAACACGGTCGCCACGACACGGCCCGCGAGGTCGGCGATTTCGATATGCACGTGACCGTCATGCGCGAGGCTGTAGTGGATTCCGGACGTCGTGCGCGACGGGTTCGGCGCCACGAAATCGATCGCGGTCGCGGCGGCCGGCGGCGTGTCGACGGCCACGACCCCGTTGTGTCCCGCATTCATGAGCACGAACACTTGCGCGTGGTCGCTGTCGGTCACGACCAGATCCGGCCGCGTGTCGCGGTTCAGGTCGCCGGCCGCCAGCGCGCGCGCGGGAGTTGCGATGGGGAAGTTGATGGCGCTGCCGAGCCCGTATTGGGCGCGACCCAGCAGCACGGTCACCCCGTTGACATCCAGATTGGACGTCGCGACATCAGGGCGGTGGTCGTTGTCGAAATCGGCGACCGCGACATCCCACGGCACCTGATTGGGGCCGAAATAGTAGTACGGGACACCGCCCAGGCCACCCGGCCCGACCGAGTACTGGAACGTACCGTCGCCGTTCCCGGGCGTCACGCCGAGCGAATACACTTCCGTGAGCAGGGCATCGAGCCGGCCGTCCTGGGTGACGTCGGCCAGGTGAACGGACATGGGGCTCTGGAAGCCAAGTATGTAGTTTTGTTTGTAACTGAACCCGCCGTCGCCATTCCCGATATCGGTCTCGAAGCAGGACTGGTCGACGAAGTACCCGCCGTGCGTGAAATAGCGCTCGGTGGCCCCGATGATGATGTCGTCACGCCCGTCGCCGTTCATGTCGCCGATCTCCACCGACGACACGGTCGAAAGGGACGATCGGGTGCTGCCGATCCGTTGCTGGAAGGTGCCGTCACCGTTGCCGAGCATCGCGCCCACGAACCTGTCCGGGCCGCTCGTCGCCAGATCGAGTTTCCCGTCCTGGTTGAGGTCACCCACCGCCACCCAGTTGATCTCGGGCCCGTAGTCCACGTTCGGCTGGAACGTGCCGTCGCCGTTCCCGAGCAGCACGGACGCCCCGTTGGCCGACGCCACCACGATGTCGGGCCGCGCGTCGCCGTTGAAGTCGGCGATCACGACGCGCAGCGGCGCGACCATGTCCCCGTACTCCATGTGCGGCTGGAACGTGCCGTCGCCGTTCCCGAGCAGGACCGATACGTCGTCCGAGGCGCCGTTCGCCGTCACCACATCGGGGATCGCATCGCCGTCCAGGTCGCCGATCGCGATCGCCTGGGGTTTCGACCCCGTCGGGACGTCGCTCGCGGTCTGGAAGACGTCGCCGGGCGGCAGCGTGTGGTCGAGTCTCAGGACCTGGGTGGCGCTGCTCGCGATGTAGTTGGCATCACCGTCGAAGCTCACCTGGATCGTTCGGTTCGCCCCGTACAACCCACCGTAGGTCATCGTCGCCTGATGGTTCGCGAGCGACACGGTGCCGAGGTCGGCTCCGCTCGTGAGGTCGCGGAAGTGCACGGATCCGGTCACCGCCTGCGGCGAGATGACCGCCGTCATCGTGGTCGTCGCCCCCTCGTTCGTGGGACTCGGCGTCAGCGTGAGCGTCAGGCTCGTCGCCGTCCGGTTGAGCACCTGGAGGGCCACGGCGTTGGAAGTGACGTCGAGGCCGGGACACGCGTTCGGATGCGTGGCCGCGCTGATCGAATGGTTGCCGACCGTGGGCGTGAACGTGAGGCTCGAGACCCCGTTCGCCAGCGCCGCAGTGCCGAGGACACTGGCACCGTCGTAGTACGTCACCTGCCCGCTTTGGAACCAGGTGTTGCCGCGCATGCGCAGCGTCACACTGGCCTTGACGGGTGCCGGCGAGTTGAGAGTGGTCTGATCCAGGGCGAGCGACAGCGTCACCGGCACCGGCCCCGTCTCGTAGACGTCGTACGTGATCTCGGGTGAATCGCTCGCGCCCAGGCAGTTCGAACCGAGGAAGCTGGCCGATAGCGTGTGGCCACCGACGGTGAGCGGATCGAGGATCAGCTTCGCGGCACCCGCGGACACGGTCCGGGTCGCAAGCAGCGTCTGGCCTTCGAAGAACTTCACGTCGCCGCCGTCGCCGTTCGGGACGATGGCGGTGAGCGTCTCGGGCACCGCGCACTGCCCGACCGGCGGTCGAACCTCGAGCGTGGTCGACGAGCCCTTGATCACGAACGGCACGTAGAGCAGGTGGTCGCTCTGAACGTTCGTGAACGTGTACGACAGGATGCCGGTGCCGACGGGCGCTTCATCGACGGTGACCTCACCCGTCGTGTCGCAGGCGTCGGGGATGAAGGTGAACGTCTGGCTGCCGCCGGCGGGGACCACGATCGGGCCGGGCGGGTCCACGGTGCCGG
>Ga0070670_100004626_pt1 | contig 11543 bp, 9 predicted proteins | sample KBSS63metaG_FD_64665 | JGI IMG/M metagenome (GOLD analysis project Ga0070670, IMG submission 64665) | Switchgrass rhizosphere microbial communities from Kellogg Biological Station, Michigan, USA - KBS S6-3 metaG | ecosystem: Host-associated > Plants > Roots > Rhizosphere > Soil ... | reverse complement strand
GTGGGCGCAAACTGGGAGTCAGCCGATCCCGCGTACGGCTGACGGCAAGCCGGATCTGTCCGGCGTGTGGCAGGTGCTCAACAGCGCTGCCTACGACATCGAGGATCACGCCGCACAAGCCGGCGTGCCGGCGGGGACCGGTGTGGTCGTCGGCGGCGAGATTCCATACCAACCGGCGGCGCTCGCGCAGCGTAAGCGGAACTACGAGAACCGCGCGACCGACGATACCGACGCGAAGTGTTATCTACCCGGCGTGCCGCGCATTACTTACATGCCGTATCCGTTCCGCATCATTCAGACGCCGGAACGGATTGACGTCAGCTACGAGTACGTCGGCGCGCTGCGCCACATCTTCATGAATACCCCGCATCCCCGCGGTCCCATCGAGTGGTGGATGGGCGACTCGCGCGGCCGCTGGGAAGGCGACACGCTCGTCGTCGATGTCATTCACTTCAACGACCAGACACGCTTCGACAGGGCGGGTAATTTTCACAGCGAGATGCTGCACGTCGTCGAGCGCTACAGCTTCATCGACGCGACGCATCTGAATTACGAGGTGACGATCGAGGATCCCAAAGTCTTCACACGCCCGTGGAAGATGCAGATGCCGCTCTACAAGCGGATTGAGGCCACGCCGCGCGTCCTCGAGTACTACTGTTACGGATTCAGCGACGTCTACACGCTGCCGGCGGGCCGCTAAGGTTTCGCGTCCTTGCCCTGCCAGATTTCCTGGAGGTGATCGAGGTCCCTGTTGTTCTCGCAGAGATGCTCCAGCAGCTCGGTGTCGGGCTGAAGGTTGAAGCGAAGCGTGTCCGACGTCCACGGCCGTGAGTACGCTTTCGGATCGTTGACTGTGACGACGAGCTCCAGGCGGCCGAAATTGATCCGGCGGAAGCGCTCGGTCAGCTGCAGCGCTTCCGTATGCGGATGGCCGCTGTTGTCGAGCCAGCTCCCCTCCTTGAAACCAGCGGTATCGACGACAAAGGTATCGCCGTCCCATCGGGCAACCGAGTAGCCGTACCAGGCGGGATCCGGATCGACCGGCATTTTTCGGCCGTCGGTGAAGAGTTGCCGGTAGACATGGAATTCCTCGAACAGCACCAGAGTCACGCCCGGAATCTGGATGATCTTGAACGGGAGACCCGGGACCGTCATCGCGTCGGGAACGCCGTGCGGCATGCACCGTGTCATCGGTCTGTCGTAGCCCATGGTCGCGACGCGACGCTTGTAGAGTTCAGCTGCCGCCGGCAGCATCGGAGCGTCGGTTCCTGGAGGCAAGAGGTTCTCGTTGTAGCGCGGGCTATCGGTGCGCCAGATGCCCGACAAATCGGGTTTGCCGTCGGCGGCGCGAGGCGTGGGCGCATTCAGGTTCGGCTTTCCATCCGAGGTCCGCGGCGTCCCGGGCAGCGGCAACGACAGCCATTGAGCGGTCGCTGAGCCGCCGATTGCGCATACCAACGCGAGCACCAGCATCGGACGCATGCGAGCTTCTCCTCCAGCCGACGCGATCTTTGCTGCAATCACGCGCCGGTTGCAACCCCTATGCAGTGAGTGCTGCCCGTGCGTAGTCCAGGCATCTCTGGACTTCTTCCACCGCCGTTCCTTTGCCGTTGTATTCGTACTCGATGCACGCGGGGAACGGCGACTTCCGCTGCTTCATCAGTTGCAGCACCTCTTTGATCGGCGCGTCGCCTTTTCCCCATTCCGGCGTGTTGGCGTCGTTTCGGTCCTCCGCGCGCCTCAGACGATCCTTCAGGTGAAGGTTGGCCATGCGGTCGTGATGGTCGCGGACGAACTTCACGGCGTCGCCTCCGAAGGCGGTGAAGTGGCCCGTATCGAGCGTCACCTTGATGTACGGCGAGTGGCCGAGCGCCGCCTCCAGGTTCTTCGTATACGCCATCCCGTCGGGATTTCGATCGAAGGGCGCGTTCTCGCTGTGGGCAGAGACGTACACCTTGTGGCGATCCGCAAACGCCGCCGCCCGCTTGATCGATGCAACCGTGCAGTTGGCGCTGATGATGTTCGTCTTCAGTGCCTTTGCGAAATCAAAGGCCGCCTCGATCTCGTCGTCGGTGAGGTCGTCGGAGAAATTGAACATACACGAGTAAATCTCGATGCCCGCGTCGTCGAACTTCTTTCTGGCGCGCTCGAATACATCGAGGGGACGCGACACGCGCCACTGACGAAGCTTTTCTCGCGCCACCGGGTCGGTCGGTCCGCGGCCAGGACCACCGGGCGGTTCGACGAAGGCGATCCAGAATTCGGCGAGATCGATGCGGTTCTGCCGATAGGCGTTGATGGTCTTGTCCATCAACTGATCGACGCCTTCACGCGACCACGGCTGCGAGGTGTCGCGCAGCGAGCGATAGCAGTACGTGATCGCACCGATGCGGACGCCGCCGAAGCGCGAGCTGTACCTCGGCAGCTTCGTCTGCGACCAGGCGACCGAGGCCGCCGCAAGTGAACCAGCGACAGCTCTCCCGAACTCTCGGCGTGTCAGCATGATGTTCCTTCGACTAGAAGCGAGCCGGCGCGGGACGCTCTGTCAGAAAGCGTGCGCGATCGGCGTCGTTCTGAATGCAGTTCAGGACGCGCGGCTCGGGAATTGCCCGCACCTTGTAATACCGGAATGTGTAGGAGTGGGGCGTTCGGAACACTGTCGCGTCCGTCCACGTGAACGTGACGGTGAGCTGATCGCCTGAGGCCGCTAACCGATACGTCTCGGTCAGACGCGATCGGGCCGTGCGATAGCCCCCGCCTGGAATGGCCGTGATGCCGCGCTCGTTGAAGCCGATCGTGTCGACCACGAGTGTGTCGGCTTGCCATCGCCCGATCGAGTGGCCGTTGGTAGTTCCTTCCAGCTCCTCAGCATCCGGATGTTTCCGTCCGTCGACGTAAATATAACGGGTTGACGACGGCGAGCGCGCGACCATGCCGATGACGGACGGACTCTGGCGGATGTCGAGAACGCCGCGATCGTCCATGACGGCCGGCACCCCGACGTTGACGCAGCCGCGGATGGCGTCCTGATCCTTCGTGCGTCGCATCTCGAGCGCACCTTGCGCGGCGGTCGTCAGCGATGCACGCGGCACGTTGAAGCTGTCAAACCGCAGCTCCCAGTAGCCGGAGATGTCCGGGCGCGCCGCCGTGGTTCCGCTCTGCGCGAGAGCGGACATGGACCATGTCAACACCACGAAGAGCGCAGCGAAACGCGGGAACGCCACTACTTCTGGGCCTTCTCAGTGGTGTATTGCTGCTGCGGCTGCGCGGTCGGCTCCTCGTTGTTTTCGATGGGAATCCCTTCGGGCAGTCGCTTGTACGTATAGGAGTAGGTATGCGGCGCCAGGAACACGGTCGAGTCTTCCCAGGTGAACGTGACGGACAACTCATCGGGACCGGCAAGCCGGAATCGTTCGACGAGGTGAGTCGTGTCCTTCGCACGGCCGCCGCCGGGAACCAACATCACGGGCCTGCGGCTGTCGCAGACGCGTGGCGGAAAACCGATCGTGTCTACGACGAGCGTGTCTCCCTCCCAACGTCCGATTGAATGTCCGAAGCCGGTCGGCACATACGCAGGATCTTTTACGTCCGGATGCGACCGTCCATCGGTGTAAATAAACCGGCCGCGGCCGGATTCCGAGCCAATCAGCACCTCATCGCGTGACGCAACGATGTTCAGCGGCGGCGAGGAGGCCATCATCATCGGCAGATTGCCGACCGGACACGCGGCGGTTCGCGGCATCCGATTCACGACGTTGCCCGCGCTCTCGCTCGCGACAATCCGTTGGTTGTCGGTGATGATGTCGGGCTGCAGCTGCGGCTTCGGGACGTTGTCGAACCATTCAGCCCAGCTGCCCGAGCCCGGATCCTGCACGATCCACAGGCCGGACATATCGGCAGCAGGTGCTGCCGCTTTTTTATCCTGCGCGTGCGCGAGCGGCACCGCGAACAGAAGGGTTGCCACCACACCCGCAGCGATCGGTCTGGTCCTCATCCTGTCCTCCGCGTGCTAGGGATTCACGGTGAATGCGAACAGCGTGTCGCCCGCCGCGACGAGCACATACTGCCGTCCATCCACCATGTAGGTTTCCGGCGCGTTCGACACCTGACCGGTGGCCGCATGCCAGAGCGGGTTGCCGTTGGCGACGTCGTAGGCCACAAAGTTCCCGTCGGGGTCGCCACCGAACAGCAGCCTCCCTGCAGTCGTCAGCAGCCCCTGTCCGCGTCCTTCGGCGACGGTCCGGTACTTATGCCTCCACGCGATCTTGCCCGTCTTCGGATCGATCGCCATCAGGTAGCTGCCCACGGTGCCGACACTTCGTTCGTCCTTCCCCCCGAGGCCCATCGCACCGCGAGGATCGAGCTCCGTCAGGTAGTACATCGCGTAGGTGTCGGACGCCGGGAGGTAGAACAGACCGGTATCGGGACTGTATGCCGGCGGTGGCCAGTTCGTCGCGCCCTGGTTCGCACCGGACACGAGCGCTCCGCCGACGTGATAGTCCTTCGCAGGATTGCGGACCGGCTGTCCCGATTCGTTGAGTCCCTTTGCCCAGTTGGCAGTCTCCGAGAACTTCGAGGTGACGACGTGCTGGCCGGTCACACGGTCAACGGTGAAGTAGAACCCGTTGCGGCTTGCGGTGAGCACCAGCTTGCGGCGTTGCCCCTCGACCATCGTGTCGACCAGAATCGGCGTCTGCGCCGAATCCCAGTCGTGTGTGTCGTGCGGAGAGGTCTGGTAGTACCACGCCATCTTGCCGGTATCGACGTTGATGGCCACGAGCGCACAGGTGAAGAGATTGTCTCCTTCGCCTCGCGTCTGTGACGTGTACGCCGGGGTTGGATTCCCGGTGCCGAAGATATAGAGGTGTGTCTCCGGATCGTAGGAGCCTGGCACCCACGGATGTCCGCCGCCGTGACGTGCGGCGTCCAGGTTCTTCCATGTGTCGAGTCCGGGATCGCCTTCGTTCTGCGGCGTGACGTACCACCGCCACTGCGTCTTGCCGGTTTCCGGGTCGAACGACTCGAGCCACCCGGGCGCATCGAGATCGTTGCTCGTCCCGACCAGCACGTGGTTGCCGATGACGACCGGCGCCATCGTCGAGAAGTACTGCTGGCTGAACGGGCTGAATTCACGGTGCCAGCGCTCTTTACCAGTCTTCGCATCAAGCGAGACGAGGTAATCGTCCGGGGTCACGAAGAAGAGGTAGTTCCCCCACATTCCTACTCCGCGGTTGCCGATGTGGGTTCCACCCTTCGTCTTCCAGAAGTAGTGCCAGATTTCATGACCATCGTTCGCGTCAAGGGCCCACGTGTTGTCGGGCGTGGTCACGTAGAGCACGCCGTTCACCGCGAGGATCGAGCCTTTGATCTGTGTGGGGCCGGCGACCGTCACGCTGCCATCGCCCTCACCGGCGATGATGATCTCGGGGTCCCGCGGGCCACGTGGTCCGCCCGCACCTGGCCCGTTCGTCAGCCGGCGCATCCAGGCGAGCGTGAGGTGCTTGACGTTTGTCTGGTTGATCTGCGTCAGCGAGCTGTAGCGCCGACCGGTGTAATCACCTGAGTAGGTCGGCCACGATTCGCCGAGCGGCTTGTTGATCGATGCGGGATCGAGGCCGCCCTGCGCAAGAGCGAGCGCGGACGCCCCGACCACGAGTGCGGCAAGCAGCAGTCTCTTCATATCGCCTTACTTGAGGGTGACGAGAAACGCCGTAATGTTGTGGATGTCTTCGTCGTTGTAGGTCTGGAGCAGATCGCGGTGGCCTTTCAGCGGATCGCGCAGCTCCACTTTCGGTGCATTCGCACCGTCGGTCCGGAAGGTTCGGTACGTGCCGTCGGCCATCTTCAAAGACACCATGAAATCGTCAATGCGATTGAGGGTGCCCTCGACTCGCTGGCCGTTGGCCAGCGTCACCACGGCGCCGACCGGCGGCGCCGGCCGCGGCGGACCGCCACCACGTGTGCCGCCGGTACCTGGCAGCAACCAGGTTTGCTGCAGCAGCTTCGGATCGGTAAAGCGGCTGGCGACGCCCTGCAGATCGCCGGTGGCTGAATGACAGGTGGTGCACTTTGCCTGGAAGAACGAGCGCCCTGCATCGACGTTGCCGACGACGATGTTCACCTGGCGCTCGCCCGTACGGCTGCTGACCGGAAGACTGTGAAGAAAGGAGGCGATGTCGGAGATCTGCGCCGGCATCAGCATGAACGGCGGCATCCCCTTGTCGGCACGTCCCCCGAGAACGACAGGACCGATGCGCTCGCCTTTGTCATCGAGGAGAACGGTGTCGGAGCGCATCAGATTGGGCCCGCCATTGTCGCCGCCGCGGGCGTCGGGCCCATGGCAGAACGCGCAATTCACCGAGAAGAGTGCCTTGCCGCGCTCAACCGCTGCAGGATCCGTCACCGGACGCTGCGGATAAGCGACGAAACCACCCTGGCCGCCCTGGGGCGGCGCTCCTGCCCGTCCCGCTGCCCCTTGAGCTGCCGCACCCTGGCCTGTGGCCTGCGTTGACATGACGCCGAGCCACAGCGCGAGGCCACCGAGCACACACCCGCACGCGCGACGTCTGTTCATGGACGCTCGAACTCCTCGAATTGAGGTCTTACGACTCTTCGCCTTTGGGCCTTGCGATGTCGTGATAGAGGCGCTTGCCGTCCGGCATGATGACGTAGAAGAGCGATGCGCCCTTCGAGCCGTCTTTCAGCGGATGCGCGACGGCGGTGATGTCGTCACCAGCCTTGAACGTCGCCTTGTTCCATCCCTGCCGGCCCATGATGTTGGTACTGCCGCCCTCCATATCCCACGTCCCGACCGTCTGGGGATCGACGCCCGGACCTGGCTCGACTTTCATGATGATGTGCGAGTGCGGGTTGACCCAGCGGAACTCTACGACCTTCCCCTTATAGGTGACGTTCTTGTCCATCGCGAAGATGGAAAAGGAGTGGTGGGCGAACGCAGGAACCGCCGCCGCAAGGGCGAACGCTGCCACGATGGCCGAGCGTCGAAGCGCGAATTTCATAAGGTTGCTCCTGTCAATCGGACGTAGGCGGTACGGAAAAGTTCGGCGGCTATTGTCGCGCGATTTGCAACCGGTTACAAGGGCCTGATTACGGGGAAATTCCAGCGTTTCCCCGTTCCGGCGGTGGTAGGATTCACCGCCTATGCGCCAGTCGAGCCCGCACCCGATCCATTGGGTAGCCATCCTGTATTTCGCGGCATTCTGCTCGCCCGCCGCCGCCCAGTCAACGCCGAATCCCTTGCAGCTGAGGCCCGACCACGCCACCGCCGCGGTAGCCGACCTCGAGCGAGCGATCCGCTGGTATCAAGACGTGCTCGGCTTCACCATCGTCAACCGCGGGGAGCGGCCGAACGGCAGTCGCTTCGCCGACCTCGAGATTCCAGGGTACGGAATCGGCCTCGTTCAGAATCCCGGCACTTCACCGTCAACGACGGGGGCGAGGTCGGGCTGGATTCATATCGTCTTCGCGGTCCCGGATCCGGCGCGCGCGTTCGCCAACCTGAAGTCGCGCGGTGCAGACGTCACCACGCGCGGAAACCCGGCGCCGGCGCAAATCACCACTTTCCTCATTCACGACAGCGAAGGGAACGAGATCGAAATCGTTCAGCAACGCTGATCCGCTCCTCAATCGGAGGCACGCGCATATGCGATTCGTTTTGTTGTTGATGGGGCTGTCGATCGGAAGCGGCATTGCCGTGGCGCAGCAGCCGCCGGTCGCGCCCGCCGCGGCGAACGCGCCGCGGGCCGTCGTCAAGCCTGTCGCTGAAGGCGTCTACATCTTTGAGTTCGCTGGCTATCAGTCGATGTTCGTCGTCGATCCCGGCGGTGTGCTCATCACCGATCCCATCAGTCCCGCAGCCGCGACTGCGTACCTGGCGGAGGTGAGAAAGCTGACCTCAGCGCCGATCAGGTACGTCGTATACAGCCACCATCATTTCGATCACGTTGCCGGTGGCGCGCCTTTCAAACAGGCGGGCGCCGTGTTTGTGGCGCACCGTAACGCAAAGGTACAGCTCGAACACTTGAAGAATGCAGCCGTCGTACCGATTGATCAGACCGTCGACCAATCAAAGACGCTTACCGTCGGACGCACGAAGGTCGATCTGCTGTATCTAGGGCGAAATCACTCGGACAATAGCCTCGTCATCTCAGTCCCCTCACGAAAAGTGATTTACGCAGCCGACTGGCTGCCGGTGGGCGAACTGATTTGGCGAAATGTCTTCGACTCGTACATCGACGAGTGGTTCGAAGGGATCGATCGGGTGCTCGCGCTGGACTGGGAAAAGCTGGTCGTCGGTCACGCACGCGCGCACAATCCGAAAGGCTGGGGCACGAAAGACGATGTGCGCGCGTTCAAGGCGTACTTCACAGACTTGAAAGAGGCCGTGCGCGTCGCCTATATGGAGGGCCTCTGTCCCAACCGCGCGCCGAATGAAGTCAAGCTGCCCAAATACGCACAGCTCTTCGAGTACGAAGAGTTCCTGCCGATGAATGTCGATCGCATGTGCCTTTATTGGCGCAACGGGTGGCAGTAGCCGGGGCTTAGGGCGCAAGGCTCTAGGCTCAAGCGACTCAAGCCTTCAGGTCTAAGCCGCTGCTTGAGCCCAGAGCCTTGAGCCTTGAGCCTCAGTAATACTTGCTCTGGATCGGACACCCCGGCCAGTAATTGCCTTTGGCCAACTCCTCGGCGCAGTGCTGTCGCGCGCGTTCGGTGCCGCCCTTGAGGAGCTCCTCGGCCTGCTCATACGTGAGCACGTCCGGGTGCTCGCGCCAAACTGAGTGCACGGGTGAGATTTTCTGCACCTCGAGCTTGTAGTGCGCGATCGCGTCGCGGAATGTGTCGGGCCAATGCTGCCAGTCGAAGGCGGCGGTCACCATATCGCCCTCGATCACCAGCTTCTCGGACGGCACGTACGCGAACACCACGTCGGCCATGTGGCCGTTGTTGCGTCCCCAGTAGACGTCGACGGTCTGGGTGTCGTCGGTAAGCCGCAGGTGTTCGTCGACAGCCGTGAACTTCAATGGCTTCGGGTTCTTGGCAAGGTCATCTGGAAAATCCGGTGCGGCGTGCGTCGCCATCTCGCGAAACACGACGCCGCTCATCGGCCGCTGCATAATCGTCAACCCTTCGGCGACCGCTTCGCGGAAACCGGCGGTGTGATCGAAATGATGATGGCTGATGATCAGCTGCGTCACAGGCTTGCCAGGTACCAACATGCGCGCATGATCGATGACGGCTTTCGCCTGCCCGCGTGAATTGACGCCAAGCTCGAAGAGCGTCACGTGATCCTTGAATTCGATCACCGTCGTCCCGTTGCTGACGCGCCAGATGCCTTTCCCGACAGGCTTTGACGTCACCGGCTGCACGGCGTAAGACGGTGGCTCTGGCGCGGCGCGGACAGCTGCGGGCGCTGCCAGATCGGCAATGTTGGTGTCGACGTCGTACGCGTCGACGTAGAGTTTGAAGAAATCGACATTCCTCCAATCAAGACGCGTCTCATACCCGAGCGGCATCATCAGACCTGCGGTCTCGGACCACCCGCTGAACGTGGTGGTGAGGTTCGCCTGTCCCAGGTTCGTTTGCGGGTGGGACCAGCGGACCCAGATCGGCATGTGCTCCGCGGTAAACGCCGCCGTGAGTTTGTCGCCCTCTTTCAACGTGACGTCGATCATGGTGACGCCCGCCGCCTGGCGGGGGGCAGACAGCTTCGTAGCAGGGTCGAGCATCGTGCGAACGAGCGCTACCGGGTTGTTCAGCATCCACATCCGACGCATGTGAACGCCGTCGAGGATCAACGGGTTGTCAAGAAACTGCGGGACGCGTTGCACCCGTTCACCGTTGACGTCGAAGGCGACGTCGCCGTCCAGACGGTTGTCGTTCAGCGCGAAACTATGCCCGAACGGGGCGAGGAACGGAAACACCATGTTGCGACGCTCGCGCATCTGAAAGCGTCCGTTGGCGAGGTCGTAGACGCGCGTCAGATCGTTGGCCGCCATGTACTTCTCCGGCGCGTCCGGCGATCCGCTGATGCGGCCGCCGCCCATCTGGTACGCGTACTGGGCGTAGCCGTGAAGCGTGATGTTCTTCACCGCGCGAATCCTGTCGACGCCGCCGAGCGCCTTTGCCGCGTTGTCGACGACGGCGCGCGCCGATGTTCCCTGTGCCCGCCCGACCTGCCACGCCGCAACCGCAAGCGCCACGGTCACGATGGCAGCGGCAAGCGATCTCCTGTAGCGCATTGAACGTTCCTCCGCTTCTTACCGGACCTGTGCCGGGCAGCCAGGAAAATAGTCGCCTTTGGCGACGTGATCGGCGCAGAACTGTTTCACGCGTTCGATGCCCCCAGTGACCATCTTGATCACTTCGTCTCTGGTCATCGGTGTCATGTGCACGGGAACGTTCCGCTGAACATCGATCTTCCGATACGCGATGTTGTCCAGCCAGCTGTCGCCCCACCACTGAAGGTCCTCGGCGGCGGTCGCGATGTCGCCTTCGATCATCATCTTGTGCTCAGGGATATAGGCGAATACCGCGTCGGCCATGTGGTTGTTCGCGATGACATGATAGATGTCCATGGTCATCGTCGCGTCTGCGAGGCGCAGATGATCGTCGACGGGGACGAAATTCAGCGCCTTGCCACTCCTGGCGAGATCGTCGGGAAAATGCGGAGCCGGGCGCGATGTCATCTCGCGGAAGATCACACCATTGTCACGGCGGGAAATAACGGTCAATCCTTCGGCAACCGCTTCACGCAGACCCGACGTGTGATCGAAGTGATGGTGTGACACGATGACGTGTGTCACCGGCTTGCTCGGCACGAGCGAGCGCGCCTTCTCGATGACTTGTTTGATGCGCGCGGGCTGGCCGTCGACTTCGAACAGCGTCAAATGATCGGCAAATTCGATCACCATCGTGCCGCCGCTGATCCGCCAGACGCCGCGGGCCATCGGTGTCACCTCGATCGGGCCGCCACCGAAGCCGCCACCTCCGCCGCCCTGTCCTGACGCGTTGGTGACCGAGGCCGGCGCGGCAAGATCCTGGATCTGCGAGTCGACGAGGTAGTTGTCGACGTAGATCTTCACCTGCTCCACTTCGGGCCGCCAGTCGAAGCGTGTCGTGTACCCGAGTGGAAGCTGGACTCCACCATAAGGCACATATCCATAGAACCGGGTGGTGTACGTCACCTCGCCGAGATTGATGTGTGGTCCCCTCCATCGAACGAATTCCGGCAGGTTGGCTGGCGGCCGAATGCCAATGGTCAGGATGTCGCCTTCCTTCAACTTCACGTCGACGAGCGTCAGGCCGTTCTCCTGACGTCGATTGCTGACCGAGTTTGGATCGTCGAGCGCGGCACGAATCGCCACGATCGGATTGGTATGCATCCACATCCGTCGATCTCGTGCATCGCCGCCGCGCGCCGCCTGGCCATTCGCGTTGAGGTTGTACGCGAGGGCGCCATCGAGCAACTGCCGCTGCAGGGCAAAATCGTGTCCGCCGTAGATCGCAAACGGGAACAGATCGTT